>Ga0179593_1350872_pt1 | contig 11768 bp, 9 predicted proteins | sample CZODoug2_1_08_16_FD_185931 | JGI IMG/M metagenome (GOLD analysis project Ga0179593, IMG submission 185931) | Vadose zone soil fungal communities from Angelo Coast Range Reserve, California, USA - CZODoug2_1_08_16fungal (PacBio error correction) | ecosystem: Environmental > Terrestrial > Soil >... | reverse complement strand
TAGGGTCGAAAATGAAGGTCCCCCATCAGGGCGTCCTCCTTCCCTCCTTCTCTCTCTGACTGATGTTTTTCAGCATCATTCCGAGCAGCGCTTCTCGCTGATTCCCTCTCCTCGTGGTTCCTGAATGATATAGGGTTGGAAGATAGAGAGCGTCCCGTTTCGCTCCCGGACGTCCCCTCTTCCCACCTTCCTCTTCTTCTGCTTGTTTTTTCCCCCCCCCCATGTCGTACGGTAAAAGCTACGAGAAAAGATACCCCGCCCTTTCCCCAAGCGAGGTTCTTTATTGGCGCTCTGTGGGTTTTTCTTCTCAAATAGATGCCTCCCCCCCCATACCCCTCATGTCAAGGAGTTTCTTACGAGCTCACTCTTTTCCCCCACCGGGTGACGGAAATCTCTTGCGGATTTTCCCCCTTCGACTGTACCTTTCTTTCACTTTTCCCTGTCTCATTTTTTTCTTTTTTTTCCAATCGCTTTTTTTTCCATGCCCTTTAACAAAGGAATCTCTTCTTCTGGTGAGGATGAGAAATCTACCAGAATTCAAAAGGAAGGACTCGGTTGCCCCCTTGGTTTACTTTCACCAATCCTACCCCGTTTATATTCCACATTATCGGTAGATATCCTCTTCTCCCTCAGATTCTTTCATTCCTCGGCTATTTCCTGTGAATGCTGCGCCTTTTCCTTCTCTCTGTAGCTCTCCCCCCCCATTCTTCCGTTCTGTTCAGAGGTAAATTTATAGTATCCGGGACGTCCATCTTTTTTTCCAATCTATACTAGTCTATACCTCGATTTTCGCAGATGCACCCCCTTTTTTCTCTACTCTGGTTTGTGGCTATGTCTTTTCTCTTGGCTTTTCCTGGGTGACCCACCCATCCTATTCATGAAGAAGACCCTCGATCTAGCGCCCCTCTTTCGATCGCTCCACCTCGACCTTCTTTCCAGTTTGCCTCTTCCTTCTCTTCGTCTTCTTGTTGAGTTCTCCGGTCCCCCCCTACTTGAATTCTTTGCTCCCTCAGTCCCCTCCCCCTTGGTTTGTCGATTCCTTTATTCACGCTCCGTTTGATTGAGTCAACAGTCGGCCTTTCTTTTTTTATCCTCAATGAGCCTTTCCCGGAAAACGATGAAGTTTTTCGCCAGCCAAACTTCAGCCGCGCCCATCCCCACCACGCCCGCGACGCGGATGCTCTACCCATTTGCTCCCTCCCGTGTCTCCCTCCTACTTACTATCTCATAGTTGGAATTCCTCTCACGCTAAAAATACCCCCTGAAACAGACTACTTGAGAACTATTCGATTCTCCAGAACTTTTCGGTTAGGATCTAATTGGCTCGACTTTAGCTCCCTTGCTTGATCCACCCTGCGGATCCACTTTCGACTTCCTTCTGTGGCGATCCTCGCCTGACGTCCGTTGCCGGACTCCAGGCCGCTCATTCGGGATCGTTTCCCCGCTGAGCCCCTCGAGGGCTTAAGATAATTCCTTTCAGTGGAGGAGCCCCGCCGCACGCTTCGGTGCGTCCTTTGCATTAAGGTTCATTCGCACAGATCGAGGCCTTTTCGTTTGAGACGAATTACATTACTCCCACCCCCCGGCTCAGAAGAATTCATACTTCTGCTAGAGGGTTCCCTCCGTCGCTGGCGGAGTAGGTACTCATGGCTTGTTGCTTAGGGCTTGCCCCTGTCTGTAAGAATTGATCGTGACCCACTTCCCCCCCCCCCAACCGTCTTTCCGTCAAAGTATCCAGGTGACCTTTAACCTTCCTCTTCCCACTTATGTTTCTGCCAGGCTGTCTCTCCTCTCTAGAAAGTCCCGATGACTGACCCCTGATCCGGACTCCCAAAGGGAGTGCCGAGATTGCGCTGGCCCCTCAGGGTATCACCCTTCCTCCTCTCTCCTACGCAGAAGGACGCACGTCCTTGGAGGTCCTTCCTCTTCTCGACCTTTCATTATCTTTTCTGCGAGCAAAGGGGCCGCTTCATTTAACTTCCGCGACAGGATCTTGGCGCTTTCTAAAGGGCTACCCTTTCTTCGGTCTCGATTTCTCCCCTGACCGTTTTAGTATCACTCTTATAGACCCTCTTCACTTTTAATTATTGACATTCAAGACGTAGTCCGGGCCTCCCGTCTTCGTAACCGGGCCGCTCCCCAAATCTGTACCTGGACACAGCTTGATTTTCCGATCTCCCCCGGACTCTTACTTCTATCGATATTTTTCCCTCCTCCCTTCTTTTTTCGAGATCATGCCCGCCGTGGCCCTAGTCCGTAGAAGGTCCTTTACCCTATTTTTTCTGAATTAGGTACTCTCCGGCTAGTTCGGCTCTTTTCGTGTCATCTTGTCCCTTCGATAGGAGGGGCCCCGCTAAAGATCCGGACACCCGTCCTTTTTCGATTTTTCTCACTGTACAAGGGGCTCTTCTCCCCTCGCGGTATTCTTTCCATTGCCCCGCGGGCCTTTGCTCTCCTTCCCCCTCTCCTCCCGGTACTTCTTTTTTCGGATTTTTCGGTTTTTTTCCCCTTGTAGCTCTAGGCGTTCAGCACATCGAGTTTCTCTCAATATAGATACTTCTTCGTCCCGAGATTTCGCCTCCATGCCTTTCCTTTGCGGTGCTTCCCTTTCGCAGCCGTCCCGACCCTCAATTTTCGATCCCAGTTTTGTCAGAAGGAGAACAGTCCTACTTTAAGGCCAGGACCAGCAGGTTCTGTTTTTGGTCCTTCTCCTTTTGGACCTAAAGGAGACCCCTGCCCCTTCCTGCAGCCCAGACTGAATGCCTCCCCCTACTCTCGACTTCAGAGAAGCTTTCCCGACCCCTGATCTTGGGCTGCTTTCTACTCTTTTGTCCTCTTTCCCTTCTCGCGCTCATTATCTCTTCCGGAATCCTTTCTTTCAACATGAAGCCTTCCGCGTTCGAAAGACCGGGGTCTTCTGGCCGCTCTCAAGGTGAGTCTCGCGCTACTATTCCTGTCCATGCGCGTTCTGGACTTTTCCCCTCTTCACCGTTTTCCTTCTCTTCTCGCCACTAGAGAGATGCCAGCTTAATGAGACATGAATTTCCCTCTCGCGAAAACCTATATTTGATCCTCCCCGCCCCCCTTTCCCCCTTCGGTTTTTACGAAGCGAAGCTCTTTCTCCGATTTTTCTTCTTTACTCGTTTCAATTTACAAAGGCCCTGAAAGTTGAGCTCTTCCGTGACACCATAGGGGAGCACTGGCGTGCTTTTCCGTACTCCCCCTTCCCTCTCCTGGCGTTGTATTCGGATGACCTTTCCCCTGTTCACCATTGAGGGGCGGTGGTCCCCCCTCGACCATAGCGCATTGAATTATTCCACCCCCCTTTCTCCGGTACCGGTTGAAATCTCCCTTTCTTTGGATGCCGTAGACCGCGAGAGATCGACCCCCGCGGAATCTGTAATAGAAACCTTCCTTTTTGAGCACTTCTTCCCTCCCTCCCCACCTTTGAGGTGCCTTCCTCCCCCCCCCTTCTGCAATTCCTCTTTAGTCCCCTTCCTGTCCTTTGTCAGGCCTGAGCGTCAATACTCCCCTCGCGCCCTGTTGTTAGGAAACCCGTTTGCTCGCGCGGAACCAGCCAAGCATCAAAGTGAGTCCTTTGCCCCCCCCAAACCCGTTACTGTGCATTTAGAGCTATTTCCCCCTCCCTCTAGTCCGTCCCCCATTTTTTCCCGAGGTAGAGCGTTCTCACCGTCTCCAACATACGATGTCCCTTCCTGACCAAGTCATGGGGGTGCGATAGATAGACTCCTATCATCAGGACTTATTAAGACATCAGCTAACCTCTTGAAATGACCTTCTTGCCGGACTCAGGCCGAGGAGGGTTTGACCTAGTCCACGTTGTTTGTTTCTGTCTTTTTTTTTTTTTTTTTTGTTGAGGTGTGTTCCTTTCTGCCCGTTCGGCAGCTACTTTGTAGAGTTCTCCTCTCACCATCCTCACGAATGTTTTCCTTTTTTTTTTTCTCCTTTCTTAACCGTCCCTCTTTTGACCATTCCCTCCCCCCTTGAACCTGACTTCCGTTCCCGTTTCGCTCCCCCATCTATCAATCCCTTTTTTTTTGACCCCGTTGGATAGGGAAGCCAAAAGGGACCCAATCATTGCAGTTGAAGATTTCTTCATCTATGTGAGCAGAATTCTCTGGCTATCCTCCTTAGTTCCCCGTGGTGTTATGTTAGTTGTTTTTTGTTGAGGTACTTTAAGAAACCTTTTTCACCGCCCCCCCCCACTATATTCCCCCTGCGACATTGGCGGAAGTTCCACTTCTGGTCGATTCAGTCTCACTTTTACCTCTCCTGCACCACAAATCTGACGTCCCCCCGTCCCGAATATCGTGCAAGACGGTAGCTCTTTCCCAACTCTTCAGTCTCATTCTTCGTCTAGTCTAATGTCTTTCTTCCGGTCTTACCTGGAATTCTGATGCCCCTTTTTTCTTCAGAAACCTCTCTCTCACCTTTGTTTTTGGTGATGCGAGGTTTTATTCCTCCAATGGCTCCTTTTCCCATATTCTAACTTACCCCGAGATCCTTCTGACCGAGGTCCCCCAGCATTTTCAAGCACCTCCGCTCGCGCCTCTCTATTTCCCGTTGCGTGTTTCGGCATCATCCTTCGGGTGGTTTTCGATACGATCGGTCGGGTTTTTCTTCCTTATACCATCAATCCATTCAGCCCCAAGTGCCCGACGTGTTTGCGTGTAAACTTGTAGTGCTTAGGCCTTCTCAGTTTAAAATGGAACCCGACACCTCCTTCCACACGTGCGAGTGTATCTTTCCTTCCCTCTTTCTTGTTCTCCCATTTGAAAATCTATTCCCCATGCGTTTGCCCGTTTTGTTCTTTGGAGCCTCAACGATTTCCACCACCGGGTGATAGAGTCATATATTTCTTATGGACTTGCGCGACTTAACCATCCCCCGTTCCCCCTTTCTCCAAGTTGTTTGAGACTTCGGTTAAAAAATTTTACAACTCCAACCTGGGAAGATTTTTCGGATTTTGTTATGAGCAAATCGTTAACCCCCCAGGCCTTCGGACTCGGTTCTCCCTTCATTCATCCAATTGCACATCTCCCCTTGTTGAAGAATCGACCACACTGTTTACTGATCTAAGAATGATTTATCCGACTCTTTCTCTTAGGAGCCCGACTCTATGCCTGATTGTTTTCTAGTTATTCATCTTTTGTCATAGCTCCCATCCATGACTTTGAGCTAAAGAGTTCTGGCTCCTCTTCCCCTGCTGGTTGCCTTTATAGGTTCCGGATATCTAGGATAGCCCGACCCTTCCATGCCGATTGCGGGTTTTGAATTCCCTTTTTCTGATTAGGTTCCTGCTTTGATCCACCGTGTCTTAAGCAACCTGCCGCTGCGAGTTATTCGTTTGGCTTGATCTCTAGTAATGTCCCAATTGACCTCCTCTTTCTCTGGTCAAGTTCTTTCATGCTACTGCTGAGTTCCTTTTCTTTTTTTTACGTCGATTCAAAGAAACCTTTTGTCTTTATGTTTTCGTGGGTGTGCTCTCTCCCTTTTTCCCCCTCCTGGCATCATTCTGTGAAAACTTACAGGCCGAGGTGTTTTCCTCCCTGCGCGACTCCTTCCCCTCTTCAAGAGGTTATACTTAAACTCCCTAGAACCCCACCCCAACCCTCAGGATTGAGCGGCTGGTGATTTCCCCCTTTTGGTAAGACGACGTTGATCTGCTCTTTATTTTTCACGGACTTATTATCCCCGTTCCGGCTTAACCGATTTTAAATAGCCCCATCTTTCCCTCCCTTAGAATCTTCCTTTTAATCTACATTTTCCCTGAGAGTCTATAATTAATATGTTCTTCTTTCGTTCGCGCCGGATCCCGGATAGATCTGCGTCACGTCCATTAAAGGATGGGGGAGCTCCTCTCCTACGCGATTTAGCTCTCTTCCTTTTACCCCCCCAAGAGCGTCTTTCTTTCTTTACAAGCCTCTCCTTCCGTCCCGCTATGAGTCCATGTCGCGTGTGAGCCTCTCCCTTGCCTTCTTAGCGTGCGCTTTTCTTCCATCGGACATCCGCGCGGATTGATGCTCCTACTCCTCGCCCTTAAGAGGTCGCCAGCATCCGCCTCCTTCGATTCCCCTTTTCCCGGTATCTTTCGTATGGCGTATGTTTTTTTGATATTCTAGGCTTGGCTGCTTCATTTTGTCGCGTATGGAGTCCCGTGGATTTGACCCTCAAGGAGGTCCTGCCTCAATTAGGCCGTTAGACTATCTTCTTCAACTCCCTTATCCCTTCCCTTTTCTTTGCTTGAAGGCCTGCCCCGCCCCGGCCGCCCGACACGAAGGAGAGCGTCTCCCCTTACTCAACAGGGTTTGCCTCGCTTCCTGGTTCCCTTTTTTGAGATTTCCTTCTTCTCTCGATGAATCCGAAGGCCGCACAGCGGGGCGGCCCCCGTCTTTCGTCTTTCTCTCTTCGCACCGCCCGCCTTCCTGAAATATCTCCTCCTGAGGGCGTTGCGATCGAACCCGTTTGTCCCGTGAGGTGGTCCTCTCTTCCCTCACGACCGTTCCCAGAGATAAAGTTTATACTCCCCCACGAATGCCATAGCCATAGGAATGCGCCCACTTCCACCTCGGAGGCTGTCCCGAATGACTTCCAAAATGTTTTCCCCTTCCCCCCCCCCTCTGCGCTGTTGAAGGACTGGCCTTCCTCAGTCCTTGAGCGAGCCGTAATCTTTTTCCTAATAATCGTTTTTTTGAGCTCCTCGGCTAAAGGTGCGGTCCTTTCCCCCCCCCTCCAGATTCCTCCCCCCCGGTGTCCGGGACATCATTGGAGCGGCATTTCGGGACAGCTTGCCTTGGTTCCTTGCTCTGAGACTCATGTCTGTCTCGCGTGCATCGTTTTTTTATTCAGATAATTCTGATCTTCGGTTTAATCGCTTCCGCCCTCCCCGATGAGACGCCCGCCCCTCTGCCTTTTACACGTTCCTTTTCCTTCCGTTTTCGGATGATAGAGGCCAGCGCGACCTTTGTCCGCTGACGCGCCAGTGGACCGCCACGGCGTAGTCTTTTTCAGTCTGACCTCTTGCCCCATTTTCAGCTGCCCTTGGAAAATCCGTGAGGTCTTTGGATCAGGAGGCCATGCAATTTCTTTTGGCTTTTTTTGGTCGTCCGTCCCGCCAAAAGGTTTATTAGCCCCGTTTTGATATGCGCCAGGGCCTCACTTTACCGGTCCCTTCCCTTTTTTGTTTGTTTGTCAAGAGAGTCCACTCCCGGAGCCAATGAACCCCCTTCTGAAGCCCTCACCCTGAAGGGCCCCAAGTTCAGAACGCGTCTCCCCTCTGACCTCACTCTTCGAAGACTTCCGGTCGGCGGAATTGAGACCCTTGACTTCCTCTTTCCTCTAGATCAACTCAGAGATCCTTCCCATGTTCCTATTGCTTATGCAAAGTCTCGCCGCTTGCTTTCCCCCCTCACTCTCCCTAATCCTGGAACCCTTTTCATTCTATCTTCTTTTCCCTATCCCCTCCAGCGAGGCCTGGGTTTGAGACCCTTGACATTGATCCCATGCGTCGGTCCTATTATCCACAGACGCGGTCCTCCTTCCCCTGATCCAGAGGATCCCTTCTACGTCAGAACTCTTCCTTTATCTCCGCGCCGGCCAAAGGAGGTGCTGCGCGTTCATTCTTTAAGAGTAGTTTTGTGAGTACTCGCCTTTCTTGAAAACTGTCCCCGACGTGGAGATTCTCCCTTTTTTTTTTTTAAAACCCCGCGGCGAAAAGTGGCCCGGGTACCATTCACCCGTCGCGAGGTTCTTTTGTGTCTTTCGCAGGATGAAGTTTGTCATTTTTTCACACGCTTGAGGTTGCCGGAGACGTCGAGTTTTTTTACTCCACACGTTCCTTCGTTGCATCCCTTTCGTGTTGAATGTCCTCCGAGATCTTCTCTCCAAAACCGAGTAGATGCGCAAGCACCTTCTTGTGGGATTTTTGCCATCCCAATCCCCCAAGACGGATCCCATTCGCCTCCGAACTTGCAAAGCTTACTCGTTTCGTTTTTTCTTTATGCGAGCGCTACCAAACATAATAATCCTTTGTTTTTTGGATCTCTTGACAGCAATTTCTCTTCTCAACTTCAACGCGCCCCGGGAGAAGGCAAACCCCCGGCCCTATTTCCTTCGGAGTCCCAGCCCGAGAGGCTCAGTACTCAATTAAATGGGTCTCGTCCCCTTCTTTATCCACCCTGCCTCTGTACCTTTTCCCCTACAAGTGCTGTTGCAGCTCCCCGAGAGGTTGTGATTCTCGACCGACCCCTTAAACATCAGGACAGAGCATCCCGCCGCGAGGAATTTCGGCCTCCCCCAAATATGCTGAGTCCTATTGTTTTTCAGCTTTTTACTTTTTGTGTTTCGAGTGACCTTCGATTGCCGGTTCAAGGATTCGCTCTAATTTCTTGTCGATTGTCATCATAAACCAGCCTAAGAGTTTTCCTTTTCTTTTTGCCATTCTACAAAAGCGATTGTCCACTCGAACTGACCTTCTGCAGGCTTACGTGTATCCTTTCCCCTCCTCCATCAGAATCTATTTCCTCTATCCCCCCCCTTGTTTCTCCGAGTGTTTGAAGCCCCTGGCAAAAGAATTTCCAGTCTTGTCGATTTTCTGTGGTTACTCTGGAGCTTCCGTTCAAGTTCCCCCCCTTCACCCTCTCACTCTCCACGTGTTCATGATGGTAGATCTTTCCCGTTGCTCTGCAGTGACTCGTCATCCCCCATTTGAAAAGAACCACCAGCTCGACCCCTGCGCTTTTTTTTTCTTTGGACCCCTTCTTCTCATTCTCTCCCCTCAGAGAATCCGTCACCCACCCCTTTGAAGTAGAACAAAGCCCTATTTCATTTCCCATGCCTCGGTCCCGTCTGATCATCCTGTGCAGCTTTCTAATTTTTCTTTTCTTCGGTTCTAGAGGAAGTGATTACTCCCTTATCGAGGCTTTTTCCTGTACCTATTCTATCTTAGCTTCATCCCCGTTTTGTTGTTTGTTTGTCAGCCCTTCCCCAACCACTTTCCTCTTCTTCCCTTTCCTTACTACGTAAGAATTCGATTAATCTGCCGAGGCTGCAATAATTATAGTCTCCCCCTCCTCGTTCTGCCTCCCTAGGTCCTTTTCTTCGGCGTAAGGCCTTTCATCTGTTTAGCATACGAGATTTTTTTTGCCCCTCTCATTCCGAAAGGAGTCCCTCCCCTCCCCCCTGTTTCCGATTGCCTGTTTTGATTTCGGGGCACCATGAAGAGTCCTTCCCCCAATTGGAAACTCTCGGACACCGAAAAAGCTCGATTTGCGTCTGCTTTCCTGGGTGCGAGCCCATCCGATCTCACGACCCCTTCCCCGCCTTTCCCATTGAGTTTTTTCCTGTGTTTCCGTCACGCATCCCGATTTCCAACACCTGATTCGGGGAAATATTTCGCGAGTATTCTCCGACGTCATCCTCCCAAACTTGCATCCAGGGTAACGGTTTAGGCTCTGTACCCCTTCCTTTTTTCCCCCTGCACTGCCGACTCAACCAGAGAAGCTGATTATTAGGATGAGCAAATCTTCCCTCCTGTCCCAAGGTCGGCCCCGGGCCCAGCCCTGGCACCCTTTTCAAATTCTCCAAGTTTTTCCGCTAGACCCCCCTCTCCGTATCTCGCTTCGTCTTCGCCATCATTCCCTTCTTTCCTTATGCTGAATTTTCCTTTTCAGTTTTCTCCGAGAAGCTGTTTCCCTCCCATCCATGACTTTCTTGATCTTTTACAGTAGTAAGGTTTTTTTCTCCGGTTATCCGTGACGTCCCCTCGGGCCAAGGATTCTACGTTATACTCCTTCCGATTTGTTGCCGTCCCCTGCATTTTGCGGGTTTCTCTCCCTTTTTGGACTTTTTTCCCTTGCTAGCAACCTTTCTCTTGATACCCCATTTTCATCTGCGATTTGATTTCTGTTTGCTTGTCCTCCTCGCTACCTTCTCTTTCACAAGGTTAGAATGAGCATGTCCGGAGTGTTTTTACGTGCTTTCTCCGTCTTCCCTCAAGAATTCAGGTGTTCTATGCGACAGATAATTGGGCTCTTCCTCTCCCTAGTCACAATCCCCCTTTCGGAAGTTGCTCTCCCAACGTACAGGCCTCTGGTGTGTTCGGTTGATCTCCCTCGATGAGCCTTCCCCCAGTACTTAGCCTCCTTTGTCCTTCTCCAGATCAAAATTCAGACCGGCCCAAACCCCCCCGACCGGCGAGCGGCTTTTACTTTCCCTTAGTTTCCTTCCCTCGGTGATTTTCTAGATTCTCAACGGTAGGGCATGTTTTTATACCTCCTGCTAGTACATCCCTGTCCAAAATCCCCGAATGGAGATCTTGGCATCTCCATCCCCTCCTTTTCCCTGGATCACTTATTCTTTTTATTATCTTCGCGCGGATCTTGTGATACTTCTTTTATCTGTCGTCTCCGCTGTGGCTCTTAGAGTCCCGCTAGTGTTCTTTTGGCCTCCATGTTCGCCATTTTCCTGGTTTTTCTATAGAGTCAATATCCTGCGCGGGATGCACTCCTGTCTTGTCTTGTTCCTCCCGGCTCTTCTTCCTCTTTTTTTTTGCCTCACGGGAGTATTTCCTCGACCTATCGCCCGAATTGCCCCGTCGATCTCCGCCCTGACTTCATCGCGTCGAAAGAATAAGCCGACCGAAGAGGTCGGTCTAGATTCTTATTGTTTGGCCCCTTCATATTCCTCTTTTTTCTGGGTGCTTTAGTTGCGAGGCATCCCGGATGTCCCCAATCGTTATAGTGACTTGACAAAACTTGGTCATTGCTTCCTTTAGCCCTCTCTTTCGGATTATCTCCCCTCTTTCTCTGCCTTCTGCTTTTTCCCTCCTCGCCTAAAGGTCTCTCCCGCCTACCCGATTCCTCGGCCCCTCCCGGTCCCTTCCCGAGTTTTCGTTTAATCTTGTTCAAGGTCAGATTACTCCTCATCCTCCATTCATTTCGGCCCTGATGGCCTGCGTACAGAGAAGTTCCTCTGGCCTGACGAGCACCTTTTCCTCGGCATGGAAATACTCGTCTGTTTGCCCTTCCCCCTTTTCGCACACTTTTTTTCCGTTCATCTTTCCAGGGATTCTCCATTTCCCCTGCTCTCAAGATAGTAATCACCTATTCCCTTCAGAGTGTTCAAGATCAGATCCGGCGCCTCAGGAGGGCTTGTCCCGAATGCGATACCAATTGATTAGGAAACCCCTCTCTCCTATTTCCCCTGTGAATGCAATTCTTCAGAATTGTCTTCTTGAATTCTCTCATCCTCAGTTTTTTGTGTTGATTCCAGTCTCTCTTTTCATTCTGCTTCCCATGCAGGAAGAATCTCGCATCATTTTTGGAGTCCCAGAAATTTTACGGATTTAGGAAATCTGAGAAGGGCCTCTTTTGCGCTAGCTCCTATTGAGCGGCCCTTTGACCTCTTCCCCTTCGCGTTTGTGCGTACATCGCTTTCCTCCTCCCCCAGGTACCGGTTTCTATCGCCCGACATTCCTCTGTTCTTCTTATCAATGTTGTTGGTACTGTGATAGACGGCCCGCCGCTCCATTAGATTTGTGACTCCGCTCTTGGCCAGCAAATTTGGCTTTTCTGATTTCCTTCCTGTAGTATTTTTCTTGATTTCAATAACCGCGTGCCAGTAGTCACGTCCCACGACCGTGATTTCCCCCCCCGCTTCTAATGGGAGGCAGATCGTCCTTTACGGCTGAGGGGCGCAGCGCGCAAGCCGTCAGCAAGCAATACACTGGGTATCTTTTTTTGCTTTGA
>Ga0179593_1755609_pt1 | contig 11769 bp, 12 predicted proteins | sample CZODoug2_1_08_16_FD_185931 | JGI IMG/M metagenome (GOLD analysis project Ga0179593, IMG submission 185931) | Vadose zone soil fungal communities from Angelo Coast Range Reserve, California, USA - CZODoug2_1_08_16fungal (PacBio error correction) | ecosystem: Environmental > Terrestrial > Soil >... | reverse complement strand
CTTCCCCAGTAACAAATAGCGTGCTTTTCGCGATGATTTTTCGTCACCTTTCTTTTGTGCCCCCCCCTTTTTTTATTTTTTTCGCCCAGCTTCTAATTACTGTTTGGCTGGTACATTCGTTTGACGGCTTTCCCTCAGACTCTCCATGACCTGACTTTATACGTTTTTTTGTCACCCGACTCTCCTTTTTCGTATGTCCTGGCTTAGTCTTCCTTTGTTCCCCCCTTCTTGTTGTGCCCCTTGAGGCCGGCACAGCTTATCGCCTGGTCCCTCAGTCCAAACCGCCTTCTGTCCTCCCACTCTTCCCGTTGTTCCCTCCCCCGTTCTAGCCCACTCGATCTTTCCCTCCCCCAGTATCTGAATAGTGAAATATTATGGATTTATCATAAGCGACAGCGGAAATCGTCCTTGCCCCCTGCTCGCTATTCTGCCGGCGCCCCTTCCCTCTCCTGCAATCCTTTCAGCCCGTTTTCTCCTCCTTGTCTGCTGACCCCTCTAGATTAAATGGTCTTGCCTGGCTTTTTTTTCTGAAGCTTCACGAACGCTTGTTAATCCCGTGTCCCCGTCAACCTTCCCACGCTCGTTTTTGAGCGTGCCTTTTCCTCTCCACTTCTCTTTGCCGTTCGTACTCGTCCTTTCCAAGCCCTAGCAGTCATACTGACATCTCTTGCGCTCCTGGAGCGCTGCCTTCTTACTTCCTTCTTTTCCCCCCCTTTTGACCATACTCCCCCCGCCCGCTCCAACTGATGCAGCCGCCCTGACGAAATGTTGCTCCCGCGAACAACCGTCCAAATTTTTCCCTCTTCTTGTTCCCCTTGTTTTTGAAAGGCGAGGTTGACCTTAGTTTCGTAGGCCATTCTTTTTTCTTCCCTGACACTCCCTCCCTCTAATAGTTTCCCCCCCTCCCACTGCTTTTTAGCTTTGGCGCGGGGGAGCTATAGATGGGCCCCTTTCAAAGCCTCGCCTTCCAATTTTTCTCCTCTCGTTCTTTATTTTTTTTTCTTCCTTCCATTTGTTTTTTCCATCTGTCAGTGAACTGCGAAGTTGCACCTGGAGCGACCTGATTCTAGGTTCATTTTGCCCCCTCTTTCACTTATGAATATTCTCCTTTTTTTCTTTTTCTTCTCCTGTTTAGTTATTCATGCCCCGGCACAGCCCCCACCCTTCCTTTCCATTCAGGCCCTTTGCCCTTTTCCTCCGTCCCTTAAGGCCCCAGTAGCGGAAATAAGGTCTAATCGAAGACTCCTGTTCTGACGGAGAGTTTTGTTTTTTTCACCCCCCTTCGAGGCTCGTCTCCTCCCCCCCCCACTCATACAAAGAATGTCTTCTAGATTGTAGGCAACATTTGGATGGTAATCGCCCCTCCTATATTACTTTCTCCCCTCGATTTGCCCATGCCCCCCAACCTCTTTCCCTTCCCCCATCCTTGCAATATTCCCCCATCTCAATCACCCTTTGAGGGAATTATAGCGTTCAAATTCCCAAAGCAACGTTGGTGAGCTTGTTAGAGCGGAATGGTTTCCTGTCGGGTCCTCGTCATCAAACCCATCTTTTTTTACCCTCTCCTCTCTCTTTCCCCCCCTGTTTTTTTTTTTTCTTATGACGAAAGATCAATTTAGCCTCTGGTAAGTAGATGTTAATGCGCGAATATAAGTGACACCTTACGCGCGCCCTAACTCCCCAAGGTTGCCTTGATGATTTTTAACCCCTCCCTCTTCCCCCCCTCCTTTGCAAGTCCTATTTTGAAACCTTTCCTCTGTTCTTTTGTTAAAGTTTAAGGGGAATTGGCAAACTAGAGTTTCAAGGAATATAGTTTAAGGACAACAAATCCCTTTGCCTTGCCCCCTCCTTCCTCTGCAGCCTTTTATTCTTCTCCCGCCCCCCTCATATTCTTTTTTTTTGGCCTTTCACCCCTCTCCCCTTCTTTTAGTTTTTGCTTCGATTTCGACCTTCTCCGAGAATGGAAAGTAGGAACTTTCGACAAGGTCTTGTCTGTTCTTTTCACTGACTTGTTCCGACCAGGGTTTTTTGCTTTAGACTGACCCTTTCAACCGCAGTACAACTCCCCTTTAATTTTTCATATTCATCCGGAATTTCCCCTCTGAAGGGCCCTGCCCTCCCCTAGATAAGCGGTCTCTCTTTTTGCACTTCTTTCCTGCGCTTTTCTGACCTTTCCTTCCTAAACTTCTATTGTTCTGCTAACCCGAGTGATTTGAATGTGACCATCGATATTGCTTCCCTGCCAATTTCCTAGACTCATCCTTCCCTGATTTTTCAGCCCTTCAGTTTGACTGTGTTTCCGAGAAACCCCTTGAGCAGGCTGCACCCAATCCCTTGTCCCGACATTAGTTCCAAATCCTTTCTCCCCCCCCCCCCAAAGGGCCGCCTGTTTATTGTTCCGGGTTTTTTGTGTAAGGTTTCATTTCAAAATGTCTTCCGCTCCTTCAGTGGGCGTCCTGTTTTTTTCGGAGGTACTGTCTTTCCCACTTGCTTACCTTCAACTTCTCTCTCTCCATCTCCACCAACCTTTATTTAAGAGAAGCGTGAGATTGGGACTTTCGGTACTAGTTCACCCCCTTCCATCCAGTGTCCCGCGTCCTGCCCGTCAACCGCTTCCGTCCCTCTAGTCCCCTTTTTCTCTTTTCTTATTAGCTGAAAGGTACCCCCTTTCAAGAGACATAGTTTTCCAGAAGGGTGGGCTTCCCGCTTACACTTCCTGCCCATCGATTCTCTTAGCCATCCTCTCTCTCCACCTCAATGACGATTCGCCCCTGCCCCTGATAGTGGAAATAATCTTTGCCTTAAGTCAGATTTCTTTTTGCCACTCTTTTTCTGTCTTGGAATTGTCGTCTCCACTTCCAAGAGCGTGAGTGTTTGACTCGGTTTTCCCCCCCCGGTTTTTTTTCACCAGTTCTCGCCGGCCCAAAGTCAAAACCATATTGCACTTCCTCGAAGCCAGCCTTTATGCGTTCCCACCCAGTCTGTCTTTTTGACACCCGCTCTCCCCTCTGTCCTGTTTCTTTCCCTGACATGCCGTCACCCCCCCCCGTCATTACCGACAAACCACCTTAGGTCTCTAATTTGCCGTGCAAAGAAATCCAACCTTCAACAAGCAATTTTGACGTTCTGCCCATCGCTTTTTTCCCTCTATTGTTACTTCTTTGGTCTTCTCCCTGAGTCCTTTCTTCCCCATGAGTACCGTTCACAGTTTGAGCCAACTGAACAGTTCGAAGGGAACCACCCGTCTGAAGAGAGAAAACCCTCTTCCATTTGAAACATCACACAGCTTTCTCAATTTCACACCGGGGTTTTCCCACTGGGCCTACTCTTCCTTTTTCTTTTTCCTTTTTATTCCAGAATCTTACTTCTCCACCTGAATAGTTTTCCCGAGTTTCCTTTGTCTGGATTTGGCAGTTCTTATGAATAAGAGGCCCTTTAGGTTCAAGGTTCAACTCCACCTCTTTTTTCTTTCCCTCCCCCCTTTTGCTCCTTTTCTAACCCTTCCCCCCCCCCCCCCCACCCCCAATTTCGAGCCACCTTCAAGAAACGGATCTTCCTGTTATTGGTTTTCCTCTCTAGATAAGCCTCCTTTTACTCTCCTTCCACCGCCCCTGACTTACTTCTCGCCCTCCCCTCCCCCCCGGGTCACCCCATATTTATTCCTTCTTGCCTGTTCGCGAGTGGCTGGAGGAAAAGACGACTTACACCAAAGCGAGGCATTAAAGTTCCCCCGACCTTCTTAGTCAGAAAAAGTTGTCCCGGCAATATCAGTTTTATTGCTTTCTCGTTCAACCCCCTCCCTCATCTTTCCTTTTTGCCTCTGGTCGCAAACTGTAGACGTAAGCCGTGGTGCAGTTCTCACTGCAACGAGCGCAAGTCCGATATCCCCCTGCCAACAAGAACCTCATCTCTCTCCTCACTTCCTTTCCTTCACCTTCCCTGTTTCTTTCTATTTTCCCCCCCAGTCTGTGCCTCTCTTTTTTTTCGTCATAGAAGAGCGTATTCCAATTGTACAGCTGGCGTTCGCCAATTCTCCTCCCTACGAGGGAAGCCTCTCCTTTCCCTTCCTCCGTGTGTGTTTGTTTGTTATGCTTCCCTTTTCCCCCCTATTTAGAGTTGAGCTTGCAGCGCCAGCGGTCCCCACGTACACTGAAGTTATTAGATATTCTCCCAGATCTCCCCGGGCCCCCCTTTCCCTAATAGCAGTGATTTTCCCCCCCATCTTCTTTCCATGTGCGTTAACTCCGTCGGAGTTAGTTTTTTTTTGAAATAGACTGAGCGCTTTCCCCAAAGTGCGTTCTTTAACTATATCCTTCCCTTTCCTACCCCTCGAAATCGCCCCCAACAAGATAAGGGAGTGAGCGGTTGGACGAGGTGCTTTCCTTAGACATGATGATTCCCTTTCCCCCCTGTTTCTGGAACTTTCCTCCCTCGGCCACTTCTCCCCCTGCTTTCCGCGGGCTCCATCCCTTCCCCCTTCTTCCGTAAACCCCTCTTTTTAAACGTATTCAGGAAATGAAGGAGTGGTGTAGTAATTTCGCTCCCAAATGAAGATTTGATTGTGACTTTCTATTAGTCCGTTCTTTCATGCGCAGAACCAACCCAGCCCCCCCATTTCAAAGAGATCCGTGACTCAAAGGCATCACAAGGTGCGACATCGCCACGTTTTTACTTCCCCTTTTCACTTGGGCCCTTTACTGTTTCCCCAAAATAGGGTCCCCCTTGCAGACCTCTCAAACACCAGAAGTTTCTCGGGACCCGGGGAAACCTACTTTCTGAACCCTACTTCTTCCCCGACACATTTTTCCCCCCCCCCCCCCTGTAGTTCCGCCCAACGTGCATTCACTCCGGTTTGAACTTGCGGAGCTTGGGATCCTGGAAACCACACTTTTGTCTTTCGTGTTTTTTTTCCTCTTTCCCTTTCTTCGTCTTTTCTTGCTTAGTCTCTCAGTAGGAACAAACCCTCCATAAGGATACTCCCCCAAAAATAGAGGCTTTCCCCTGAGAGCTCATTGTAACCGTTCCCATCTTATCACTCTTTTTTTATTTCCTTTTGGACATATTGACTTCCGTTTGGAGCGTCAGTGTGGGTTACACCCGGATTCCTTTTTTCCTCTCCTCCCTTCCCACCTCTGCTCTTTGTTTCACTTCCTCACCCCTTTACTTTACGTGTATGGGATGAGGCTCTCGTTGGAAATAGTTTGCCCTTTGTTAGGAAGAATTTCCTTACATCCAAACTTACCTGCTTCCCCTCCCCCCCCTCCTCCCCTTTCGTTTTTCCTCCCTTTTTGCTCTCACATAGGAGAAGAGCAAACTTGGAATAAGTGAAAACTATTTCTGGCGCCGTAAGTTGAGTCCCCCTCAGTCTTCCTTTCAGCTCTGCCCGCTCTGTCTCCTCCTGTAGCATCCTCTCCCCATTTTTTCCTCTAGTTTTCTGTCATCCCTGATTAGTGGTAGTGTTCTCAAGTATGAAAGTGTCAGATGGTCTCCAGCTTGGTTCATTCCCCTTGGTTGACGTAGTCCAAATGCCCCTCTTTTCCTTTTCTTGACTCGTTTCTGGAAATGGTAGTCATTTAAGTGCCGGATGTTTCCGGCACTCCGATACCGCTGGCTCCTCCGATTCTGCGATCCCTTATTCGAGCTTTTATTCCCCTCCCTTTCATACAGACATAACCCCCAATGAAGCGTCCACTCTTGCCGCATTCCTCCCCCCCTTTTTTCTTCCCTGTCCCCCCCACTCAACTTCCTCCTGCCTGTTCGGATCAAAGCGTGTTGACTTCAGTTGTGTCGGGCCACCTTCTTTTGACGCATGGCCCTTCCCCGGAAAACGACCCCTCCAGTCCTTCCCCCCCTTCCCTTTTTTCGCCCCATTTCCACTTCTTTCTTAGATGTGGAGACTGGCCATAGAGTAGGAGCAATCAGAATCGATTTTTTCCAATCATTCCGCCTCTCTTCTTTTCCCCTTTGGTGCTGAAGCCTTTTCCCTTTAGCACTGCATCTCCCTGACCGGATGACAGCGTGTTGGAAGCAGGTTCAAAGAGGACCTTTCCTTGCACCTCGTCTTTGTGTTGCCTTCATGCGGTTCCTGATTCCTGCGCGCCCAAAATTCAGTTGGGCACCAGACTTGACTAAGTACCCCCCCCTTGCGCCGCCCCTCGGCCCTTCTCCTTTTCCTCCCTTCTCCCCCCCGGCAAGTTCCTGAAGGAGGATTGTGCGGATGGTCCCCCACTCTAACGATCGATTCGTCTTTCCTGGGCCGAGCATCATCCAGGCGAAGGTCTTTTGCCAGTTGTTGTTAATTCCCCTTCCCTTCTCTATTTACGGTGTCCCACAGCGATTCCAACCTCCTTTCAACTTGGTTATTTGGGTTTTTCTTTTTGCCAGCATCTTTGGTGCAATTTTTTTTTTTCTTTTTTTTTGCCTTTTATCATAATATTATATTTCTTTTGCAAGTCACTGGACTTTTCTTGGATAGCTCTCTAATTTGCTCGTTTTTTTTTTTTTTTTTTGTTTTTTGTTTGTACTATATTATTTTTTTTTCTTTTGTTTTGTTTTTTTTTCTTTTTTTGTGTTTCTTTTTGCTACTATTTACTTCCAGTATATTTTTTTCTGCTTTTTTCGTTTTTTTTTTTTTTTTTTTTTTTCTTTTGTGGATCCTCGTTGGCGCAATTGGGTTGCGCGTATAAAGGGGTACCTATGCTGTCCCTCGAAGCCTCCAGGAAGATGGAGAAGGGATCCTGCTTTTTCTTCCATTTTACTTCCCCCTACTTTTTGTTTTGAGCGATTCTATCGTAAATATCCTTTTCTGATTACTTAGATGTTATTGCGAGGAAACTAATCACTTTTACCCATCTTATCTGTCAACTTTTTAGAACTCCCCACAGAATTGTTGAGGATTTTTCACGATAGAATGCCCTCTTTTCTTTTCGTGAAACTCTTCCCCTAACTTACTTTGTGCCCTCTCGTATGTAGCCGTTCCTGTCTTTTGGCAAACTCCCAGATTTTTTCGGACAAGTAATATGGTAAGGAGATTACCACAACTCCCGCCTTGCACTCTTTAATCTTTTCCTGGCTCTGCTATCTGCAATAGGCTAGTTAGATGGGTGGTGAACGCCGCACCTCTTCCCCCTCCGGTTGTCGTCGATGGAGAAATCTGCCTTCCCCTTCGTCCTTGCCATTGTTGGTCCTGCCCCACTCTTGTTGTTTTTTTTGGTTTGACTATGTTTCCTTATTTGCCTCTCCCCTTTCTCCTCCCTGAAATCCTCAATCCCTTACCTTGACTAGTCAAGCCGTCTTTGTGTCCCCCTCTATTCGCTGGCCCCTTATTTGTCTTTTTTTTTCTGTATTCTCCCCCTCTCTTATTTTTTTGTGTTGATATTGTTTAAAGGACGCGCGTATGATAGAGTGTTGGCTTTTTTTATTTTTTGTTCCTTTCCAATTTTTTTCCCCTTACTGCTTAGTCTTTTTTTAGTTCTACTTTCATTTTCCCCCCCCTATATTCTTCTCTCAACCCTTGGATAGAATCAGCAGGCAAAGGATGGTGCGCTTCCCCCAAATGAAGGAGGGACTTTGTTTTCCTTTTTTTTTCCTCTCATGGCTGCAGGCTGCATGCCCCTACTTGCCCCTCCCCCTTTTCACCCCCTAACCCCCCTTTTAAGTTTTTTCGAATTGTTACGTTGGGTGAAGCAAAACTTTTAGTCCGCTCGCATTCAGGGGCGCTTCTTTAGGTAGGTCGTTCTCACTGGAGGAACCGCCCCTCTTTCTCTCCTGAATGCCTCCTCCTAGATAGAGGAGCTGACGGAGTAATACGTCCCCAACTTACAATGTGAAAATTTCCTCTAGGACCTTTCCGACCCTCTTTCTTCTCTCCTCCAACGGGCGCCAAAGCTGTCCCCAATCTAAGACTGAAAGGTTCCCGACCCCCGTCCGCCCTTTGAGCCGTCCCTTTGGGTTCTCTTCTCCGTTTTCATCTTTCTAGATAGACAGGGAATGTTATTAGCGAGCATTGACGCTTGGACGATTTCTCAAGGATGCTTCCATCTTATTTTATTTTTTCTGTTTTTCTTTTTCCTCCCTCGGTTAGGATACCGGGGCGTAGGCGACACGAGCCAAGAGCTTGTGAGGAAATTGGTGTGGATTGTCCCCCTTTGATTCTGCCGGCCCCCCGCCCGCCACGCACTGAAAAGCCTGCCAGCCCCCTCGGCAAAGAAAGTTGTCGGTGGCCTGACAAAACGCTCTCTCTTCGTTCCCTTGCGCTTCTGACCTCCCTCCGCACCCCTACTATATAAACGTCTTTGTCTCTACTGTAGTTTGGCTCAAAGCATCTTTTCTTATCACTTTGTTCATTACCTTTCTCGCCTCGTTTCCATTTTTGCCAATCGTTTTCGCGAATTGTCCTTTGTATTTTGTTGATTTTTTGGGCGTCTGTTGCCGTTTAGTTTGTCTTATTGGACCGACGTTTGCTTTGTACATATGTATGTTTTTTGCAAGCTATTGTTTTTAAAGCACCCACCAGTACCCACCACCCCCCTGCTTCAATGATTTGGTTTTCCCCCATAGATAGTGTTTTTGGTTAACAACTATATGATTTTCGAGTATGTTTTTTTCTTTTTGGTTTTTTTCTATTTTTCCTTTTCTTCTTTTTTTTTTTTTTTTTTTTCCTTTGTTTTTTTTTTCCCCCCTTTGGTCTTTTATTGTTTTCCAATTGTACTTGTCCTGTCTGAACGTCGAGGAAAGTCTCATCCCCTCATTTCACCCTCCCTCCTTCTGTCTCCAATTTCACCTTTTCTCTCCCGCCCACATTTCCCCCCCCCTCCTTCTCTTACATCCTTTGGACCACCCAGTACATTGTAACTATAACCAGCCCCCCATCCCCCCGCCACACCCTCTTTCATGCCGGCCTCTCCCCCCACCTTACCGCCCCGCCCACTATCCCTTCTTCACTCTACTTCTCTCTCATTCCTCTCTTACTACTCCTTTCCTTACTCGCTTTTCCCTTTTTTCACGTTTCCCATAGTCCCTTTGTCCACTTCCTTCCTCACCCTACCCCATTTCTTATCCCTTCCGAAACCTCCTTTTTAAGAGAAAACTTTGTTCCTTACTGTTATTTTCTCTAGGTTGTGTGAGGTTAAAAGTTAAAAGCCCGGGAATCGCTCTGTGCCACCAAACAAGAATTTGAATATGTCCTCCCTTTACGTCTGCCACTTAAAGCTCACTGACTTCCTTTTCCCCTTTGTTTTTCGTTCGCTAAGCTTCAAGCAATGATTCATTTTTTGAGTAACGCACCCTTTTCAATCAATGACAGGGCAATCACTCGTTTCCCTTTTTTTCTTGCTGTTCGCCGTGCCCCTTATGCACCGCCCTACTTAACCCCCCCCAGAAGGCTCTCCCAGCTGACTGTCCCTCCCAACAGGAGGGGAAGAGAATATAAGTGTTATTTCACCATGTTTTCCCGATCAACCTCATCTTCCCCTCATTTGGGCTCTTTGCACACTTTTTTCTGATCTGTCCTCTTCTCCTTTCCCTCACTGACCACATGTTACAGACGAGCAAGTCGATTTCAGACCCCCCCCCAGACCCTACCTGCGATTCTCCTACTTTCCCCCCCCCCCCCCCGAACCTTCCTTTATTTCCATCTCTTTTCAACACAGTGAACTGTTCCTGTGCGATCTTTTTTAGAATAAGAAGAGCGTCTTCTTGTACTTGTTCCCCCTTTCTCTTGCCTAGCAATTATTTCCTCCCTCTCTGATTGCCGTCATCCCCCTTCCTCCCCTCCCTCTGTTAGAGAGCTTCCCGGTTCTATTATTTCCCAGCGACAGAGGGACCGGTATGACTACGCTCTTCCGATTCCCAGAAAAGATCTCGACCCTCTTTACCTTTTCCTTCCAAAGTCTCTTTTTTTTCCACTTCGGAATCTCAGTAGGAGGTCGATTGTTACTAGTCGACTTGCCGCGTCGTTCCAATGTGCAGTGCTACCCTTCCCCTCTCGTCTGCACCCTTCTACAAGTTTTCCTCCACAACGCTCCTTTTTTTTCTTTCTTATCCTGTTCGCTTTTTGTGAAAGCAATTTCCTTCAAATGACCCTGATGGACAAGCCCTTTTTTCTTGACTTTTTCCCGTTTCGGTCACTCCTCTCTTTTTTTTTAAGCGGGTTTTTATGTTTCTTTCTCCCGAACATCAAGAAATTATTAGACCTCTATATGAGTGACCTGCTTTGGAGTGGGCCCTTTGGCGTCCTTCCCCAGCATTCGTTTCCCTCCGCTTAATCGTCATGTCGCCATCCCCCAACTCCCAATTGCAGAGATACGTGAGCTCAGTGGAAGAGAAACGTTAATATTGAAAGGACGTAGTTGTTCCCCATCTTCTCCCCTTTCCAGGTGAACCCCCCACCTCTGCGAGCATCATTACCTTGACAACCCGAAAAGTTATACTACTCGTTCGGAACGTGAAGGACTCCTTCTTCTTGATTAATTTAAAGTGGACGTACAAAATGGCAGCCCTCCTTTCTCCTTCCCCCTCCCCTTTTCCCCCTTGGCTAGCTTTTATTTTTTTTTCCCCTTTTCCCCCCTTTTGTCCTTTTTCCCTATCCTTTTCTAAATGCTTAAGGGCGATTGGAGCAATGATGCGTCATTCTCAGGAGGCCACAACCCCTACTCCGGCCCTAACTCCCCACAAATAGAGGATTTTCTTTTGATTTTATCTAAAAGGGCCTTTGAAGAGGGTGTTTCGTTATGCCCGTTATTTAGCGGACAATTCTTTGGCTTCATTCGTTTCGATTGCTTTTTATACTGGACTAGGCCTATGAGGGGTGTCATTTTTTCTTCACGAATCTACTTCTGCCGCATAATGTCCTGTTTCTTTTGCACTCTTTTCACTCTGGTACCTTCGCGCAGGCAGAATCTCATTGCAGCCATGCCAAAAAAGAATCTGTTCCACACTTCTCGGCTCTGTTTTTTTTAAGGCCCCACGTCTTCGGTGCCCCTTTCCCCATGAAGGCAATAAGTGCCATATTCTGGCCATTCATAAGGTGACCACAATCGTCTTGTCCGAATTCTTTTCGCCCCAGTTCCTTGTTTACTGCCCCCCTGGTCCTTTCTTCCATTCCTCCTAACATGATGATAATCCTATTGGTTTGGTACCTTTCCCTGAAGCTCAGACAGCTTTTCTCATTTTGTTCTTAGATCAACCTCCTCTTTTCTTTTGCCCTGCGCTGGCAATTCTTTAATTGCCGGGTCTTTTAACGTCAAAGCGCCGGTATGACAGATTCTGCTGACTTCAGCCGCCTCGGTATTCCGTTCCCTGGTGCCCCGAAATACCACCCGCCTCCTCCCAATTCCTGCAGAAGTAGGACGTCCAAAATGTTGATGATCTGGGAACAAACACCCTCCGCAAAATTCCCTGTGGTTGCTCCAAAGCTTTTTTCTGTCCCGTCTTGTGTCTTTCCCTTATTGCGCCCTCGACCGCCCATCTATACAAGCTAAGTGCGATAAAATCAGTGTGCCATTAGTTATCAGCGGTTTCGCTTCTGCAGCATATTGTTCCTTCCTGGATTCTCCTTCCTCCTGTATTTAAATTTTTGTGTGAAGACTGTCAGTCCGAAGAAAAGTGGCAGTGAATGCTTGCCACCTTCCGTCTCGACCTGGACTCTCGCCTTTTCACCCCTTTTGTGGACTAATATTTTTTTGGTTGATTGATGATTTTTTGTCTGATGGTAGTACCCCTTGTTCTTTCCTTTCCCCGCATGTCATCAGCGCACTTCCGGTGCTGCGG
>Ga0179593_1692208_pt1 | contig 11769 bp, 12 predicted proteins | sample CZODoug2_1_08_16_FD_185931 | JGI IMG/M metagenome (GOLD analysis project Ga0179593, IMG submission 185931) | Vadose zone soil fungal communities from Angelo Coast Range Reserve, California, USA - CZODoug2_1_08_16fungal (PacBio error correction) | ecosystem: Environmental > Terrestrial > Soil >... | reverse complement strand
TCTCTCACCCCTCCCCCCCCCCCTTGTGCGAAGGGGTGTAGACCTATAAAAGACTACTTGTGGTGTGCTAGGAGGACTTTTCTTCCCGGTTCAGGTTCATGAGATCCTTCCAGGGAAGTGGCTCGCCCTGCGAGTACTCCCCTCCCCCCGGCCCAACGGGGGCCAAGAAAGCCCCCCTTCCCTTGAGAAAGATTGTGCCCCCCCCCAAAGGGGTTAACAAGCCCCCCCCCCCCCCCCCTTTTTCTTGGAACTGCCATGAGTCGCCTATAAGGGGATGATTGTATTTCCCCCCCAGAAAGAACTGGCCTTTTTTTTTCGACCTCAGAGGTTTTTCCCCTAGGAAATAAAGGATCCCTCTCCTGCTAATTCGGCCCTTCTACGATCACCATTCAGAAAAACAGGTCCCCAGTTTCCTCGTTCGAGTTAGAGCCCCTGCTTCCCCCTCCAAGCCCCCCACCAGAGACTGTCGCCGTTTTCCCTCTACAGAGCCAATGTGTCTCCTTTTCACCTGACTCACGGATTCCCTTCCCCTTCAAGCCTACCCCTCAACCATCGAGGGGTTACAAACCGCCGGCGCCTTTTCCCCTCTTTCCCCCCTCTCACTTAGTGAAAAGGGGTCCCGACTACAAGAAGAACCCCCTCCCTTCTCTTTTAGGTTACCACGTCCGGGCAAGAACGGTCTTTCTTTCTCTTTTTTTCTTCCATACCGGTCGGCCTGGCCTTTCTCTGCCAGTCCAGGCCATAATCTTCTTTTTTTCCCTCTCTCCTCTGAGTGATGCCTGGACTGTGTCTCGCCATGGAAGGCAGGCGCTTCCCCTCTTTTAGAGACAGGCCCCACACGCGCTTTTCCCCTTTAGTGGGGCAGACAGGATTGCCCCCCTTTATTGTAGCGGGTCGTCGAAGTGAGAACGCCCTTTTTCTCTCTTGCAGAATTGAACGAAGACTCCCCTCGAGGTGTCGGGGTTGCTTCCTTCTTTCTGAGCCGTTTCTACATTGGCGCGGTGACGTCGTCCCCTATTCTTCTGAGGAATGGTCTCCCTCCTTCGATGGGGAAGCCTTTTTCCTCTTTTCCTCTTCACCACCTGGTTGCCACTGGGCTGAATGAGTTTGGATCGTCGTTTCTTTCCTCCCTCTCTTCTCAGCATCAAGTTCTCAAACAGCCACCGCTGGAAATCCACTCTTTATTTGGTGCCATACCTCACCAGAAAATTAGCTTCCCTCCATTAAAGAACCGTCCCTCCCTTGTGACACTCGAAAAATAGTTTTCCCTTCCTTTTTCCTGTGCTGTGCGGGGCCCCGGGTTTTTTTTCCCCGCAGGTAGGGTTTCAGGGCGGCGATTTTTTGGTTCCTCCCCCCCCCCTTAGAAAAAGTACGCCGACACGGCTCCCCCCCCCCCCCTTACCCCTTGCAGCCGAGTCACAAAAAAGCCCCCCCCTTTCTTTTTGAGATTTTTTTTTCCCGTCGTCACCCCATGTACCTTTTCCCAACCCCTGATCCGGACCCCTCCCCTTTCTCTAATCGATTAGGATCGTCTCTTATGACGTTGCGACCCCCCCCTTTCCACCGGCGGAGAAGAAGAGGGTTCCTCTTTCTTCGTTAGAGGGCCCCCCCCCACGGACCTCCTCCTCCCTTCCAATCCATCTATCGAAACCCCGGAATCCCCTTTCTTTCCCAGGAGGACGACGGTTCCAGTACTCTTTTTTCCTTTTCTACTCGGCAAATATCTTCCCCCCTCTCCCCCGAACGTGAATTTTCTTTAAAAAGGGAGAGCTTACTCCTTTTTCCCTTTCTTTTCTTCCCGGTAAACAAGGACCCTTTTCGGACGTGATGATAGTGACGTCCTTTTCCTTCCTTTTCTTGAAGTTGGTGGCTCTTAATCTTCGGAATATAGCGTCAACGCCGGTCTCCCCCCTTCCTCTCGGATAGAGGTGGAGGCTTGACGGTGATGTAGGAAGGTCCTTCTTTTTTCCCAGCAACTAGTTTCTGGCGGAGAGATCTTTTTCCTCTCCCCCTTCTGAATAGGTGCCTGGTCTCCTTGTAGATCGATAGAAAGCTTTCCCCCGTGATGCAGGTAACAAAGGTCGCGTTTCCCCTTTTCTTCTCTCTGAAATTGGAGATCCCGCCCTCGATCGGTTTAAATCTTACCAGCCAGTGTCGTCTGGAAAGAGGCTGTCCTCCTTCTTTTTCGTGGACTCCCTCGAAAAATATGAGCCCCCCCCTATCCTCCTTCGTGGTGCATAGATATATACAGTTATAAGGTAACCAGTACATCCCCCCTTTTCCCTCGTCGAAGAATTTCTCCTTGCCGGAGGGGGAATTTCTTCCCTCCTTTTGATAGATCACTTTTTTTTTTTTTTTTTTTCTTTTCTTTGGGGGATCAACCTTTGGTCCTCCCCTCTTTAGATTGGATTAGGTTCCTCTTTTGGAGGAACGGGTGTTTGTCTCTTCCTCTCCTTTCTTGGCCGTCTTCGGAAGTATAGACTGGTCGGATTTCCCCTTATTGGAGGAGGATATGATCTCTCCTTTTTCAAGAGAGTCACCCCACCCCTTCGGGTCTCTCTCTGTGAGCGTGATGGAATGTGCTTCGTCGCTATCCTTTTCCCCTCCTGGCGTAAGTGGGGAATCCCTCTTTTGGACCTCGTGTTCGGGTACTCCTTTTTTTTCCCCCCTCCCTAGTTGCACCTCCAGCGGTCCAGCCCTGTTCTTTTCCTCTCAAGGACGAGACGGACTTCCCGTGGTCGGGAAGTGGCCGCCTCCTCTTTTTTGAAATCAGTCCTCTATACCGAGAGCGTGAAAGCGCCTCCCTTTTCTCTCAAGAGTAGGACGAATTGCTTTTCGCGCATTTCCTATTCCCCCCAGAATCGACCAAGAGAGCGGTCCCTCCCCCCTTTTTGCCGAGGAGAATAAAACCCCACCCCTTTCTTGATCCCGGGGTTCCCGGAAGAGGGACGTCTCCTCTCTTTTTCCTTTCTTCTTTGGGGAGTGAAAGCGGCCCTCGCCTGTCCCCCTTTCAGGGTTTGTGGGAAGGACGGTTTTTTTTTTTCTTTCCCTCTGAACAAACTTGATTTTTTCCTTTGCCAGAGAGAGTGGTAGATTTCTTTCTTTCGTTCTCGAAAAGCGAGTTTACGCTTGAGAGAGGGAAGGCTTCTGTTTCTTCCCCCCCCCTTACATGTTTTTATCGGCGGTAGTCGAGAAGCAGTCTCTTTTCCAATTCAACAGAAACGATTTTTTCCGCGATTTCTTTTTCTACCTTCCAGCCCGGTCTTCTCCCTTTCTTCTCTTTCCAAAGAGACAAAAAGGAGACCTTTTGTTTCCCGCGACGTTATAGCCCTTCTTTCTTCCCCCCGATTTTTGCTGCTTTCAGGGATAGCGACGCTTCTCCCCCTTTCCCCGAGAAGAAACACTGTGGTGGAAAGAATAGTGCCTTTCCCCCCTTTTTTCAATCCCAGGCTTTGAGGGCGGCCCCTCGCCCCGATATACGGCGAGCTTTTTCAGATCATGGAATCCTAACACCCCTTTGCTTGCAGAGAGAACCCCCCCTAATCCCCTCTTTCCCACGTTTTTTTGCGTTGTTCACAACTTTTGATCCCTTTTTTTCCAAGATCTGGCGACCGAACTTTTTTTGCGCTTCCCGGGAGCGAAATTGCTTTCCTTGCCAACGCCCGTTATGAACCTTTTTTCCATGAGACTTTACCAAACAAAGAATCCCTTTTCCCCCTTCCTTTTTACCTTTCTTTTTTCGAGGTAGACCCCGATAGGTCGTTAGAAGAAATTTTTCTTCTCTTTCTTCTCGGACCCGATCGCGAGGGGCCTGGCGGTCTCTCTCCCCCTCGAAAGTCAAGATCCAGAGCCCCTCTGGGTGAACTCAATCACTTTTTCCATTCCCCTCGATTATCTTTCCCTGCGTTCGAAAAGCAAACGATTCTCCATCCCTCGTTGCGAGCCAACTGCTCCCCTTGACTGCTGTGAAAATAGAAAACCCTCTTCTTTTCCCTCCCCTTTCCTACCCTTCTCCCCGAGAGGTTGTTACGCATCCTCTGCCCCTTTTTTTTTCCTTTTTTTCTCTCCGAGAGTCAGAGAGAAATACGTCGTTCTTCTTCCCAGGCCGCACAGGAATTAAGTCTAACCCTCTCTTACCCCTTTTTCCTGGCTCCCCTCACCTGGGTATGTGTTTCCTTGAACTTCTTTTCCCTCCCCCCTTGAGGGTAGGTCCGAGGAACCTTCCTATGGCGCGAGTAGCTTTATTCTTCGAATTGTCCCCAGTCGGAAGAGTGGAAGCTGCTTCCGCTTTTTTTTAAGATTTTAGAGGATGGCTCCGCTCGATCTTTTCTTTCACCCAGAGTCGTCTCGCTTTTCCCATTCCTCTTTCCCTTCAAGTGGAAGGTCAACCCTAAATCGCTTGAGCTGAATGGGCGTTTCTTTGGTCAGGAGAGCTTTTCCCACCGACAGGGGTTTCCTCTTTTTTTCCTTTTTTTAATCTCCCCGCCGATTGGCGGTTTTTTGACGGTAGGACCTTGCGGTCCGACGTTTCGCCCTTCGAACCCTATTTCCCTTCTGTATAGAACAAATAACTGATGGCTCCTTCTTTTTGGTCCCCGCCAGCCCACTGGAGTTCCTTTTCCCTCTTTTTTTTTTTACACTTTCGGCAAGAGCAGAGTGTTCCCCCCCCTTGCTGACGGTTGCTTTCCTTTCCTGCCCCTTCCTTTCTAGTTGACTTAGTGAGGTCGCATACACCTAACTCCCCCCTTCGAAGAGGGTGGCTTTTCCTCCCGGCGATGTGATATCTTTCTTTGACCGACAACCACCCCTCCCCCCCCTACCCGTTGTCCGTGTAGGGTAGATCCCCCCCGTTTCCATATCCCCCCCCCCCCATCACAAACACCGAGCCCTTTTTCCCTACAGAAGCCAATGTGTAGACGTCTGCTCACTTCATCGGACAAAGGACCGTCCTCCCTCTCCGAAAACCCGGTTTACTACAACAAGACGTCGTCTGTCAATTTCCTGTGAAAAGGGAGGTGCTCCCTACTACACGAAGAACCCCCCCTCCTTCTCTCCTTCGCCCCCCCCCCCCAAGGTCAGACAGGTAGTCGTACCTCCCTTTTTTTTTTTTTTTTTCCCTTTCCTTAAATGTTCTCTCCCTTCCTCCTATACTCTGTTTTTTATAGAGCGGCCTGGACTGGCCTCGCCATGGACTTCCCTTCCCTTTCCCTTTCCTTTGAGAGAAAGAAAAAAGCGCTTTTTTCCCTACTTGGGGAAGAAATGCTTCCCCCACCCCCTTCTTTGTTTTGTTTTCTCTTTGTCTGCGAAGGGAGACACCACCGTTCCCTTCATAGATGGAAGCCTTCCGGCGGGTTGTAAAAATAAGTTGTTTCTTTTTTTTCATCTTGATGCTCCTTTTCTACATTGGAGGGAAGGTCCGTCGCACCTTTTTTTCATGGAGACGTGTGTTTTGGTTTTTGCTTTGGCTCGATTGGGGCGCCGAGGTGCTCGAACTCTCCCTCTCCTGGCGGATGAATGAGTGATCGTAGGGTGTCTTTTTCTCCTCTATCAGGATAGACGTTTTCTTCCTCTTTTTCCCCTCCCCCTCTTAGAACAACCCTCCTTGCACGAGTTATTTATTTTTATCTTCTTTTGGAGATGAAAGGGAAGTCCTTTCCCCCTTCGGTAACCAATTTGTTACATCTTCCCCCCCACTGCTGACTCAGCCAGGTGGTGATGTCTTTCTTCTGCAAAGAAGTAGGTGTCGGGCTTCGACGGGTTCTCCATCCCCCACCTCCCGCCGTACATGCTTTAAGAAGGACCGACGAGCCCTCCCCCTTAGGAGGTGAGATGAAAACCTTGTTTCAAACCTTTCGTTTCCCCCCCGTTCCTTTACAAGAACGTCCACGGCCCCTTTTTCAGATTAGGATAGTCGGTTGACCGTAAAATGATTACTTTCTTTTTCCTTCCAAGACACCTCTCGCAGACGAGGTTTCTTAGAGGGAACCCTCCCAGCGAAAATCGTTAATCCCTTCCCTCCCAGGTCCCCTGAATCAAGCTCCACGAGGGCCGACGTGTTCCCCCCGTAGCTCTTTTCGCCATAGTCCTATCGTTTTCCTGAACGTGATAAACAGGGAGCGTTCCCTTCCCCCCACATAAACCGTCGCCACGGTAAACCTTACCTCTCTTCTTCTCGTTCGTCCTTTGATGATCTTCTCTTCCCCTTCGAGAGTACTCAGCGACTTTTCTTTTTTCCTCTGCGGATCTCGCCGTAAACGCCTCCTTCTCCCCCACTCCCCTCCCCCGGATCGATGTGGAGGAAACCTTTTTCCCTTATAGGGTTTGGCTCTTCCCGCAAAAAGAGGTCTCTGCTTCTTTTTTTTCGAGAAACGCGACTTGAAGGCACCGACAACGACTTGTCATCTCTTCCCCTTTATCGATCAGAAGGTAATTTTACTGCCCTGAGTAAACCCCCGTTTTTCCTCCCCTTTTCCCGGGGATCTTGGCTCTTGACTTTTTTCTTTCCGGAACATGAGCGATCTTTCCCCTCTTCCCCCGCGAGATTGTCGGAGAAACTCTTCTTCGACCCCTCTTTTTTTGCAGAAATTCTCGGCCCCAAATCGACGTACGTGATTCTTTTTCCCCCGTCTCAGGTCCCTCCCGTGAATCCCGTCGCGTCGAACCCATTTTTTCTCTCCCCTTCCCAAGATTTTGGGTCCGTTCGTCGCCAGATGTGGCCAACGTCTTCTCAAACGTTGGAACACCTCCCCCCCCCTTGGATCGGTGTGTAGATCGTTCCCTATGGCTGGACAAGGACTTTTAGGTATAATGAGCTTCCCCCTTGCAGCTCGGCAGTATCGCTTTTCATTTCTCCCCCTGCGTCCTTCCTTTCTCGCGAAATGGGGGAAACGTCACGTCTTTCCCCCTTTTTGAGGAGGTGGTGCTGCTCGTTCTTTCGCGAGCATGGAAATCATCTACTTTTTTTCCTTTTAATCTCGGTCGATAAGTCTCTGACCTCTTTTTCTTTCGAGGTACTTCCCCCCCCTTTCCCGCCCGGTGCTGGGAAGCCTCTCCTTCCTTTTCCGTCCCCCGTCCCCCCTTCCCTCGTTTCGGTGAATTGGCGCGCTTTCTTTTTTTCTCCCTTCTAGAAAGCAGAATCGCTCCTTTGCACAGCGCAGAAAAGACGCCTTCCAGGGGTCCTTCCCTTTTGCTCAGAAGCGCGTTTCTCTCCCTTTTCACAGAAAGCGGACCCCCCCCTTTTTCGCGGGCACCTGAGAAAAAGACTTGGTTGTGGCCCGCTTCTCCCCCCTTGAAATTACCCCCCCCGGAGAACAGTGGTCCCGACGAGTGTCCCTTTTAATAATAATAAGTTTTTTTTTTCCGGCCCTCGGCCGGGAAAACCGGTGATCCTGTTTTTTTTCTTTTGGTTGTCTTATCCTCTTTCCAAAAAAAATTCTTTGTACCATCCCCCCAAATGGTGCCTTCCTTGTCCAGCGAACGAGAAAACAGCTCTTCTATCCCCTTTCCTCTTGCCGCCTTCAGGAGTCTCTTCTTCTTCTCTTTTTCCCCTGTAATTAGATAGGCTCACACGAAGAGACTTTCCACTTCCACATCTACCGCCGTCCTGCTACCGAAGAGCGCACAAGAAAGGGAGGGACCCTCCTTTTTTCTGCATCTTCCCCCTTCTTTCTGACAGACCCCATCTTTTCCCGCGACGTTATCGCCCCTATTTTTCCTTCCCCCCTGCAAGATTCGTCTATTGTCCTTCTTTTCCTGCACGGGCCTCAGAGCCTCCCCCCGAGAGGAGGGTGACAGATAGTGAAGTTCACCCCTCTCTTCCCCCCTCAAGGTGAGGGGAGAAATAGACCCCTTTTCTTCAGAAATTATGGAAGATCATGAGTCCCTCCCCTACTTTCATCCTCCAGGGCAGGACGCCTGCTCTCCCCCCTCGACTCCCACACTTTTGAATCCCTCCTTTCTCCCAGGCCCCCCCTATCTTGCGAAGAAAGGCCCCCCCTCTTTCAGAGAAATTGCTTCCCCCGCGACAGTTCCGACTGTGACATTATTCTTTTCCCCCCACCAGATACATTTCACGTACGGCGAGTGGTTCCCCCTCCCTTTTTCCCCGCAGTAAAGACAGATCGTTTCCCTTTTCTTCACAATTATCGAGGTTATACTTTCCCCCCCATCGCTGGGTGAAGTGGGGGGGGCCTCTAGGTAAGAGCCCCCCAGATCAATATCCCTTTTCCCTCTTGTTTGAACCTCCATTTCCCCTTTTCGCAGGAAAATTACGCTGTCTCTCCCCCATGATGGAACGGAGGATACGAAAACTTTTTTTGTCGCAGGGCGCTATCTTACAACGTACCTCGCCTCCTCTCCGATGCTTGATGTGGTGGAAATGTCCCCTTTCCCAGTAAGAAATAACCCCCACATCGATAAGAGGCTACTTTTTTAAGAATCCCCTTCTGAGTCCCCTCGATCATCAGACACTACTTGGACCATCTAGACTTTGAGGGGCCCATTCCATCAAAAGTCGCACCTCTTCGCCAGGGCTAGGTCCTGTTTCCCGTGGCTCCCTTTGATGTGTAGTGCACTCTCCCCCTTTGGGCCGGTCCAGAGGAAATCAAAGGATTAGGGCCCTTCTTCACGTAGCGGAAGTAGGAGATCTGGACCCCCTCGGCCGTTTCCGCTTGCTGAAGACTTGTGCTTCTTCAGGGATGCCTCTTTGGCGTGGCGCTTTTTTAGGTCCCCCCCTGTCTTGCTCGCTGGTTTAAAGGTCAAGTCCCCTCCCTTTGAAGGTAACCAGAGACTTCTTCAATCTATTGCTCTATTTTTTAGGGGCCCGTCTTCGCCGGGGCGCATTCCTGGTGAAGAAGGGTCGCCTACTGGCGGGTGGTGTGCTCGGCGGTCCCCCCCTGATCCGCCTTTTCGAGGTCCGACGTGCTTCCCCTAGAAGAAATGCGAAACCAAAAAAAAATACCTTCTTCTCTTCCCCCCTTTTTTCCCCGACGCCCCCCTTCTTTCATTTTAGCTGGGAGCCACGATTTTCCCGGAGGGTCCCCCACACGCATTGCTTCAGGAGCTTACTGCCCCCATCCTCCCTTCCTTGCGAGGGAGGTAGGAAACCCAAAAATCCCCTGAAGGAGAGTTTACACGGTTGGCGTTTGCGGAAATCGGCATCACTTCTCTTTTTCCTAGAGTGGCCTCTCCTTTACTCTTTCTTCCTGCCAATGTATTCCCTTCCGACTTCATAAGAAAAAGTGTCCCCGTTGTCTATTTCGAGAATCGGCGGCAAAAATCGAGCCAAATTTTAGAAAAAGCTCACGCTGCCACTTTTTTCTCCCTGACCCCCTCGACATGCCTCACTTTTGCGAGAAAAAGCAGAAGACACCTTTCCAACCAGAAGTCGTCGGGTTCATTCCCCTCCACTTCGTGCCCCCTGGGCGGGTGATCACTCGACCCCGAAGAAAAAACCATTGACTCCGGTCTGTCCCCCACGTAAGGGAGCCCGGTAGTCCTGACGTTTTTTTCTCTTCCCATTACAGGTAGGCCTGGCGGATCCTCTCCCAGGTAAAGGACATATATATATTTCCCCCCCCTTTTTTTCGAGGGAGTATGGCCTGGACTTTTCTCCCTGTTCATTCTTTTTCCCCAAGGCACGAACGGGAATGGAGCGCCAGTCTCCCCTTCCTAAAGGGATGAAATGAAGTGGGGCCATTTTTTTCGAGTCGTTGTTCTAGATGTAGTCGGGGCCCGTGAGACACCGCCGTGGTCAGAAGTTCCCCCCTCCCCCGACGAGGAGGGTTGTTATTCGGCGGCCTTGCGAGACTGTCGTCCTGTCCTCTTCCCCGACCCATTGGCGGTTCCGTCGCCACAATGGGTGTGTCGAGTTTGCTAGGTGGTGAGTGATTTGGCTCCCCCTTTTCCCCTGTGTCGAACTCGAACTCGAACCACTGGGGGACCTGTGATCTCTTGTGCTTTTTCTGGCCGAATGCTCTTTCTTCCTTCGACGTGATGAGATGGCCGCCTGGGCAAAAGCCCCCGCTTGCTTTTTACCCCGGCACGAGTTCATTCTTTCCGTCAATGAGAGGAGAAGGCCAGGGCATTTCTTCGGTTAACCCATTTTGGTTCCCCTCTTCCCCCCCCTTCTGCAACCTCATTCAAGCCAGGTTGTTTTTGTTGCAGGAGGCCCCCTTTCTGTGTCTATGAAGGGGTCGTCCCCCTCAACATCCTCCCGCGGACAGCAGAGCACAAATTTAAGAAAGGACCGCCTTACCCGCCAAGTAGGAGGTGAGAGACCCCAGTTAACCCTGTCTTTGACGGTCATAGGCCACCTCTTCCCCGAAAAGTAAAAGACCTTTCTCTTTTTTTCTTTCCTATTTCGGATCGTAGTATTTCCGTAACTTCTTACGTTGCGAAAATCCCAAGAGAGAAGACTTCTCTTCGATCGTCTCTCCTATCCATCCAGCAGCGACCATCATTAATAGAATAGCCCCCCCTCTTCACGCTTCCGGACGGTTCCATCTTCGTCGTCTCTACGTCTATCGCCGCCATATTCCCTCTCCGGAAAGTGATGAAAAAGGGAGCGTTCCCCTTTTTTTTTTTTTCGGCCCCCAACCAAGGTGCGTGCTCCCCCCCGTTCCCCTAGATTGGGTCCCCTTTTTTCTCCTTTTATGATCTGTTCTTCTGGGCCCTTTTATCGACTAGTGAGAGAGGAATTGGGATTCTCCCTTCCCTTTATGCGTACCCCTCGCCTCTTCTTGACATTACGGGGATGTCGGACGTCCTTTCCCCCCCGAAGAAAAACAGCGGCTCTTCTTTTTGGCGCGCAACGCGATGTTCTTTTTTACAAGTGCGAAATGACTTCGAAAGAAGGGAAAGTATCCTCGGGCTGTGAATGAAGAACGTGCTTTGTTAGAGTGACCAGGGTCTTTCCCGGACCTTGGTCATAAAGGCCGGCCCTTTCTTTTAACCCGCGAACTCTTCCCCCGCGGATTGTTCGGCGAACGCTTAGGACACGATCCTTTTTTTCCCCTCGCCAAATCTGCGGCCCTTTTCGACGTACTTGATGTAGTCGTTGTTTTTTCCCTCTAAAGTATAATGTAACCCTCCTGGATCAAGTCGCGTCGCCTCCTCGCAAGTTTAAGCCGTCCCGAAGAGGGGGCCTTTCGTCGCCCCACAAAAGTGTTCTCCCTCACTGGGCTAAAAAGTTGTGAAACAACTCCTCTCTTTCGAGTGTATTCGGGCTTGGACGCGCTCCAAGGATTGAGGAACGTCTTGAGTCTCATGAGCGGCCCGACCTTCTTCTCGGAGTATATTTTGCGCGGGAGACCTCACTGGCTTGGAGCTCTGAGGAGAGAGACTCAGTCACTAGGTCCCCACACCCACCGGGCCGGTTTTCTTCCCTACCTGTCATGGTCGTCTCCTAGAAGGTGCAGTCTTTTCCTCCATATGGGCGATACCCCTGACAATCGTACTTCTTTCCTTGTTGGGCGCCGGTGGCTCTTTTTTTTCCCAGAAAGGGGGGGGGGTTTTTTTTTTTCCCTCGCCGGACACTGCGAGAGGTAGCCGTCGTCTCTCCCCCTAATTGGGCTGATATTTCTTTTTTCTCCGGCTCGATCGACCGGCCTTTTTCCCAGAGAGAAACTCCTCTCCCAAGCGTTGGCATACTTGACATCCTCTCTTTCCCTCAGGTTTCCTCTCTACCAAAGAAATCGGACCACCTGGAAAAAGAATTGGTTGTGTCCCCCCCTCCACCCCCAAACGGCCTTCCCACCCACTCCGTGGCGC
>Ga0179593_1664091_pt1 | contig 11769 bp, 18 predicted proteins | sample CZODoug2_1_08_16_FD_185931 | JGI IMG/M metagenome (GOLD analysis project Ga0179593, IMG submission 185931) | Vadose zone soil fungal communities from Angelo Coast Range Reserve, California, USA - CZODoug2_1_08_16fungal (PacBio error correction) | ecosystem: Environmental > Terrestrial > Soil >... | reverse complement strand
CTTTCTTTTTTCCTTTAAGTTTTCTTCAATTTCCTTTTTTTTCTGGTTTTTTGCCTTCCCCTCCCCATGTTTTACCGGTTGTTTCTGGACCGCACCCCCCTTCAGTCATAATGCGTGCCCTCCTCGGCAACATCCTTTTTCGTTTTTCCTGCATTGATTTTATGGAAACCCCATTGTTTTTTTTTTTCCGTGATGGCATCTTTTTCTCATTTAATAACCATTCCTCATCTGTGTTTCTCCCCCTGTATCCTGGCCGTTCCACAACGGCTTCCCATCGCAGTTTTATTTCAAGTTTACATCTCTAGAGCCTTCCTCGCTTGCATTCGCGAGTCTTTCGATCGCTTCCGCAGGCTTCCTCCCCCCCACATTTGTTTCCCATCACCCCCGTCCGACCACCTGTTTGTTTCGTCTTTCTTTCTAGGTATTGAGATGCGGCTCGTAAGCATCTTCCTTTGCTTCCCGATTCAGGGCCCTCCCTCCCTCACCAATTTGGCCTTACATTGTGATTAGGGACTTACTCATTCGTTATAACTTTCAACTTTCTCCCTTTTTTTCCAAAAGATGGGGATGGGCACTTTGGTCGTTCCCCCAGCAAGGACCCTTCCCCCCCTCCCCCCCCCAAACTCCTTTCGAGCATATCTTGTTTTTTTAAGGAAATGGCGACTCCCCGTTTTTTTTTTTTCATTGTCCGTCCCCTGGGTCACCTTCCCGGTCCACTTTCGCTATCTCTTCCTTTGGTTGCGAACCTTTGGAGGCGGGGCTTCCTGGAACTTACCCTTTACCTTTTTTTTTCCTCCACCTTTCCCCCCCCACAAACTTCTTTTTTCTGAATCCAGTTCCTGTCCACTTCGGTTCTTATTTCACTTCCCCCTTTACTTTTTTGATGTCTTTTCTCACCCTTTGCTTTCTTTTTAGCACCCCGGCGCTATCCTTACCCGCAATGGATTTCCGGCTTTCCTCTGAATACCCCCTATATTTCTTCGGCTCTTCCCCTCCCCTTCCCCCGCCAGTAAGACCCTTTCCGGACCCGTCCCTCGTTGGTCCTTTCTCCCTTCCTTTTTCCTTTTTAATTTCCACCTTCATTTATTATCCTTGAACCCCCCCTTGTTAAGTTTCGCTCCTTTTCCTTACAACGTCCGTTTGACTCGTTTTCCATTCGTGTTTTAGGCCATCCCCGCCCCTTGTGAATTGGCCCTTCATTGGGTTCCCCTGGTGTCTTTCTTCCCCAACCCCACCCTTTGTATAATGAATAGCTCAACCTAACGCTTTTTTTTCGCCGTCCTTCATGAGCCAGCTGCCCCCGTGCTACAAGCTCTTCCTATTTTTTTTTTTTGTTCGAGCATAGGCTTTTGTGAGTGAGCCACTGCTAAGAGTTTGTTTTAGCACATTATTTTTGCATGGTGAGTTATCTCCTTTCCCCCGCTACAGGACCCTTCCTGCGCTGCGGTTATTGTCAGAAGGGCGTTTCCTTTTCCCCCCGCCCCCCCGATTCACCCCCTTCCAGAGTTGTTTTTCCCTGCCCTGCCTTGGTCTTGTATTTTTGATATCCTGTTGTTCCTTTTTTGTTCATTCCTTGATGCCTGCTAACTGCTTGTTTGGAACCCCCCCCCCAAGTGCATCGGGAATGTTCCGGCTTTGAATCTTCACCCGTTCCTTTCCCGACGGATGGTTCTCCCCACAGTTTTTGAATGCCCTCCCCTTTCTTCCACAAGACTCCCGCTTATTCTTTGAACGATGATAAACCCAGACCAACCGACAAGTCCTCCTTTTATTTCCCCCCACATTTGGACTTAGGACCCCCCCTCACGTACATCGCGCCTCGCTTGGACACTCCTTCTCCAGTACCGTAATCCTGTATGCTGCCTATTTTCAATCCCCGCGTCCTTCTCTCGCTGACTCTAGGTGAATCCCTCCTGTTGTTGTTTTTTTTGTAGATTGTCCCCTCGTCGCACCGTTTTTTCTCTGAGCTGTTGCCTGATGTTGCCATCCTTACTGTCGGCCTGGAATAGGTCCTGAATCTCTCGGCGTTGTCTGTTTTTTTAGCCATCCCAATCCCGTGGGTTTTTTTTTTCCTCCTTCTCTGGGTGACGGGACATGTTTTTCTGCCTATTCAATAGTTCTTTAAGTCGTTTCCCCTTGTCCTCTAAGGATTTCCATTGGGTTTAGAGACTCCGGGAATTCAGTACTTTTTTGAAGGTTGTTGGCTCCCCATTTGCTTTCTCCCGCGATCACCTTGGGAATGCACTATGTGCCTGCCGATCGCCCGTAATCAATGAGGTCCTAACCCCCCTGAGACAACCTTATTACATCCTACACCAGTCAGGTCCCACCCCAATCCTACTGTGTCAACTTGACTGTAGCTACCGCCACCCCTTGCGGCAGCCCCCAATCAGGGTCTTCCCCCTCAATGCTATTCCCCTGGTTGAGCGGCGGGAGTCCCCCCCTCTATCCCAACCCAAGTGTGCAACATCCTGAGGCCCCCCCCACTTTTGGGCCGCCACCCATCTCCCCACTTTTCCTCTGCTCTGGTCCCCCCAACTGTTCTTTTTTAGAGGTTTTTTGACATTCTCGCCATTCTTCACCTTTTCGCGCTATTACCTTCTAGACAAGTTGTTTTTGCTTGTTACCCCATTCCAGCGTGATCGGATGGGGGTTAGAGTTCCGGGCCCCGTTCCCAAGTTGTCTTTCGGCGCACCGCCCTCACTTTGTCGCCCTCTTCAAGCGGTCTTGCTTTCCACCCTTTGGTCCCCCCGCGGTCCGACTTCGACTTTGCCCAAGTTTAAATCCTGCCCTTTTTTACCTTGCCCCCCCGAATCCTTGTCTCCCTGACTCGAAACGCTTTTCCTCCGAGATTTTCTGTACTGTTCCTTTCGGCAATGGACTTTTGGTCATGGCCGACCCTATTTTCTATTCCCGCTTTGACCTGTCTTTGCCTCCCCTTCTGGGAGCGACCGTCTTGAGGGAATTCCCTAACCAGTGTGGTTTGCCCCACCAACCTGTCTGGCTCCCCTCTCGGGCCTTTTTTAAAGGCCCCTGTTTTTTAGACCCCGGGGACGTTTCTGGCTCCCCTTTTTTCAGATCGCTTTTTTAGGTGGGAAGTTGATAGGTCACAACCTTCCCCTCTTTTTTTTTCCCCCGTGGCTCCCTTCACCGCCGCCCCTTCTTGACCCATCCCTTTTTAAGAGGACAAACTTTTCGGGGTTTCGGTACCCTTTTGAAACTTATTTTGTGACCTACCTTTCTCCTCTTGTCCTCTCTTGAATGCCCGATCTTAATTTGCATTACTGTTTTTCCCCATGGTCTCCCTTCCACGGCCACCCCCAATTCCCTCCTCTTTTTTTTTGAAATGGTAGTCCCCCCCCCCCTTTTTTTGTTACCCCACTCTTTATTGAGGAGCCCCGTCTCCCTTTCCCACGTGCTGTTTTTAGTTTTTTAGGATGTCTTTGATTATTAAATCCCCCCATTAAAGCTGATCGAGTACTCACCTTCCTCCACTCCAGCCACCCGAGTCCCGTCTAAAACCCCGGTTTTTTTATCTCCCTTTCTTCCCACCTGGCTGGTGATGTAACCTGGAGACGATAGTCTCTTTCCCATCTGCGCCTCCCCCACTTTGTATCGGAAAGACGGTCTTTTCAGGAGTTTATTCCTACTGCTCCCTTGCCTTTTTCCGTTGTGAATTCCTGCATGACAAACCTTCGTTCAACCCAGATGATACCACGAGGTTATAAGTGCTCCCCCCCCTAGGCCCCTCCAGCCCTTCCCACCACTCGCTTTTTTGCCCCCCCCCCTTAAACTATCACATTTCCAACACTGTCCTTTCTCCTTAGACCTCCCACGCCTTAGCCCCCTCTTGCAGGCGGTTTTCTCCCCCCCTTCACATTTGTGTGGCTTGCACCCCAAGTGTCTTCCGAGTTCCCTCACGTGTGGTGGGTCCCGCGTCCCCACTAACTTTTCTTAACTCTCCTTTTTTTTTCTCCTGATCTTTGAAGTACGGACCACCGGCCTACTTGCTTGCTCCCTTCCCCCTTTACTTTTTTGGTTTCCACCCAACAATTTGTGTCGGTGATCAAGCCAACCCCTCCCTCCCCCGTCCTAATTCCTGATCGTCCGCTCAAGTTTCTAAGACTTGATGAGTTTCTCCCCTCTTATTTTTGGTGTTTTTTTGTGCCATATTTTGTATAATGAATAACATCTCTTTGATAATGGTTCGAATTGTTTGTCCTTCGCGTTCCCCCTTTGACGCAGGGGGTTGTCCCTTTGCCTTACCCTCCGCCAGATAGGATCTCTCCCCATATTTATCGGGCGCGCTCCCTGCTTTTCTCCTTAATATCGCGCGTAATCTTTCTCCCCAAATTGTTTTTTTTTTTTTTCACCTTCCCACCACGTTCTTCAACCCCGGTTTGGGATTTTTTTCCCTGTCTTTTTTTGAGGAGATCCGTCTAGGTTTTCGGAACTTAAGAATTTCACCTTCCTTGCTCCCCTTCAGAAATCTCACTAACCTAAAAATTTGTTCCTCCCTTAGTCGAAGGGTACCCCTACTCCTCTCTTTAGTCCCCAAAAGTCAACCTTTTTTTTCAGAAAAGAGAGGGCTCCAGATCTTTCGCTGGCCCCCCTCCTTCTTTTAGAATTTGTCCTTACGAGGATTCCTCTGATCTTACCCCACGGCCTGAGTATCCCCGTCCCCCGTAATTAATCTGTTCCCTCCCCCCATCAAAATTGGCCGCTTCGTAATGATGGTTTTGAAAATGCTTGGCGGTGATCTCCCTAGGAACGAATTCTGCCTTCAGAACCCTCTGGACCCCTCGCACAAATTCCGCGGAACGCCGGCGCCCTTCCGAACGTACCGGTTCTTTTTCTGCACCTCACCGTCTCTTTCTCTGAAGATTTGGTTTGTCGCCCCCCGGCGGAGCTTTAGTAACTCAGTTCTTCCGACAAGAACTTTTCCTTAAGACTCTGGGACTTTCTCCACCTATATTTCCCAAGGTCCCCTCCATTCCCGCCTGAAAGTCCTCCCTCAATCCTCGCGGCCCACAAGTAAAGACCCCCTGTTTTTTTGGTACATTTTCTTCGTTCTTACCCCTCGCTTTCGCTTCCCACGTGGCGTGTTAGCGAGGACCCCAGGTTTCACTTCAACATCGCGCGGGCCGCCTGGTTCCCCCCTCTTTTGCTCACCCCCACCCGCACGGGGGTGCCCTTTTTTCCCGGAACGATTTTCATGCCCGTTTTTTCCCAACCCCCCACCCCCCCCTCCCTTGTATATTTCACTACCCAGCTTGAGCGATCCACTTCATCCCTGGGGTCCGATTGATTCTAACCACCTTAATTGACCAGCTCAGCTCTTGAGATTGCTTCTCCCCCCTGATCAGATTTGGAACAGTTTTGCCCTGGGTGTCAGCGCGTTCATCCCGAATCTCTTTTCCCTGGTAATAGACCCTTCTTTTTTTTTGCCTGTATTGGAGACTAACTTCTTTCTATTCGTCCATCCCCTTCCCCCCCAGTAGATGTTGTGTGGGTGGCTCAGTGCTTGATTTTTGACCCCTTTTGGCTCCCTTTTGGGTAGGACTTTAATTCGGTTTTTTAACTCTTTCCATCCTGACAAGGATTCCCGAATTTTTTTCTTGCCCCCCCTGGTCGACGTCTCTCTTCCGCTGGCTGCTGCTCTTCCCCCTTTGACCCCCCCCCTATATGAAATACAGGATTAAATCCTTTCTGTTGCGGGCACGCTACGCTCCGCCAACCCCCCTTTTTACGTCACGTCCTCCTTTTTCACGTTTTCAGGCTGAAAGACACTGCCTTCTGAGCGCTTACTGGCCCCTGTTTTTCCTCCCTTCACTAGTGATTGAGACCCTCTCTTTTTTAACAAATTTTTTCCCCGAGGCTAATTCTGTGGACGAAGGGGCATCCTTTTTACCCCTCCACTCCGTTTTTTTTTTGATCTTAGAGCGGCCGTCGTTCTAGGGCCCCGTTTTTTTCGGCGAAGACATAGTCCAGTACCTAGGAATTGTTTTACGACCCCCTTGGTTTTCCCCCTTCTATACCTTCTGGGGGGTAGTTTGTAATCCCCCCGTGCCCCCCCGCCTGATGTCCCTCTGCGGTGCCTTTGTTCGATTGTTTGGCCCCGGGACTCTTTTTTCGTGATCCGGAGAGTTTTCACTGTCTTTTTTTTTTGTCTGGGTTATTTGGGTAATTTCCCCCTCAAGGCATAGTTCCCATTTTTTTCCTTTTTAGCAGTCGTGGCCCCATCGCGAGCCCCTCTTTCCTAACCTTTGTGGCAAGCGTAGTTTCCCCCTGAGGCAACAAAAAAGGCGACCAGTAGCAAAGCAAGGTTCCCTTCCCCACCCCCCAAACCCCTTTTTTTTTTTCATTCCCTGCCTTCTGCCTCATGTGCCTTCTCCAATACCCGGCGAAGAACTCCCCTTTTTTTTAGCATTCGTTCTTTCTTTTTTCTCTCCCCCCCTGTGGCCCTGCCCTTTGAGAGCACAACTTTATCAGTTCCGTGCCGCCCCAGGAGAGAGTGCTTTAACCCCCCCCCCTTGGCAGCTCTTTATGGTTCTTCCCCTTTGCTGCTCATTCTCCCTTGCTATCATTACCCCCCCCGGTCGGGTTTTTTCCCACCCGGGAGCTTTGGACTTTCCGGCCCCTTCCCAACATGCGGTTCTGGAGCCAGACCCTGGCGACCTTTTAGCCCTATGCCGGCGAAAATTCATGCATCCGAGCCCTAAACTTTTTCCCCGTCGACTTGGCCCATTGCTACTACCTTGGACCTGTTTTTGAAGGCCTCCCCCTGACTTTGAACAGGGGGAATTGTTTAATGAAGCTGTCCAGCTTTCCGTTTTCCGCGCTGTTCGGAATGTTATTTGAGTCAAGGAATGGATTTTTTACGAATTGATTTTAAGACTAGTGTCTTCACTAATTTTTTCCAGTTTTTGTAGATAGTATTAGTTCTCCAATCTCCCTTTGCCACACCCCCCCCTTCTGCGGCCCTCTTGAATGGTTGAACTTCCTGAACCTTTGAGCCTCCTTGGGCTCCCCCTTTTTTTCCTCCTCGGCTGATTTTTCGGTGACTGATTTCCACCCCATATTTAAGTACTCGCGAATTTCCCATCCCGCACGAATTTCGCCCATCATCTCCTATTCCGTCCCCAGTTGTTTTCTTTTGGATTTCCTGGATTTTTCCGGAAACTTTTCGTGCATACCTTTGAGGGCCCCTAAGATCGCCCTGCGGATACTCTTGTGCAATCGAACTTTACTGGATTTTTCTAAGACCTTTAATTACCTCTCTTTTCTGAACAGGCACTTTTTGTGTTTCCTCCCTCTAGGAGCTTACCTTTACAATCTTTTTAGCATGGTTTTTTTCTTGGCTGTTGAGTCGGAGTGCCTTAAGTGTCCCGTCCTCAACCCTTCTTCGACCTTCCAGCACGAGACTCTCCCCCCCCACACCCCGGTTTCCTTTTTGTGGTCTTTTCCCCCAACTTTTTTCGTCATCCTGTCGCGAATTTAACTCTGTATCCTCACTTTCCCCATCCCTTCGGATCTTATCTTGTTCCTGCTGTTATTTGAAAGTCGTTAACGGCGCTTCCCGTGTGAATGCCTTTCCCCAAAAACGGTCCCTTCACCCAGATGCTCGTCATGTTATTCCTTCTTGAATCATGGAAAGCCCAATCTTCAATAAAAAGGGGTCCATAAACTGCACTCACTTCATTCCACCGTATTCGGGATAATTGTTTATTACTTCGTCCTTCTTTTGGTCCCTCACTTCAATTTGGAGTGCGCCCCCCCCCCCATTACAGGCCCCAGTCGATGAAGCAATTCCGTTTTGGTCCTCTTCCACGACAAACTTTCTTTCCTCCTTCCCCCTTTGTTTTTCGAGATTTTGTTCGTAAGTACGGCCGCAATAATTGGCTTTCCTCTTTTATTTTTGGGGGCTTTTTTGTTCGTCCCACACTTTTCTTAGACAACCCCTCCCAATCCCCCAAGTTCAAGGCGTGCCCTTTTCCGACATCAATTTCGTGACTCCTTTCAGTTTATTGGAACCCTTTAGTGGTGCGGTTTCCGGCTTTTTGGCATCTTTTTCTTTTTCCTTCTTTTTCCTCCATACGCATGGGTAGGTGAGTCTTCATGAAGGAAGTTCCACCCGGATTGCACCATTGATTAGCAGCGAGGGATACAGATCCGGATCTTTACCTTCCGATTGTCGTTAGGAGCGCTTTTCTCTATTAGATTTCTCGCCTCCGCCATCCCCCATTTTGACCTCAACCATATCCCCCTTTTTGACCACGGTTTTTCTCTGGAGGTAGACCCTGAATTTTTGTTCTCTTATCCTTCTACTTTCCTCATTCCTTTCACCCTAATCAACGACCACCTTCTCGGGCCTTGCTTTTCCTTACTCCCGTTATCTTCCCTCATTTCTTTTCTCACCAATTTCCATGCCTACAGTTGATCAAAAGCTAGTTTTTTTTCTCTGGTTTCGAGCCCCCCAAAAAGCTTTACCGTTCGATTCCTTACTCTTATTCCCCGATCCGATCTACCTGACAGACTCACTAGGTCCCCGCCTTTGTCAGTAATCCAACTCCACGACCCCAAATTTTTTTTCTACCGTCTTCTTGCCTTCCCCCTTGACTTCGGTAGTTTTTGTGTCTACCTAGGTGTAAATAGTTTTCTTTTGTTCCCCCCCACCCTATCCCCGGTCCCCCCCTGTTCCTAGCTGAACCCCGACCCTTTTTTTAGCCAAGGCGAGAACGTCCTTCTCTGACTCCCCCTTCTCCTGGTCGAGACTCATTTGTTCGTCCCTCTTTTTTTCGAAGTTTGTTGATCCTCCGCCGGAATCACTCCAGCCGTCCAGTGTGCAACTTTTTCGTGCAATTCTTGTTGCAACATTTTGTCTCTTCTTCTGAGATCCCTAACATTAAATTTCCCGTCCATTCCAAGCCCTAAGTAGATGAAAAAGTTCCCCGTTTCCATTTTCCCCGGCTTCTTGTCTTCCCTGCCTTAGCCCTGCTTTTCCAAATTTCTTCTAGTATCTCGGATTTCCCATTTTAGCATCCCTGCGATGTTCTCTTCGCCCCATGGCGTTTTCCCCTCTTCACCCCATTTTTTCCCTTTTTTTGAACGAGTCCCCCCACTTGCCGCTTTTCTATTCCCCACCAACCCTCCTTTATCTTACCTTCACCTGAACCGGGAGCCCCAATGTCCTCTGCATTATTTTTCCAGAATGATCCACCTTCAGGATTTGTTCAGAGATAATGTGAGTTTGCACTGAGCCGTTTTTCGCGTGCCATCCATTCTCCCCATGGTTGAGACTTTATCTTTCCGAACCGAAGCCACATGGGAAAGAGTCTTTATCGGCATTGGCAGGGCCACCCGCCGTGGTCGCTACCAGTCGGAACCCAGTATCTCTTTTTGTTTGCTTTGGAATGCCCCCCTACGGGGAGTTCTTCTTTGTTGGCCATTTTTTGCCTTCGCGTCCCTTCCTACCTGTGCACGAACCTAACAGTTCCTATGGGACTGAGCCAGAGGGTCGTCCTCACTGTCGCACCCAGACCAATACAGCTGCCCGGTGTGCTATCAACAGATTAATCATATACGGACAATCAGTTGCCTTCGGCCCAGGAACCAGAGAGAAAGCAGAACCCCAACATTCGCCTCTTACCCCGCCTTATGACCCTCGACTTGGGTTGATGCCCCAACGACACCCGATGTCGACTTCCCTTGCCCCTATTTTTTTTCCTAATTACTTTTATCTTTGCATGTCTTCTGCCACAGCAGACCTGAGCGTTTCTCTCCGACGGGTTATCTCTTTTCTATCTCACTTTTGTTGTTTTTTTTTCGAGATTCCCTTCTGTCGTGCCCATTCCACCTGTGCTCTGCTGTACAGTCCATAGTTCCCTCTCACTAGGACTGTTTGATCCCCCCATTTTCCATTAGAGATCGAGTTGCGTTGTCTACCCCCGTGCACAAAACGGTCCGGCAGCCGAGATGGGGTTTTTCCTGGCTCCCCCCTTTGCTTCCATCGTGATCCTTTCAGCTTACACGTCTTCCTACACGGACTTCTCCTTAAGAGCCAATCCTCTAACTTGGTGACCGGGTGGTTTTTCACATCGCTATTACATCCCATGGACCGCCCCCTTTTCACCTGGGGAAGTCCTCCCCTCCCCGGGATACCCCCAATGAGCCCGAGAGCCCACCAGTCTTTAAGGCCCCCCCCCCCAAACTCTCCTTTATCACCCCCCCCCGGATGTAGCCCAAGATTTTCCGCAAATCAGGCCTCCAATCCATTTTTCCCCCCCCCTTTTTTAGCTTTCGTTTATTTCCCGATTATCTTCCCCCAATGCAAAGATGAGCTCCCCCTCTGATCATTCTTTTCAGTCCCTCTCTCACCTGATATTCCTATGGTACCCGTCCTGAATCTAAGTTCTTTAGATTCTCCTATCTCTAACCGTTGTGATTATTCATATTCTACAATTTTTTCTTTTTTGGGATTTTTTTTTAAATACCACTAGGGATGGTTTACTCGTTTCCTTTCACCCCCAAACTTTCACGTATTATGGAGGCCCCCTCCCTCTTTTTCCCCCACGAGCTTATAGGCGGACCTAGGACCCTCCGATCTAACTGACGAACCCCCCTAATTTTTTCCGCGTTTTCCCTATCCCTTTTTTTTTAAGGACCCCTACAGTCCTCCTATACCATGTCCTTGATCGGGACCGGCTTTTTCTCCGACGTTCCTCTTTCTTCTTGCTTCAATTCCCTTCGGGAATATCCTTGGAAATATGGCTCTTTCCTATCACCCTGCCTTCCTTTTTGGTGCATTATTTTTCTTCTGATTATAACCACCGCAGCGCCTTTTGCAAAAAAAATTGCCTCCCCCCCCTTCCTGTTGAAGGTTGTTATGTGTTTGTAATAGTTCCCCTTGTCCTATACCTTCCGGGTCAGCTAGCTTTTTCTTGGGGGGAACGGGTGTACTATCGACAACCCTTCCTAAGTTAATAGGCGTTTTACCCCCGCCGCTCAATTTTCTGCATCCATGTAGAATTACCATTTAGTAGTGGGAGTCAACAGGATTACTGCATTCTTCTTTCCATACCTTCCAGTCGGCCCCTTTCCGCCCTCACTCTCCCTTGTCACTCGGAAGGTACTTTCTCCGACCGGTCCCCCCAATGCCCTTTTCCTTTGAAACCCTGCGGCCCTTTGCCCTGCCCTTCTGGAGCTTTTTCCCTTCGACACCTTATCGGATCCTTTAGAGGAATGAGTTCCTTATCCTGTAGAAGCGCCCTCTCTTGTTGACGTCCTCCCCATTCTCTCCCTCCGCCCCCCCACTCAAGTCTCCCTATTCCCCCGGTTGGGTCGCCGTTTTTGATTTCAACCGGGGATTGTCCTGCGTGTCCTCTAGGATCGCCAAGATTCTCCCCTGACGACCTTTCAAACCCGTCCATTGGCTCTATATGTCCCTTGCAGTGTTACGGCCCATTTTCTGCTGCGACGTTTGTTACCTTTCGGGAACTTTGCTAACACACCAGGATTGCCCCATCACCATGCTTTTCATTCCTTTTCCCTTTCTCACCCTTTCGCAAGACTTTCACCCCCAATAAGCGTTTTTTCCCCCCCCCCCCCCCCCATGACCACTCTAAAGAAACTTTCTTACGGGAGAATTCCCCTGAGGAATGTGAGTGGCTTTTTTTGGTTTTTTCTTTTGAGTCCATTTGTCTTGTCCGCCAACCAACCTCGGCCTCCCGTTTTTTCCGTAGGAATTTTGTCTTTTCCCCCCCTCCCCCA
>Ga0179593_1485779_pt1 | contig 11769 bp, 12 predicted proteins | sample CZODoug2_1_08_16_FD_185931 | JGI IMG/M metagenome (GOLD analysis project Ga0179593, IMG submission 185931) | Vadose zone soil fungal communities from Angelo Coast Range Reserve, California, USA - CZODoug2_1_08_16fungal (PacBio error correction) | ecosystem: Environmental > Terrestrial > Soil >... | reverse complement strand
CCACGGCGTTCTTCCAATTGTTTTTTTTTTTCCCGCGTTTTCCACTCCCCCCTCTTTTCTACAATAATCTGCTCGGGAGTTACCTTTACGGCCCCCCTTCTTCCTTTCTTTTACTCCCGCAAGAGCTCCCACCACTCACAGTAGTTCAATCTAACCCTTTTCTCTGAACTTTTCTCTTGTTACCCCAATTTCTCCCACCTTTTTTTTTCTTTAACAATATAATTCGTTTCGAGGGTCCATTGTATCATCGTTTTTCAGGAGAGCCTATGTTTTTCCTTCCCTTTGGGCACCTTTCCCCTTCCCCTCTTGTGACTTGGTTATTTTTGTATCTTTCTCCTTCTTCATTTTTTGGTGTGAAACTCGTTTTCCCGTGCCTGATGCAAGTAGGTCAATGGTTTTTCCCGTTTTTTTGCTTTCCCCTCTTCCCCCCCAAATGACCGGTACATCAAGTTTCCTTTTCCCTGCCTCATTCGCCCCGTCTCTCAAAACTACAGGGAATTCTTTGGCTTTTCGTTTTACACCTTCTCCCCACACTGTTGAAGGGAACTTCTACCCTTTGTTCTCCCCATTTCGGAATACACTTCTCTCCCAATTTTGAAATTCTTCTCCCCATTTTGAATTCTGCCCCGCCCCTTTCCTTTGCAATTTCAAAACTGAAGCTGACACCCCGGCATTTGCGCCTTTTCCACCCGCCCTGTGTACTTTGAGATCAACCCCTCTTGCCTGAACAAAAAATCGCTTGTGGCAAACTCTTACCTCTTTTTCGGGGACCCGACAACTTTTTAACCACCCCCCCCGTCCCCCTTCCCTTCTCTTAGTAACTAGGTATACCCCCCCACTAAATGAAGTGACAGCCCTTGTTTTGCCCCCCCCAAAAAGACATCGCCGTGTCTTTGGTTCCGTATATTTTTCTTTTCCTTTTCAGTTTCTAACAGTCCCTTTGACCAAACCCGCCCTTCTTGCCATGTTTTTCTGTGGTGAAAGAAAATCCAAGCACCCCCCACCAGAGTGCCTTATCACGATTCCCCCCCCCCAATATTACCCTCTTTTGCGTTTCATTTTCTTCCTTACCAAGTCATTGTGTTCCCCACCGTCCTCTTACCTTTCCATTAATTGTTCTTCAAATCTTTCCCCGGCCTGTACAATCTAATCAGTTCCTCCTAACCTTTTTGTACACCTTTTTTTTTGATTTGGTCGAGACTTCCGGCCCCCGTTTCCCTTCCGTCCCCCCCTTAACCACGGTTTTTCCCCGTATTTCTCAGTGGAAAATGCGAGCATGGTTCGACCCAAAAAGGTTCTGTGTGATTTTCAAGAATGGGTCGATTTAACAATTCCTTCCTCCAGCCCCCCTTTCTCATGGCGCTGGATCCGAACCCTCTCCTGTGCCCCGTCACTTTTTTCTCTTTTTGAAGTTTGGTGTCGTGGCAGCGCTTCAACGCTCCGGACCGGTCTGACTTTTCCCCCCCTCTTGCATCAGGGTCTGCGTTGGTTTCACTTTGGTGTTTTCCTTTTACACTCCTTTTTCCCCACCTCCCGTCAGTCTAATGGTTCGTGCCCCCCCTGACTCCCCCATCCGTTTTTTTTTGCCGTTAATTTTCTTTGTGCTCTTTCAATTTTACGTCACTTCCCCCACTAGGAGCAAACAAACAACTTTTTTGTTTTTTGCGTGGGTTGTCACATGTGATTCGTTGTCGTTTCCAGAGTCCGTTCGGTCCCATTACCTTAAGTCAATTTCCTGCCCCCGGGATTTCTGTCACACCTTCCTTTTATCCATTACATCCCTGGTGAATTTTGATTTGAGTTTCCCTAGTTGAGACACGATTAGATCTTTCCCCTTTTAACTTTCACCTAACAAGAGAGTGAAGGTTTTGTAATATCATTGAAGCCTTCCTCCCCCGACCTTTCCCTTTTTTCGGTCTGTGTGTGGACGACACATGTTTTTTCCTCCACTTCCCCGCAAAACTTGTTTCCACCAAGGCAGCCCCCAAAAGAAGTTAGGTCCGTTCCTCGTTTGGGTTGTTTGTCACACGTGTTTGGTTTTTATCAAGTGTTCCCTTGTTTTTGTCTTGTTTTTGTGGCGCGAGTTTTTTTTCCCACCCAGAGTAACAAACGCTGTTCCCCCTCCCATATAAATCTTTCTCTCTTCCGCCGTTGCCCGGTCGAAGAAAGTTTTTCCCCGTGCGCCCACCTTGTCTTCGTCGGAAGTGGCTCCAACCCGATTCAAGACTGAATCCTTGTTAGCCACACCCACAACACACCCCGATGCCCCACCCGGACCACCAGTAATGACACTGTTCCACCAACATGGTTATTTGCACTTCCACAAGGGTGATCCGAATGGGTATCCTGTCCCCCACTCCCACACCTTTTTACCTAAGAGAGCCTTCACCTTTCCAGAGATAAGCCCACACTTTCAGTTCGTGCTTTTGTTAGAAAATACTAGTGTGTTTTTTCCCACCCCCGATTCTCCCCCTTCTCTCACAATGTTTTCTTCCCCCTTTCTTGGTACTCTCCCACTCGTCCCCAGTCGTACACATGAACCTTGATTCTCCAGTTTTTACTAGAGAGACCTCACCCACATTTCCTTTTCACTACATCTTGGGTGGCGGTTATTTGATCTTGCGTCACGCGTTAGGTTGCCCCGTGCTTTCAGATCGTTTGTATTCAACTTAGGTATGGGTGCCCCCCCCCTGGTCATGAGTACCATTTTGGTTTTTTTGTTTGATCTTGTCACCGGCTCGCTTTTCATTTGCCCTTTTTTTGATATAGTCAATAAACTGTGATACGTAATATAAATATACTCCTTTTTTTGTGTAGTTGTATTTATGTATGTCCGTTGCCCCATTTGTCTTGTGGACTATATTCCGAGAATGGCCCCCCTGCGTTTTTTCCTACTCCCCACCAGGAGTACCCGTTACGACCCCAACCCCCCCACGGCTGGTTTTGGTTTCCCACTACTGGTGGTGCAATATTGTATCGATATAGTTCCCTTCCCCCGCTCCGCTTTGACACCACTTCCAAATGCCATTTTTAGTTTTTGAGTCTTGCCCGTTCCCCCCCATGCGGGGTAGCCGATGATTTTTTTCCTGATTTCGTCCCCCCACTCGTCGTTTTTTTTTGCCACCTTTTGCTTACGACCTTGAACGAGGAACGGCCACTGCTTTTTCTGCCAAATTTCTCTTTCCCATCTTTTGGTGTGTACACCTTTCTGGTTTTTTTTGACAACCCTGAACCCGCTTTTCCTTTTTTTCTTTTTTTTTTTGTTTTGGGATATGGTCAGTCGGTTTGGCAGCGCCGCTTTGTACCACCCCCCAGTATCTTGATTGGAAAACCTTTTGGGGTGAAGGGTTCCCAAGGTTTTGTTGCGTGAGTGCGCTTAATCTTGCGGTGGTTCGTGTTTTTCCTCCCTTTAGGAGCTTCTTCTAATCAATTTTTTCTTGCTTCTCTTCCCACTCAACCTTGTCCCGGGTTTTTTCCAACTCCTGAAATTGTTTTCAGAAAACACTGTGGCCGGGCGTTCCAAAAAATGGCGCCTTTGGCGTTCTTAGGTGTTTGAAAGGACCCCCCCCCAGTGCGTTTTCCCCTTATTTCCCCCCCGTGTAACCAAACTGGTTGGGTCCAACGTGTTTTGATTTGCTAACCGGACTTCAACTGATTTGCGCAAGACCTCTGAATTTTCCCGATACATTCTTGGTCTTTGTCTTACATCCACGTCCCCTTTTCTGTTTTTTCATGTAGAGTTGATAGTCTATTATCCGCAGGGGGCGAGGAGGGACAGTTTCCCCAACATGATGTGCCAAACACGGGATTAAAGTTGGGTGGCTGGTGATAGCGGGGGTTGAATAGGCGTGATAACTTTCGCCCATTCTTGAGGTTCAATTCCATTTTTTTCCAGCTTCTTTCCTATTTTTGGATGATATTAACGTCTTCCATGGATTCTAGTGGGGGCTTGACAACTGGTTTTGCAATCACTGGTACTCCGGTTATCCCCCTGGTAAACTTTTACCCCCCGTTTAAACCTTTGGCTTCCCTTCATGTGTCTGACCTTCCAGCACCCGCGAACCGGTGGGAATGGTTGTCCCCCCGAGTCGGTCGTAGGTACACCCTGTATCTTTTTATCCGCTTTTCCGTTTCACAAACACCTGATATAGTCCCCTGCCCCTTTTCAAAGCCCCCTCGGTGTGGAAAAAGTGAAGTCTTCCCTTAGTGGGCGTGCAACCAGGAACCTGTAATATACCAAAAACACGGTCTGCCGCTTTGTTGACGGCTACCTTTTTTTTCTTTCATTTTATCGGACAAATTTTACGGCCCCCCCCCCCCATGCCCAGAGAGCTTCTTCAGGACCATCTTTTTTTTTTTTGCGTGATGGTGTGTTAAATTTAAGCATATACTTTTGATCTTTAATTTTTGCATTTCTGCGTTTTGAGAATGTCCATCCCTTTTTTTTCCTCCCCCCCCCCATGATTCCTTTTTTCTGGGCATTGTTTTTCTTTGTAACCCGTTTTGACTTTGCGGACAACTGTGAACCGTTAGGTTCGGGGGTTTCTCTTTTCCCCTTTCAGGTCAAGACGGGAAGTTCCCCTGATGTTTTTTTACGTCGGTTTTAATGTGTTTTTTCTAAGTCCGGGAACACACTTTTTTAATACCACTTCAACTGCCGGTTGAAGCCTCCCCCTTGGTGTACTTTTCCCACGTGGCCTCTTAGTTTTCCTTTACACCGTCCACCCCTCACAGAATTGGTAACGTAATTGGGATGGGATTCCGTGACCTTTTTTTTTAGAGGGGTTTCTGGGATCGGGGTAGCGTTTCCGGGTGTTGTTTTTCGCTTCCCCTGGCTTTTACAGCTGACGCTTGTCTTTTTAGTCAGTGTGTGCCCAGTTGCCCTCCTGGTTTCTTTTTTGCGGAGTGGTTTGCCGTTTTTTTCTTTGTTTCCCATTGCTGGAGAACCTCGGACTGCTTGGGGCCCTGTGGTTTTTTTTTTTTTTATTGTGGAGGCCTTTTCTTTCCCCCCTCTCCACGTTGATCCACTGGCTTTCCCAGGAGTTTAAATGGTTTCCCCGGCCCCCTTTTATCTTTTTTCGGGGGGAATGTGAGATTTTTTAGATGTTCTTCGTTTTTTCCCGTTTCCCTTTCCCCCCAGAAATTTTTTTATTGTGGCAGTGCTTTCTTCTTTTTCTTTTGCGAAGTCGGAATGTGTTTTTCTTCTCTTAGGCTTTATTTCCGGTGAGGGAGCGAGGTTAGCCCATTTGTTCCCCCCAGGGCCCTTGTTTGGTATACTTTTTCGTTTTGGTTGTTTTTTCCCCCGACCTAGCGCAGGATGGTCTTGAAGGGGTGTATTTTTCATTATTGTTTCTTTTCTCCTGGTGTCCCCGGGAATTCCATTTTTGTCACCATTTAATTTGAGACGCATAATTGCGCGGACTGTTTTGTGTTTCAAACTGTACTTATTGCCCGGCTGCGCTCAAAAAACGCTTTTCCCGCTCCGGTTCTTACCCCCTACGCCATCCAAAAGGTTAAGCCTCGGGCCAGGAAATGTTAATTGTTTAAGATAACCTGCAGCTTCGCCGGCTGATAACAACCCAAAACACTTGTTTTTTCCAAAGACTCCCTTTTTTTTTCCCCCCCTTTTTAGATTTCTCCCCATTGCGAAATTGTCCCCTTTCCTGGAAGGTGACAATTTCTTCAAGAGCTTTTCAATCCTGCCAAAAACTACCCTTGACTTTTTTTGTGTTCAACCTTTTTTTTTTTTCGCGGATTTTTCAGCACCCCTTGAACAGAATTCTTTGCGGTTGCATTGGACGTCCCTGTGGAAAGACATACCCCTTTTCCCCTATTTATCCACCTGAGAAACAAGGGCGACGTCCCTTTGTTTTTTTTTTCCGGCGTTTTGTTATTGACCTTTTTTCGATAAATGGTCATCAGGCCTTTCCCCTTTGACCTTTCCTGCTTCCTCGGTTTGGGATTCCCCCCATGGGCATGGCTTTAATGAATTGGTGTCAAGGCTGGTCCCGGTCGTCGTCCTCTGGAAACGTAGTTGGATTTTTTTTGTCAGTAGGATCGCCTTTTTTTTTTTCATAGCCAGTTAGGTGGTTCTTTTTGTCTGTCTTTCTACCTCGCTTCCCCTCGTTACGGGGTTTTTTACAGCGTTTTGCCTCTTGTACTCTTTTCCCTTGTTTTTTCCTGTTTCGCCTCCCCCCCCTCCCCTCTTGCCTTGTGCGTTCCTGGGCCCCCTTTTCCAATCTTTCTGTGACGAAGATTTTGAGTTGTGGATTATTTTGTTAATCCTGTTTTGTTCTAGGCTCGAGTATCATTCCCCCCCCTTTGTTTGTTTGTTGATAGGCGTTCAGTCTTCTTCTATGTGCTGCAAGCACGATGAGGCCAATTACCCCACTTAGTCTTTTCGTTCAATGCTTTTTTTTTGACCATGGGACTTTTTTTTTCAAACTTCCGGATTTCCTTTTTTCTCCTAAGCCCATGCTTCCCCTAGTTGACAACACCCCCCTTCCAAATCCTTCCCCTTTGTCACCAGCTGGCCCAAATTGTTTGAGAATTTTCTTCTTTCCCGCACCCGTCTTCCTTCCTTTTGGAGGGTATATTGTACTCCCAGGTTCAAGGAAGTTGAATCTCGCTGCCTTTTTGCATGGTGAACCCTTTCAGAAGTACCTTCCCCTCCCTTTTCCCGTTCGGAAGGTTACCTCCCCTTTTTGGCCTGCTTGAACTACTCTATAGTTTCCAGGTCTTTCCCCAATTTTGTTTGATTTCCCGACTTCTTTTCGTCCTGCACTCAAAGGGCCTTCCCCTTGACTTCTCCCCCTTTTTCAGGATTCCTTCCCCTTCAACGCTTGCTTCGAACAACCCCTCGGTTTTCACCCCCTTTCCTTTTCCCTTTGTGTTCCTCTTTTATTTCTCTTTTAGATTCCTGCCCTCTGGTAAATCGTCTCTTCCCCCCTTCTTTTCCCTTTTACCCTTATCCTTGTTCAAATCAAGTGAGTCCCTGGCCCCCCAAACTAAACTTATTGATTTTTCCTGCCCCCCATTCTTGCTTAACCTTTTTTCTGTCCCCCCCCCAATTTCGCAATTTGCTCAATTATCTTTGTCTCTTTCCACTAGTCTTTTTTCCCCCATGTTCCTGAAGGGACCCGACCTATTCTCTGGTACCCGCCTGCCATATGACCTTCAACGGCCTTTCTTGGTTTGACTATGTCTTTTTGGGTGTCTGGTTTCCCCCAGCTCGCTCGTTTTTCAGGAAACATGTCCGCTGCGTGTTTTTTTTGCCATCTTCTTCTGTGATTTAAATTACTGGTTTGCCAAGTATGTTCCCTGCTTTGGATTGAGGGACCCCCCCCCCCACCCCCGTTTTTTTCACCAATAAAATTTTTTTACCTGAATTACTGTCCTCACCCTTTCCCACACCAACGGACCTGTTATTGGGCATGCACTGCCTCTTTACCCCCCCCACTTTGCCTGTCTTTAAGAATTGTATCCCCTTCTCCGCCAGGCCCCAGTTTAACTTAAAGATCTCATCCCCCTCCGTGCAAAGAGACTTAACACTCACCTTCAAAGGATTAGGTATTCAATTTAAGTCAAGCAGACTTTACTCTTTCCACTTTTCGCTTGCCCTTCACCTTTGACCACTTTCTACAGTGAGGACCTCCAAACACCTGCCCCCTAAAGCCTCTCGCAATAAATTCCCCTTCTGTACCATCACTTTTTGCACTCCCATGTGGAACAGATCTGTCTTTGGGATCCCTTCACTTCTTTTGTTCCTTACTTTTCTTTCAAGAACTTTACGACCCCCCCCCATACATGCATAACTCCCCTCCTCTTAAATTTATCCGACATCTTTTTCTAGTTAATTCTCCTTCCAGTGATGGAAATCTTCTTTTATTCGGCATTTACATTCTTTCTCCCCCCTTGTTTTTTTCACCCCATGACAGATTCTCCTCAGCTCTATCTTCCTTTAGAACCGCCCCCCTTCCCTTTCCCTTTAGAAGTCCCAAACGGTCCAGTAGGTCATTCCAGTCCTGCAATTGGCGGTGGTTTCCCTCCCCCCCAGGCGTGCTTTTGAACTGCGATCCGCCTTTGTTTTTTTCCTATTAATTCATTCTCTCAGCATCATGGCGTTTTCTAGACCACCGATTCCTTCGACCTTCCTGTTTCCCTCTCCTGTTGTTCCAGCATTAGTAGATGACCTCCCAGTTTCCGTAACCTTCGCCCGTTTTGTCCCCTTTTCATCATTTGTTTTTCCCCCACACCGGGCTTGCCATTTCTTCGAATCGTCCAATTCTTTTTGCCGTGACAGTCTTCTTGTCTTTCTCTTTCATTAAGCTGTATCGAGAAAAACCTACCCCCCAATCTCGTTCGGTCGAGATAATGAAAGACCCCTTTCAACTGTCCCTTAATGCTCCGACTCGTTTTTTTTCAGGCCCACATTTTTTCTTTTTTTTGGTGAAGCCTCTCGTTTATCCTCTTTCGACCTAGCCCGAAAGTACCCTATGAACACTCCCTTCCCCCTTTACTCATTCACTATCTTTCCCACTGACGATCAAGGCACTTTATGGGTGAAAGACCACCATTGCCTTCCTTTTCGACACTGGCTCATTTCTGCCAAAATCCCTACTTCGTATCGAGTTTGTTGTCCTGTTTTTTGAGCCAATGTTTTTTTTTGATTCTGAAATGGAGCATTCGTTGTTTCCCCCCTTTTTCCCCCCCCATCAATGTAAAGCGAATTGCCGTCGCGCAAACGATTTTTTCCCTTTTTGCCCCCCCCCCTTTTGATCGTCAGGCTAGTTGGAAGCCGATAATACATTCGACGTCGTCTTGTTCCCTCAACCCAGAATTCCCCCCCCCCCACCTCCTGCAGCTGAGCTCACAATTTTCTCCTTCCCTTTTTCTCTGAGCTTTGGTTCCCTTTTGCAGCCAACTTCCAAGGATAGATTAACCGTAAGCTCCCCCAACTTTCCCGCGTGTCTTCCAAATAGCTCATTTTTCCACCGGGATCCATACAACATCTTCCCCCCTTTCCATCGTCCTTCTAGTAAGCAATTGGTTACGACGCGTTTAGAAAGATCCCTGTTGAGGGCAGCTTTTTGCGTCCGGTGATCCGCTGCACTTCTTCTTACTAATATTGAGGGTCCCCCCTCTTCATATGGTCCCAGAGTTGTGTTTCGGTGTGTGACCTGGGGACGAAAAATTTGGCCACTTTTCTTTACTCTATTCCATACTATCCCCCCTTTCATTCTCTTTCCTTTCCATCCTCCACTTGTTGTTGTGATCTCTGGATCTTTCTTTTGCCATACCCCTTCCCCACCATTGCCCTGCCGTCTTGAATTAAAGGTAAATACCCACCCCCAAGGGGACCCTCATGACCTTGTTCCACATCGTTTCCCCCGAATGTTACAATGGAACTTTCCTCTTCAAAGCCAGATGGAGCGGACCTCACGCCGAGATGCGTCTCGTTTCTCCTGGAAAGTCTATTGCTACAACGTGCGGGAAGAGCCACGTTTCTTCCCTTGATCCTTGCTACTCTTTTCTTTTCCACTCTTTTTGCCCCCCTCCCGAGTTTTTCTCGCTTCGTGTTTTTTCTCTCTGACTTGCAATTCTTCCATGGACAACAATCGGGAGGACCCTGTGCGGCTCTCTTTCCCTATTTTTTGCTTCGGGTTTACCTGCGCCTTTCCTCCCTATAACCCCCCACCGCGATCCCCCTTTTTCGCCCCGTTTTAATCTTTGCATTACGACTTTTGTGGCAAAGACACACTCTTCCGTCCTTACTGCTTGTGTAGGTTTTCACTCCCCTCTCCCCCCACTTTTTCTTTCCCTTCCAACCCATGGAGGAACTCCCGGTTCCCCCACCCTTTTTTTTGCTCTCTTCACTTTTCTTTCGGTTTTGCCGATACATTTTTTCTTGCACTACAGACGCTTTGCTGTATCGTCTTTCTCCCATCGATTCTGAGGCGCAGTGGATTAAGAAAGTGATGCTTGTTCCTTCAGCCTCTTTCCTGTAATGACTGTCTTCACCGATCTTTCCGCACTTATGGGCTCTTAACTTGAAGAGAAGGGGAGGCCCTCCTTTCCCCCCTTCCATTTCCCTTCCCCCTCCACCTGCGAGAAACGGGTTTTCTGGCCCGGATTTCTCCTGATCTTCGAATACTTCCGGCCCCACATGATGAGATGAGAAGCCCCATTTGCCATGCTTTTTTTTTTTTCCCCCCCTTTCGATGCAAATGAAATGGCTTCGGCTCATGTTTCCTCTTAGTTTCTCTCCCCTCGTTCCGTCATCCTTTGCCGTCCGACACTGCATTTAACTGAGTCTAAATATTTTTGTCTACCTCAGACCTCCCCCTTTGAATTGATGGAATTCAGGGCTAGCCTGTGATTCTATACCTTTTGGTGACTTCCCCATTCTTCTCTTTTTCCCTTTGCATCTTTTCTGTCTCCGTGTAAACGATCTTACTCTCCTGAGGTGGGGAGCCGCAAGGCCCATTGCCGTTTCTGCGCTTTGCTTTGTTTGTTTCTGGTTTAAGGGCGTTCTCTTTGGGTCCCTGAAGTGAGACTTGTACTTTACCTTCTGTCAGGCCTGGTTTTTCTCCCCAGCGTTCTGAGCTTGAATGTTTTAGACTTTTGTGGATATTAAAGCGGCGGCTGTTAGAGATTGATGTGTTAGTTTCTGTTTTCAGCTTATACCTCCTTTCTTTCTCTTTTTTCCCCTCTCCCCTTCTTTTTTTTAGGAGGGGGGTGAGTTTCCATTTCTTTGTGAGAACTGTCTATTCCGAGTCTTGGAGTGTGGCTTAGTGAGGTAATCACTCAGCCTTTCCACCTCTGTTTACTCGTTATTCTTTTAGTGCCGGTGAGTCTAGTGCTGCACCCGGTCAACCCCTTTCCCCTTTTTCAGCCCTTTTCAATAGAGGTGATCTTTCCCGGCTTGTATATCCCTTTGCTCGTGAGATTTCTTCATTTCTAGGCGTCTCGTCTTTCTCAATCCATCGCTTGATTCACGACATGCGCGCATGTCCCAGCAATACGAGTGTTGGTCATCTCCCTTTTCTGCTCCGAGAAGGCTCTGGATGTTGAACCGTCATTCTCCCCGTCATTCTCTTCTAAAATGGATGACTGGCCTCAGTAGTTGCCAACAATTAGCGATTCCGTTACGCACTTCCTTCCAGACGTTCCCGCCTCTTTTCCTCAGATAAACCTTTTTTTTTTCCTCTTTTCCCGATCTTTCCTCTTTGATAGTGTCGACTCCCGTAACCTCTATTCCCCTTCTCCTTGGTCCAAATTTTTCGAATGATACTAAGTGAATTTTCGAAACTTTTTTTTTCTGATAATCCCCTTAGAAGAGGTCGTCCTACGTTTAAATGGAATCATTTATTCAGAGCTCCCCCCCCCCCCTCTCCCCCCTTTCCCCCTCCCTTTATGTTGACTCCTTGCTTGACTTCTTTACCCATTCATCAATCTTTCCTTCTTCCTTTTAATTTCCCCCGCTCCTAGTCTTCCAAAAAATGTAGGTGGGAACTATGTTCCTGTTTTCTTCCCCCTGTTCCTTCTCCCCCGCCGGATGCTTTCTTTCTATGTTCTTCTTATTATTTCAAGAGGATGCCCCCTTTCGGAAATTAGTGCCCGCTGAACTGAAGGGCATTCTTCATAGACACTTTGATGTTTCTTTTTTTTTCCCTCTTCTTCACTTCATAATTTCCGTCTTATCTGGTAAAATAGCACAAGCCCAAGTTATTTTTTTTTTACTTTTTTGGGTCACCCCCCTTCATCGCT
>Ga0179593_1365347_pt1 | contig 11769 bp, 14 predicted proteins | sample CZODoug2_1_08_16_FD_185931 | JGI IMG/M metagenome (GOLD analysis project Ga0179593, IMG submission 185931) | Vadose zone soil fungal communities from Angelo Coast Range Reserve, California, USA - CZODoug2_1_08_16fungal (PacBio error correction) | ecosystem: Environmental > Terrestrial > Soil >... | reverse complement strand
TGCTTCCCCCAACCCCCCCGTACACAGCCTGGCGACTTCTTACCAGATCTAAACGGCAAGAAGAGGCCGTATAGCCGTTACTTGAGCTTATTGATTGGAAGAAAAAAACGCTTCAATATCCCCGTGAAATAGCCGGGTGTGCCAAGCGTGTTGCTTGTCGCTCTACAGACCTTAGCTGGCTTCAGTTCCCCCCTCAAACCCCCCTTTTTCAACAAGCTAGCCAGCCACTTAGTTTCCTTCCCAACAGCGCATGGTCCTTCTGCCCACGGGAAATGCGGTCCTTTCCTCAGAAAATTTTCTGGGGAAAGAATTCTCGAAGCCCTTGCTTTCCCTGTGGAAATCACTCCCGGAGCTCGACCTTTCATGTTCTCCCTACGGAGGGTGGACGCGACTTTTTTCTTTTCCGAATTTCCCCCTGTATGCTCCCCCTCCAAACAGAAACGGAGAGGCGCGGGCCCACGCCAGTTGGTGTTTTTTTTCGTCTGTAAGATGTCAGTGACAGACCCCGCGGCCTCCCCATTCACAGTGTTTTCGTTAATCTCGGGTCTGAGGGAACAACCCCTACGGAACAGCCGAAGTTCCCCGTAAGCCGAGGCGTTATCCCGCCCTAACGGTTCTTTGGTTCAAGGTTTGAAACTTGCTTTCTTCCTGAGGCTCCTTTATTCCCCAAATTCACTCCCTTTTCCTCGGGGAGGATTCTTTTTTCTCCTCTCTTAATTGAGAATCTCGGTAAGAAGACGGCCCCCCAATAAATGGTATGGTAGGTTCTTTCCCTTCTTGGGCTCTGTTTTTTTGGCTGGTTTGACTCCCTTGTCCTGTGATGAGTTATTACGGACGAAATACTCCCTATGGCCGTCCAAGTAAAAGAACCACTGGCTCCAAAAACTTTTTTTTTCCCCGTTCATGTTCAGTTCCTCCCAAAGCCCTGTGCTCTTCGGCTGAGGGCGGTGGCCTGCTCCTCTTTTGTTTGTTTGTGGTGGGGTGCTTCCCACGTCTCGCGGTTTCCGTCGGCACCTATTTTCTTGTTACATGATTCATCTCGCACCCAGGCCAAGCCTTCGACGGACCCAGTTGATGTCTCTTTCTTTGTTTGCAAAGACGAGGACCTTCCTTGTCTTCCTTTCCCTCGCCCTAACACTTTAGAGGTGCGATGGAGAACTCCAAAAAAAAACACAAACACAAAAAAACAAGGGCGGGCTCGGGGACGCGGTGGTGGTTGGGGGTGAGGGCGCCGGGGGGTGGCCGGGGGGTGGGTTTGGGGGCGGCGTGCCGGGGGGGTGCTGTAGGGGGGGGGCGGGGGTTTTTTGGGCGGTTTGGTGGGGGTGGGGGGGGGGATCTTCGGGTTGGGGAGGGGGGGGGGGGGGGGGGGGGTGGGGCGTGGGGGGGGTGGGGGGGGGGGTTGGTGGGGGGGGGTGGGTGGGGTGGGGGGTGTGTGGGGGGTTGGGGCGGGGGGGGGGGGGGGGGTGGGGGGGGGGGGGGGTTGGTGGGGTGTTTGGGGTGGGGGTTTGGGTTGGGGGGTTGGGGGGGGGGGGGGGGTTGCCCCCTGCCGAGGGCACCGGCGTTTTTCTCACGCAGTACCGGCAAACCGTCGCGCGAGATTTCTGGTAAGCCCTCCCTCTAAGCTATAAGAACAGGAGGGTGGATCTCGCGGGCCTGCCACTTGAAGCAGGGAAGGTCTATGAAAGTTTGAGTTCCAACTCCCTCGGGTTTGGGACGGACGCATCTATCTAGATGACAGGTTCCTGTGCTGAGTTTTAAAATCTTTGTGTGTTTGGCGAAGGACATGAGCTAGGAGTTCGTGTCGATAATAAGGCCCCTACCGTCGAGTGCAAGGTAGCCCGGCACCTGGTACTTTCCTGAGCCCGCCTGCGCAGAGGCCACGCGCCGACCTATACTGGACGCCGTCGTCTAGAGTAATGAAGCATTCTTGAGCGCGCAGTTTTTTGTCTGTCTCGGGAAGGCGTTCTCTAAGCCGCGCTTTTGCTTCATCGCTTGTCCTTGCGAAGAATTTCCTCCGCCTCTCCTATAACCCTCTCCTTTCTCCCCCCCTCATTTTTGATTCGCGCCCTCTTCTGCTCCCCTTTTGTGCAGAACCTCACCTAGAAAGAGGCTCTCGCCTTGCTCGGGTATGGTAGAACTGAAAACGGAACAATTGAAAGAGGGAACGAGAGATACCTTTGCATTTTAGAGTTGAGGAGGGGCGAGGTTTCTCCCCTCAAGACAAGGAGACAAGCCCTGAGGACCGTCTTTGCTCAGATGAGAGGGTAGAAGAGGTGCCATCGAGTCTTCACCTGAGAAAGGAGAAGATTCGAGAGAGTGATTGTGGGACTTCCTGATTCGGGTCAGCCTACGAAGCTAAAAAAGTCCTCCCCTAGATTGCCGATGTTTTTAGAGGTGTTTTGAAGCTTTTGCTTAGGTTACCCCATTATGCTCTGGGTTTTTTTTGTGGATGTGACAGCGGACCTTTCCGATGGGGTCACACCTCTCCGTGAAAGGTTTTGTCCGGAGATCAAACCTTCCGAACGCTTGCCTTTTATTTCCCCCAATAGTGGGAAGCCAATCCGAACTTCCCCCCCCTTTCTCCGACCAGAACCCCCTTCTCGTTCTCCCGAAAAGCGGAAAGCCAGCGTTTGCTCGAGTGACAGAATACGACGGCCCGATCTGCTATCCTCTCTGAAGAACGCAACCGTCCCGTACAGTGGTCGTCCCTTATCCTTTAGCGAGATGGCGCTCGAGGTGTTCTCGCCCGAAGGTTCAATACCCAAGCCGCTACGGCCCTTACTCTTCCCTCCTCTGTCTGGGATGGAAACAAACCCCCCTCCCCTTTCCTCGTGAGGCTTTGTGAAGGTACCGTGTTGTTACGTTAAAGAACCTTCCTAACCACGTGTAGACGCGCGACTCGCTTATCCGTACCCCCTCCTCCCCCTCCGAGATTTTCGGTTACGATCGCCATGAATTTTTCCAAATACCTTGGGAAAACGTCGGCTAGCAGGTTATGGACTTTTCTCTCTGTTAAGAAAAGGACAGACGCCTCCCTTCCACAACACGGTACTTGCCCGAGGAACCCTGACCCCGACTCCGTTTTGACGCCTTTCGCTCAGGGAGGTTTGTCTCAGTCTTTGTTTACAGGAGCGCTCTCGAGTTAGGTGTTCTTACTTCCCACCTTTCGCCAGGCGCTGTCCATCTTCCTTTTTTTTCCAAAAAAAGGGTCACTTGCCTGCGCACCCATTGGAAAGAACTTCTATCTCACGGCACCGACCTATTTTCTACCTCCTCGTTGTGTGTAGAGATCTGTTTGAGCCGAAGATTCAGGTCCCCCCCCCCTGTTTTGGTTTGAAGATGCCCCCCGTCGGATTCGACCGTGTTTTCCAATATTTATCCCCTGAGTTGAGAAAGATATTTAAGCGCCCCCGAAACCGCGTACTGGACTGCTCGCGCTTTCCATACTGACTTGGCGAAACTCGCGCTTGTGCTGTTAGCTGTGGCACTTTTGAGTCGGGTGCAAGTGCTCGTCTTGAGTTTGACAAGTTTTTGGCCTAGAGTTTTCGGCGGCCTTCCGGTGGTTCTGATACTCTGACGCCACTCACCTCTTCTGAGGAGGTTCACGTCAGTAATGAGCCCGTTAGCTCGTCCATTTATGCCAATTTAGACTCTGTCCAATCGGACAGGGTTCTCTCTTCCTCGCTTTATAACTCGGAGAGCCCCTGTAACTGCCCACCACGCAACGCGTAACCGTCCCCCTTAAAGAGGCGTTACGTTTGGTTTCATGGTTTTCCTGCACGGAGTATGACTTTTCTCCAGTCCTTCCTGCTTTTGGCGATGAAGTATGGCTTCCCTCGATCGCCAATCGTCCTTTCTTTTCATTTATAGGCGACACCACGTTCCATGCCAATTTTTCTGAATCCCGCTCGTCGACGCTAGGGAGTATTTATGATGAACGTAGGCCCACCAACCTCCCTTCTTTCCCCTCTCTTTGAGAGGTAGATACCCCCCCTGTTTGTGCTAAGAATGACGTATGTTTATACAGCTGTCGAGACCCTACTGTGTGCGACGGTTGTGAGCAATTCCCCCTTTTTCACGGGCGGATGGTAACCGCTTTTTTCCTTCTCGTAAACCCCCCCCCTAGCGATGGAAGTGGAACCCCCCGCTCTCATCCCTCTCATATCCTCTTTTTTACTTGGGTGTACTTCTCGTTTGCTGCGCGTTTGGGAATGAGCCGCCCTAGGGCTCGCCCCCCCCCTCTCACGCTCCCTCACGGAGTGAGCCCTTTCCTTTTCCGCAGACAGCACCGCGCCCTAGAATAGGCCCCAGCCCCCCTCTCATGACATCGACTTGATAAGACTCCCCCCCCCCCTCTCCATCAGAGGTTAGAGATTTGGTGAAAGAGGCCTTTTGTTTTTTCGACGCGCGTAGAACCCCATAGCTCTCCATTCCAAAGTGAGCATGACGTGCTTCCCCCTTCTTCGTTCCTTTGATGATTCCGAAATTCTCTGGAGTGACTTCCACTTTTCTTTCTCTTAGATACCGGAGTGAAGCCCGTGACTTACCCTGATGTTTCGCCCTTCCTTCTTTTTACTTTAGAAAAACAGTTTTTCACTCTAACAGGCACTCCCATCACCTGCTAAGATGTTCAAGCGACGAAGGCGTCCATTCCCTCTTCTGTAGGTGGACTTCAGCTCCTTTTTTCCCGGCCTTGAACCATTTATTCATTTTAAAACGGTTGCCGGGATCCGGGTAGACGTTATTGTTCTTTCTCCAGTATTTCCCCCACTTCTTGTCTCCACAATCCCTTTCTTAATGCCCTGACACTGAACGGTGCCGATCTTCGCCAACCAGTTCTCTTCTGGCTTGAAAGGCCCCCGAACCCAATCCGTTCAGCTATAACCTCCGTATCGACCTTCTGTCTTCCTTGTTTCCGCTTCACAGCCGCCGTTATTTTGCGGAATGCTACTTATAGTCATAATTTCTCAGCTGTTCCCTTCTCTTTCGCAATCCTTTCCCCGGTTACCCCCCTCCCGTCAAACCACGCCTGCAGAAGGTCCTCCCCGCGCAATGTTGTGCTCCCTCGGGAAAAGGTGTCGGCTACTTTTTTCAAGAAAGACCGGTCTTTTCCCAAAAAGGGACAATTTTTTTCCTGTGATGGAATTTTTACCCTCTACGATCGATTGAATCTGTACCCCCCCCTACTTTGAAAATACATCCATCCTGCGAGTCCGCAGAGCAACACCCCCCAAACCAACAACCAGATTCTGATGAGCCAGAAGGCGTTTTGCAACCTCTCTCGAGGCAGCTTCTTTTTCCAAACTGACAAGCGAAACACGTTTTTTTCACTGTTCCTTTGGCCTCGTGGCGGGACCCCCCCCTCTTTATTGAGGAGGCCTTCGTTAAGACCAGCAGCCTCCCCCCCCCCTCCCTCTTAATTCCTCACCCGCACCAAAGTTAATGCGTTGCATGCCGCCCAGCTTGCCCATGGTGGACCCAAGTTCTTCTGACAGTTAGCCGCAGTGCGTTCCTTCCTACGGCGAGGCCACTATCAGTTTTGCTGGGTTCGGGAAGCAGAATGCCCTCACCAATCTGACTTTTCCTAGACGGGCCGTCAACATCCTTTTCTTCCTGTTCCTGGTTCCTTCCCCGCGTCTTTGTTTCTTTTTCGGGTCTAAGGACCTTTTTTTCCTCTCAAGATAGAACCTGCTGCTACCCGGTGAATGTTCGGACCCCCTCTTCCCACCGTAATCTTAGAGCAACGTAACCCCTTTTTTTTCACGCGCTACCTTTTTCATTGTGTCCTTGATCGAGAGAAAAGAATGATGTTTCAGTCTAATACTTGATTATTCGTACAGAGTCGGCGACCTGATTCCTCTCTTCCTCGAGCATGGCTCGGACATGGCAGCTTTTTCTTTTTTCCTCTTCCCTTTTTTTCCTGACTTATTTGATAGAGGAAGATGGCTACAGATGAAGTCCCTAGAAGTGTTTATCCATTCTTATGATGTCCCTTTCGGGCCCCTCCTTTCTTTTCGAGGTAGTGAGCATAATTTCTTCTCTCTGCAATACGATGAATCTCGAGTTTGATCCCCCCGATGAACTTTCTTTCGTTGATGAAGTTCTGGATATCCCCTAGGGGGCAGAGGATCTCCCTCCGACGTTTTCCTTCTTAGATGTGATGTGTGTTCTTTTCCCACTATCTATTCTTTTAACACCCCATCCCCTTTGCTGTTGTGTTTTTAGATTCACAAAATAGAAAAACCGCTACCGTGATGGACACATTTCTGTCCCCTCCAGCAAGTCTTCTTTTTCTAAAGGCCTTCGGACCTGAGAAGTTCCCCCCCCCCTCTGAACTCGATCCCCCTCCTCCCTCGCTGTTACCGTGATTGTGTGTTATCTTCAATTCGCTTAGAATCTTTCATCGACTTCCTACCACCATTACCAAGAAGAAGGCAGACGAAATCTTGCTTCCACCCTCTGAATGCCACCCGCCCCTCGTTGCCTCGTGATCCAAGAAAAAGTTCCTTTCCTTCTGACGACTTTCAGTTGCCTGCTGGAAGCCCTCTTCATTCTTGAGTTCGGTGATGCTCCCTCTCATTTCCTGTCGGCTGGCCTAAGATAGATTATAAGCATTTGTTTTTCTTTTCTCGCTCCCCCCCCCCTCCCCCCCCCCCCCCCCCCCTCAACACCCTTTGACGCGGTGCCCCGCCGTGTGTTTTCTGTATTCCGTTTCGTGACGAAAGACTCCGTTTCCCTAGAAAATCCCCGGTCCTACCTCTTTGGCTTCTGAGGCCCCCGATTCACTGAGCGCACATACTGCCTTTCAGAGAGCCCATTCTTATAACCATTTCCATTTGTGTGCCTTCCCCCCGTCAGATTTCCACCTCACCTTTAGAGACTTATTCTCTTTTCCCCCCCCCTCCAATTTCTGATCGGCTGAAAGGTATTTCCTTTTCCCCCCTTTGACGCTTCGGTAGAAGACTTCCCACCTCAAAGGAAGCTTTTAGCTCTGGAGTTGTTAAGCGGTGTTTCTCTTTTGATTTTCCCTTTTGCCAGATGCTTGGATCTGATTCTTCCTTCTTAGCCTCTGGGGCCTCCCTTCCACCCAAAGTCCATATTGACCAACCCCTGGCGCCACCTTGTGTCGTCTTTCCCCCTTTCCCTTCCATCAAACGCCTTTGATCTAGGGCTTTTTTCCCTTCCTTAGTTGATTTATAGCTGTGTTTTTTTTTTTTCTTCCCCCCTTCAGAGTTCTGTGAGAGGGACCACCATTGGCCTGTCCCTTCGAATTATCCGTAGTAGCCCGTGAAACCCTTAACCGGCCCGTCCCTCCTCCCTTTTCTTCTTCGTTTTTTGGATTCTTGGTTCCCTGACCGATTTTCCCGTTATTTTCCCCCCCAAACAGGCCATTCTTTTTCCCGCTCGAGCTTTCCTGGTTTCTCTGGACGTTGCTTTTTTTTTCACCGTCTTGCTGTGAATCCAAAAGGCCTCCTGAAGGGGTCCCACCCGCTGTCTCGGGGTCTTCCTCTGACTTCCCATTTCCCATCCAAGCTCTCATATGGGAGACCCTCCTTGAGAACAGCTTTCCAGACTTCGACCATCCCGTTTCTCACCCTGGGTTTTGCGCGTGGCAGTATTCCTTTAGAGCGTCGCGCGTGATGCGCTCTTCCCCACAGTTCGATGGCCTTTCCGACGGGGGGCACTCCCTTCTCTTTTCTTTATCCCGAGAACGTTTCGTTCCGGTTTCCCAGAGCCCTTCCTCACGGTTCCTTTCTCTTCTGGTTTCCCGAGCTTTCTGCGGGACGAGGCACGCGTGACGAATGAACATTTTTGCCTAAGCCCCCCCTCGTGGCGCCGCAGCAGTGTTTGTCTGCTTTTTTTCTCGTCTTTTGAGAGAACCTATCCGGGATTATGCGTTGACTCCTTTTGAAGACTGGGTCATGAAGACCCGTTTCCCCTCTCCCAGGATTCAGGAAAACCCTGTCAGCGGCCGCTGCGCGCCCCTTGCTGTAAGAAACCTCAACCCCAGAGACAGTCTCCAGGCTTTCCTCTTACTTTTGAGTTGGCACGCTTTTCGGTTTAGAGATTCCGGACACTTCAGTAGTGTACCAGTTCTTTTCCTTTCCGAAACGGCTCGTGAGTCTGGGTGCCGGGTGCCCCGGACGAGTGATTTTTGCTTTTGGCTCGTTCGAGGGCTCGATTTTTTTCTTGTCGCAGGAAACAGGCGCCCAAGTGTTGTTGGGATCTCTGTGGGATGTTGGGAGACCCGGGCGGATCCTGAACTACGTGCTGTCATTTTGCTCCTCCCCCCCCTTCCTCCTGAGATGCCAGGTTGTTCGACTCTTTCTTTGATTTGTTACCAGTCTGGGGGTGAGCGAAGTTGGCCGCGGTACCCGCCTCCGTTTTGCTTTTGCTTATTGTTCTCCTAAGCTGGAGCCCCGTCGCCGAGGCCTGCCCTTCACAGGAAGAACTAGACCGTCACCCGTCTCCCCACAAAAATTCGTCCCGTACTGCGTGCGAAAATCGCTCCCCTACGTTATGTGACGAAGACTCCTTCTGACTCCTCTTCTTCAGAGTCTCTTTGCCCCAACGACCTTTCCCCAGGTAGTCTCTGCGTGACTTGAAGGAACATTTTTCCCCTAAATGTCGATGGCGACGAGGGTACTTCGACCTGTTTTCTCCCCCTCCCGCTCTGCACTTCCCCAATGCCTTTGATGTCATGTTACTTCGCCCGCAAAAAAACCTTCCCCCTTTTTTTCCCCCTTCGTGAGATGGTTCCGTTTCATTGTCCCTTTTGTCTGTTGCCCTTCCGTTAAACTACAGTTCCGTCCCCCCAATGGTAGCCTACGCGAGCTATTACCGATTTATTTTGACCCCCGGCGATCGGGGAGGCGACTATCGCACTAAGACCGCCCGTTTTCCCCCGCGAGAGTTTTTCTGATATGGCCCCGTCAAGCTTTATCAGTCCCCAGGGACGCCTCACCTTCTCAAAAAGTTTTTTCCCTTCGATGGCGAGCCCACTTTCCCCGCCGGGTCGTGCTCGCCCTTCTCTCTTTTGGTGGTGCTCTTCAGGCGGATCTTCCTCGCTTGTTCTGGTGTTTGATAATTCTTCCGTGGTACCTGCTGTACAATAGTCAATTTGAAAAACCAAGGGAGACTTGCCGCACGTCCTCTTTCAAACGATTCCCCTCATGTCTTGATACAAGAGATTTATTTTGGCCCCATAATAATTTGGTTTGAGAGAGCTTCTTTTTAGCATAGCCCCCCCCTTTCTTGACCATTGCGTTTTGCCGCACCTTTCCTCCGACCGTTTTTTTTTTTCCTATGGGCTTGAAGAAGATGTTTCCGAAGTCGCCTTTCCCCCTTTAAACCCCTCGAGTTGTCCTGTCTCGCTTTTTCTTGTTTTGAATTCCACCCCCAAATCGCCGTTTCTTCTCCCGAGCTTCCCGTTCTTTTGGAAGGGTTTTCCCCCCCCTTCCGAGCTCCACGCTTTTGTGCCTCTTGTTTCGTTTTCTTTCTTGTCCGATTTTGCGACGTCCCAGCCAGTTCTGCTCGGTCGCTTTTTATATTCTCAAAGGGCGTTTTGTCTACGATTTGTACCTTTCCTGGTGTTCTACCCTCCCTTTGGGAAAGACTCCTCTCTTAGCTATTTCTTCCCCCTTGATGGGCATTCGGTAAATTCCCCTCCCCCCCAAGTGTAAAAAACCCGGGACCGGGACCTTTCTTCAGGTTGGTACGGTTTTTCCCCCCCAGACCTGACCAAGTTTGCCTTTCTTGCGGAAGTCCTTTGCCGATCTTCTTTTTCCTCTCAGCCTTTATTCCCCTCGAGAGAAGTTCCCCTCGGGAAATGTCTCACTTACCCATATGTTCCGACCAATTTCCTTCTAGGCAGGTTTCTTCTCCTCTCTTTTTACTATATACTCTTCCAGTAGTTCTACCACCCGAAAGTGGTTCTATGTTTTTCACCTCCTTTCCTGAACCATTGTGTGCGTGTTTTCCGCGGTTTACTCTAGGTTATTCCCCAAGCCTTAGAGAACTCGCGAAGGTGTGTCGTCGTAGGAGAATAAAGCCCCGAAACACCCCATTTCTCTGTATGGTAAACTCTTTTCCTCTAACCCCCAGACCGGCTAAAAATGCACTTCCCCTGAAATTCATCCCTAGGGAAATGTGATCGTTTTTTGATAATAGTACGGGGACTTTTTTTCTCCTGACCAGGGCCTGCCCCGATAAGACCGCATCATAAAATCGGGGTTTCTCTAGATTGAAGGATTCCCTACAACGTCTCCATTTTCTCGTCAGGATCTCTTCTTCTTCCCTTGTCTTTACGACTCCCCCAATTAGACGCATCCGGTTGCCCCTTCTCCTTCTTTTCACGTTCCAATTCCCGTGGAGCACTCTTTATAACCCCCCATAGGTTCTTCCCAAGGTCATGCAGCCTGATATTGTACGTTTCTCCTTCGCGTTTGAGGTAGTCATTCACCGTATCTTTCCGCGTCCCTCGTACTCAAGGCCTCCGGAGGCAGTTTTTCTTCCTTTCTTCTGCCGTGGTGAAAAAGTTCGTCCCGAACGGGTCCCGATTGGCCAGATGAGAGACGTAGCTTTTTTTTCCCACCCTTCTCCCAACCAATCAGCACAGGAGTTGCTCCCGATTTCTTAATTCTCCCAGGAAGATTCACCCATGCTTTCTCTTTTTGAACTTTCTTTCGTTCCCCCTTCCAAACCCTAAGGAAGTTCCCAGGTGTCGCGGTCCCTTGCCGACGCTTCTTCTTCTAGGTCCCGTCACTCCTCACCTCTATTTTTCCCGTACGATGCCCCCTTTTGCCACGTTGGAGAGCTCCCCTCGCTCTCGCTCGTTACATGTCCTTAACGGTCCCATTCGGAACCCGACATCCCTCCGTACTCCACCTCAAACCCCCTTTTTTCCCACCTCCTTCTCTCATCCACTCCCCACCCCTCCTTCCCCTTCCCCCTTTTTTCCTCTTCCCTCCTTCGTAGCCCTCCGCTTTTATTATAGCGAACGATGCCTGTTAAGACATCTTCCCTCTGACCGGGAGCTGCGCCCCAGGAGGGGTGCTTCGTTCCTTTCCCTCCCACGTCGACTAAAATTTTCCCTCCGCTCCACCTTACGGCCTGACCTGTCGTTTTTCGACAGCCGGCCTTCTTTGTTGCCTCTCGCGATATACAAAAAGGACAGACCGCCTTGTTTTTCTCAAGAATCACCGCCTACACCGTAGAACGGCCTCGGCCTACGTTTACTTTTTATCTTTTCGGACGGTTTCAGGTTTTGACCCGCAACAACTTCGAGCCCTAAGGCTCTTCCCGTTCCCTCGCTACCTGCATGAGCGGCTAATAGGAGAAGGAGTTTTGTGTGCTTCACTTTTCCGGCTGATTCCGCAGGTGCGCACTTCGCCCGCCGAGGAGGAGTCCTGTGTTGGTGTGGGTTTTTTTTTTTGGCACCCTAGGTCCCACGGCATGTTGGCGTTCAGACTTGATAGCAAGAAATCCTCGTATTCCCCCCTGGTGCTTTCCCAGACCGGCTAGAAATGGCCGAACCCTCTGAAACACCTTTTTCCTCCCTCTGCCTCTTTTTCGTTATTTTGATTAGTTTGCGTGTTGTGTTGAAGTCACTGTGTCGCCTTGTGGTGTCCCTGGGGCAGATCCTGCTTCAGTAAGCAGCAGGTGGCCAAGGCTTGACCCTGTTTTCAGACTTATCTTCCCGTTCTTTAGCACCCCCCCCAGGCTCCCCCCCCTTTCCCCATTTTAAGACCAAGGAAAGTCTTATGTTTC
>Ga0179593_1328696_pt1 | contig 11769 bp, 12 predicted proteins | sample CZODoug2_1_08_16_FD_185931 | JGI IMG/M metagenome (GOLD analysis project Ga0179593, IMG submission 185931) | Vadose zone soil fungal communities from Angelo Coast Range Reserve, California, USA - CZODoug2_1_08_16fungal (PacBio error correction) | ecosystem: Environmental > Terrestrial > Soil >... | reverse complement strand
CTTCCAGGCTTTCCATCCCAGATCTCGATTGACAACTTTTCTCTCCCCCGTTTCTCTCTGCTTTCCTCTCCTTCGGCGAGGCGCAATCGCGCCACGTCTCTGCTCGCGGTTTTGTGCACCCTTTCACCCGTGCGGTTTTCCTGCGGCTCATCGAAGGGTCGCCGTTTTGACTTTGTCGCGATGGCTCCGACGGGACTGACCGGATGTTCTCCAAAGACTGGGCTCCTCTCGTTTGCTAAGATGCTTACTTTGGCCCTCCTTTCACCCCCTTGGCCGCCACCTTTGTTCTTTCACACACGACACGCTTTTTTTTTGTTTCGAGTCATCTGAGAGATCGATTTTTTTCCTTCACACCCGACGGTGGCGCACTCCATCTCCTTTCTGCGCCCCCCCTTTTCCCATGTTTGGGACACGTGAAGTTTTTGGTGGGCATCCCTTTTCTTCCTCCTTTTTTTTTTTGAGATTTAGTGCCCACCCACTGGTTCACGACAGTGGAGCGTCGTTTGCTGGAGCTTCTCGCAATTGGTTCCCTTCTCCCCCTATAGGCCGTTCTCCCGTTGACCCGAAGCGAACGAGCGGAGCTTTTTTTTTTACGCAAACTGAGTTTTCAGGTCGGACCGGAATTCAAGAAAGCTAACTTTCCTTCTCCTCTTGCCTTTCGCAGCGATTCCCCTTGGTTTTTCTCCCAGCCCGCTGCTCCTCGACCCTTGATGACGCGTTTAACTTTCCTCTCTTGGTGCTTTGGCCCTATTTGTGACCAGCGCTATGATTACTGCTCCCTTGCGTTCTTCTGATCCGACTCCTTTTTTGAGGGTCCCAGAGAGCAGCTTTCCCCCCTTCGATGATGAAAGCTGGAGATGTTTTGCTCGCAACGGTAGGCCCGCTTTCGTCTCTTCCGCTTTTTTCTTGCTAGAATCCTTTTTTTCTGGTAGGCAGAATCGCCTTTCTCAGTCGAGGGTGTCTTGCATCCCGGAGTTTTACGACCGAGGCTAACTCCCTTTTCTCCCAAGCTTGAACTTCCCCGCAGTTCTTTTGATTGCCATCTCGTCGTTTCCGAAGACATCTTTTTTCCGGAATCCACCCGAACCGCCCGCGTGCCAATGCCGGTCCTGAAGTCGTCCCGTTCAGGGCCCGGGCGCAGTCCCAAGACAATGCGCCGGTTCTTTTGAGTGGGCCACCGCGGATCACACCTCCTTTTTTTGGCTGATATGCCTGCTTTTTCCATCGCCAGTGTTTTCGTAAAGGGGTCTCCTTCGCCCCTCTTCCTCCTTTATCTCGGTCCTGCGGAGCTCGAGTTTTTTCTCGTATTCTTCGACCGCGTTGCCACTACACATGGTTAGTTCTCTTCATTGGCCTCCCCCCTTGCCACTCGACCCTCTGAGAGTCCATTCGACAGCGGATTAGTCTTTTTCTTCTAGTGTGTTGCCCCTTTTCGGAAGCTCCGCGATTTTTCTAGCGCCTGTTGCGCCTTCATTTCGTACCATTCTCTTCTCATTAGGACCCTCTATGACTTTCCTTAAGCCATGTGCCCCCGACCACCCATGGCCAGGCGCCTGACGTTTCGGCCCCTGTTTTTGCCCCCCCCTTCTTCCCCCCGCTCTCACCCACTCCTATTCTTTTTTCAGTCTGGACCTTTCCTTTTAAGGGCGCGAGTATCAGTTTCCGATTTCCGTCCGAATCCATGTCGTCTAGAGACGGTGCCCCCATAGGACACGCTTTTTCCTTCCTCCGGTGGCCTTTAGAGACCCTAGTTGTCGGAGGCTCGATTCGGCCGGCCCCGAACAGCCGAGTTCGGCCCCCTCCCCCCCCCCCTTGAGTACCATGGCCCGCTTCTTGACCCCCCCGTTACACATTTTCTGTCGTTTTCAAACGGGTATTCTAGGTACAGTAGTGGATTTTATTGTGCCTTTTTTTTTCCCCTCCCCCGGAATTATAGCTACACATAGAGTATTTCCTGACGGGACTCGAGAATGCCCCAACCCCCCTGCTCCCCCGAGATTATGGAATAGCGCGCCTTTGATCTCATAAGAGACCATTTTCCGCTTTCAGAGGGTTCCCTGATAAGGCCACCACCATTTTTCATAGCTTATTGAAGGTCGCCGTTCCTCCCCTCCAGCGGTGATTCCTGGTCACTCGAAAAGAGCCCTTCCCTCAAGCACTCTCGCAATCGCCGAGTCTCCCCCGCTGGCAACTTTTGTGAAGAGTTTTTTTTTCCTTCCCCCTTCTGTGGTCAATTTCCATGTGGGACGCAAGATTTTTCCCATGGTTCCGTTGCCGTACTCGTTGACCATCCTTCTATTTTACAATATTTTTCCCACCCATGGTCCAATGTAATTTTTTGCCTGATTCCGACGATGCCACGTAGAGCGTGGAGTGCGATTCACCTCTTTTGCGTTCCTCCTTAGTTGCCTTGCCTCTATCTTTGGACATATTTTTTTTCAGTTCGGAGATTTTTTCCGCCTGATAACACTTTCTTCGAAACACCTTCGTACTTTTTAGACGTTTCGCAGGTGTCCCTTATAAAGATCCGGAGGAGCCCTCCGGATCGCTCGGTTTTCCCCCCACTTCGGTTCGATGATTGCTTTTTTCGCAGTAGTTTCCGTAGCAAGTCAACTCATCCTTTTCAATCCCTCCCCTTTTTTTTTTTCGAGATTTAGGTTTTTTGATTTTTTGAGGCTCTTTCCTTTCTTGAGCGCTGTCCCCCTACAAGTCAGATTAACAGACTTTTCGAGACCTAACGTCATTTCGTCCGAATTAAGTTCTTCCGTACTTGTTCTTCTTTCAGGGGGAGGACCGGAAAGCTTTAAGCTGACCAGTCACCTTTTTGGGGAGCCCCATTGCCATACTCCGACGGACTGCCCTCCCTCAGGGATTTCTTTGAGGCTGGCCAATCTCCAGCATCATCTTTCGAAAACTTTCGAACTCGTTTCCCTCGATTTCTTCTTTTTACCTCGCGAAATCGCGGAGGACCTATCTTATAAGATTCTTGGGTGCGATGTGAAGCATGAGACAGTTGTCTACTGGCCTCTGCCGGGTAGCGAAACAAATCTCCCTCGTAGCCCCCTTTTGATAAGCATAGCTAGGTCCTTTTGCCCCATTTGACTTTTCCTTTTCAATGCGCGGCTCTTGCTCTCGTACTCTTTTTTTAGCACGTTGAATTTGCGTAAAATTCTCTATTCCCCATTTTCCCTCTAGGGCGCTTGCACCTGAAGGAATCCTCCACATTGAAGGATTGATAGTTGATTATGGATCTGATTGTTTGAAACCAATGTGTGCTTTCAAATATCCTCTTTCGCCCAGGTTGTGTGGCGACTGAGATAGTAGTAGGCATAGGACCAGGACTTGAGTACCTTTAGTCCTGATCGCCACCTGTGTTAACCATTTCAATCTCTTTTTGGACGTATCACGTGGCAAACACCTCCCCCTCCTGAACACCAACGTCACCTTTTTCTCCTTTTTGTAGGGCCTCATCTGTCTATTTACGTTTTTCGTATAGCGAGGTTTTGCTCTCGCTCGCCACTTCAATTGGGGATCGCGGATTCCCTTTTTTTTTCCTTCCTTTTTTCGCGACGTTCTCTACTTACGGGAAAGTTGGCGAAGTTCGCCTCTGTCCCGGGCGATTGTTCGCGCAGACGTCTTTGGGACAGGACTCTCCCTTCCCTTCTCCTGGGTGGGTGAGGCCCGCAGGTGAGGACCCCCCACGGTGGCCGGAACCGATGCATGGATCTTGGGTTTGTCCGGTCCTTGCTGTTTCCCTTCCCTAATTAATTCTACTAATGGGTCGTTCGGACTGCGGGAAAATGGAGGAGTTTTTTTACAAGTTTCCGCGGCAGCGGTCAATTAGCTTGCACCACGACTCCGAGTCCTTCCCCCCTGAGGCGTCTCCTAATCGCTGGCGTTTTTCTAGCTAATTTTCTTATATTTACCTTTTTAAGAAGTTTCTGCGCCCCAGATGACTTTCCCCAGAAGCACTTCGTCCTCATTGGGTTTTTCCTTGAACGCGAAGAGGGCCTCCAGAGGAATTCCTCGAAGGCAGGATGCGCGCTGATTTGTGAAGATGCCGCCTTTATTTCAGACCTCCCCATCGTTGGCGTCTCAATTTGACTCAATCCACGCAATGCGAGGGCTTTGAACTTTCCCCCCATGGCAGTATTTTCACCTAGAAAGACCTTGCCAGGACCTTATTGCGGCCACCGAAGCCCTCCGTCCTTTCCCCGGACTTGGCAGGGGGCGGTCGGACTGTTTTGTCCCCCTTCGCGCTTGTAGGCGGCACTAACTCAAGTGTAGCCCTCTGTATGTTTCCTTTATCGGGCGTTTGCGTTCGTCTCAGGTTCTTTTTTCCGTCTTTTAAGTCACACCCTGCTATCTTGATGAGGTTTATCGATTTTTGACCCTATACGGACGGCCTCCCTTGGTTTTTTTGATTCTCCACGCTTCTCATTCCCCCCCGGTTTTTTAAGCGAGATTACGATATTCATTCCTCCTCAACCGATGATCGGTAGTACAAAGTTTTTTTCCCGCCTCGACTTGAGGCCCGTCTCTTCTCCTCTTTTGAAATCGCGTCCCGTCATTCTCGATTTTGGAAGAGAGCTAGTTCCCGTCCCCGTCTTCTTTTACTTGGAGAGAAGCCTAATTTCGCATTCTCGTCCCTCTCCTATTCGAACCGCCCTGGCACTTATTTCCGAACAGGGTCTTCCTTCTTTGGAAGCCGACCCTACCCTTTTCGGACACCCTTTTTAACCACACCCGGTGTAGAAAGGGGGAGTTCATCTGATAGTGCGCGTACGAGCTCGTGTGACAGCTGTCCCTACTTTGACAAGACGGAGAAAGTTTCTTTTTTTTTTTTTACAGGGGTTTTTTGTTTTTGGGAAGAGACCTCTATCTTCTCACGTGTTGTTTTGATTGCCCCCCCCTTCACCGTTTCCCCTTTTTAGCGTCCCGGATCCTGCTCATGCTGAGCACTTCTTGGTTTCTTGCTCGAAGTGCTCATCCTTTTGACCAGACGCTGCCCGGCACATTTGTTCGCCACTTTTTGCGCCTCCGTTCCCCGGCGGCCAGAAGTGTCAGCATCCGTACAAGACCCTTCTTTCTTTCTTTCACGTAGTTAGTTGGATCCCCAGTACCGTTTTTCCCAGTGCGCGTCCCACCTTCTCCCTTTTTCTTTAGCTCCGGAATCCCTTTATTTTTTGGCACTTTTTTTGTTTTGCCGATGCAGATTGCAACCAGCGGTCGCGATGCGGCAGTTGGGCCGCTTCCCGATTATGACTCCGCCTTTAGTGTTAAGGTTCCCCTGACGTTCTAGCCTTCCGCGGGAGTTTTGAACGCCTGGCCCTTGCTAACCTTGTTTAAAGGTTTTGTCGGTCTCCCTTCGTCCAGCCCAAGCGGAACTGGCAGGCGGTAGAATGTTTTTTTGGGATTTCCCCAGAGAGAGCAGTGGTCTTGACCCCCATCCAAGGCCGCGAGTTCCCCCTTCCCTTGCCCGATAGACAACCGTCACGGCATTTTTTTCAGTCTTTCAACTCGAGCCCCCCGCATAAAGGTTCAGCAGCAGTCTTCCTCTTGAGTGATCGAGAACTTTGAAGACAGAGCCTTTTCATTGTGACTCTGTTTTTTTTTTTGGTGGGTACGATTCCCAATGACCCGTCAATTCCCCCCTTACGCTTCGGCCTGGCTTTTATTTCACACCTTATGATTGAACCGTCTGGATGCTTCTACCTTCCAGCTTAAGATATCCGTGTGCTTCGCTCTTCTCTTATCGCTTTTCGTGCGATGGAATGTTCCTTTCTTCTAGTTCCCGCCCCTGAGTATAGTTCCACAGGTCCAAGCGCCCTGACACCCATTGTCTTCGTCATGCTAAGGCCGGAGAGTTTTCCCCATTCGACAGAAGTTCTTTCGCCTTCCTTGTCGTTCTCCTCTTTTTTTCCCTTGTCCGCCTAGCGAGTTCACGACCAGCGCCTCTGGCCGCTCCTCTTTTTTTGTCTCGAGAATTTGTCCTTGGTATGACGGAGCTGCACCTTTTGCCGACAAACCCCTTCTAAGGCGCTCGGCCCGTTTTCGCCACCTTGAACCGCCGTATCCCCCTCCATTTCTTAGTGCCTTTCTCTCCTTCCCCCCCAGTACCTAGAAGAGACCGGGCGATCCGCGACGATAAGGCGGAAGATTGCAGTCCCACAGGGTTCGACCCTTCTATTTACTCGGGATGTACCATGTTCAACTGATCTGAAGCCCCCACTTTTCAGTACTTTTTTCTGGAAGGCCTGATTGAGGTGTCCTCGCCGTACCCTAGGCTTTAAAGAACACTTTTATTAGCAGTTAAGATTGGAAAATTTAACAAATTATGTCGGACCCCACTGACCTAGTTCTCCTCTTTATGAAGGAAATTCTGATTTGTATCAGACGGGTTCCTGAGAGAGGAAATCCTCTTTTGAAGAAAAAAGCAGAAGTGAGATCCGTTCCGCGCCCTGTCTCCCCCAGCCGCCCTAGATTTTCTTCGTGTCTCCCCATCCTTCTTTATGGTCACATTATACCAGAGAGCTCCGCGCTCCCTGTTTAACCATTGTGTCCCGCGAATTCTTCCAGATGACTTGCTCCCCTTCATGAAGTAGCGTGTTGTTGACTGTCCCCCTTTCGCCCTGGTCCCACTTACGACGCGACTGTTCCGAAAGTACTCTAAGAGCCGCTCTTTTTTCACGGCCTAGCCTGTGGTTTTTGCGCAGCTTCGGTCGTGGGCTTTTTTTCATCCGAAGTCGTCTGTATTCCGTCCCGTACAAGCCCTTGAGACGCAACCCCACCCCTAACCCTTTTCAGTATAATATCAAACGTTCCCCGTAGATGCGATTGCAACTTGAGAGAAGAGATGTCTCCCTTCGTGCACCCCCCGACCTTTTTTCTTCTTTGAGGATGAAGGCAGAGATGCGCGCTCGCAGCGGCGTTACGCGATCGGGCTAGATTGTGAATGTTCCACAGCTATCCCTTGTTCGAGAAAAGAGTTCCTGAGAGGCCGCTCGCCTTAAAGCTCCCGACGAACTACGTTAGCCCCAGTTTGTTTCAGCTTTCCTTTTTATAGCGACTCCTCAGTGCCGATGTTTCCAGCCGTCCAAACCTTAATCGTCCTTTCCGTTTGTGTTTGTTTTTTTTTTCAAGTTTTGGGGACGCTTCTTGTCTACACATTAGTCGCATTGCGCCGCCAATCAGCGTTGCAAGACTTGTTCCTGTCAGACCTTGAACCCTTGATTTTGCAAAAGAAGAGTTTCCTTTAGAAGCGAAATCGAAGGTATTTTTTTTTTAAAAGTGTTTACACTGATCATAGGTCGAGGGAGGGACCACCGCTTTAGAGCGGCCATTGGATTGCGGCCCCTATCTTCCAGCCAGTCTCCTAAACGAACGCTTAGTTTCTCCTTCATAGCTCCGCCCCCGCTCATTTTTGTAATCCCTTTCGAATCGCTTCGCTCTGCGATTCTTCTCGTGAAGCCCTTCTGCATCTTTTTTTGCTCGATGCTGGTCTACGACCGACGGTACCTTGCTCGTTCGTTTTTCGTCCCCTGCCATTCTTTTTTTTTTGACATAACCTGGGTAACGCTTTTCCAAGCCGTTCACGATAGGTCTCCGATTTCTGTGTCCTTTTCTTTCGTCGCGTTGACCATGGTCTTGATTTACACGCGTCTTCACCCCCCCTTAGACCTTCACGTCGGGCAGGCGCTGCACGAACTTTTAATGGAATCGTCCCCCCCGCTGTTAAAGCTTGACGTGAGATGTTTTCTCTCGGTGCCCCGCATCCTGCGATCCTCTTACTCTATCTTTTTCGAGGCTGTTTGGTTCTGTCATTGGAGTAGTTCCTCGCCAGTTCCGCGCTCGCGGTCCCAAAGGAAGTGTCTCAAAACGGCCCCTCCCCCCTCAATATCGCAACCCCCAGATTGAGTATCTGACTGGCCTTTTGCCGACAGCCTGGGGGTTCAAAGCCGAGGTACCCTGTTCAACTGTGGGGTGTATTTGGAGCCCGATTCGATTCCTTGGATCCCTCTCCGCTCCCTCCAGCAGGATTTTTTCTCCCCCGGCACAGTGGGTCCAGACTTTAAGACCTACTATCAGTCCGTTCCCCCCTTTAGGTCGAATTTCCCTCCGCCCCCCTCTTGTCTCGAGACGTCTGGCGGGCGGGAAAGACCTCTCGACTTGTGGGGGAGACTTTCTTTGGTGCTCTGTATCCCCCCCTTTCCTGTGACGCCCCTTTTTTTTCTCCAGCGATTGGGCGCGCGGTTTATGGGGCCCGGAGGCTTTGTTCCGTAATACATCGGTTCCTCCTTCTACTGTGCCTGAAGATTACTCGTGGGCCTCTTTCTTGTTCTCTTTTTAACCCGTTCGGAATAGGCTGGACGCTGGACTACTTGACAGAAACCCCCTTGGGGGGTGTTTTGGGTTGGTTTGGTTTTTTTTTTTTTGTTTTTTGGTGTGGGGGGGGTTGTTGGGTTGTTTGTGTTGTTTTGTGGGCCCCGAGATCTTCTTAACAGATCGCTGTCGTTCCCTTGGAATAGAAGGCTATATGCAGTGTCCTTTAACAGTTTCTTCCCTTTCCACTGATTTACTCGTTTGAATCTCTGATCAGATCTGATTTCCCCTCTAAGCGAAGCGCGCCTTCTCCAGTTTTTTGAGAGAGAGAGGTTAGGCTGCCGCGGGCCCTGTCGCCATCATTCGATGGAGGATCAAGGTGCCGTGAATAAGCAAAGACCTCAGTAGGTTCAACTCTTTTTTTTTTTCTTTACTCCGAGCCCGATTTTTCACCTTTCCCCCCAGGCTTCTCTGGCTCCCGTTCTCCCCTGCCCGCCGACTCACGGACTCTTGGAAAGGAGGTCTGTTCTTTATGGCGCTTAGAGTTCGGCTGGCGACTCTTTCCTTCCCTGATGTGTCTGTTTCTTGTACGTAGTCGCTCACCCAGGTCCGGTCTCAAGACCACCCCTTCTCTTGGATGGGATTCCCTTCTATAACCCTGGGCGTGCTCGTCCTTACGTTTCTCTATGTCCGAACGACTCGCCGAGACCTTGTAGGAATCTTACAGGCGTTCTTCTCATCGACTCCGCCCTTTCCCTCCCATGCGTGCCCGACCCCCCTAGTTTTGTCGACTTTTTCCTTGCAAGGCGCGCCGAACGCTCGCGCTGGTTTCTTCCAGCTCCCGCCCTGTTCGGATTTTTTTCTTTTTGTCAGCAGTAGACGTGGCGTCCGTGATTATTTTTATGATCCTCTCTTTGACCGTGACACCTGAGTTGAATAGGACTCGGCTGAGGTTACTCGTGCGAACCATTTCTGGCTCTCCTCCCAGGACTTCCCCCCCCTGGCTCTACCACATCCCCCGGTCGCCCGGCTTGGATCTCCTTTTGATTCGATGCGCGTATCTGGCTCACAGCTTTTCTTAGGTAGTCTGTGGATTCTCTCCTGGCGGGACCCTTTCCCCTTTTGGGTTGGGCAGGCGCCTCCTATCTTTTCCTCACTCGTTTTTTTGTTTGCTCTTCCCCCCCCCTACGTGTTCGGGATCTCTGCGTTATCCCCTTTGATAATGCTGAGAACCTTTGACTGCTCTTACTATCTCGCTAGATCATCCTTTCTTCCCGAACGCCGCCGGTGTCCGGGTTCGTGTGTTCCGAGAACCTTTTCCCCGGTTCTTTCAGTCTAGGAGGTAAGCAAGCCTATCAGAGAGTACTAGGCCCACCGTCTAGAGATTATCCCCTAGCTCTTGTTTCAAGAGGCGCGCCACTTCTGCTGCTCCTCCTTACCATTCGTGAATTGGTTGTGTTTTCCGTATGCTCCGCGGAGCGAGCAGTCTTTCCCTTCTAGATTGCTTGGTTGCGGAATAAGGAGAGGTCTTGGGAAGGCGACGTTGCCTCGACTCAATCTTTTATAGGTCTTAACGTTCTGTTGCTCACGTCGTTTCAACTGTAGGACTCTTGTCGCCGTTCGGGAAGCTCCCGCTGGAAGGACAGGAGAGTTCGGACGTTTTCTTGCCCCGCTATTTTTTCCCCATTATAGAGACTTGTGGTTTTTTCGACACACACCCCGTTGCGACGACCCTCGAGAATCACCGCCCGATCTCCCTCCCCAACAGGGCCCGGTCCTTCCCCGTTGCCTCGCACCTCCTCCCTTTTCCAGCCGGACTTCCCATGATCCGTACCTCCTCCAAGTTTGCATTATGGCTCGTAGCCCTCCCTAGAACTTCTGGTGGTTGGACCTCGGGCCTGGCAACAGATCCCCCCTCACCCCCGAACCTGCTTCGGCGTGATGACTCCAACCTGGATTTTCGCATTGGTGTATTTCACGGCATGCGCGCTTCCGTGATCTTCAGCGCTTCGCCGCCCTGAGTGCAGTCTTCCTGTTCTAGTTCGTCGACCCTAGTTTCCACATATGTTTGACGTCTCTAACATTCCGCTTCTTCTTGCCCTGTTTCTTAAGACCCATTTTAGCCCTCTCCCCCCTTTTCCCTGCAGGATATCCGGGTTAGTCGTTTTTTCATGAGCCTCTCTGGACTCCTCCTTCGATTTCTACGTCTTCCCTTGAAAGAGATAATCGTTTGGCCCCGTTTGCCCGTAACCTTTCTATCCTTTGACTGGACGTCTGTTAATGAGCAGTCCCCGTCAGGTTCCACAAACAAATCCCCTTAAAATTCAGATTCTCTCCTGTGTGAAATTGTCTTTTTCAACCGACTCCACACCATATTCTTGTCCTGTCAGTCCCCCATGCCTTTTAGCTACAGGGTGTCTACGATTCTTGTCCTGTCAAGATGATTCCCGCCCTCAAAGTCCCTTCCCGAGGATCCGTTTGATGACTTCGGACACGATCTAATAAAGAACCTTAGGCGAGCGCTAGAGACGGTACCCGATCCAGAAGGCCCTCCCCCTGCCGAATCAGAGGATTGCCCCTACAAGCCCCCCCAAGGACCCCAGGTTTTTTCACCGCTGGAACACGTCCCCCCCGTCTGTTTTGCAAACCTGGCCCCCTACGTGCTCGTTCTTCTGTGGTGCCGAGAAGGGTGCCTTTCTTGGTGATACAGCACTTTCTATTCTTGGACCTTCGCTCGCTTGACTGCCCGTGAAGGCGCATACGACGTGAGCGACATCACAAAACCCCTTGAGCAACGGATCACTATGCGCGCATCATGCTTTTCCCCACACGATTCCCGCCCTCTCGCATCCGTTCGGGTGCCCTCCTCGACCCATTTTCTTCGTTACTGCGATAGAAAGCGTGTTGACACTTCCGGACCGTTTGCTCAACTTGATAGTTCAAACGCGACGTCAAGCTTTTTTCCTCCCGAGGATCGCCATAGACGCTTATAGCTGCAAGGACGTGCCGCTTGACTTTTTCGGCTTCGATTTTCCCAGGCAGGTCGGAACTCCTGTACCCGTCTCTGTCCTTCTTCTCCCCCACGAAGCTTCTCTTCCATTACACCTAAACCAGCTGTCCCGCCCCTGTATGGACCGTCTCCGTCTCCCCCCTGATCTTTAAACACATTTCTGAATTTCTTGTGCAACTCTGTGCGGACTTTTTTGATGCCGCCAGACTCATCGTTCCCGTAGCTCGCGTTTGACAGCCTTTCTTCTCTATTTCCGACGACGATTCCTTCGTTCTCCCCCCAACTAGTAGAAACCACCGCCTTTTCTCCTTTTCCGCTTGAGAAGTTCAGACTTCTCCTACCCCGCTTTCTCGTTCCTCCTTGTCGATCCGGTCTCGGCCTGTTTCCAGCTTCATTGTGAGGATCGCCACGGTGTGGTCCCCTTCCCATTTACAAAA
>Ga0179593_1719951_pt1 | contig 11770 bp, 10 predicted proteins | sample CZODoug2_1_08_16_FD_185931 | JGI IMG/M metagenome (GOLD analysis project Ga0179593, IMG submission 185931) | Vadose zone soil fungal communities from Angelo Coast Range Reserve, California, USA - CZODoug2_1_08_16fungal (PacBio error correction) | ecosystem: Environmental > Terrestrial > Soil >... | reverse complement strand
TTTTTGGATTTTCAGGACCCCCCCCCCTGCTTTCGTGGATTTAAGAGATCCTCTTGATTCCTTCCCACCCCCCCTTCGGCAATTTCTCTTTGGAGGAAATGCATAGCTTCCCCCGGTTCGGTCCGTCGGCCTGATTTCATAAAGAAACCCTGACCCTCCTATAAATCAAACCGCGTGCGCCGTAGTTTTCTCAGACGGATTTTTTTTAGGGGAGGCAGGCATTGGGATTTTTCGGGAATCTTTAGATCATGGTCCCCTTGGTTTTTGGAGAGGGGGAGGGGGCATAGACAGAACTGGCCCTCTCTCAGGTCCCCCCTCTCGATCTTTAATGAAGTTTAGGCCCCCCCCTTCTTTGATATGTTTTGAGCAGATTCTCGGCGTTTGATTCTGCCGATTCTTTTCGGCCTTTTTCAAGGGGGGCCATAGTACTTTTTTTTTTTCCGGCTCCAGGTCTTTTTTTCTTTGTAGAGTGCAGGCCAAAAGCCCCCTCTTTTCACCTAGTTTTTTGCAGGTGGATCTTGCGGGTTTTTTTCCTCCCATTGCCTCAGAAGAATCTTCTTCCCCCAGCTTGAGTTTTTTGCGGGGATCCACCCGTCTCTCAAGTTTGCCTCTGTTGCTCTTTCCCTGCCTTGTCCCATGTTGTTTTTTTTCTTCCAGTTGATAGGAGAGGTGTCCCCTTTCGCCTCTTTTTTCATTCCCCCCGAATGTGTAGTCTAGGTCCAAGGACTTGAGCGCCACTTTAAAGTCCCCTTCCCATTCTTTTCCTTCCTCAGGCTCCTTCTCCTTTGGCATTCGGTTTTTTCACCCCCCCACCTACCTCTCCGGCCGATTGGTTTTGTGCCGTTAGGTCGTGAATTCCCATTTCCCTTTTCCCCGATCTTCTGGCGGATAGGAGGACCTTTTCAGGTCTTATCCGCGTCATTTGATTCTTCTCCGCTCGTAGGGGACCGTTTGGACCTTCCCTTTTTCGGAGAGCTGTTTGTCGCGGTTGGTGTAGTCGATCTAGCCTGTGGTGGAAAACCGTCTACTTCCCACCATTTTTTGAGAGGATAATCTTTTTCCATCGGTGGGCCCTCTTTTGATTCTCCAGCACCAGTAAACCTTGGGCTTTGTTTCGACGTGTTAGGTGCCGGTTCTTTCCCCCGGCCAGTCCTCATATTTTCCTACCTTTGTTGATGAAATTCCTCTTGGAGTTTGACGATCAGGGAGGACACCAACGTGGCGTCTATCTCTATGGGGTCACGCATTGACCAAAGCGGTGCGGAGATGTCCCCTCGTCGAGCCCCACGGTCTCCTTTCAATGTGCTGGTCTCTTTTTTTGCCTCTTTCCCTTCTGTGCGTCTAACCACTTCCCCTTACACCCGTCGGAACCTGTGTTCGAACCACCCTTCGTTCCCACCTAAGGTAGGATGTTAATCCTGTATTACTTTTTCCTTTTAGTTAAGGATTACGGGCCTCTCCTTGCTCTTTTCCCTCCTACGGACGCTCGGCGGAGATAAGTGTTTTCTTTGTTGGTAGAATCTCGTCTCCGCCCCGCTTCCTTCCCTGAGCTTTTTTTCTTTAGGGGTAGCGGGGTCCGACCCCGAGTCTTTCCTTGTGACCCCGCTCGTCTTTTGCTCGATAAACTGCATCCCCCCCTTCCCAGCCAGTTCCCCTGGCCCGATGTCACATCTTTGCTTTCTTCCCTTTTTTCCTTCCGTGCCGCAAGATTCTCCCCCTTTTTTTTTTTAATTTTCTCGGCGCCTCGATTCCCTGGTCTCCTAATGACTCCTTCCGATTTGGCCTCGACATAACCACCCAGGCCCCCCCTCTTTTTTCCTGCCCCGCTTCGCGGGTCGGTCACTCGGCGATCCTCGTTTCCCACCATTAAGTGGTTTCCCCCCCTTCTTTCGAAACATTCCAGGAGCTCTCGGCTGCTTGGTTACACACCTGGCGCTGTTTTTTTTTTTCTTCCGAGCTCGCCTTTCCCGCTTCCGGCATCCCTTCTCCGTCGGAATGGAGAAGGCGTCTCCCACGATCCGCGTCTGACGGCGAAGCTGGATCGGTTATTGTCGGGCATTTTTCCTTTTCTTTCTGCGTCAATCATTGCCGCTTTTTCATTTGCCCTCCTATCCCATCTTTTCGAACCGAGGTTTTGGGCTTCGCGATTTTTTTTTTATTCGTCTTTGGCCCGCGGGCAGTTTTTCAATTTCCAAGGCTGTGATTCGAGTTCTTTGGAGGCCGTTTTTTTTTTTTTCTATTTTTCCCAATCGATGGTTCCACTCTGTCCCTTCCTTTGGTCTCAGCGTGAACGAGCGTCAAACCCCCGACTCTTGTTCTTTACCAATTCGAATTTAGAGGCCTTCTCTTTTTTTTGCGCTGACGTTCTTCAGTGAGACACGGAAGGAATTCCCTTTTTCTTTTTTCTTGATTACTTTCAACGCCCGTTTTTTTTTTGGGCTTTCATTGGGGTTTTCGCCTGTCTCGCACTTCCTCGCCCTTTTTTCAAAACTCTTGCGCCCACGATTGCTTGAAGTGGTTCTTTCGTCCCTGCGGGCGGTTTTCACAAGTCGTCCCTCCCCCCCCGCCTCTCTTTGAAAGTCTTCTGGACGGAATTAACTTGCGCCCCTTTGCCTTCCCTCTGGGAAATTTCCGAGTTCCCCCTCGCCCGGGGGATTTTGCTTCTTCTGGAACCGTCATCTCTTGAGTTTCGCCAAACCCTCCTTTCTTTTTCCACAGGGGCTTTCGCCATTTGCGTCCCGGAGGAGTGCTAGAGACCTTTTTTGATTGGGACGTTTTTCCCCCCCCTGTTTTCCTCACAAATGAAGAGTTCCTGTCTTTTTTTTCTTTCCTTTTTCCCCCTTTTACGCTGATAAAACCCCGTTTTTCGGTTCGGTTCTCTGATCTTCCTCACCTCCCGACAGACGACCCGTTCGGCGGGGCTTCTTCGCCCCTTTTTGGACCCGGTTGGGTTAGGCCCCCCAACACTTATTAATTTCGTCTTCCTCTTCTGGTGGTTTTTCTCCGAAGAGGCGTTTTTTTTCCTTCCTGCGTCCCGCGTTAAAACGTCGTAGGGATGTCTTCCTTAGACAGGTACTCCCCCCTCCATTTCCTTTTCCAAAAACCGGGATGATGCCTCCCCTTTTTTTTCCGTGCTTCAAGGGTTTCGTTCGTTCCGAGTCGTCCAGCAGATTCAATGCTTTCTCCTCTGGATCAGGAGGTGTAGCTCCTTTCCCTTCCTTGTGGGAATCTGAATGTTCTATGTTGCTTTCCACCTTTCTCTCACCCCGGATTGCCCTCGAAGCCTTTTTTGCCCCCCTGGAAGTTGGGTCTTTTTTCCCCTTCGTCTCTCCTTGGCCGGCCCGTTTAATTTCTAGTTTCCTCGTCCCGCGATTCCCCCAAGGCCCCCTTCCAGTGGACACGGTGCTGACCTTCTGCCCCCCGTCTAAGAGGGGCCGCGGCCTGCGCCAAGACGTTGGGGCCGGGGGGCGGGGCGGGGGTGGTTGGGGGGGGCCCTCTCCCTTTAGGGAGTGGAATTCTTCCCTATTCCGTAAGGCCCGCACTTTAGGGATGGGATGCTTGATTTTTAACGGATTCGCTTCCTTCCTCTTTCGTCTTCATTCGAATTGGACTGCGTTTCCGGGCCCCCGAAAAAGTGTGCTGGGTAAATTCGCGATCCCTATTGGTGTTCATGTATATGGCCCCCACCTCTTTTTAGGATCGCCCCCCATCCTTCTTGAGGTTGTAGTGACTCCTTTTCCTTCCGTTGTTCGTTTTAAGGGGCATCCTCTACCCCCCATCCCCCCCCGAGGGGATAGCACTTCCCCAGTGATTAAAACCGTCTTCATATTTCCCACCATACTTACCAGAGCATTTCTGTTTCGCCCAGACATCTCAGGCATCTCCCGCAAGTGTTCCGAATTTTTCCTTTGGCTTTCTTGAGCCGTACGACAACTTTAGCCTTTTTCTTTTATTTCAGAATCCATTCCCCTAGCTGGGAGTTGGGGAGCTTCGATTCGTTCCCTGTTCTGAAAACGCCGGCCCAGGGCCAGCGCATTTCGTCCCGGGAGAAGTTTCTCACTGTGTCCCAGGGGACTTTGGAGCAATTCATTGAACTTCAATCGTTTCCCTTTTGTCCCCAGATCTTTTCGTTGCATCAGCCCTAAAGTTGTCGGAATTCGATACTCAATTTTTAGACCCCCTTCTGTGGGGGCCCCACCTCCTTGACCTGGTGCTTTTGAATTGGACTCCCACCTCTGTCCTCCCGACACTAATTATTGTTAACCTCCTTCCAATTTTTTCGCCAGGTGACGGAGTGTCTCCACGACTGATTGCACGCTTAAAAATCCCCCCCCCCGGTCCCCTCATTCCAAAAACTTAATAACCGTTGTCACCACACACCCTTTTGTCCCCACTTTATCCCCCTTCTTATCGGGGGGAATCCTAAAAAACTTGACTTTCTCCCGGCGGTGCCTTGTTTGTATTCTCGGATGTTTTTCAAAGATGGCTGGGTCCATGCGTCTTTTTGTGACTGACAACTCCCTATCGTTCCTGTGGTTGGGTCCCTTTTTCCCCCCCGCACTTTAAAGATTCATTTGTCTCACTGAGAGGAACCTCAGACCTGCGTGGGTCTCGTTCGGGCTTTTTGAATTCTCCTACTCGGACCCCCCCGAAGAAGGTTTTTCTTCCAGGAGTCCTGTTCTATGGCCGGGAACCTCCTTTCCCGAAGACGAGTGTTTAGTCCTTAGTTTTCGTGAGTTTTTTTTTCTTTTTCAGTCCGTGGGTTCTTTCCAGCGTCAATCCACTGTTCTTCCATTCAGTAACGTGCGCCCTGTCTAAAGACTGTAACCCCTTTAAAACCTAGGGGGTTTTTCTTTTTCTTCCCTAAGCTGATCTTTTTTTTTTTAGGGATTCTTCCCCCACCCCCTAGTAGATCCGTGACCCTTTTTCCTCCTTGTTTTCGATACCTGTCCCGTTCCCTCCATTTTTTTTATTCAGGAAGAGTTTTCCACAAGAGAGTCTTCCCAGGCCCTTTGATTGAAAGAACCTCGTTTCCCAGTAACCTCGGAACAGTAACTCCAAACCTCGTTTTTCTCTGCCGGCCCCAGTTGGAGCTTTTTGCTTTTTGGCTGGTATTCTCGCCCCCCCCCCCCTGTGGAATTTATAGGGTCTACCGGGTTTTTCCTACAAAACTAGTTCTCCTCACCCCATTTTGAATTCCGACCGAAGGCCCTTTTTTAGCCTGACCAAGCGGACCACTCCAATTCTTCGGAAAAAATTCTGGCCCATGGGTTTTACCTCCCCTCGCCCCCCTTTTGTTGACGACTACTCGCCTCCTGCATCTTCTTTTCCACCAGTGAAATGGTCATCTTTGAGGGAAAGGTTTTGACCCTTCTCCCCCTTTCCCTTTTTGCGCCGCACAAAGGTTTTCCGGTGCATCCAGTTGTTTCGGCGGTTTTTTCAGATCCTTTTTTCGCGATTTTGTCCCCCCCCCCCCTCTTGCGAACGATTGATTCCCTCTTTTCATACAAAGGGTAGCTTTTCTCCATGGCTTTCACCGATCCCGAACAGGAGATACTTTTCCCCTCCAATCCCGCAGGCTTTTTCCTTCTTTTTTTTATTCCCTGCGCCGAGTGGTCTTCTCACTCTATGCGTTCGAGCAGATGTCTTCCCGTTTATTTGACCGGGGCTCTCTCGTGTTAAAATTCCCTTGCAAAGCGATTTTCCCTTGTGGCTCGAGATCCTTTACGGTTTAGCCCCTTTTGGAACTCCTTCGATGTTTGCGTCCGTTTCTTTCCGTGACAATTGACCCGACCCCCTGAGAGCCATCTGTTGCCTTTTTTTTTTCTCTATGTTGGATTTTCCCCCCTCAGTTGTCCCAATCGATTTTTTCACGCCCTTTTTTTTTTGTGGATTGCGGGATGGCAAGGGAGGACCCATTCTAGACCTTGCGGAACCGTAAGTGAGCTATTCGCGATCAGCGTTTCATTCCCGGGCGGGTCCCAGGTTTCCTTCTTTGGGTTGTGTTTCGATAAGAGCGCTTACCGAGTTTTTGCCCCCCAACGACCCGTGTACGCCCGGCGAACCTTTGATTCCTCCCGTAACTGGGATCATTGCGGCGCATTGGCTTTTTCTCTGACCACCACGAAAACTTCCTCCCTTATGGCGTGTTTAGGAGGGAACTCCCGACGATCCCCCAGAGCTTTTCAGGCGTTCCCTCTGTCTTCTTTTTCTACTTCTTAGAGATGAAGCTCGGTCCCGTTCACGTCCCCCGAAGGAAGGAATTTCAGAGGTCGTTGCTGAGATTTTTTTCTAATTTGAAAAAGAACTTTTTTCCCACTGGCAACCCTGAGGATCCCCTCTTTTTCCGGATCAATTTGGATAGGTTACTTCTGGGCTCTCCCCCTCCCACCATACGAATGGGGTAGGAGGTTTTTACTCGCATATCCGGGTGAGGAAGGGCGCCGACCAACTCTTTTTCTACCCTTTTGAATACCCCCGTTGTTTTGTTGGCTTCTCGATTTTTCCTTTTCTGATTCGCTACGAGTGACCACCTTTTTTCTTCTCTCCTTCCCAGCCCCCTTGACGAACCCCCCGGGCTTCTGTTCTTATCTCCTCACCTCGTCGAGCCCCACACTTTTTCGATCTGCCCACTCTTGATCATCCCGATTTCTAGTTCCCAGATGGTCCTTCGAAACGACCTACCCCCCTTTTTTCCCCAAGAGACCGTCTCCGAACATTAAAGAAAGGTTTCCCTTTTCTAGCCTTGCGTTATGAGGATAATCTCTTTAGCCCCTCTTCCCTCCCTCTGATTATTAGCTGCCTTTTTTGATTCTTCCTACCGGCTTACGCTGATATACCTTTTTAGGTTGGTTGTTGTAGGGAATCCGTGCCCTTTTCCTCCCCTTCTTTCTGCTTTACTTACGTTCGGCAGGGGTTTGCAGTGTCTTCGGTTGCCCTTTTTAAAAAACGGCTTTCCTTTTCCAAACGTACTTCCCTCAGATACAATGTCCTCCAACTCCTCCGGTTCCCCCGCTTGCCCCCAGCTGTCGAGTAGATATAATTCCCCCCGCCTCCCTTTTCTCCTTTCTGATGAATGGGCTCTTTTTTTGTCTTCCCCCCCTCTTTCATCCTCACAAGAGTGAAACATCCTTCTTCCCTTCCTAGGTAAACAAGGAGGCCGTCTCCCCCTCTTCTTTTTTTTGGTCGTTTCCCCCCGTTCGATCAGCGATCTGTGGGCTTCCACCCAAGCCCCGGATGGACGTCAATTGTCTCTCGTAATTGGCGGGGACCCAATTGGCCTTTTCCTTCTTTCGACGAGGCTCGGTGTCCCCTGAGCTGAATTAGCATCGACCTTTCCTTCCCTTTGCGCGAGGCATGCGGCCGTCGGGCGTTTTTTCTTTTTGCGTTAAAAGTGGGCGGGAACCTTGCATGGTTCTTGCTTCCTCCTCCGCTCTAACCTTAACGCATGCATTTTCAATCTTTTCTTGAGCACCCTCGGTTGTGGCCTTTTTTTTTTGCCGCTCAGGTTTTTGGATCGATTTTTTTTCCTTTCCCGAAGGGTTTCCCCCCCATCCCCCTTCTTTTAAGGTGTGATTCTCTTTTTTTTTTTCCCCCTGATGTCCCAAGTTCGCGGTGCCTTCTTGTGTCTTGCTTTAGGTGTTTCCCTCCCTGGCCGGTTCTTTCGTCAAAAACCATTGTTCCCCCCCCCTTTCGACTTCCCGCGCCTTTGATGTGTTTTTTCCCTTGTGGATTTCTTTCCTTCTTTACGTTCTTTTTTAATTTTTATGTGATCCCTTCAACGGGCCCTTTTCCTTTCGATCACTTCCTGTTTGCGTTCGTCACTTTCTTCGATTTCCCACCCTCTTGGTGGTCAAGATTCGTCCCCATTCCGGTTTTTCCCTTTTTTAGTCCCGCGGCGTTATTTAGCAAACTTACGGTTCCGTCCTCATTACAGTTCCCCCAGACAGTACTTCCGGCTTTTGCTTTTGAAAAGCAAACTTAGATTTCTCGTTTGTCCTGGCCCTGTTCAAAATTTTTATCTCTTAGAGCCTTTTTTTGGTAGGATCTACGCGATCTCTTTTCGGGTCATCACAAGTTCCTTTTTCCCCCCCCCCGGGACAGTCCCATTTTGCGGAAAGCTCTTTACGGGATGGTCATTTTCGCACGGTTAACTTTCGCTGGCCTCCCCAACCCCATTTCTCCCCCTTTTGCCCCTCTCGTTGGGTTCTTTTTTCCCCAATACGCCTTTGCGAGTCCCCCGTATTGTTCTGGAGATATGTGCTATCCATCCACTCCGGCGGTTTCGATCGTTTCTTGCACTTCTTTTTCTTCCACTTTTGTTTCCAGGTAGTTTCGTTTTCTGGACCCACCTTCTTTTTTTCCCATTTTGGACGATAATATTACGTTTTGCCTCCCCTCTCCAGACGTTAGATGACCCAGTTTGACACCTAGTTGACTGTTCGGCGAACAGGTTCCTTGCCTCCTTCAAAATCCTTTCCGGGGACCTTTTCTTCCCCCCTTCGTTCTGAGAACCCGCTCTTTTTTTCGGGAGTTAGAGTAGTTTTTTTTTTTTTTTTTTTCTTTTTCCTCCCGTTGTTAGCAAGTCAGGTATGGTATTGGTCTTTATCCTTGTGTCCGCGTGGGACGATGGTTTTTTGATTCGATGAAAGGATTCCTTTACGTCGAATTACTTCTCCCCCCTCCCCAGAAACGTTGGGCTTTTTTAGTCTTCTTTCTTATTCCGAAGGGAGGAGGTCCCCCCCCCCCCAGTCCCCCTGCACAAACAGTGCCCCTTCCCCTTTTGCCTTTATAGGCTTGCAACCTTCGATTTCGAAAATGGTCCAGGACCCTGGGGTCGGGGTTTCCTCCTCTTCCCTGCCCCTTTCCCGATAGTCGGGATTTTTTTTTGTTACAGGCCCGACCAGACTTGTTTTCGGCGTTCCCTAGCTTTCAACTTTCGAGATTTTAGTCCTTTCTTCGAAGGTGAAGGCTTGAGTTCAAAGAGACCCTGAGGCGGCAAGTTTCCTTCGGGTGGGAAGTACTGTATACATGTTTCACCCTTTAGCCTTTGGCATGTTGTAGATATTTTTCATTTTACTAATCCAGTTTTGTGGAAGAGTCGTACAAACAGCCTTAGCTTTTTCTCTTTAGACCCAAAGGCGTCGGTTTCAACATTGGTCTACCTAGAACCCACCTAGTTCCCCCCATCCTTCCTTCTATATGTGACTTTTCGGGAGGACGTCTACGCAGGGCTTGATGCTTCCTTTCTGTGGGGAAGTCCGAAGGACTTTACGTTGCCCCTTACCCGAATAAGCGCTAGGACGCTGGAATTCCTAGGCGGATTGCAAAGCAACGGGGGCGAGGAGAATTACTTGCGGCCAGTCTCCCCTTTGACACGGGCGTTGAGTGCTCTCAAACGCCAAAAGGCCTTTTTTTTTCTCGTCCTGTGAGGGATTTTTTTTGATTTTTTTTCCCGGGGAGGCCCCTTTTTTTTCACCATCCCCTGCGATTACCTTCCAGTCACACTCTGGGGTTTCTTCCACCAGGACCTCTTCGTACTTTCCTTCGTCCGTGGTCCTGAGGCTTTTTTTCCCCAACCACGGCCTCTCTCCACCGCCAAAACCGCAGTCTACACGTTCCTTTCTCCCCCCACATACCTCCCTCGATTCGACCAAGCTGATCGGCCGATTTTTCATCAGCTTGGAAATCCCGGACAACCCCAATGGGCGCCCCCAACCCTGGGGTTTCTTTCTCATCCATCCGTCCGGACCTCAAAATCTGGGTTTTTTTTTCCCACTTTGTTTTTCCCCTCTCTTCCCTTGCTCTTGCGGTCTTTCGAGTCTTCCCAGGATACAAGCGTCTTTTTGGCGGCCACGAATACCCTCTAGTGTGCGGACTTTTGGTGGGTCCTTGACCACGGCCTTAGGTCAATTGTCAAAAGTGACTAGGGAAACTTGACGGCCACTTTCGTCGGGCGTTTTTCGTTTTCCGGCTTATGGCCCCTACGCACGAGTCCGGTTTCCCCCAAGGCGGGGTTGTGTTGTTTTTTTGTTTATGCGGGTCCCGTTTCCCCCCCCCTGCGAAGTGCATTTCCCTTCCCCCCCCAGTTTTCAAGTCTTCCCTTTAGTGGTGTCTCCCAGGCCTAAGGGCCGTCTAGTCCCCTCGTACAGTCGGCGCCTTACCTTCCTCACTGGAAATGTTGTTTTTTTTAGTTTTGACCCTTCAGAGGACTTCCTAAAACCACCCAAAATTTTGGCCCTCCCCCTTCGATCTTTGACACGATCTTTTTTTCCCTCCTGTCCCTCTGCAGGAATCTGTCTTCGCCGCTCACCCCTCGGCGCCGTTTCCTAGTGCTGAATCCCCGACGTTTGACGACGGACTTGGCAAATTCTTTCCATAACACTTTTTCTTCCCTCTTCCCCGGTTGTCAGCGGCGAGGAGGGTGAGGTGCGTGCCACACTTTTTTCGCCCTGGCCCACGGCGGCCGGTGCCCGTGGATTGAAAGCCCCCCTTTTCCAAAGCTGCCCCTCGCGTCGCTCTTTTTTTTTCCCCTTATCAACATTCTCCCCCCCAAGGTGATCGGAAATTCGCCCTTTTGTACCTCCGCGTCAATTTTTTTTCATCGTACTCTTCGACATTGCGTCCCTCATTTCGTTTTTAAAATCAATTTTTCATTTTCCTTAGTCATTTGGTTTCGGAACGGCCTCCATTGCGAGACCCCCCCATTCATGGAAGTTTTTCATCTTTTTTTAGATGGGGATCCGTCCCGTTTCTTACCTTCCAAACCCCTCCCCGTGGCTGCCAATTTCATGTATAAATGCCTATTCGGTAGGGCGTCTTGGTTCACGCAGACCTCCCCCCCTAAATTTTTCCGATCCAAAGTCCCCCCTCCGGCTTGGCCTTATTCGTTTACAGGAGGAGCCTCCGAGAAGGAAAGAATGTGATTGGATTGATGCTTTTGACCGGCGATGGGCTCGGGAACGAACCCCCTAGATTCTTTTTTTGAACTTCCCCCCTTTTTTTTCCTCCTCGGGATGACTCCCTTCGTTGATGGGAAGTTTTGATATGACTTTCTCCTCGTACAGCCGTGGTCATCTTCGATCTTTTTCTTTTCGAGCCGATCGACCGTGGTTCACGTCTGAAGGTGGATCGTCTGGCTCTCTTTGCAGCCGAGGTCCCTTTAAAAAACCGGATTTTTTCTGAGAGCTAGGTACGTTCTTTTTTTATGAGTGTTTTTCATCGGGCGCTTGTCGCTTGATGATTTTTTGCCTGATCGAGGCGAGGTACTTTGTTTTTTTTTTTTTTAAGGGGCCCATACCTTTTTCCCGGCTTCCACCCAAGCTGAGCCCTCAGTGAAGTACTTGGCTTTTCCTCTTTCCCGGCCTCATTGCCTTCTTCTAGACCACCCCCCCCTCAACTTTTCCCCTTCGTAGAGTTGCGGTTTATTTTTTTTGAACGAGGATCCCAAGGTCAAGGCGCGTTCCTACGCTTCTCGGCACGGGCCGCTTATCCGCTATTATTTTTTTTCAGCCGCTCACGGGGTTTTTTTTTTTTGGCACTCAGGGTCTGCGAGTCAGCTTCGGGTTCGTGGTAGGCATTCTGTGGCCCCCCCCAAACAGGGAAACTGTGAGCTCTGGACTTTTTTGGTCATCCAAGTCCTCGGATCTCGGTGGTGGCTCTGATGGTGATCCCCCAGCCCCCTCCCAGGCCCTTGGCGGGGGAGTCTCGTGCATCCGTCCTTTTGCCCCCGCGGTAGCTTGCTTCGTTTTTCCACAGCTTTTTTGGGCCC
>Ga0179593_1394927_pt1 | contig 11770 bp, 9 predicted proteins | sample CZODoug2_1_08_16_FD_185931 | JGI IMG/M metagenome (GOLD analysis project Ga0179593, IMG submission 185931) | Vadose zone soil fungal communities from Angelo Coast Range Reserve, California, USA - CZODoug2_1_08_16fungal (PacBio error correction) | ecosystem: Environmental > Terrestrial > Soil >... | reverse complement strand
AGTTTGAGGCTGTCCCACTGGCCGGGCTTCTTTTTTTCCCTGTCTATTCAACTCTACCCTGATTTCATTTATCCTTCCCTGTTCTTCCCTCACACCAGAATTCCCTGGTCTCCGTTTTGTGAGGGTTCATTCCTGCGTTTGCCGAACCATAATATTGTTAGGGTTTTTCCCACTTGCTACTACCTACTACCCCCTTGTTTTGCTTCTCGCTTTACCCCTTTAGTCCCCCCCCCCCTTTTAAATAAGTTCTTTGACTCGAACATCCCCATCTTCGCTTCCAGTCCCGTTTCTTTTTCCCCTTTTTCCCTTTACCGTTTTCCTGCCTGCCCTTATGTTGTTCACTTTCTCGTGCCAGTCAGCGCTTTTCTTTCATTTGACCCAGGCATCTTTTGCCCCACCACAAAACTTGTATCCACGTTCCTTTCTTTCCCTCCCCAACACGGTACTGTTCCATTCAGTGTTTGCTTACAAAAATCCGGTCCTGAAGATCTTTTTTTTTGTCGTGACGCTGGTTTGTATTCCCCCTGTTAATGTCGCGTAACTTAAAAGAATGGTGCTGCCCAAGTCGCCCACCCAGAGTATTTTTCTTCTCTTTCCCAGTTCTCCCCCCCCGTTCTGGGTTTTTTTTCTTCCATTGAGATGGATGGGGTGGGACTTCCCCCCTGCCAGCCATCGGGCTCTTTTGACACCGGGCCTGTTTCTCCCCCTGTCCCCCCTCCACAGCTGGCCAGCTGTTGGTCACCCCATTTTTCCGAGGTATTGGCCCCTTCCCCATTGGTCCACATGTGTTTCTGTCAATCGTACCACTGCTTGTCCCCGCCAGGCGTCCTTTCCTGTTCTTTGGTGTCCCTTGAGGTCCCCCTTCTTTTTGTTTACCGACCCACATCTAGGTCGTTTTCTCTAATTTTATAGCCGGAAATCTTATACCCTCTTGAGCAAGTGCTTTTAAAGATATGTCAAAAACCTTCTCCCCTCATACCCCGGCCCATTCTGTTCCCCGTTTCCCTTTTTTTTCCGTTTTTTTCGAAAACACAACCTCTCCCCCCACACCCCCGGGAAACGCCCGTAAGTGCGGCTGTTTAAATAAAACCATCCCTTTCCCGGACACTTTTTTTAGCTAACAACTTGCGGTAAGCCCCTCTTTAGTGCGATTGTCATTTCCCCCCCCTTTCTGTTTTTATGTTCCTACACGCCTTCCCATCGACCCAGTTCCTGCCACGCGCACCATGGGATATTTCCTTCTTTTTTTTCCCATTTATTAACAATTTCTCTTCCCCCCCCCTTTGAACATGCCGGCTTGGACAGCACCACAACCCCCCCCGACCAATAACACGCAAGTCTCGATCAATAACAGACTTTGATTACTTCCAGACTTGTTCCATTCAAGGAAGCCTTCGCATCCTCGTGAGGTATGGACTTTTCGCGGGTTCTTCCTTCTGACTGCTCCACTTTTGCCAAACTCCCTTGTCCCGACTGTGTATGAGCTCCCGAATTTTTTTAACTGCCCCATTTTTTTCTTGATTTCAGCCGTCACTACCAGCAATGGTCGTCCTACTTCTTTGGCTAGTTTGATTGTTTTGGGTAATTGGACCCTTGCGTGGTTTAAAATTAAGTGGCCGGGTGATTCTGTAGCAAGAGGTTGACACACTATTTATTCCTGGAGTTATTTTTTTGCGGTGGTTATCGGTTGCTTTTGTCTCCTCCCTGTTGTCAGCCCCTCTCCTGTTGTGCTTTTGGTGAAACTGCACCTTTTGCGTTTGGTTACCCAAACGGCCCTATTTTTTTTGGAATCCCCGGCGTCGGTTGGATAAAGTCTCTTGTTAAACCCCCCCTGAGTCTCTTATTCTTTTATTTTACTTTAGTATTTTTGTTGGTCCTTTACCAGTAGGGCCTTTTAGACTTTGACTGTCTGTTTTTATGATTTCTTATTTTTAGTCTTTTTGTCGATGGTCGGAAACACGTATGTCTCTCTTGTAGTCCCCTGAGGCCGTTTGGGCAGTTTTCGTAGGTTAGTCTGTCACTTCGGTTTTTCGCACTGGCGTAAGAAGAGGTCTTTTATTTCATTTTTTCTTTTTTTCGGTTTTTCCTTCTCGCTGTTTTAGGTGTCTCTGTTGGTTTTTCCCGCAGCAACTGGGCCCCAACTTGCCGTTCAGCGTTTCTTCTTTTTTTGCCAGCCAACCTTAGTTGACTTTCACGTCTCTTCGATATGCCCTCCGTAGCGTCTGTCTTTTTCGGCACCCACGATTTTTTCCCTTCTCCATCTCTTCTTCTTGTTATTTGTGATTTGACTTTTTTCTCTGGCGTTATCCCTCGTCCTGCCCCTGTTTGATGTTAGGCGTCCCCCAATTCACGACCCACCGTCCTTTTGTATTTTTTTGGAAATGAATTAGCATATCACAAGTTCCAGGTTCTTTGACTCCCTTTTTTTCACCAGTCCACCCATTTCCCTTCCGTGTGGGCTCTCCCTTCCGTTTTTTCTGAATGATTTTTTTTTGCCCCCCCCCCCTTATTATTGTTTTGATGGGGTCTCGTGCGTTTTTCTTGGATTTGTGCTAACCCGGTTTTTGGGGGTCCGTTCTTTGCTGTATTGGTCTCCACCATCACCATCTGTCCTGTTGGACTCCCTTTTTTTGGTTTTTTCTTCACCCCCGTGGTGCGCTGATCTCCGCTTTTCTTGGTAGAACCCCTTCCCGGACCCTGGTCCCCCCGACACCTTCCCTACCGTCAACCGTCTCTGTCGTACTTAAATTTCCCCTTTCTTTCCCCCCACCCTTTCCTGTCGGGCACCCATGACTTTTTTCCCATTCCTTTTACCCTTTTCTGGTTAGGACCATCAATTCCTTTCAGTTTTTTGTCCTTCTCGGCCCTCCCCCAACCCCCCCCCTTTTTATCCCGCCCGGCTTCGACAAAAACCTCTAAAAAAAGATTCCGTCGCTGTTTTCAACCCGTCCCTCCTTCCCCCCCCCCGTTTTATTTTCGTTTTCGTTCGTTTTCGTTCCATAATTCTGACTCATCCAAGTTCCAGCACCCCGTCTGTTTTTCCGTGGAACGATACTTTACCCAAATTTCCCCCCCCCCAAATCCACCCCCCCCCATGGGTTTTTCCCCCTCCGCTCAAAAAACCTTCTGATTTTATACAATTCACGTGTTCCCGCTCTCCTTTCGATCCCTTGTTTTGTCACATTTTTCCCCCCATGGCCCGTTTCTTTCCTGGCGAATCATCCCTTTTTTATGTACGTCCGCTCTTTTGACTTGCGGCCACCCCAGTCTCTAATTGACCACCCCCTTCTTGGCGGTCTACTTTGATTTTTTTTGAGCTTTCACACCCTTCCAGTTTCTTTTTACCTTCCAGATTTTTTTAACGGTGGTCACTGTTTCGTTCTTCTTTCTTTTTTTCCTTCCTTGGACCTCTGAATGGAAACTTCCTGCCCCTGGAGTCATGTTACCCCCCCCTTCCTGCCTGCCTTCAGTCGGGATTTTTAATGCCTATTGCGGCCCCCATTATCAGCTAATTTTGTTTTTCGATGGTCCCCGTTTCCCCGACGTTCTCTTCTTTTTGCAGCGTTCCCCCCCTTCTCTTTTTTGCATTTAGTCCTCCACACGTTTGAATGGGACCTGACTGTGAACATCTTATTTATCCCCCCCTTTTCTTTCGTTTTCGTGTCTTTTCCATTTTTTCCTCTTCTCCGTGGTTCCTTTTTGTATTTTCTCTGTGATTTCTCAATTGCCAGGCGTGGCCTTTTTGGCCTTGGTATCCAGCTGTTCTTTGAAAGTTTTGGTTTCTTTTTTTGTGTTTTTTTTTTTTTTTCCAGCTCTTTCAGTGCCCCCTCCACTGTTTTCGTGATCTCCCTTTTTTTTTTTTTTTTTTAATACACTATTAAACCTTCGCCCTCCTATTTTTCAGGGTGTGTTTTTCTCTTTTTCTTTAAGGTGTCTTACCGGGGTAATGTCGAACATTTTACGCCCTTCTTTGTCTTCCTCATCCGCCGTGTTTTTTTCTGTTTTCTTCGCTATTCGCTCTGCATTTTCCCACTTTCACACCTTTCCCCCCCTCCCCCACACTCCAGATCTTCCTCGGATTTTAATTTGGTTTTCCGGGTCTTGAATTTCTTTTGTCCTCTTTTTTCCCCCCCAACCGCTCCGCTGCTGTCTCCCCATCAAAATTTTTTCCCCTCCCAAAGGACCTCCGCCACCCCCATACCCAAACAGACATTGCCACCTTTTTGGACCTGTTGAGGTTTTCACAGTATAGAGTCACCCCCCCGCGGTATTGTTTTCTCTAATGCTGTTTCTTTTCAACCGTTTTCCAGGTCACAACTTGGATGATGAGACAAAAAAAAAGCCCTTTTGACCTTTCTCTTTTTGGCTCCCCCTTTGATCCCTTTCCCTTTATCTGACTTGCTGTCTCCACACGGGACTTTTTTCCCCAAAATTTTTATTTTATCTTTTTTTTCCGGTCCCAATAGCACTTTATCGACTTTCCGGCAGGATTGTAATCCCATTTTTTTTTGGTTCATCCTTTTGTATGGCTGGCTTTTCCCAAAATACCCCCCGTTGTCCAGTGACCCCCGTGTTACATGGATGTTCCCCCCAATGTAATTTTTTCTTCTTCATTCGCACTTTTTCCTGCTAAGGCCATCATTTTCTTTTCCGGTGATTTCCTCTCCCACACCAAGTTTGTCCCACTCTTTTCTACCCAATTCTTGATTCATTTCCTACCCTGATTAGCGGGACTTGTAAGGTTGACCCCCTCTCTGTTTCAACCCGTTTACGAAAATGTGGAGTCCTCCCCCCACCGCTGTCACTCCTCATCAGTTTTCTTTGGACGGTTTTTTTTGATTGTGTTTGATCTTTTAATTGGAATTTGCGTTCCAGAGACGATTTTCTGTAGCACCATCTGTGTTGGCAGCTTTTTACTATCCACACTCCAGTACTTATTTGTGCTTGATGGGTTTTACTGTGGACCAACCTCTTATCTTTTTCTCGTTCTTAGGGAACTGGTGGCTTTGTGTCTCCCCCTTGCTTTGTTTTTTCGCTCCCCAGCACCACGCTCTTGGGGAATGGAAAGGTCACCCCCCAAACCGTTCCTTTTGCTTTTCTTCCCCGGACTTTCCACTTCCGCGCCTTTGTGTGGCTCACCACTTTCCGGTGGCCTTTTTACCTTTGTCCCATAAGTCCATTTTTTTCCTAATTTTTGTATTTTCCTGTTTGCCCGTTTTTTTCCGGCGGTACTCCGACCCACAATAACCCTCATTATGGTCGCCCGAGCCTAGTGTTTATCCCTCGATTTAAGTCCTTGTTCGCACCCAATTTCTTGTGTCTTTCCGCAAGCAATCCAGAAAACAGGCGCCCCCCACACCCGGTGTGTTTGCCTTCTCCCTTTTTTAAATCCAACCCCCCCCATCCCCCTCCCAGCACCCACCCCCTTAACCCATGTGTTTTCCATTTCTCTACACCCTTCAGTAGCGCCATGGAGATTACTAGTACCTTTCGTTATTTATCCTGACCGTGTTCGTCTTTCCCCCGCAAATTTCATAACCCACACTCTTCTTTTTTGTCCCCCTTTCTTCTATTCCTACAGTGACGACTGTGGGTCCCTTTTCAATTGTTTTCCGCTCTACTTCCCTGTTGATTATTCCCATTTCCTTTCGTTCCTCAGGCCTGCTATCCAAGCGAAGGCATAGTTTCTGATTTTACACCCCACGTTTTTTTCAGGACACCTCGTTAACTGTACTTGTCTTTGGCATATCCCGCGACCCCCCTTCCCCACACCCCCCCCACTTCGGGTTCTGCGTTTGTTTTTTTCACGAACAAGGGATTTATTCTTTTTCTAGTGTTCCAAAGGCGGCTCGGTCCCCCCAATACACCTTTTCCACCTTTTTTTTCCCTCTTCACCCCACTTTCCGTTGCCGAGCCACTGTTGCACCCACTATTACGCACTTTTCCACCGACAGCTACCCCTACGACCACTCCCCCCTTTTCCTGCTCCCCAGATACTTTCTCGTAAATCGACACTATATGTACACTGTATTGTTTTCCCCCCCCCTTTCATGTTTGACGTACTTTTTGCCCCCGTACGTCTACCCTCGTCACGGCCCTCCGACTTTTTTTCCCATTTACACTTCATTTCCCGACCGACGATTTCTGGACCAACCTTCACTCTCTTTCCTCTCCGCTCGTTGACCTGCACCTCCCCTGTCACTCCTTACATTTCACCCGTGTTTTCCCCCATGTTACTCCCCCCATCCAACTACCTTTCCAGGCTATCTTGCTGGCTTTTTTCCCCTCCACCGCTTTCCGGGGACCCCTTGTTTGGGCAGTAGTCCATCGCCTTTTTCACGATTTCCTGGCCCCCTTTCTGATGATGGCCCTGTTTACATTACGGCTGGAGGTATTTTCCCTTCTCGCTTCTTCGGTTTTCCTTTCACGTTGATTCCTGTTCCCATTTTTTCCTCTTTTTCCTTTCGCTGCCCCGTCCCCCCAACAAAACCCGTCCCCCCCCGACCCTACCTCCGCAAATACGGTCTGACTCGTTGTTATTGTCTATTCCTTCCAGTTTTTTTTTCTTTTTCCCACATTTTGTACCTCTGGACGTCCCCCCCCTCCCCCCCCCCCCCGGTTCCGTGCGTTCCAAAAAGTTTTCCCGCCACACCCCCCCCCCCCCCCCTTACCATTTAATTTTCAGCCTTTTTATGAGGGTCGTGGACTGTATACACCTCTCTCTAAGAGTCGGTGCGCTGCCAGGCTCATTGTGGAGTGCTTCTATGAGGTCCGGCGCGTATGCGTCTATTTTTCTAGAGTTCTCGTCTTCACGTCAGTTTGTTGATTTTTGTTTTTGTCAGTTCGTGCCTCATTTGACAGCATTCGTCCTTAGAGTTGAGTATTCACCCACCCCTTTTTTTTTTTGGGGTGTTTGTGGGAGAACAAAAGGGTACAACACAAGCTCTCGGTGTTCCCCGAGCGTTCCTCTTGCATTTGTGAGGCATGACGCGATCTTATGTCGGGTCTATTTCTCGCAGGACTGGTCTACAGGCCAGTCGAAGTCCGCAGGGTGTACGCGGGCTGAATTGGCAAGACCAAGAAATCCAGCGATTCCTTTTGACTCTCTCTTTTAGGATTATGTTTTTTGAGCGTTCTGTAGGAGGTGGGGATGGCGTGAGTTATGGGTATGCTGCAGCGCAGCTGATTTCTCCCGGCCAGCTTTCCCTGATGGGCCTGGTGTGGCACGATGCCCCCTGGTAATAGACTCTTTCATTTGTGTTTGTGGCTCCTTGTGGCAAAAGGACATGTTCTTTCTTATCCCTTCGACCTGCTTGCAGATCCAGCGTTCGGCCATACCACCCTTTTTTATTCCAACCTCCCCTTGTTGCCCTCTTTTCTGCGCCGGTGATACCAGGTGGTTTTTTGCTGGCAGACAAAATTCCTGGCAATCTCGGCAAGTTTTTTTTGATCCCCACCGCTTTCTACCATGATTCTTTGTCAACAGTGAGCTTTCTTCCCGCCAAGAGGTCGTCCTGGTTCGAGACGAAATTTCACAATTTTTTCGAGCTAAGGTGCAACTATGAGAGAGGAAAGGGAGGAGTATTTTTGATAGATGGGGAGATTATGATATAAATGCTGTTCGTCGGATCGAGGAGATGCCCCCTTGGCTCTCTTCCGGCAGAAGGATTCTTAGCTATCGCTAACAACACAGTGACCAAATTTCGTTGGTGGCCTTTCCGGTGGATCTTTTTTTTTAGAGACAGGATGTTTATCCGCAATAAACCCGGGAGACGGTATGTGGGATGGCTCCGTGAACAGGAGTAACCCAACGAACCTGTGAGATGAGGCATGGAGAAAGATGCGTATATGCGACACGACCGTGGAAGAACACAAGGGGAATTTTGTTCTTTTGTGATATTGTTAACCTATTACCGGTGTTCGCCCTTCTTGGTACGGCTGTTTTTGCGAGAACGATTTGTCTGTCCAATATCTTATTTCTGTCTTTTTTTTGAGTCTTCTCCCTCTGAATTTTTTATGTGTATTACATTTTTAACAGCACGCCTCTTTTGCCCCAGTGCACGAGTTTGTGAGCGTGCCCCGTTGATTCCCCGTTAGCTGTGTGACAGAAAGTCGGATCGAAGGCCTTTGTTTTTTTGCCAGGAGCCCCGTAATCAATTATCGCCGTTGTGAAGGCTACGCTCCCAGGGTTTCCTTTTTTTTCCGCCTCCGTTTTCTTTCTCTTCTTAAATCCCGTCGCGCCCCCAGGTTAGCTCCCATTCCCCTTTCTTTTTCTTTTCCCCTCCACATCTTCTGCCTTTTTCAAGTAGGGACTGCACGTTTCTCGACGGACGCAATTGAGCCACCAGATTGGTTACAAGAGAGAGATTTCGAGCCGTGTAGGTCTTCGTTTCCGGTTTTCTCAATTGCCTGCAGCTTGGGTCCCCGCCCCACCCCCCGTTTCCTTCAGGCGTTTTTTTGTCTGTGGCCTCGAGACAACACCCCCCCGCGTTGTAGTGCAAAGAACTATGTGACTTCTGTTGAGTGTTGGATTTGAGACGGCCTGTTTTTTTTTCGTTACTGTGTGATCGCCCACGCAGCACTACATCCCGAACTTGTTTCCCAAAGTCGCCCCACACGCCCTCTCATCGGAAGAGATTTATCAGTTATTTTCCCCGGGCCAGTTAGTCGTCCAGCGCACGAGGGGGGAGTGGAATCTCTATTATTGATTCGAATGATGGTTAAACTTTTGTACACAGCGAACGCTCCCCTCCCGGTTTTGCCCCGGCTATTCGCTAAAAATCAGCGCGACTACCTACGGGTTCCCATGTATAATACCACCCCTCCTGTTCCCTATCCTACACGCCGGTGGATGAACAAGGGTCCACACGCCGCAGTATGGTTATTGTGATCCAAAGTACACACCTCCTCCTACATCTCTGCCCGCTCCTCGTCGTTTAGGGTTGTGGGAGGCAGCTTCCTTTTTTTTTCCCGTTAGATAATGTTTTCTCAGTAACGACCACCACGATCGAACCAAAATTCCTTTCCTCCGTTATTTTTTTCACTTTACCTTGTCGGATGGAAACACATTCTTCCCCCAACCCGTTGGACAAAACGTCCCTTCAGTTTCCTTCCGTTTTTGGAAATACCCCCTCCCACCCCCCCTGGAAAATTCACCCTTGGTTAACTGGCTCCAGCTATTTTCCCCCCCTGTTTCTGGTTTGTTTTCGTACTTGCAAATTCGTAACCCCTTCCTACCGCGTCCAAAGGCTTGTTTTTGACATCACGCTTTTCAAGACTGGTCAGGGTGACCCGATGAGGAAGCGTTTTTGCCAACTCCTTGAACTCATTTGTTGCGGGCTTCGGTCTTCCACACCTCTTTCCACCTTCAAGCAGGCCTTCATGTTTGGCTTACCTTCTGGTCTGTGCTGATGACTTACTTCCAACACTTTGTCCGCAATTCTCCATAAAAGGCATGATTCTTATTTCCCGGTATTTTCATGTGTCCTTGTTTGGTCATGGGGCATTTTGTTGATGGTCCTCGTGAGAGCGGGACCGTCTTTATCTTTTTTCTTATGGTTTTTCTGTTATCGGCCGTTTTCCTTAGTACCGAATATCGGGGGGCCAGTTGGGGCCATCCTACCCATTGCGCGTTCTTCCGTCTGGTCTTGGAGTCGTTGGTCCAAAGCTTTTCGTTTTTTCTTAGTAGTTAAGTCCGTAGTCCTCTTAGTTTTCAGTATGGGGTTTTCTTTCCGTTTAATGTTTCTTAGAGTTGGTTCTACTCAGTAGATTTGTCCGCTTTAAAAGCGAATGGCTTGGTCCGAGAGCTTGTAAGAGCGCGCGTGTACGTATGTTTTTTTTTTTGTTGTGTTTTTTTGTGGTTGCGATTTTTTGTTGGGGTGGTATTTTTTCCGTTCGTTGTAGTCCCGGGGCGTGCCTTTGTATCTGTATCAGTGTGGTCGTCGTGGGTGTCTTTCAAAGGATCGTATGTATTGGTGTGTCCTCTCTAGAGCCCCTCCACTGTTTCATCGTGCCCACAAGCTGACTTTTTTTTCTTTGTTCTTTCTTCCCCCCCGCATTTTTTGTTGTTTTTTCGTTTCAACGTTTTCCCCGATTCCCCCCCATTTGTTTTTGGTTTAGACGTATGCTGAACAAACGTCAGTTTTGTCGGTTTTTGTACACCTTCTCTCCATTTTCTCTATTAGCAATGTATATTGGATCTGTCTTGCTGAGGGCGTTTACCACTCCCTTTTCCCACCCCGTTTTTCTTGCTTTCCCCCCCACTTCCCCGTCCACATAGCGTCCGACCTTCACCTACTGTCTTTACTAGTTCTTACTTTCCTTTCCAACGTAATTTATGGCCTTTTGCGTGGTGCCCAACTCCCCCCACTCCGTTCCACTTCCTGAATTTCGTGTTCCTGAATTTTTCTTGTTTACTCAGAAATCTCGTGCACACTTCTTAGGTTGATGGGGGTACTTTTTTTCGCTCATCCTGTTAACTTTTATCCGGATAAACCACCTTTGGACTCCGTTCGTGCGCGGGCGTGCAACACAACACTTTTCCCTCTTTACCCTTGATGTACGGATCCGGCAGTTAGACACACTTTGTCCCTCCCCTCTCTCTGTCCTACTTGTTAGTTCGACACCGCTCGTGCTTTCCCCAACTTTTCCATACATTTCCCACATAGTCCCTATTCCATTTTACCCCCCCACATTGTCTGAATGTTCGCACCATGTGACTGAGTATTTTCTTTTTTCAAAAGCTTGTTTGCCTCCCCCTTCTGGAGTGTTTGCGTGATTATCAAACTCCCAAACGGGCTCCCTCTTGCCCACACCACTTCTTTGCCGGTGTTCCCTTACCCATCATTTCTTCCCGGTTTAGGGAGATGACTTCTTCTTATCATCCCTTTTTTGGGCCCCCGCTGTTTAACGATCTAATTCCCCAAAAATTCACCAGAACAGATCCCTTTCCCAAACGTCATTACGTTTGCCCTTGCCTGCACCTTCTCCTCCCCCCTTTTTAAACCCATTATTTGGTCCCTCCATGTCCCCCGACTATCTGGGAGTTGTCTCCTTTTCACCCTGTCTGGCCCAGCGTCTTGTTTAAGCCCCGATCGTCCAAACCCCAATGACTTTTAAGTAGACAATGTGGTAGGCTGAGAAGAAAAATTTCCGGGTTCATCCGATTGCAACGTTTTTTCCCCCTTAGACTGTTTTAACTGAACGCCCGGGAAAACGGTCCTTGACAACCTGACGTACTACCCCCAAGTTGGCCGCGTACATTCGTGTGTTGTCTTTTGAAACCTTCCTCACACCTATGTGCTCCTCCCTTTGTGGTCCGTGGGGAATGAAACGCCAGGTCATTCTCCTTGAGTCACGTAGCATCCTCGGTATTGATGTTCCCCAATTCTGATCCCCCCCCCGTTGCCTGGGACGACTGACCACGGCCGTCGAACCCCTAGAGCTGTGGTGTGAATGTCCCTAATTAATATATTCGAGTGTTTGTACTGTACCCGATACCCTATATTATGGAGCACTGGTGTGTCAAAAACCTCGTAAAGGGGAAGAATTGGCATTTTTTATTCTTCTAGATAGGCCGTTAGTGGCTTCTACATGGGCCTTTTGGTTATGTTTTTCTTCCTGAGTTTTGTCTGGAGCCGAGTGGTGTTGACTGGCCTCTTCCCTTTCCGTCCACCCTGAAGGCGTGGCCAGGTTCCAACAAACTGCGGAGTCGATTCTCAAGTGTTGAGGGTTAGCCGTGGTCTTTTAGTTTCCCTTGTTCGAAATCGAA
>Ga0179593_1317172_pt1 | contig 11770 bp, 13 predicted proteins | sample CZODoug2_1_08_16_FD_185931 | JGI IMG/M metagenome (GOLD analysis project Ga0179593, IMG submission 185931) | Vadose zone soil fungal communities from Angelo Coast Range Reserve, California, USA - CZODoug2_1_08_16fungal (PacBio error correction) | ecosystem: Environmental > Terrestrial > Soil >... | reverse complement strand
GATCCGGTGTTCTTTTCCTTTCAATCAGTTTGATAAATCCCCTCTTTAGGGAGGCTTCTTCTCACTGAAGATAATACAAAATCCCTCTCCAACTGCTCTCTTACCAGTCGGGCTGACTGAAGTAGCCCTCATCCGTCGGACATACTAGTCTTTCTTCCACCCAGCCATAGCCAGAAGAAGTTTTCACCCTCCTCATTCGAGTAGGTTTTCGATTGCGTTCTACCGTTTTTCCTCAGTTTGAGTCGTCTACCGAACGCCGTTTTCTTTTCCTTGCGGTTGCACTGGAAGTGCCCTCCACCTTGCTTGATACTTCTCTTAACCGAGATTCGTGCTTCCGTTCAGAAATTTTCTTATCCTCTCTTTAGCTATTTTTTCTTTGAAGATCCCTAGACTTTTGCTTTTCCAGGTTCGATCCTTTGCACGCTGGCGTCTGCCCTTTTCCCACGTCCCGAATGCTGGCCACTATCAGGGCCAGGTTCCCTCTCTCTGTCAGAGCAGATGCCTGCATTTTTTCCGCCGAAATGACTCGTCCTTCTTCCCGGCGGGCTTTATCTGTAGCGGATTGAGTCATAAGAGTACTCCCTCTTCTTTCCGAACCGAAAAATTCCCTCTCCCTCTTACGAACTGTTCCTCCTCTCTTTTCTTTTAAGATATTTTTCTTTTTAGGATCGGGCATGCTTCTCCTGCACGCCCCTTTTTCTTCCGCGATGGGATTGAACTCTTCCTCCCCTGCCCCTGACTGGACACACACGAGGTTTTTTTCCGTCCTGTTAACTAAGCGACGCTGCCTTTTATATGTCGGTCCTTAGCGCACCATACGTGTTTCTCGGTCCTGCACTTTGGCTTTTTCGACTGTTTCCCGCCCCTTTCTCACTCACTCTAGTGCCCCCCCTTTCTAACGGCGTTTCACTTGAGTCCCCCATTTTTTTAATCTTGATGTACCCCTGCAACCCCACTTATCCTTTTTTCGTTGGATGACCTTCATCCTCGCATCGGCCGTCTCCCTCTTTTGCGGTGGGCAAGTCTGCCTTTTTTTTTTTGGGTGTCCCCAATCCTCTAAACCCTGCATCTTCTCACCTTCCACAATTCGATTTCCTCTCCCTTTGATCTTTTGGATCTCCTTGGGGGCCCAGTTATTCACCCATCAAACCCCCCGCCTACTATTAAGGGCCCCTAAGACTTTGTTTTTTCGTTGACTCGATTATCCTAACAGTTACCGTTTTCTTCGGTACCCGTGACCCTTAGGCTTCTGATTGAGCCCGCTGCAAAGTGTCAGGCCTGTTAATTTGTCAGGATGGGTCCGCGACCCCCCTTCCTTTCATTTTGGAGATTTCCCTTCCCTTTTCATGTATCCCATCGCTTGACAATTCGCTTAGAGGGAACTCCATATTCTCAGAGAGCTGACGATTCGCCTCTTTAAGCCCAACGCCTTGTTCTCAAGCTCCTGACCCACGTGATGTCCTCTTCCTAGGTGCTCTCTTCATCCCTCTGAATTCATTCCGTAGCTCGTTTAAATCAGCAGTTCTCTTCGGACCTCTGAGATTCCTATTTCTCTCTCTAAAGTACTCTCTCCTCCCGGATGCGCCACCCGTGTTAGCAACATAGCTCCTCTCCCCCGATCCCAGAGAGCGCGCCCTTTCCCAGTTTCTTCCCCCGGGTTTTGACCGGCAAGCAGTATCCTTTTTTCTTTTTTCATCAATTTAACCCTCCCCTTTTTCTCTGAGCCTTCGCATTGATTGGTTTCTCTCTCTTTGGCAAAAAATATGCCGGTCTTCCTGGAGCGTGCCCTTTATTATTCGACCCTCGACCCGTGACGAGAATATATCCACTTCGCCTAATTATCTTTTTCCGCCTACGGTTTGCCGCCAGTACTCGCAGAGCCACATCCACTTTCTTTGGAAGCTTCTGTCCTCTTTTTTTTAGAGGAATCTTCCGCTCACACTTGTCTCCCTTTTTACCGCGTCGAAGTTGGTCGTTTCTCCCCCAGAACCGAACTCGACTCGTCTTACCTCCCCTAAGGTATTTTCCTCCCCGTATCGACTTTTTTTCTTCGCCTGTGTAGCCTGATTTTTTCCTCCCCCCCCTCCCTGACTTTCCCATTTTACCTCTTCGATGGTTCCCAGACTAAGCCTCCACTTTTGTCAGTGGACAGGTCGGCCCCTATCTTCCGGCTTTGCTTCTGGCGGTTTTTTTTGTGCGAAGGACCCGGCTCTTTTTGTGACTATCATGGCTTACTCTACAATGTGATTCCATAAAAGAGTTCCGTTTTTCGCATCAACTCCGGCGGTCAGTCCGTGCTGAAGAGCTGCTTGCTTTTAGTCCTTCATTTCATCCGTCTATTGAAATTGGTCCTGGATTTAAAGTCCTTCCGATTATCTCTCTCTGAAGTAATCGTACTAATTCGTCTTTTCCCCATCTGCTCCCTCTGGACAGTTCACCATTCTCGTCTACCGTTCCATTCGAGTGCCAGTCCTTAAAGAGCGTTGTTCAGATGTATTTTCGAGCCCCCCCCCCTTTGGTTTTATAATAGTAGTTTTTCTTAACGTTGCGTTCCCCCCTATAGATAGAAAGCCCCTCGATTCCTCCCTCCTTGTCCGTTGCTGATACAGTAAGCTTTCAACTTCAGTTCTTCGCCTTCCTCCTTTAGTGGCTTGATGGAGTGCTCTCTCCTTGTAGGTTTATCTAGCAGACCCATTCACCCGCCAGTAGCCATTTTTTCATCGGAAAGGGGAGGCCCTTTTTCAGTCACCTTCATATTAGGGGCCTTGTCATTGTAAGCCTCCCTTCGAGGCAGGTCCCCCTACGACCAAAACGACCTTCCCGTAGGTCACATTTCGACTAAGATGAAGGGGACGTAGCTACACACGTTCGAGTCTTGTAATTTCTCCTGGATGTCTTGCTCTACAGCTGTATGTCCTGCGGTTATCTTTTCTTGTCTAATAATAAGGCTGGCTTGGCGTAGCTACCTCATCTTCCGCTCCCTCCCTGAGTAAAACCCTCTTGCCCCTCAAAAAGAATTTCATGCCTACTTCTTCCATTTTTTTTGACTATCGTACCAAGCCCTTCATACTTTTTATTCTTGACAAATTTCATGTTCAGATTCGTAGGCGGTTTCTCTCCCTCCTGTTACTATGACCCCAAAGTAACCAATTCTTTACCCACCCTGGGCTTTTTGAGAAGAGAAACAGGACTGTTATCATTACGCCCACTGATGGGTCCGTCCGTCATCACCAACTTTCCTCCCCCGGTAGTGTTGACTGAGCTATAGGTGCTTGTGATCCTTTTCTTGTGTTTGATCTCTACCCCGCCCCCACTGATCTCATACTTAGTTACATCCTGTTTTCTTAGTTCGCCCAGAGCGTTCTCCTAATCGCGCATACCCTTGCCAAGCGCCGCGTTCAGACGCCCCCGATGTCCTCGACCCTACTCTTGTGATTTTTTTCCGATATCTTTCGCCTCTCTGTGTTTGTGTCGATCCTCCTTTTTGACCGAGGAGTCGAGGCTTGTCCCTTTCCTAAGCGCGCCTGTCTGAAGGCCACTACGGCTCCTCTTTCTAGATTCCCTTGAGCCAGACTTCCTTACTTGCCGTTTGCACACCTTTGGCAGCGTTTCCTGGTTCTCCGGCTCGATACTGAAGGTATCAATGTCCCCCCCGCCATTACTCGGCATTGTCTGCTTTATCTCCTTTTTTCCTCTCTACTGACGTGCTACGCCCTTTATAGTATGATCGCCGTTTCCCCCCTTGGTGTCCCCACAAAATTTTGACCTTTTTTCTTCCACGCAGATTTTTTCGCTAGGATGACAGAGCACAGCCTTCTTTCCATTGTGGAGCCTTGTGAGGTTCCCCCCCCGTGTGGATACAGTTCCATAGCGTCTGTTCTACCCGGGCGCCTCTTCCCCCAAACCGCCCAACTCTTTTGTAGTAGGACGGGCTCTGCATCATTCTTGGCTTCTTAGAGCGTTTTTCCTCCCTGGGGACTGGGTCTCCTTCTCCCAAGACTTCACGTTTGGTCCTTACGTAAGCGTTCTTGTTTTTTTCCCCCGCGCCCTCCATTCTCTCCCCCGACGTTCTGTGTGAAGAAGACGATTCTCTCCTCGGCCGAAGAACTTGCGTCGTAGGAGCCGACTTCGTTCCGCTCGGCCTTTCTTTCTTGCTCGGTACCCTTTAGCTGTTGTCACCTAGATAGAGGACCCACCCCGACTCCTCCCCCCTCACCCCCCTCTATTCTCCCCCCTCTCCCCCCTCACATTGCCTCCCTATCCCCTTCCCCAACTCTCCCCCCTTCTCGCTCCATTCCGCCTTCCCCCCTTTTTCTCATTCATCCCTCTCCTACTATTCCGCTCTCCTCCTTCCATGCCAATTAACACTGCCTTCCACCCCCCGACCTCCCCTCATTCCTCCCTTTACGCCCCCCCACGCTCTCCACCCCCAGCTCCTCCCCCTCCCCCTAACTCTCCATCTCCTCACTGCCCCTACTCTCGCCTACGTCCCCCCACTCTCTTCCTCCTGCCCGCTATTTTCCATCCCCTCCCTCCCCCTTCCAATCCCCCCTTCTCCTTCCACACCCCTCCTCCCCGTTCTCTTCGTTTCCTTCTCTAAACACCCTTACCCACCTCCCCACTCTCCCCCCCCCCCTAGCCTCTTATCCCTCTCCTCTTTACCCCCATTCCCCTTTTACCCCGTTTCCATTCCTCTTTTCTTTCCTTTTCCCTCTCAGTCTCAATACTCTCTCTACCCCATTCCCCTCTCTATTTCTCTTCTACCATTACCCTTCTCCCCATCTCCTTCTCCTCTCCTCCTCTCTACCTCATCCCTCTTCCGCTCACCCACCCCCCCTCCTTTCTCCCACTTTCCCCGGTCCCCCATCGCTCACCGTGAGACCTTCACTTTTTGAAAGTAATCGGTCCCCGGCCCATCCTCCGAGGAGGACCTGCCATAATTCGTCCTTTTCGCAAGGGGTCCATTCACCTATTTCAGTCACTCACTTCTCACCGCCGGCTTCAAATCGCCTCGTAAGGTTCAGTGTGCTTCCTTAGTGCAAACGATGCACGGATCCTCCCTTCCCTCTGATCGAGTAGTAGATAAGACCCTGCTGCCGCACCCTATGACTGCTTGGTGAAAAGCCCGCTTCTTTCAAGTTGCGGCCCTTTGCCCGCTTAGCGCCGCCAGACCGATTGATCTTGTCTGATCCTTCGAGAGTCGAGTTTAAAGAGTTTCACCCCTCAAGCGGCTTCCCGCTACCCTCCTTCCTCTCCAATGATGCGTAAATATGATGTTTTATTTTCCTCCGTTGTCCAGACGCAGGGTGCCCGCTCGATGTTTGCCCCGCGTCCTCGACTCTCTAAGACGGGACCTTCAGAAGACCCCCGTTGGGGTTCTAGATTATCCCCTCGCGACGCCTGTCCTCAGCCTCACTGCCCGGACAATTTTTGACAATGGCCTCGTCCTACTGTAACGATGTTCTTTTTCTTTCTTCCCCATCTCCTCTGCGGTTATTTTGTTTCTCCGGCTTTCTCGATTTCACTCCCCCAGGCGGTTCAGCAAGATCATTTTTCTGTCATCCCTTTCCGGTGTGCCCTGGAGGCCTTCTTCCCGATTTTGGTACACTCACGACGTACCTGGTCGCGAACCCTCAGATAGCTGCGTCATTTAAGTAGCCCCTCCCCCCGGTTTCTCTTAACTCGTGCCCGTCTGTGAAGTTACTTTTTACCTATACACTTCCCACTGAAGGACGGAAGAACCTTTCCCCAGGAAGGAGTCTGCCTAGTAGCGATTTTTCGCCTGCGTTGCTATCTTTCCCTGATCGAGAGTCCTCTCGGATATTTGAGGCCTCACTCCTCGTTTTTGATACCCTCTCCCCTTTCTAGATCACAGCTTTGTGAAGCTGATGGTGATCCCTCACCCCTTGCAGGACGAGGGAAGGTGAGGTAAGTTTTCAGTCCCCCTTTCAAACTTCCCTTTTTCCTGATGTCAATACCGTTTTCGTCACTTGCCGCGACCTACGCAAAGTCATTCACCTCGGTACCGCGGTTTGTTTGTGCGTTACCTTTTTTCCCGCGATCATGCGCTTGTAAAGAGGAATGACTCCTTCTCCTCCCTTGCCCGCGCATCCCCCCCCCCCTTTCACCTTTACGAGCAGGAGGCTTTAAGGTGGGCTTTGGTCACCGCCTTTCTTCCTCTTTCTCTGACACTCGAGCGTTGACAGACCTTGATCTTTTTTCGGCCGGAAACTGGAAGGCATTAGCCCAACTCTTGCCGGGAGCGTTTTCTCCTTCACCTTTTTCACACGCCTGCTCGTTTCTTTTTCCCCCTTTTTTTTTTAAATCTCTCTTCGTTTCTCCTGTTTTGATGTCCGAACTCTCCCTCAAGAGTAGCGGTGCCTCTGACCCGGTTCCGATCGCGGCCCCAGGGATTCCCACGCCCTCTTTTGCCGACGCTGTTGTAATATGGTTTCTTCCTTCGCGCTCGATTCAAAAGGTAGAGAGATAAGCCTTGCGGTGAGGAACGACCCGCTCTCTGAAACTGGCCCCTTCTAGTTTCGTAAGGGTGAGAGATAGAATATGAGTCTGATGTCCACCTCCACTTCACGCAGCAAGGCTCTCTACTCCGTGATCTTGTGACGCTATGTTTTTCGCTGATAGCTTGAGTCCTTCTCTCCAAATAATTAACCCTCTCTGGAGATTTAAAGAAGTATTTAGGTTACTGTATTCTTGGCGAAGGTACACCGAACTCCGGGCTTCACCGTCTGCACTGATGTTTGTTTTGGGTGTTTATTTTTTTTTTTCGGATGTCTTTTTTCGATAACCAAGGCTGCCTGTATGCCCTCCTTATCGTCGTTCTTTGCTGGGCCGATTCTGTTTCCTCTAGCCGCAGGGCTCGGCTTTTTGCCGCATGACTGATCCTGTCCGGTCCCTCTTGTTTCATTTCCTCTTTTGTCCTAGACTTGAAAACACACTGCTTTTACTTTCCTCCGCAGTTTTCTTGGGATAATTATACTGACTCGATCTGCCGTCTCTTTGTAGTTAGTTCCCATTCTTCCCGCTTACCAATAGCAGTGCCGAACGGCCGCCCCCATTTTGCCGCTTGTCTTCCCAGTCTGTTTGACGCTTGGTTTCATCTCCTTACCTGATAAAATTTTACCTCCGAATATTTACGTTTAATCCAAGACGGCGTCCTGTCCATTTCGACCCTTTCCCTACGCTGTTCTTTGATGGCCCGGCAAAGTGTTTGTTTTGTGTTGCTATTTTATGGCGCATCCCCCTTTACCCCCGGTTCTTCCCTCCGTAATGGGCGGCTCGGTTGCTTCTTGACTTAGTAATAGGTTGGCGCTGTGGACGACATCATCTTCATCTTTCTATCGAGGAGATTTGCTTGGCTAGAGCGATCGTAGACTCCGGTGCTGTGCACCATAGGGACCCCGTCCTTTCTCGATTCCTCTCCCCTCTCCTCCCTTTCTGTCCCCGCATGGTGTTCTGAACCCGTGTCTTTTATGACAGAGCGCCGTTTTCACCGCCCCCCCCGTCCACCCCCCCCCCCCCCCCCCCCCCCCCCCCCACCCCCCCCCCCCCCCCCCCCCTTAGCCCGTTTGTCCTTCCTTTGCTGAGTCGATGAGATCGCTCACACTCGCGACCTCTGATTTCGGATCCCTTTGTTAGACGCGCATCGGCAGCAGACCACCGACTGGAGTCCTTTTTCTGCTGCGGGTCCTGTTCCAAGTTGGCGTGTTCCCTTTCAAGCTGCATGTCATCAGGTCGCCCCCGCCCTTCCACATTTTCACCCCAAGCCTTCCTCCACTGAGATTATGGTTTAGCCTCTGGCCCTGTGTCCAAAATGACCGTTGATACCGTCTTCTTGCGTCCAACGCCCTAGGGGGACCCTACTCGCTGCAAGAGTACTCGCCCCGCTCGGATCACCCCCTTAATTAGCAACCCGCTGGACCCAGTCTTTTCCCATTTCCTTCTGTCTGAGCCTCTTGCTTTTACCAAGTTCCACTAGATTTCTCACACCATCTTTCATCGAGAATACTTGCGCCCCACCCCCCCTTTTATGAGCCGCGGACCGGCCTGATATCAGGCTTTTGAGTCGGTCCGGCTCACATACTCCCTCTTGGATATGAAGAGTTCGCGTTACCCTCCCTCATTGATTTTGCCAACCCCTGTCTCTTCCGTTGTTGCTAATTCGTGTTTTTGACTCTTGACCTCCCTTGACGATTTCCGATATAAAACTAGAGAAGAGTGCGTCAAATTTTTAGCTTTCGATAGTCCATGACCACGAGCGCCTTCGCTGACTCTCTTTCCCTAGGTGCAATTTGTTCCCGTCCGGAGCCTTTCGGTAGTAGAACATCCTGTCTAAGCCTAAGCTTAGTTTATCCCATTCAACGGCGAGGTTATACGGAATGGTCCTAGGTAGATATTCGCCAGTCTCTCGCCCCCTGGATGTTCCCCTCCTTCCTTCCGTGTATGGATAGTGACGTCGACCGCGGCCTTAGGTTCCTCCCTTGCGTCGATTCCACGGAACTCCTGAGAATCCATTAGTCGGCTTCACCTTCGATTTTCTTAATTTCATCGGGTCACTTCTACGCCTTCGATTGGCTGTAATCCCCCTTTCTTCTTCAGAGTAATAGTTCTTGCCCCCCTCCTCGCCGCAGCTCTTCCTTTCCGTAGCGATAAAGGGATTTGCGGCAATACCCCGCTCGGCTTCCCTTTGTTTTTTGAAACGACTCCTCGTCCCCCTTTGTTTTCTTCTTTCCGTATGTTCAGATTTTTCTACCCGCCCTTGTTGGCGTAGCTGTTTGCCTGCGGTTTTTCGACTCCCCCCCTCGCCCACATTCGTTATTTCTCCGTGACGGCTTCCGTCTCCTACGTGCCTAGGGGAAGGTTTTCTTCATTTGTCCGTGTGCCCCGCGGCTCTCTTCAGGAAGACACAACAAGAACGAACACGGAGGATCCACTGTCTCCGTAACCTATCCAGTCATCGGAAATTTTTACGAGACGTCAATCCTCCGCCGTTCTTGCTTCATTAAAATTTTGCGGCGTTTCAGTCGCGGAAAGCTGTCCTCTCAGGTATTCTCTCTTTAATCATATTTTTTCTTGTTTCTAGTTCCCGCCCGCCCCATCGGTCCAGCCGTCTCAAGAACAATCCAACCCTTTTTCATTCAACAAGACCGAGTTATCCGCCCCTTAATCTCCTTACGACTTTGCCATCTCGCGGTGATCGTGCAACACGTATTTTTATGCCTCTGGTAGATTCTTGTTTTGGTTTTCTGCACCGATCCTTGCACTACCCCTTGCCCCGTCAAAGAGCATTTGCAGGACTCACTGCACCCCCTTGCATACTATCCATGTGCTTTCTTTCGCGCTCCACCGCCCCACAACAGTTCCAACCTTTTTTCTCAAAGAACAAACCTTATCCTTCGTCGTCTTTTCTCTTTTTTCATACTTATGTCTTTATGGAGGCCTCCCCATTCGGAACGGGAGCTCCTCGGCCTTCCCCGGTCAGATGCTGAGGTTTCGCCTCTGCTCATTGCCTTCCAGAGTCCAGCCAGTCTAGGATCCCGAACCGAATCGATGAGCTTCTTCTTTCCCTTGCTTGCCCTATATAAAGGCTGATATTTAGGCTGTTCTCGAGACTTTCCTCGGGATATCCTTAACGTCTCAAGTGGTTCGGGAATCACTGACAGGAAATTCCCCCCCTTCCCTTCCGTTTCCGTTATTTTTTTTTGGGCGTTTCGAGCCCCCCCTGTACGGTGGACAACAATGGGCATCTTAGTACCCGTTCTTGCGCAGTCCCCTTCCTTTAAAGCTGTTTCCCTCTATGGGAACATGCCCCCCCTTTCTCCCCTCCCCAATCATTCCCCCCTCCGTGTTTTATGCTTGATCCCACTGCGACGCCACGCTGTTGAGTTTCAAGCTTGGTTTTTGTTTTTTTTTTTTTTTTTTTTTGGGTGTGGTTTTCCTTCTTTTTTTTTTTTTTTTTTCTTTGGGGGTTTTGTTGTGTTGTGGTTTTGGGGTGTTTTGGTGGCGGGTGTTTGGTGTTTTGTTGTGGGGGGGTAGACGCACTCCTGCTTGTTCCCTCTTTCGATACTTGCCGCTGCCCTTTAAATCCAAAAAATTTGAACGCCACTCCTCACGTGTCTCTCTCTCTCAGGTATCCGGTAAAAGACTACGACTTCGGGTTCCCCCGCCGTTATACTTTTTTTCTTTGATCATCGGCGAAGATGTCACATTTCTGTGTATTTCTCCCCTAGTATCAGTCTGATATCCACTCCCCCACTTCCCGGTCTATGAAATTCAATTCCTTCTTTCTCCACCTTATCCTCCTCCCATCCCTCCCCTCGTCGTTTCATCTCTGCCCTCCCCACCTTGCACGCCTCTCCCCTTCATTATCCTTGTCTTTCCCCCCCCCTTCCCTCCCCCAACCCCCTCTCTTAGTTCCATCCGATCCCTCCCCCCCTCTCTTGCATTGCTTCCTTCCACTTTTTCCTACTCCATCTTTCATCCTGTCTCTCCCCCCCCTTTTTCTCCTCCCCCCCTGCACCTCCCTGTCCCTTCTCACTTTGAGGGTTCGGCGGCTCCCCCCTTGGCGGGTCCAGCGTTTTAGTTTTTTCTTTGACAGAACTACCTAATTGAACTCTCGGCCTTGGCAATTTAAAAGTCGGCGGGCTTGGGCGATTGAATTACGGATAGAACTCGACCCGTTCTTTCTTGCAGAGCCTTTTCTCTAGCTGTACGTGGATCAGAGGTCTCGTAAGAATTTCCAGAATTGCTCGCGTTTAGACGATCTCTCTCGAGCCTGCGATCATTTCCGTTTTATTGTTTCACCCTCGTATCGTGACCGCCACTGCTTGGAACGGCCTTTATTTTGGTTTCCCGTAATTTTTTCCAATGACATACTCGCAAGGGCTTCCATAGGTCATTATCCCTGTCCGTGACCTTTGGCTCATTTCATACAAAAAGATAGGCCGTGCCTTCACGTACCCCTTTAAACGGCCCGGTTTTAAGTATCTTCAGAAAGTCTCCTTTTTTTTCCAGTCGAGTTCTCCCCTTGCTCGACTAGTTCTCCAGGGATCCTCCCTTCTTGCGGAGGTCCGTATTTCTCGAGTTCTCAGCAAAGTTAAGAATCTAGGTTTCATCTTTTCCCCTCCCTACTCTTTCATCCCTTCAGCCGGTTTTTTCTTGCGCCGCCCTATGAGAAGCAAAGGAGGAGTGTTCCGATTTTTGGTATTCTTCTTCGTCGGTGTAGTAGCTGGGGTAAACGAGGTCTTCACCTGCACCTTGAGACCCTGAATTATCTTCCGCTTCATATGCTCCGATTTCCCGAAAGGGAATCGTCAGCCCGATGTTTAGACTTGCCACCCTGGGCCTCTCTATTGATGGAAGTCGCCTTCCAGACTTACTTCCACCTCCCCTTCTAGAAGTTTTTTTTCTCAGCTGCTACCATTCTGTGTAAAGATCGACCTGCTCCCCATTTCAAGAATCCCCTCCTCTGACCCAGGTCTGTACACGTTCTGCGTCCCTTCATGATAATATTCGTAACGACTCGGCAAGTAATATTATGATTTGTTGTATCCCCCCGATGAGCTTGGTCCTATTGTGCCAGGTAGTCTTCACAGACTGTTCTTCATAAGATTTCAGAGCAACTCTTAATAGGTGAGCCTGTGCTGACTTGGGCCTTTCTTGACCTCGGTCACCGACATCCTTGCCCGCCAACCTTTCCGGCGACCTCTCTTCTTGCTATCGCTTGCTACTCTTGAATAATCGATAGACCCCG
>Ga0179593_1315723_pt1 | contig 11770 bp, 7 predicted proteins | sample CZODoug2_1_08_16_FD_185931 | JGI IMG/M metagenome (GOLD analysis project Ga0179593, IMG submission 185931) | Vadose zone soil fungal communities from Angelo Coast Range Reserve, California, USA - CZODoug2_1_08_16fungal (PacBio error correction) | ecosystem: Environmental > Terrestrial > Soil >... | reverse complement strand
GGTACTTTCGCTGGCAGGTTGCGTTCAAATGCTTGGGGCCCACCCCCCCCCACACCCCCCCCCACCCAACCCCACCCCCCCCCCCCCCCCCCCCCCCCCCCACCCCCCCCCCCCCCCCACCCCCCCACCACCCCCCCCCCCAACACCACCCAAATGTCTGCGGTCACCAGTCCCCCACGGGCGTTACATTGTTTCCCCTTTTGCGTGCGCGGGATCTTCATTGTATTAGTGTGGCGCCTTCCTCGCCCAGGTTCCATCCGAGTGGACGCGAGACCTAACGGCCGACAGCCCCGATCGGGTTCTCAATTTTCCCTGTAGGAAGGCCTGCGCGGTTTGTCCTCGGCTTTTCTGTGGCGGAGGTGCTATGTGCATCAGATGGGCCCGTGCGCGAGATCTTTTAATCTGTTCCCCCCGCGCCTCGCTTTCTTCACCATACTCCGTGAACGGGTGCCCGAGTTTTTGTTTTTGAATCCCCTCGCTACCTGTGACCAGCTTGCACGACGAGTCCTTGGCCAGATTTTGCCGATGACGCGGCGCAATCTCTCTGTGTTTTTTATGATGGCTCACCTTTTTATTTTCTGTACTTCCAGGTCGTTTTTACCAGGAGTAATGTTCGCTCTTCTGAATGAATGGTAACAGTTACCCCCGGCTAAGAATGTTTCAGGGAGTTGGCGTGCGGTCCCTTTTCGACGGTTCAGTCAAGACTTTTTCCCATTACGATAATGTTCTCCTGTCCCCCCTTAGGCTTTTTGCTGTGCCCTCTCCGCCCCATCTGTGCCTCTGTTGAGACTGTGCGAAGATTTGGAGGCTTAGACCTGAAATCTTTTTCATATGAGCGAATCCCCTACCAGATATCCCCCCCCGAAGTACTTTGGCTCGGCACGTGTAGTTCGTCCGAGGCGGTCTATTTTGTGGAACGTCACCGCTGAGCGTTGTCTTGTTCCCTATTTGGATCTACCCCCCTTCCCTTGTATCTGGCCGCGGACTTGAGTAGCTTGTTTGAGTGTTTTTTTCAATCTTTTTTTTTTAAACGGGCGGGGACGGCTCTCAAATTTTTCTAGCCTGCGCCCTGCTTTACCGCTATTCGACCTTGAGATTCTCCTGCGCGGGTGTTTGGTCAGATCCTGATCTCTCTTCTCTACGTTGCGCCAGTTAGAGTACTATCGCAGCTCTTAGGCGTCTTTTAGGCCACACGGTTTTTTTCTTTGTAGGTTGCCGTTGCATCTGCCCCTGCGCACGTTCTAAGGAACCCCCCTGCAAGGGACACCTCCGTGGCATCATAGGAGTCTGGTGGCGGCGCCTGGAGTTGGTCCCCCCCCTTCTTTTCTTCCCTTCCAAGATAAAGCGTCGTTTTTTTTTTTTTTCCTCACCTCCCCTCCTACTCTTTGTCCAATTTCGGCCAGTTGAACACATGAGAGAAAGGCTTTATTGAGTTTAAGGTTCCCGGTTGAACGCCCGTCTGATGTTCTTCATTCCCCGGTCCCCTTTTAAGTCAGTCCCCCTTTTCTCCCCACAGACTCTGCCGCGCATGAACAAAAAATAATGCGCTCCGGCGCCCTTTCCAAACGTTCGGAAATCCTATTTCTTTTGAGTTTTAGGTTTCATCGCGGTCAATTTCGGCTTGCTTTCGGGGTACACGGGTGCGTTGTTTTCCTCTTTCTGAGATATCCCCTTCGATAGCCCTTTTTCTTGCCCCTTCACTTTTTTTCCCCTAGTAATGGTTCGGCACACGGTTTCTGATTTTAGCCCGAGTCTCTTTTTCCTGACATTTAACTGAATCTCTTTTGGACTACCGGTGTTGTTTTTCCCAAGGCGGCCGTGAGGTACCAGGTAATCCCTTCCTCTTACTCCCGTGGCATGCCTCCATGTTTCCGTCTTCCCTGGTTATAAGTAGGCATTTTTTCGCGTGCGGCGTACCTGCCGTTTATAATGGCCATTTACTATTTTTCCCCCCACACCCGTTCTGTGTCGTAAGTGTTCGGTTCCACGCAACCCACGCAAATTCATGGAATCCTATGTACTGCGGCCACTTCCTGTTGTTCCCGAATTCCCTCCTTCCTTTGTTAGTCAAGGAGCGCGGACTCAGTTTGGCTCTCTTTTGTCTTCCCCTTTTTTGACCACACTCAGCCTGCTTTTAGCTCATTAGTCTTCGGGTGCACACAGCTTTCTCGCCGGCGGTTCCAAGTTGGCTCTCTTAGACTGGCATGCCCCTCTCCTCCTAAAACCCGTAAAAATTGAGGTATGAACCGGTTTTTCCCCTAACCAGTTCTTCCTCCTCCCATGCGCTATCGAACTGTACCTGCTTTAGTGAGAGGCTTTGGAGTCTGCTCACGGGGCCTTCTTTTGGTTGAATGGTCGGTTGCTAGTCTCTGTGCAGGCTCTTATTCCCCCGCCAGTGCTCCGTACGCGTCAAAACGATTTCAACGGCTAGTACGCCTCCTTATATCCTTGGTGGCGATCCTCCTCCACTGTCGGTCCCCTTTTCCTCCTTTTTTCTACTCCGTCTAGTTCAACCCGCCTATTTCCGCGACTATTTTCTTTGTCTCCCGCCCTCGGCGTCGAGGTTGACGGTTTGCTTCCCCCGGCTCCCTAGTACACGGCAGCGATGACCTTTTATGCCCTCGTGTTGCTCTCCCTCCCCCTACTTTGCCCGGTCGTTTTTTGGAGGCCCCCTTCCCTATTTTTGGATTCACGTAAATTTTTTTCTGTTGAGGTCCTCGCACTTATTTACGAAGAATGGTGTAGAACTTGCCTTCTTTATGCTAACTTTTTTTCGATTGAGGTCTTTTCTGTTTTGCCCTGCAGGATTCTCCCCCTTCTCTGCGCGGGTTCTTCCCTTCCTTTTCTTTCCAGACTTTGGGCTTCCTTTGAGGTCTCTGGATTGGGTATTTTTTTTTTTCGCAGAGACGCGGCTCGAGTCCTTCCGTCTAGGTTTTTTCCGCTCACCCCCCTATTAAAAGCGTCTCCTGGAGTCCCAAAGTTTCATCTTTTTTCCTCCTCCGTTGTTGTGTGATTCTTCGATCTCCTGGTTGACCCTAATACCCTCCCTCTTTGCTTTAGCTTCTTTTCGTTGGAGTAAGGGTGGATCCCCAACATTCCAGGACAATCTGATCTCCCCCTTTATAGGGCCCGTCCGTTCTCCAAGCTTCGACACTTCTCCGACCATGGCACCTTATGATGGTTTTCCTGTGGTAGCGCGATTTTCTCCCCGCATTCCCCCTTTCCTGTCCTTCACTCTTCCCCCAAGACCGTCTAATCGACAGAAGATGTCAATCAGTGCACAACTGAAACCGGTGTCTCCCCCCCTTCTCCTGCGATCTCTTCCCCCCCCCCCCCCTCCCCCCGACCAAGGCATTTTGTACAATCAAACCGGACCTCCCGTCATACATCCAACGAGTTTTTTTCTTTTGATGATATTTTTCCCACGATTTGCTTTACGTCGCTTTATCCTCTCGGGTTGGGTAGCCTTTCTTCTCCCTGAAACCTGCCGTTACCCGACGGCCCATTGGCCCTGCACTCTCCCCTGAAAGCTCCGGAAGTCCTGTTGCCGACTCTGGGGACGGACTTTTTCTCCATCCGAATTTTTGTTTGACCGTGGAGGACGTCCATCCCCCCTTCAATTAGGCTAGGGGGTTTATATCAGGTGTAGATGCCCCCCTTGTTTGTCAGGCGTGTTCGACTGCACTTACCTCCCTCGCGCAGCCGCAGAAAGGACTCCCAAGGATCTCCATAATATGGACCGTCAAAAACTCTCAGGGCCGTGGAGACTCCCCCCCTCGCTCTACGCCGTTTTTTTTTTTTCTTCTTTTTAGACGCGATCGCCTTTCTTTTCCCAATTCTAACGTTGAGAAGTGGTTTCTGCTTTTTTTCGCGCTGATGGAAAACATTTCTTTAGTTCGAGGCGGCAACCAATTTGTTTTACCCCCCTCCCTGCGATCACTTTTCACCTTTTTCCTTCTGTTAGCTCTCCTCTTATCTTATTTTTCAGCCGTCTGACTCGGAAATCCCCTTATCCAGTCCCCCCCAGAGAGTGCGACTTTCTGCCCATCCGCCTCCTTTGAAGGTTGCGCTTCGGTCAGCTTTCGTAGATCGTACACGGATATTTCTTTTTCGTGGTTGTTTCCCAGATTCACCGTTTACGGAATCCGCCTCCCTAACGGGTGTGGACCAAATAACCAGCTTAGAACTTCTTCCCCCCCTTCTTATCGTCTTTTTCTCTAAGTTCCGTGAATCCGAGCGGCCTGACCTTTGCATTTACGATAAAGCCTGAAGCCTCCCTTTTTTTCGTTTGCAGATAGTCGGATGGGCCCCAGCTAACCCGGGACACGATCCCTTTCCTTGCCTATTCACACCAAAAGTTTTTTCTTAGAGCTCCTGTGTTGCCCCCCCCTCCAAAGTAGAAGATAATCTTCTGCCCCCTTTGAACTCTTATTTTAGACCATTTTTAGCGGGAGGCCACGGCGGCCGTCGCGACCAGACTTCTTCCTTCGGAAGAACTTTCTAGGGTATTTCCCCCCCCTCCCCAGCCGACTTTTGACCCTTACCGATTTCTAGGCCTCTGCTGTAAACGATCTTCTTCTCCGGGTCATGTCGGGAATTACTGTTTGGCCCCTTCTTGCAGTCAGTAATTGTGGCCCTTTTCGCTACGACTTTGCCCCCCCTTTCTTCTGCCTCCCTTGAGGGTTTCCCCCCCGCTTACCATTCAGGCAGCCGTTCTCATTGGTGTCCCAAATGTTGAGGCGTGCCCTCCTCCTGTTTTGGAGAGCGTTTAGGGCGCTAGAGTTTTCCCTCTCTCCCTTTTGCCCCAGCTATGCCGATGCGCGCAGTTCATGAGGAGTGACCTTGGAATCTATAATTTGTCCCGATCGCCTCTGTTCCCCTTCGTCTTTCCCTTCCTGCCCACAGCACAACAGTTCCCTTTTTTCCGGTCCCCCAGCGCGGAGTTTTGGATTACTAGCTCAATTAGTCCAAAGACTTCGGAAGTTCTGAGCCGCCCAACCCCTTTTTCCCTGTCTCTAAGAGAGCTCTCTCCGCCCGCCAGGCGCCGGTTAGCACTGTTTTCTTCCTTCTATTTTTTCCACCAGCAACCGGGAGACTTTTTTCCACACCCAGGCTGCAGCCAGTCTCCCCCCCCCCCCTTCCATAATTCCCTTTAGCGTGGAGTAGGCAACCCCATAATATTGCCCCAGATTGACCCCGCTAGCTTTGACGTGCACGCTTTTATCCTGCGGCCTCTCCCTCTGACGACAGGATGAAGGCTTTCCTGGTGGTTCCTTGATCGCTGTTTTGCAGGGTTACGGTCCTCCCTAATTAGTTTCCCCGTTTTTGCTGTGTCTTGCATGCTATCCCGCCATGCCCGCTCTGTCGAGCGAGTTGGCCTCCTGACATCCCCCTGATATTTAGTAGTTCGTGAACTCCGGTCTTCTCCCCCCTTCTCAAGCCGCGACAACTCCCTGCTCAATTTTCTGCGTCCCAGTCCCTTGAACATTGCAGTATAGAGAGCCCCGGAAGTGTGGATCGATTTCCTGTCCAGGGTCGTTCAAAAATTTCCCGCCACTCCAAGCACACCCCGATAGGGCGCCGTCATCAATTTCCTCCCTCCCTCTCAGGATTTAGTCGAGTTCCTCCTTCTTTGGTGTTTTTTCTTTTTGATTCCAATCATGGCACTCGTCACGAGTCGTTTTTCTTCCGCCCGCTGGTTTTTTTTTCAAGCTCCCCTCCTCTCTCTCGACCGCCCCTTGCGCCTTCCAACACCACGGCGCAAGCCCCGCGCTCCCCCTTTGTAATCGTCCCCCTTTCTATTTCTGCGGATTTTCTATCGTCCACTTTATTCCGCCGCGCCTTTGAGACCCCCCCCCGAGCCTTAGCTCTCTCTTTCCCCTCTCTCCAACCCCCTTGCCTTTTCGGTGGACTGTTTTGTCCTTCTCAGCACGCAAGTTCTTACTAGTAGCAGTACATCGCCTATTTGTCCATCCCCCCCCCTCCTTTTTTTTTTTATTGATTACTTTGAGTTCGTGCCGTTCTCCAAATGTCTGGCCGTGCCTCCCTGCGTCCAGTCCCACTTCGGTCGACTTCTTCCCCCCTGTTTTGCGCGGTCAATTTTTTTTCCCCTGACCGATGTTTTTTTCAGCCGTGCCGCCTCCTATCCCCCCCTCTTTTCCTCAACGGTCATTTCTTTTGACGTTGGTGCGGTCCTGCATCTCTTTCCGCGGTCGTCTTTCTCTTTCTTTCGGTTTCTGTTGCAGAAGTCTTGTCTTGTCGATCTTTCAGGCAATGTCTGAACCCATTCGAGTGATTCCCGACTTCTCGTGAACGAGGTGGACCCTTTCTTTGCCTCCCCCTCTACGGCATGAACTTTGATCCCCCCCTCCCCTCCTTCATCTGAGGCGAGCGTTTTTTTTGTATGACGGGTCGCCATAGTCAGCTGGTGTTATTTGTTTGATTGGTGCACCTCTGATGGATTTTTTCCGACCTGTACTTCCCTCTCGGCACAAGGATTCCCCCCTGTTCTACGCTGATCGGGCAGTCAGTCTTAAGCTCCCCTCCCTTTAAGGTCTTTAGTCTGCTGGTCGCATCTTTTGTAGCCCCGACCGGATTCGCCTACCTTACTAGATAGTGCTGGCGATTTCATTTCAGCCACGTTCCTCCTCTCCCCTCCCCTTCGCGTTGTCTTTCTCAGAGTACCAAAGCACGATGGATTTTTTGACTCCCGAAATTGGAAACATAGGCGGTATATGCAGGTTTTGAAATGTCCCGAGATTTTTTCCCAAACCTTCACGCTCTCCTTTTCTCTCAACGCAGTCTTTCAGGCGCGGCTAGAAGCGCGTTTTGTCAAGTCACTCAGAGCTGTCGTTCGCGTGTTCCACGTGTGGTCTGATGTCCTACTCCAAGCTGTTCCACACCTTGGAGTTCCGCTTACGTGTGAAGGCGTTTTTTCCCCTCTTTTCTTGGACTTTTCTGTTGGTTCCATGGCATCCCTTCTGAAGGGTAAGACTCTTAGTGCCGATCTCTTCGCGTGATGCTCCCCTGTCCGTCCTCTTGCTTTAGAAGAGTTTCCTTCTTTCGTTCCTCTCGACTTTTTCTTTTGCAGGCAACAGGCGGTGGTGTCCTTGCGTCCTTTCTGTGACGGGAATACTTCTGCACCCCTAGGCGATCGGGACGTGACGTTCCTTTCTCCTTTTTTTCCCAGCGGGCCACCTCCTAATCGCCGGCTCTCTTCTCGAGGTGGCGCCGGAGGCCCGGTCGGAATTGATCGCGATGCCTGTTTAGGCCCTCCTACGAGGGCACGCGACCCCCCTTTTCCCCCTTCTCGAACTGTTGTTTTTAACTCTTTTGACGGTTTCCCTCCCTTCTGATTTTCTCCGCAGCGCCGGCAACGGTGCGCGTCTCGCCCACCTTTCTTTTTTTTTGACCCACAACCACATGCGGCCCGGCCGTCCTCCCTCTTGCAACCCCCCCTTTTACGCGGCCCTCCCTCTTTCCCTTTCCTGTCTGGGTGGACCATTCAAATCGGGCACGTTCGCCCCTTTCAGTGCGAGGAGGAGTCTCCCTGAGAACGGCCGTTTTTTCGAGCCCCTCCGGGCGCGGTCGGCAACTGTACCTGACCGTTTTTTCTTCCTCTTTCTCGTGTCAGCATCCCTCCCTCCCGACGTTGTGGCCCCCCTGCGGCAAGGATGTCCTTTTTTCCGGGAGGTCGGTCAGGCAGACGCTCTTCCTTTTTGTCCCTTCACGTTCCGGCGACGTCCCCTTTTAAGTCGCAAGCGCGGTCACTTAGAACACTTGCGAGACTACCTGATCTTTCCGAAGCTGTGATTACCAAAGTTCCGGGTTCAGTCCGTAACGTGCATCGGGAGAATTCCCACCCACGCAAAGAAGGTCCCGTCCTTCCGCTGAATCCCCTTTTTGCTTTTCTCCGAAGTCACGAACAGAGCTTCTTCATAAGTACTCCGACTTCTTTTTTACTGGGAATTTCGTTTTTTTCAAACAATGCCGGGCGGGCTCGCGAAGCTTTAGTCTTTCCCTGTTGACACCCTTACATTCCTTTTACCCTCTGTTCTCTCCTATATGGTGCAATCGAGCCACCAGTCTCCGTCAGTTGACGTCTTTCTCCCACTCGGTTTACCTACCGCGGCCCCTGCCTAGCTCTCCGCCGCTTCCCTCTTCGCGTTCGCGCCCTTTTTCTTTTTTCTTTCTCCTCCCGGGCCTGCTCGTTGTATCCTTTTCTTTTTCTAGTTTCTTGGCGGCGTTCTTACGCACAGCGTTCTTTTCCCGCCCTTCCTAAAAAAGATTCGCTCCGGAGGCTCCTGACCCTAGCGGTATTGAGGGGCGCTGTCCTCCTCCACTGTCGGTCCCCCTTGCCTGTTGATCTTTTTCCCCCCATTCGTTGCACCGTTCTGCTCCTCTTTTGAGATTTCTCCCAAGTGCTAGAGCGGAACGTCCCCTCCCCTCAAGCCCGACCTGTTCAATAGATTTAAGCAACTCGTGCTTTTCCTCTCTCACGACTTTTGCGTTATTCTTTTCTTGTCGCCTTTTTTTTTTCAACCTGGGGCTGTTGATAATCGATCCGCCTTAATACCCCGCCCCCTTGATACACTGGGCTGAAGTGTCATGAAGCGGCTGTCGATCTTCATGTCTTTTTTCTGTTGACAAGTCTCTCCGTCCTTGTGCATGTTTCTTTCCTTCAAGTTGCGCCGCTGACAAAAGCAGGGCCCCCATTTTCGTCTACCTGGGTTCCAGCATTTTGGGCGCCGAGACCTTCCTTTAGCCGGCATCGAGTTCGCTTTCCTAAGAAACCACTGGAATCCTTCTCTCCCCCCCCCCCTCCCTCATGATTCCAAGTTGTTTTATCTTTCTCCTTTTCAATTAATCGTTGCGAGATTTACGGAGTTCTGGAAATCATCCTCCCGCCCTTTTAGGAGAGCGTTTTTTCTAAGGCGCGAAACCTGTCTATGCCGGACTGCAAGACTCGTCTCGGCGCCGACTCCCTATTACCGCCCAGATCCCCCTTCCAGTCTTTTTTTTCTGTCCTTCAGCACCGTGATTGACGTCGCCATGCTTTCTTCTTTTTTCCATCGTCGGTCAATCAACCACCTCCTGCAGATTCGACAGCGCTTTTTTCAGGACGTCCTCCAACCATTTTCTTTCCACCTGCGTCTGCGGTTCCCGTTGGACCACCCAGCACAAAGGCATTTGTGTCCCCCAAACCGCTACGCTCTCTTCCCCCCCCTACACCCTTCCCTTTTAGTATGTGGTGATACGGAAGCTGCTGATTCATCTCTCGGTGGCTTTTTTTCCCTTAGGCTTTAGACGTCCCCCCCTTGCCCGCCTCGCCGCAGTCTTTTCAGCCTCGCCGCCCGAACCTGCGAATTCCCCCCAGGTTTTCCCGACCTTCTTTTTTTTCTTCGGCGTCCAGGTGCGACAGTGTTGTTCAGGCCACTACAACTGTAGCGCTAGGGCGGTCTCTAATTTGTGATCTTTTTTTACTCGGTTCCCTCCCTTCCTTTCTCTCGCTGCGGTTAAAATCTTCTTTTCTTCGCAGCACTTTTTCGCCGATCCCCCTACAAGGATAACCCCTCGCAGGCCATAGGCAGAATCCCCCCTCCTCTCTCCGCTAGCAGCGATTCTTTTTTTTATTAACGGTTATTCCCCCCCCTTCCCTCGTAAACGGGACGGGAGCAAGTTGGTTTCTGCGTGAGAGGCCTTGTCCAACCAATTCTTTCTTTTCGCCCGATCTCCCGAAGTTGGAACCGACTCGTCCTCTTGGTCAGCCGTTTTTTTTTCTTGGAGCTCTCGAGCAGGGTCTTTTTCCCCCCTGCCTTAGACGCGCAAGTCCCCTGACTTTTTTCACGGACAGCGCGTCTGTACTTTCCAGCTCTATTTCTTGAGGTGTTTGTCCCCTTCCGACCGTGGCGTCATCCTTCCATTTTATTTACATTGATCCCTCTTTTTTTCCCCTTTTTTTCTTCTCTTTCTGGCCGTACTGCCTCCGCCCGTAACGTTTTTTTGTTGTGTTTTGGAAAACCAGTACCCAGATCCCGATTATGTCGTACCTTTGGGTTATCAGGTTCCTGATTTTTTTGAGGTGAACCCCATTCTTCCCCTCTTCTCCTCTTGCCGTGCGGAAATGAATGGCGTCGGTTCCTGCTTTCCCTACCCTTTGAAAGTCCCATCTTGCAGAATTTTTTTTTTTTCCAACACGTTCTTATTCATTAGTTTCCTCCCCGCTCGAGCGATCGCCCTTTCCTTCCCTTTTTAACGACAGTGGATAGTAAGTTAGGGGCGAGCCAACTCCCGGTCCGTTCTCGTGGACCCGACGCTCGGATTCCCTCCTCCCTAGTTGATGCCACCTGAGCAGCCGAAATGACCTTCTATCCCCCTTCTACAGAGAGTTTCTCTAGGTTTTGCGCCCGGGACTCCTCGGTTTTTTTCCTGAGTCGGCAGAGTCGGTTTTTTTTCCTGGTTCCCACGTGAGGCCTTTTTCCTTTCTTGCTGCGCGTCCCATCGCCTTTAACAGGACTGCTGTAGCAGGAGCATCACATAGATGGTTGTGAAATGTTTTAGTCGCCCCCTCGTCAGTTTCTGTTGTCTCCTCTCCCCCCTATGCTCTATTGAGAGATGAGTTTCACTACGGTGAAATAATTGCGCAAGCATTTTCAGCTTTTTTCCGGCGAATGCGTATTGTGTCCCCCTTTTTGCCCTTTGATACGTTTTTCTCTCCTTGATGACGATCGCCCCGTGCCGAAGGATCCCCTGAAAGCCCGGACCCTCACTTTTATGGTGCAGTGCCTTTCCCTGCCGCGCCTGTCGAGCTTATTTATTTCGCTCGCCATCTAGAGTCCCCGTTACGAGACGCTCCGCTCCTCGAGGTCCGAGTTCTTTCCGGGACGTTAGCTCAATTCCGGCTGTTCCCCCCCCAGCACCGTGCTTTACCCACTACAGCTGACTCCCACACGTCCGAGGAAATCCCCCCAGTGCGTGGTGCGCTGAGAACCCACTTTCTTCCCACACTCTCCCCCCCGCATCTTGACGTGCACTCTCCTCTGGCGTCTGATTTGTGCAGCGCCTCCCGAGCTGACCCTACGAGCCATGCGATCTTTTGGTGGCGATTCCCCGGCTGCCGGTTCCAGATAACCTCTCTGTCCGGTTTCTTTTCCGTCCCCGCTGTCCTGCGTTCTCCCCCGCATGCCCCCATATGTTCGGCCGCTTTTTTATTGAATACTTTTTTGAATCGGCCGGCAGCCCATCCTTTTTGTCCGCTGTAGGCTTAAGAAGTCGAGGCCAAGCCCTCCCCACCACTTCCTCAATGCTCGTCTTGCCCTTGGAACTCCTTCTGATTCCCCCTGCTCATTTGCGCGAAGTGTTCCTACATGGTCGGCCCCCATCCACCGATGTCCCAGAATACACGAACCTTTCTTTCCCATTCATGCCTCTCCTCATTTCTTAGCTCGCGGGCAGTCCGCTCCGGAGCTTTGATTCCCTCATTGGGCAATGCATTCTTATTCGCCGCGTTTTGCTTTTCATCATAATTTTTTTTCCTCGCGACACGCCATCGCTTTCTCTCCCCCCCCCGCCGTCTCTCCGTCCCGGCGGCACGCGACAGGCTGTCTCCCCCCCCAGTGAATCACTATAGGGCTTTTTTAGTATAGCTTCACCCCGTTGAAAGCCGTATGACTCGCCTCCACACCATAGTGAATTTCTTCACGCGCAGTTCCATTTTTCTTTCCTTGGTCCTGCGCGACGGCACATTTCATTTTCCCCCTCTCGATCAACC
>Ga0179593_1294860_pt1 | contig 11770 bp, 13 predicted proteins | sample CZODoug2_1_08_16_FD_185931 | JGI IMG/M metagenome (GOLD analysis project Ga0179593, IMG submission 185931) | Vadose zone soil fungal communities from Angelo Coast Range Reserve, California, USA - CZODoug2_1_08_16fungal (PacBio error correction) | ecosystem: Environmental > Terrestrial > Soil >... | reverse complement strand
CAGCTTTTTTTCCCAAAGTTCCCCCCTAACTTCCCCTAATTTCTTCGAGTTTCTGGGAGGTGGTTTTTTCCTCGACGTTTTTAGCTTTTCCCTAGCTGCCCCCTAGCCAAACTTTCTTTCCGTCTCTTCTTAGTTTTCTTCGCGCTACTCAAATTTCCCTTCGTTTCTCTTTCCGCAGAGCGCCTACTTCGTTGGGTTTTTTTATCTATACTGGTGTTTTGTGAACCTTACGGTTTGTTCTTTTTCCGGCCCTGTCCTCTCCTAATGGTTTTTCTCTGCTCAGGCCCCCTGCCACGGCCTTGTTTTTCCTAGAGAATTTCTCGTATTTTTTTTGTAAAAAACTTTGTTTCTTTTCCCCCCGCTTTGCTGTCTTTTTTCAGTTACCACTTTTCGGTTGCGGCGTTTCATGTGTTTTTTCCCAACTAAGATTATTTTTGCTTCTTACCGTTAAAACCGGACGTCTTACCCTTGCACCATTCCCCTTCCCCCCACCTGCATCTTTTACGACCGGGGAGGATGGCACCCGTTCACGCCCCCCTTTAGTGGCGCTCTTGTTATAAGTTTTTTTTGTGTCCCCCTTGCCTTCGTGTTCCAGGTGAGTTGAGAACTTCGTAAGGTGTCCCCGCTTGGTCCGTTTTCCCCCCGTTCCGCTCCGGCGGGTGTTTGACCGTGTTTTTTGGTTCGCAGTGAGTCACTACATTAAGCTTTCTGGTCTCATGCTGAGGTTTTTGCTTTCACACTAATTTCTTCGCGGTTCCCAAATTTTTGATTCCTTCTTACCCCCCTGTTTTGGTACAGTCCAGGCTTATCCCCGCAGTTGTTTAGCGCCGGATTTTACCCTTTTTCTGGTTTGCGTGTGGGGTTTTTGCTTTTTTTCCCCCCCCCAGTCTTCCGGGACCCACCCCGTTTTTGCTAACATGTTGTGTACCCCCCCGGTGTTTTATTCCCGTCTGCCCACCAGACCTCGCCCCCCCCCCCCCTTATTTATTTCCCCCCTGTTAAATTTCCACCAGTCCCACCCTGAAGTGACCCCCCCCCCTCCCCCAACCAGGGGTCCTTTTTGACAAGGTTCAAACCTGAACCCTCCCCACGGCTTTTCTGTTCCCCCAGCGTCCAAGGGTTTGGTTCGTTCTTTACGTCCCCCCGGTTGTTTTATGGTGGCCGTAACTGCCCGTTTTTCCGATGCCTTCTTTTTTTGGATAATACTTTCCTTCACTTAATGGCAACCTTTTTTTCCTACGAGGGAATGAAGTCTTTCCCCGAATTTTTTACCCCTTCCCGTTGTTGACGGGCTTTCGACCCCCTTACACCCCATTTTCATCTCTTCCGTCCAGCTGCCCGTTCATTTCCCCCATTTGCAGCTCTTCCCGCACTCGTTTTTCACTTTTATTTCCGTCCCTGCTTTTTCTTTTTCGAGTGGGGCGTCTATTGTGCCATTTAACAACGTTACAACTCCCCCCCCCGTTCGTGTCTGCTCTGACATTTTGATGCATTTTTTGCGTCTTCCCCCCTCCGCTTCTGGATAACTTGAGGCGCCCACCTCGGCAGAGTTTATTCTTTGGAGGACACATACAATTGTCCCTTTTCCCCACCTCACGTAGTTTTGTTTCTTTTCACGACCGCATTCTTCATCGTGCTGAATCGAATTTTGGATGGCTTCCCCCTGTTACCTTTTTTCCTTCCGTTGTGTTTGGTTTTTGTTTTCAAAACGGACTCTTGTTAGACATTAGTTTTTGGGGTTTGTTTTTACTTGTTTCCTTCTTTTTTTTAGTGCTCGTGATTCTGCTGTTTGCTTTTTATGGGTACTTAGTTTCTTTTTTGAAGTCGGAGGTCTCGTTTTTTTTTAATTTTGGGATCGAGTTTTTTGCTTTTTTGGCTTCTTTTGTCGGTTTTTTAACCCCCCTGCAGCGGCCCTCTGCCCATTCGGGAGTTTTTTTTGCTTTTTTTTGGTTCACCTTTTCTCTCGATGACCGCACCCATCTTCTCAGACACAGGAAACAACTTCTCCGAGCGCCAGGTTTCCTCCCCTCCGTTGCGCCCCTTTGACCTTTGAGCCTCCTGGGCCTCGGCGTTTGACCACCTCCCGGTTTCCACGGGCCGTCCGCCGGCTTTTTGCACGACCTCTTTCTTCTTTCGCCCATTTCCCCCTCACCCACCCACGCCAGCACACACACACACTTTTGTTATGCCCCTACCGCCGTATTAACCCGGCCGACCCCCCCCCTGCACATGTCTGTTTCTTGGTGGAATTGCCCGCAATTTGGGGATGTGGGTTGGTAGGGGACTGAGTTTTGACGTTTTAGGTTTGCCTCTAGTGTCGATCTCGATATTGATTTTTTTCACTTGCGTTTTCCCCCGGCGTTTGGTCCCCCCCGCTCGGTGATGAGCTGTCTTTTTACCTTACGAGATCGTCCCCCGGAGATTGATTGGGGTAGATTTTTTTTGTTTCGTTAACTGCTAGAAGGCCTTCCGGCTAAGACTTTTTTTACCCCCCAGTCTCTCTTAATTACGTTGTTTTGTTTGCTGGAGTTATTCTCTTGTGGACTCTTTTTATGTTACTTTTTCTGGCCCCTGACCTTTCTTTAGGTGTATTTCACTTGAGCGAACTTCTCTTTTTTTTGGATTTGCTCTCGCGGCGGCCCAAAGACGAAGCGCGCCTGTTTTCCCCTTGTCAAGCAGGGGCCTGGTCTTTTTTCCACTATTGTTTTTTTTTTAGTAGGCCCCCCCCCCGGAGAACCGTATTCAATGTCCCCCGTTGTCGAGCAGCAAAGAGCGTTTTTTTTTTTTTCCGGTTTTTTCCACCAGGGACACTTTACTTCCTTCTCGGTTTCTATCCAATGACATTCTCTGCGCCGCCCGGCCCTGTTTTCTTTAAAAGGTTGTGTCCTTTTTTTTTTCGGTTTTTTCTTCCCGTCTCGGGACGGTTGCTTTTTTAGGTCTGTTCATCGTTTTCTTTCCCATTTGCTTTTTTTTTTTCCCCTTGTTCGCTTTTTGCGCAAAGTGGCCTCCCCAACCTTTTCCGGGCACGAGCCCCTTTGGGCTTTTTTTTTGCTTCTGCTCGGATTTTTTGATCCATTTTTTTTCGAACGTCTTTTGCTGTTTTTTTGCCCCCGCCCTGCATGGGCAGCAGGCGTTCCTTGCCCTTCGTCTCTTTTCGCAAGCCCAGACTTTTCCCTCGATCCGGTGTAGCTCTTTTCCCCGACCGATTCACCATGCCGACGATTTCATAAACGGGAAGTCCCCTCAGTACTCCCCCCCTTTCCTGAGCACTCCCCCTAATAATTTTTCATGCCCCCCCCCCCCACCAGCCCCCCTCTCTGCGTTTTTTGATGGTTCCCCCAGCGTGCCTTTACCTTTTTCAAAACGGATGGTCTTTTATTGCCAGCCCGGTTTGTTGCTCTCTTCCCGTTCCCCACTGGAGGTTAAACCTTTTCAGGATTGATCCCACTCGGTGATGTGTCCTTTTTTTAACTGTGATGGCCTTTCCCTTTCCTCCAACATTTACCTGGCTGCTTTTGTGTCCTGCCCCGGGGGCGTTACCCACCGTTTTTTTGTTGCCTGAAAAAGAAGTTGCATTTTTTCTCTTCGATGGCTGTTTCCCTTGGGGGGTTTTTTTTGGTGTTTTACGGCGTTTTTTCAGGTCCCGTTGTTCCCACCCTCGGTAAATTTTTTTTTCCTTCAAGCCCTCGTTTTTTGCCCTTGCTTGTCGGTTGTTGGAAAAAGTTTTCCTATTCCTGATGTCGCTTTTTGCGGGCTGCAGGGAGGTTTTGCTCCACGTTTTTGCCGAGGTTTTTCAAGGGGCCGTCCTCTTGACTTGCTGTCCACCAATTTCCAGTTTTTTTACAGCTTTCAGTTGATACTTTGTCCCCCGTTAATTCCTCCACATTTTTCACGTCGAGTGTTAATCGGCTTGAGGTTTTTTGTTGATGCATAAATCCCTTTTTTGACCCTTTGGTGAGCCACCTTTCGTCGTGCACCTGGCTGATATTTCTCCCCTGGGTCCTGTTTCTCACTCCCCCCCAACTTCCTTGGCTGGCGCTTATTGGTGCTTAACGCGTTTTTCTTTCGCCTCATGGGGGTTGTTTTTTTTTTTAGTTTCTTTTACGTTTTGTCTTGAAGTTCTCCGGAAATTGCCTGTGTGGTTTCATTCCATGGAGTTCGGTTTTCCCGTTCCACATTGCTGTCCCCCCCGGACCCACCAGCATCCAATGGTTTTGGCTTGGACTTCGCGGACCGGGCTGCGGTTGGGTATTGGTTTTGCTTCATCCAAGGGTTTTTTTGGAAGCCGCGGTAACACCCCTTCTTGGCTCTGTTTCAGGGGCGATTTGCACTCCCTTTCCTAAGACTCTTACATTGATGGCGCTGAAGTCACCCCTGGAACGTTACCCCCCCACCTCCCCTTTACGTTTCCCTTCCCCCGGACCTGGTTTGGCAACTCCTTGACGCTTCCACCTTGAATAGCACACTTCCCTCTTTCGGCTTCTTGACCCCTTTTGGCCCCCGCTTATTAATCTTTCTTTGAGAGGCATGTCCTTCCCGGAGAAATTAGTCCCCCTTTTTTCTTCAGCATTTTTCTGGTCTTCCTGTTGACCTTTCTCTTGGTACCAATTTCTTCGTCTTGTCCTTCGTCCCTCGACCACCCTGTGTTTGTTTTTACCTCTCATGTCACGGTTTGGGTTTTTCGCCTTGGTCGAAGGTAGGTTTGGTCGTTTCCTTTGTGGTGCTTTTTGCCCACTCGATCCAACAGCGTTCCTCAGCACTTTTCCCTCCGGTCCGGACTGTCTTTTTTGGTTTGCCTTCTGTCTTCCCCCAATTTCCTTTGTTGGTTTTCTGCCATTTGGGGGTCGTTCGTGAACAAATTTTGTCTTTTTGATTAGGCCGGCTTTTTTCCCTCTTATTCCTGCGCGGATCCCCCTGTCGGGAGGGACATTGAACTCGAGCGCCACTTTACTCATGTCTTTTTTTTTGAACGGGTAATTGATTTTTTTCGCTTGTGCTTTCCCAAGCCCCCCATATACTTTTTGTTTTTTTTGAGATCGATATGCGCGCAAACTACTTTTAGGTTGAGTTTTCCGTTCTTTTTTTAGCTGCCTCCGTCAATGTAGCAGTTATCTTTTTTTTGCATAAGCCAAAATTCGCCGTCTCGTCGTATCTGAGCCCCCTTTTTTTTCGACTGGTCTCGCCTCGACCGCAGGGGTGTTTGGGTTGGCGTTTGTTTCGCTTCCCCGCCCCCGAGTTGATGTAGGTTTCCCCCCTTTTTTTCCCCTCAATTGTGAGCTTTTTTTCTCGTGCGAGCCTGATGCTTCCTAGTTCACCCCCTGGTCTTTCCTGTCCACTCGTTACCAGAGCTCTCTCCGAAAGCCTTCCTCTTTCCGGACGGCCCCCTGTCCCGAATTCGGACCCTCTAAATCTTTCCGCCAACTTTCCCTTCCTCCCCCGGTGTTACCCCCCGTGCCTGTTCCCAAGCTTCGCTGATTTTACTTTTTCCTGATGGCTTTCCCCAGAGCGTTTTTTTTTGCAATTTCTGAAGTTGCGGTTTGACCCCGCTTTTGTCCCGGGTTACCTCCTAAGGCTTGTTTTGTACTTTTTTGGTGCCGTCCCGTGCTTCGCTTTCCTTTTGGTGCATGCGTGCAAGGGACACTTCCTTCCCTTCCTTGCGTGCTCCAACAAGCTTCTTTTTTTCACTTGCCCCCCCTTTTTTCTTTTTCCGCCTCGTACCGCAGTGTGTGCGCGATTTGTGTCGGTTTTTCCTTGCCCCTCCTTTCTGGAAAAACCGCACATTTTTTTATGTCACCACCTTCGTTTCTGATCGTGGAGCCCCCCCCTTCACGTGACCCAACCCCCCATTTGAGGCTTCCACATGAACCCACCCAAGCCTTGTTTGCACTCCAGGTTTCTTTTTTTTTCCTGGAGGGCTGAACTGAACAGACAAAATGCATCCTCCCCAAGATCTTTCCCCTTTTGTCGTTGTTTTGCCTTTTTTCCTTTCCACTTATGTCTTTTTCTTTTCGACATGCCCCCCCCCCCCCTTGCACTAGAGTTCTTCACTTTTTTTTTTTACCATTAAGTTCAATGCTCTAATTGCCGGGGATGTCCTGTCTTGGACCCGCCCCTTTTCAGGTCACCTTTAAGGACCCAACCACCCTCCTCCCGCCATCGGCCTGACCCCATCTACATTCGGGAAGCGTCCTTTCATTGCCTTCCTTCTTTTGCTTCTTCTGACGCTTTTGTCTCGTGAACCCTGGTGCCCAAACCGTCTTCACAACGAACTACCCCCTTCCGTTGCAGTAAATCGTGTCCCTCCTTGGTCGTCTTTGACCGATTTTGGTTTGCTCCCTAGGCGTTCCCCCCCCTTTCATCGTTATTTAGGGGACACAATAACCATTGACAATCACCCCTTAGTTTTGATCATTCCATCCTTCATGTTCTGCTTCATTTCTATTTGCTTTGCCTTTATTGGATCGCTGTAGAAACTGGTATTTGTTTTTGTTGTTTTTTATATTTAGTTGTTTCTTCCCTCTGCGGCTACGTTATGGCCATTTCCGCCGCGTTTGGTGAAGTAGGTTTAAGTCGGGTCCCCATTGCGCGGCTCCTCCGGTTCCGTTTCTTGATGGCTGCCGGCCTTGGATTGAGGACCATTGCATTTCCTTTCCAGTTTTCTTGCGATCCTGAGCCATTAAGAGCCTCCTTGCACCCCTATCGGACGAGCCGGTGTCCTTTTTTTTCCCCTCATGTGTCGTCCTCCTCTCTTAAGGTCGTTCTCCTCCAAGTAGAGGGCAAATCCGGTGCCTCCTCTCCTGGTTCCTCAAAGGAAGTTAACCCCCATTTTGAGACAAGGGGCTTTAAACTTCCGTCGTCGCTTGAGTATCTCCTCGTGAGCCCCTGTGTTGTAGCTCTCAGTCTAGCTGCTTCTCTTTTTCTTGCTATAAACTCTCTCGTTCCCTTTCTTGGGAAAAGCTTAGGGTTCCAGAATAGTGCTCTTTTCCTCCACGTCGGCGGGTCGGAGGAAGGTTCTCGTGAAGTAGCTGGTTCCCCGTCTTTCCTTCCAATGACTGCGTTATAAATTCTTCCTTACTACTACCCCGTTGTGTTGTTTTCTGTGCTGAGTTTGTTTTGGGCTGCTGTTCCTTCCTTGTCAATGCGGTCTCCTTTCGTGTCTCTGACCTTCGGCCTTCCTCCGAACTGGATTTCGCGGTTCGGCCAACATGTCTTTTTATCCTCTTTACCGCCTTGCCGGGACGAGGTCCCTGCTCTTCCCCGTCTTTCGTTTTCTCCCCCTGAAACCTCTTTCCCCCTCCTCTCCGTCCCAATTCCCACCCCCCCCATTGCTTTGCCGATATCCTCTTTTTAAAAAGTCCCATTGACCGGGCTGCCCTCAGGTTTAGCTTTTTGCGGTGCTGGTGTTTGGCCCTCTTGATTACCCAGGAGTCTTTCCTTCGCTCAATTCCTGATAGATTTTTAAGAGGCAGGGTTTGGCGCTTTGAGTTCCTGCAAGGTTGTCTCAACCCTTTTCCACATCATCTCTGGTCGCTTTTGTTTTTCCGTGTCGTAGATTTCTTCCATCCGTTGTGCTGCTCCTACCCCTGCCTATGGGTCATCGGGACCGCGGCCTTTCGTCAGATACTCCTCCCGTAACTCTCTTTCCCGCGAATATCCTATACTGTACCCAGATTACCTTTCACCCTCGCGGTTACTGTGCCCCCCTCAACCGGTTAAAGCAGCCTAAACTGGCCCACGCTGTCACACTTAAAAGAATACTTTCCCATGAAAACAAACCCTCCCCCCCCTACTCGATGCTCCAGCTCTTCTTACGGGTTCTGAACGGGGCCTCTAGAATCCCACGCTGCTTACTGAGTTTTGCATCCCCAAACGGTGCTGTGTTTTAAAATTGGAAAGGTTTTTCTCTTCCCCTTCCCATAAGTCATATTTCTTCTTGGGAGTGAGGGCTCTCCCCCCTTCGTGTTTTTAGTGTTTCTTGACACCCTGTCCTCCCGCGATTCCGCCGCGACGCGTTCGGTGGTATCTGATGGTTTTGCACCCGGTTTCCCCCTGGGTCCGACTCGTCCCCAATCCCTCACATGCCGACGGTCCAGATCCTACTCCTTTGCATCTTGCGAGTACTTCCCCCATGGAGAACCGGCAAGTCGTCTTTTCCTCTTTATCTTGCTGCTTTTCCTTTTCCTCCCACCATCGTTTGCCCCCTCGTGCTCCTTCCCTTCCTTTGAAACACCCTTGCACTTGTCCAGGGCCGAAATCTTAGCCTCCTGAAGCAAGTTGAATTGATCACTATGTGTCCCCGTGTTTGTTTTCCTCCCCAATGGACTTCTGTAAATGACACGAGCGACGGTCTCCGCTATGAGTATCCTTCTTGTTCGTGACTCCGACACCGGCTTAATGATTGGTTTCGTTTTTTTCCTTTTTTGGTCGCGTTTCATTGTTGAAGTGGGGGTTTCTGCGAGTTGCGGTTTGCCGACGATTTCTCACAAGCTTGTAAGTTTTCTCACCAGTGATTCTCCCTTTGATTTTTTTAACTCCCCTCACCACTTGAACTCTCTTCAACCTGCGTTTGAAGATGTCTTCCTTTATGGGAGATCATGATTTTTGGGCTCCGTTCCTTGAAAGGTACACGTTTTGCGTTCCCGGCGCTTCACATTTGATCCTCAAGGAGGAAATGTGGCGGCTTGCCTCCACCGACTTTTACACCCCACACCCTTCCTTTCCCGTTCCCCTTGAACAAGAGGTAAAACTCTCGGTTTCATTGCTCCGTGAACCCGTCATCCCCCCCAGTCCCATTAATATCACTTGGCTTTTTCAACCTGGTTGGTCCATCACGGCTTCGTCAGGAGTTCTGGTCCTTGGATTGAAACAGTTACCCCTCGGAAGTCATCCCTCTGCTTTGGTGGACCGCTGCTTTTTTTTTAAACTTGCTCTCCTTGTCGCGGCAGCTGACGGAAAGCGCCCAACCTGTTTTTGCTACCAAGGTCTTATGCAGTTCTTCCCCTTGCGGTGCAGGCCGGGTGGTCAGTTTTCTGTCCCATTTTTTTGCGGCAACCCTTCTCCCGGTCGGTTCTCGGTCTCGCCGGTTCGCTCCCATCTTCCCCTCCTCCCTCACGTTCACGTGACCTGGGCTTCCTTTCCCCGAGTTAGCTCGACCTTCGCTTCTTATAGTTGGACAATTCCCGCGCGCCATTCCCCCTCCTCTGACGGGACGGTTATTTGGTTGCGCTCCTTCTCTCCTTTATTCCTCCCCTTTCCCCCCCTCCGTTTTTTTTCTAGCGATCTGTTCTCCTCCCCCAAGATACAACTTCCCCCCCGTCATCTTTCGATTTTGTCTGCGCCACCTACTTTGCAGCGCAACGTTTCGTAGTTTTATTTTCGGCCTCCTTCCCCTTCACCTGGCCATTTTTCCCGCCGTTTCGTCCGATAGGGCTTGACCCGCCGCCTGGCGAGTACTTCTGATGGTGGCGGGCTTGTCTTTTAGCTGCCCCTATTTTTGGTTATTCAGGCCCCCCCTGCCCCCGGCCTTCGCCTTTGTGTCTCACTTTTTCTTTCTCTTTTAGAACCCGGTTAGCTTCGCTGCGTTCTGCACGTTTCCCCGAGCGCGTTCCCTTAAACAAAGCCCCGGCTGATGCGGTTCCCGCCCCCCCCCTGGCCCACTGACTTTTTGCAATCCATCTCCTTCCCACATTTTCTCACTGCTGGATGGACCAGCGGGTCCAATCCCTTTGCGTCTCCTGGCCTTTCCCCCTTGCCCTGTGTCTGGCTGTGGCAATAGCGACACCGTGTTCCACCTGATGGCGGTTGACCCGTCCCCGGCGAAGTTCCTGTGTTTGTGTACCCTTTTCCCCTTGGTCTGAAAGCGAATAATTTTCTCCCCATTTGTTGCTTTGCACAATTCTGTGGTGGTCCCCAAACACAAGATGATGGCCCCTCCCCCCTGTTCACGTTAGCGTCCCCGCAGTTTTTGGGGTCGCTCTGTACTGATTGTCCTGGTTGGTTCCCACTAATTGACTTTTGTTTTGTAACACGCTTCCACATGTGCTTGACAACCCCCCCCCCCCAGTCGTTCGGTTCTCCTCGCCCAACCGGCAACCCGCTTCACACCACATTTCTTGAGTCCTTCTAACATGTAACACCGATTCCCACCAATAACTGACCCCAGCTGCCACAGACACATTTGACTGGTTTGTGTTGTCCCTGCCCAGCAAGGCTCCTGCCCTTTTTTTCCACGTTACGTTGTTTTATCTTTCTTAGCCTTGTCAGGTTGATTCCGACAACCTTTGCAACGCTGTTGCCTCCCGCGTTGACCCACGTTTCCACTTACCGCACTTGTTTATGCTTTTTCACAGTTTTTGGCAACCCCGCATTTTTTCCTGACAGTGCGGACTTGACCTCGCCTAATTTTTCCTCCGGCCCATTGCCGTTCTTTTTTCCCATCCTGTTCTTGCGTCACTTTTTGCCGGCTTTGTTCAGTGTCTCTCCTTTTTATTACTTTTGAAGTGTTTTTTTCGCTCCGTGAACTGCTTCCACACCGTCAAAACCCATCCCCTTGCAGCTCCCTTTGAATCGTTTTGCCGTGGCTTTCATTTTAACCCCCCCGGACCGATTTTTGTTGAGTCCCTCTTGAGCCTCCCTTTTTTTGTTTGCCAAGTTTACTCGAGGGTGCCCCCAAATCCCCTTTTTCACATTGGACACATCCCACCGTCTGTTTTTTTGACCCAGACGCACCCAGTTTTTTCGTGCTTGAATCCTCCTTGTTTGATGCGCTCCTCCGTTTGCCTTGGGAAAACTTTCCTGTTTGTTTGTAGAATCCGAGTATTTTTTTTGATCTTTTTAACGGTTCCCGTTTTAGTGTTTCTCCCCGTTGCTGCTGTGTTGTTGTATTTCCCCCCCCGACCTTCGTTTGTTGTCCTCCCGTTTTTTAGCGAGGCACTTTTTATGCCGGCAGGTCGGCTTGCGGCGGTTTAGTCCCTTTGCGGGCCCCCGTCTGGCTCCCCTCCTGGTCTTGTCTTGTAGCAGCTTCGCGTCTTTTTGTGTTCCCCATCTGCGCCGACTTGCACCAACGATTTTTTGACCCGTAGGCCGGTGTCGTCCTTCCCCTTTTGCGGCCCCCCCCCCTTTTTTGTGCGTTGCCCCCCAAGTTCGTTTCCGCCTAGCGTAGGGCCCAACCTACGGTGCCTCGCCGTGTATCTCTGTGCACTGCCCTTGGCCCCCCACCCATTTGCCCTGTTGTCTTTGAACCTTTCTTTTTGCTGGACCTTTTTCAAAGGCTTTTGGTTCTTTCTCCTTCCGGCACTTTCAATGGGGCGTTTTTGGGGTTCTTTTAGTCCTTTTTTTTTCTCTTGCTGTTTACTTTTTTTTTGCCTTCGGGCGCTTCACCTCCCTCCTCCGCGACTGTTCCCTTTGCTTGGCCCCCGCGTGCGTTTTTTTCATTCTTTCGGCGCGCTTTTTTTTGCGTTTCTGCTCGTCTGGTCTTTTTTGGTCATTTTTTTTTGGCGCGGCGGACTACACGGCTTCCGGTCCGGCCCCCTCCCGGCCCTGTTTTTCTTCGCAACATCCATCTCCTCTCCTCGTTTTTTTTTGTTTTGATTCCGAAGCATGTTTTCTTTTTTGTCGCTTTTGGCATTTGCTTCAAATTTTTGTCGACTTCTCCCGGTTCCTGGCGCGTTGGCCCCCTTTTTTTTCGGCGCTTACGAGCTGCTTGTTGCCGGCGCGGGGCTCAACCTGACATTCCCTTTTATTTTTTCCTTACACGGTCACTACCCCTCTT
>Ga0179593_1819047_pt1 | contig 11771 bp, 21 predicted proteins | sample CZODoug2_1_08_16_FD_185931 | JGI IMG/M metagenome (GOLD analysis project Ga0179593, IMG submission 185931) | Vadose zone soil fungal communities from Angelo Coast Range Reserve, California, USA - CZODoug2_1_08_16fungal (PacBio error correction) | ecosystem: Environmental > Terrestrial > Soil >... | reverse complement strand
CTTTGCGTTTTCCCCCTGTTTACTTGGGTTTTTGACCGGTTCCCCCCCTCCCGTCAGGATCTTTTTTTTCCTATCTTGGGCATACTGAACTCTTCCCCTTCCGCGGCTTCCCCCCACGTTTTTTTTTGCGCCTGGATCATCGTCTTTCCAAGTCCTCCCCGGTGGACTTTCCTTCTGGCTGAAACGCTTTTTTTTCCCTGAATTTTTTTCTGAGGGTTTTTTTGTTACCCCGGGGGGCGCCCCCTTTGTTTTTTGATTCCCCCCGCCCAGTCTTTCTTCCCGCCAAAGTAATTAGTTCCCCCCCACAGGTTATGGCCCCAGACACTTTGGTCACCTTCCTGCGGTTAAGTTCCCCCAGGGGAGGCGTTGGCGGCAAACCAAAGGACCCTTCATTTGGCTTTTATTCCCCTACCTCCCTTCCTGTTGCTTTGTTAACGGCCCGTCCTTGGATAGTTTCCGCGACGGGGCACCCCCCCCCCCCCCCACAGTCCACCCTGTGTTTCGCTTTCCCTGTTCCTTTCAAAAGTGGCCCTAACTCAAGCACCTTTTCCGTTTTTCCAATCTGCCCCCCACCCCCCTTTGTCTGGTCTTCCCCGTACAGTGACCTTGTTTCCCTTTTTCCTCTGTCATTGAAGTCCCTTTTCACCCCCTTGCGCCCTTTTTCGACCCTTGGTACAGCTTAATCCGTTCATTCACATTGTGTTTTCCCTTTCTGATTACGTGTTTTCACTCTTCCGACCCCCCCAAGCCCCTTTTTTTTTTGCCCCGCTTCGGGGTCTTGGCCCCTCTAACCTCTGTACTAAGGAGACTCTCTTTTGTTCCCTGCCATACCCTCCTTTCCCCCCCCTTGAGATTTTTTTTTTTTTTTTTCAGCCCGTACCGGCCAGCCCCTGCCTTCTTGCATTTTTCTTTTTCACGGCTGACGCGGTTTTCCAGTGTCTACATGATCCCTTGGCAATTTCCCCCTTGAGTTTTTTTTTTTTTGCCCCCTTTTTCACTTTTGTCATTTCTCCCCGACACTTGAGCCCTGTCTCTTGACCTTTTTGTTTGGACCTTTCAATCCCCTGCTCTCCCCCTTTTCCACCCTGGTACAACGACCTCCCGTTAAACCCAATAGTTTTCCGAGATTTTTGGCGTGTTCTCAAGCGTCCCCCTTTGGATGATTCTCCACAGTTCCTTTGCTGAAAAAAACCCCTTCATGGCTTTCCTGGTTGTTGGACATGAAATTTTTTTGATCTCCAGGTAGAGTACCCTTGACCCTTTTGCCCCTGAACCCCCCCCACCGCATTAATTGGGGTCTTAGACGTTGCCATGACTCCCCTTGACATAGTTCCTTTTCGCCCCATTTCAATCACCCTAATTCTGTGCTTATTTTTTTTTTGGACGTCATTCCGCAATCATTGGCCTCTAATTCTTTTTTCCCCCATGATTGACCTTTTTTTAGTCCGGGTTAACATCCCACTGCCTTTTCCCCCCCCCCTTCCCCTTTTCCAGGAGTTTCACCCCCATTTGGACCGAAGTCTACCCTAGGTCCTCTTTTTTCTTCTTTTTAATCCCTGCGGCGGCACATTTTCTTTTGAAGGTAGACGGCTTTTTTTTTGCAACGCTTTTTGATGAGTCTTTTTTCCCTCCCCCGTGGTCCTTTTTCTTGCCTTTTCCAAGACTGTCCTGGCTCTGTTCGCCTTTCCTGCGGCCCTTTCTCTCCCCCCTTATCTTTTTCTGCGCGCCACTGTTTCCACACTGCGTTTTTGCCTTCGGTTCCCCACTTTTTCAACTTTTTTCCCAGGATATTTACCACACGGCTTTTTTCTCACCCAACCACCGCCCCCCACTTCCTTAGATGGACTATGCAGATATCTCTAAACAGATTGGGCATTTCCTTCCCCCAGCAGACAGGAGTTTTTAGGGACCTATGCGGGAGTTTTGAAACCCCCAAACATTTTCGCTCTTCCTCCTTCCGTGACCCTCTATTGACCTTCTTTTTTTCGAGCGCATTGAACCCCCCCCCGTCTTTCGCAACCCCCATGTAAACACCCCGTACACGCCTTTCCGTTTTATCACCTCCCTCTGTAAGTCCCTTCCCAGCCTTCCCCCAACTTTCTAGTAAAGGCTGCCCTTTAAGCGGCGTCGTCCCCCTTCACATTGTTTTAATCGCCGACCAGCTTTTCCTTCCCCCCCCCGAATTCCCCACTTAAACCTCCCTTGATTTTTTTTTTCCCCCAGTTTTTTTTCCGTTCTTCTTTCCCCTGAGGCCTCACCCCTCTGTGATAATTCCGTTGCCAAATTCACCCCGATGCAATTTGAGACCCCCTTCATGTTTTGTTTTCTCTTTTTCTTAGAAAGCCTTGGCCTTTTTTTGTTGTCGTTTTTTCGAAATTTTTTTCTTTCCTTGCTTTTTCCCCCTTTTGGGTGCCTTTTTTTTGGATCCCAACCTTTGCTCTGCTTCGATTTGCTGGCGACTCTTTTTCGCCCTCCCCCCCCCACCTTATGCCCCCTGATTGCCGTCCTTTTCCCTCCCAAGTCCCCCCCTTTTGGGTCCCCCCAAATTTCGGCCCCCCCCCCCCTCAAGACTCTTTTAACCCAAAAGTTCTCCGTGGGATCTAGCTCCTACTTGTTGGGAAATTCCCCCCGCCCCATTTGATCGACGGGGGCGTCCAATCTTTCTTTTGTTTTTTTTCCCCATTGATTTTTTTTTCTTCACTTTGGCCCCCCCCACCTGGTGGTGTTTGTCCGCTGGGTTCAATTTTTTTCGTTCCATTCGCGGAGACACTTTCTGTTTTTTTGAGCCATCAATTCACCCCTTCCACCCCCAAACGCCCCCGGGCCATTCCCCGACACCCGATTTTTTTTTCGATCCCGACATCTCAAAGTCTTTTTCCACCGATCTTCCATGATTTTTTTCCTTTCTTTTCCTTTTTTTACGCTACTCAACACAGCTTTTTTTGGTACCGCCCAGAACCCTTTCTCCCATCCCTCTCCTGCTGTTTCCCCCCCTGCATTTGTATTTCCCTCGGACCCCCACGGTCTTGGTCCCCCCCCGGTTATTTCCCCTATCCCAACCTTAAAATTAGGGCTTGATCTTCTTTGCTTTCGTCTTTTATTCTTCTTCCCGCCTCCGTCCAAAAAAACCCTCTCGAATTTTTCCGGAGACGTAAACGTTTTTGTTTTCAGCAAATTGAGCTTCTTGTCAGCGTTTTACCCAACCCAGTCAACGCACTTATACTCCTCCTTTTTTTTTTTCTAGCCCTTTCCTGCCGTGCTAAACCCTGGTTCTCATCTTCTGCCTGGCCCACCCTTTTTAAGGCTTTTTTTTTTTCCGGATTTTGCTCTTCCAACCTCCCGGATATTCTGCTATTCAAGACCACCCCCCCCCCCCCCCCCCCCACGTAGTTGTTCTTTTTTCGACTTTTTTACTTTTTTCCCCTTTTTTCTACAGGACGGTTTTTAAAATATCCTTTTCGGGGGCCCTCACCGCGTCCCCGATTTTTTTTTCCCCCCCTCGGCCCTAACCATATCGAGATGGTAGGCAGTTTTTTTTTCCGGGCAGTTTTTGGTATTCCTCCCTCTTCCCTTTTTTCCTTAGTTCCAGTTCCCCTTTCTTTTGGCATTCCCTCAACGGCTGATCTTTCGGCCGTTTTTTTTTCTTTCTAAGACCCGCCCTCCTAGCGGACCACTTTTTTTTCTTCAAAACGATCCCCCCAAACTCTATCCCGTTTTCAAATCTTCGTGCGCTCCCCATCTTTTGTGCCGTTTTTGAACACTTTTGAGGATGGTCCCTTCGAAAAGGATCCCCCCCATTTTACTTCTCCCCTTTATTGCAGTTCTTTTTGCACACTCCCTGGAACCTCTGTTTCTCGCCTTTTTTTCTTGCGGACGAAAACTTTTTCTTTCCTTTCTGTCAACTTAATTTTCCCAGACAATACGTTCAAATTCTGAGGATTTTCCACAGCAAGAAGAACCCAAATGGTCCCCCACTCAAGCGGTTTGGGTTGTTTATTGATCCTTTTTTTTTTTTTTTCAAAAAGGCCCTCCTTTCCCCCTTTCTTTTTTCCTTTTCCCTTTTCATGGGTACGTCTATTTCCACAGGGGATGTTTTTTTTTTGTTTAACGGCAAGCCCTTTTTTGCAGATTTCCCGCCTCGGGAAAAGGACTTCTTTTTTCCCCCTTCTCCCCCTTTCCCCCTTTGGCCTTCCAGTCTTATTGCGTCACCCTGGGGCTCCCTCTACCAAAGTCGCCGTTTTTGACGCCCCTGCTTTTTGGACACCACTCCATCAATCTTTCTACCTAGTTTCCTGCTCGTCGTTTTTTTTTTTGTCCATAGTACCCCACGGGCTTCCCCCCACCCCTTTTGTTGGCCAGGTCACCATGTGAGCACTTTTTTCTCGATGCTGACCTTGTGACTGTGCACATCTTTGTTTTCAGTCAGTCTTTTCCCATCGATTTAGGGTTTGCCTCCCCCTCCTTCTCTAATAACATGCCTTTTGCCCGTCGCTGTTTATTGCTGCTCCCCCTTGGTCTACCTTTCCACTTAGTTTTCTCCCTTATGCCCCCATTTTGTCATGGTCGTAACAATGGAACCCCTGGAGTCTCACGTTCTTCCCCTCTTTGACTGTACCCCTTTTGTCACGGGTTTCCCTGAGCGCAGACCTTTCAAAAGGACGCTTTTTTTTGGGGTCTGCCGAGAATTTTTTGACCCCTTTTTGATCGTAGAGGCCTTTACGCCTCATTGTTTCTTTTTGCACGCGGTTTTTTTTTTTTCCGGTTCAAAACATTTTCTTCCTGAAAATCCCAAAAGGGTCATGAACTCTGAATTACTTACTTTTCCTCCTTATACTTTTTATATTTTTTTTTTCTTTCTCTTCCGAACCTTTTCAGGTGCCCGATTGTTAGGCCCCGGCGGTCTGACGGTTTAAGCGTTCCCCCTTTTTGTGTTGGGGTTTTGGTTTTTTTGTTTTGTTTGTTTTTAGGGTTCCTGCCTACCTGATTTCCTGCGTTTTCCCCCCTGGACAAGAAGTGACTGGACCCCAAAAACAAATTCCTTTTCTTGTTTACCATATTCCCCCCTTCCTTGGTCTTTTTTTTTTTTCCTCACTAGTCCCCTTTTTTTGAGGTTCTCCTCCCGGAAACCCCTTCCCCCTTTTTCGCATTTTTTCCCCTTTATCTTCCCCCCACAGCTCCCCCCTTTTGGGTTTCTTTCTCTGTCCTCTTGCAGACTGGGGGCGGGGACGAACTTTGGGACCCCCCCACCCTTTTCCTTGCAGCGTTCCCCTCTGCGCCTCCCCCCCCCCCCCAACGAAAACGTCACATTTACAATCCCCTCGTTCAAGCAAATTCTAAGTCCCCATGTTCCCGATTAATTTATTGCCGCATTAGGACATCTGTCCCCCCCTTTGTTTGTCTCCGCGAAGTGCCTTACCTTCTCCCTTTGATTTTCCACCTCCTTTGTTTTTTTTCCCCCACGTTCACCCCCTACCCCCTGGTCATAACCCTCTTCGCATCTGTTTTTTTGCTTGATCTCCTGGGTTTTTTTTGTTTCAAATGTTTTGTTCTTTTTCATCGAAGCCGCTGTTGCCCGCTGGTACCCCCCTGGGTTTCCCTTGCCCCCCTTTTTTGGAGGCCGTTTTTTGCGCTGCCGTTTCCGAAGGCACAATTCCCCCCGGTTTACTCCATTTCTGGCTTCGAGGGGGAGTTTGAACCCTTTAAAATTCCGTTTTGGCTTCTGCCAGAGGTACTCCCTCATTTTTCTTTTTCCGCTTTTGCAGCCCTCCCCCCCCCGGGCTTTCTCGCCACAAGGTCCCCGGTTATGGGCTGAACAAAGCTCCAAAACCTTGCAGACCCCGTTGTCTGGTTTTTTTTCCTGTTTTTTTTAGCAAAACCGCACCCATCTGTTCCGGGTAGTGCAACTCCACTAGGGTTCTGGACCTCCCTTAGCGCTTGGGCGACGGCGTGGCTGTTTTACCACGTTCTTTCCCCCCCTCCCGTTTCTTTTGTGAGTTCCCTTGAACAAAACCCCCCCTACAAACAAACCTTCTTCAAGAGTCGCCGTTTCCCCTTGGTCCGACCCCTGCGCTTCCCTTCAATTATTCCTCCCATAAAGGCATGAACTTTCCCAAAAGTAAAGTATCGCTTTTTCATTTCCTTCCGGCGTCCTCGCCTGCCCCCTAGACGAGTCAGACGAAAGGAATCTTTTCAGGTTTTCTTGTCTGCCTTTACCTTTCCAGTTCTCCCTCCGCACCCCCCGCAATTTAGAATTTCTTCTGACGGGATGGACAGGTCCCCCCCTTTTTACGGGAATCTCCTTTTCCTACCCTTCTCTTCCCCTGGTTAAAACTTTTTTTAGGGTATCCCCGGAACTTTGGTTTTTTCCCCTGGTTTGTGGCTGACACTGGCGGTTTTTTTGGTTGAAATCCAGTTAACCCCCCCCCAAGTCCTCAACCCGCTTTTTTTTTAATGTACTTCCTTCTTTCTGCCCTTTGCTCCCCATTTCTTCCAAATCCTCCCTTTTTCCAAGATGTTCAATTTTTAATGGGTCCGGAATTTTATTTCCCCTTTCTTTTCGTGGGCCTTTTTTCAAGCCAAATGCTTGGCACGATCTGGGACAACCGACGACACCCCCAGCTCCTTTTCTGTTCCCTAAATTTTTCTTTTTTCAAATCCCGGGGAACTTGAGCCTGATTTTTCTTTTTTCTTCCCAAACTCTCCCCTTGCTCCCCCCTCTCGCCGAATTTCCAAGTTGGTCATCAGAATCCTTCTCTGCCCCCCTTCCCTTTTTTGCGGACCTCTCACCCCTTCCCTTTTTTTAATAGGTACGCTGGCCAGGAAAACTTAATCATTCCTTTTCCGCAAAGGCCCCTTTGAAATCCCCCCTCCCCGTTTTTCTTTACATGCTTTCCTGGCCTCTCTCCCAGGATGCCCCTTAAGTAGAGGTAACCCTTTCTTTCCCCCCATTAAGGTTTTTTTGAACCTTTTTTGTCCCCTTACCTCCCACTTTTCCTTCCCAGAGTTTCCCCTTCCCGAAGGATAACACCTAGGGCACCCTCGCTGGATCAATGGCTAGATTTCCCCCCCACTTTGGAGGACTTTCCTGAGTGACAGATTCGTTTGGACATTTTTTTTTGTGTTTTACTCAATTTGTGTCCGCTGCTTTCTTTTTCTTTCCCCCTTACCTCCCCGCTTGTCTTTTTTTTTTGTCCACCCTTCCCTGCCCTCTCTCCATATAAAAGTCACCCTTTTTTGACCCCATAACTCCCTACACTCCCCCACCCTTTGGGTCTAATCGCCCTCTTCTCCTGGTCCAAACAATCTTTTCAGCTTTTGCCATTTCCCACAAGGAACCCTGGCTTCTTGCCCCAAACCCTCCCTGCCAACCCTTAAGTCGTTTTCCCTTCGGTGCAGTTCCTTTCCCTTTTCCCCTCGTTCCCCCGACTCCCCCCTCACCACTTTTTCGCCTTTTTTTAAGGCAGCCATTTAGTTTCTTCCCCACCCCTTTTTTTTGAGGCTCGGGATCCCTCTTGGGACTTTTCTTTCTTGATTGTTTTTTTTTTTTTACTTCACCTCCCCAAGAATTGATCGCAAATTGGTAGCCCTTACACCTCCCCCCCTTCCATCTTTTCCGGTGCGGTTAACTCAGGGGGATCCATTTTTCAAAGCAACCCTTTTCTTTTCCGGTAAACCTTTCCCCCTTGACCCTTCTTCACTCGTGCCCCGGTTTTTCTGTTCACCCGAACTATTGCTTTGACACATCCCCTGGAAAAGTATGATATTGTTCCCCTTTTTTTTCTTTCATGCTCCCCCCTTTCTTTTTTCTTTTTATTTCCCCATATGAAACCCCCCTTCTGTCCTCCCCTTAGTTTGATGGCGTCCGTTTTCGTGAAATCTTTTCCTCTTTGTCGAGGTTCCTTTTCTCTGGTCTTCTGTTGGGCCGTCGCCCCCCCCATTTTTCTGGCAACATCTGCTCCGCTTTCCTGCGTCCCCGTTCTCGTTTTTTTTTTCACCCCCAACCTTTTTTCCACATCTTTCCCCGAAAGCCCCGGGAATCCCCCCTAATCCTTTTCACTCCTTCCCAACCCGTACCTTTTTCCAAATGGCGGGGATCTCTTTCTTTTTTTTCCTTTCCTAATACTTTTTTTGTTTTTTTATCTGATCCATCTTTTGGTTCCCCCTGGATCGCCCAGGTGATGTTTTTTTTTGGGGCCCCCTTTTTTTCGTTTTTAGGTCCCAGGTTTTTTTCGGAATACCCCCTTTTCAGGGGCTTTCCCCCACTTCCCCTTTTTTGTTTCCCCCCCGAACCCTTTTGTGGTGGGGTTTTCCCTGATGCCTGCTTTTGTTTTGCCAGTCTTTTTTCCGCCGATTTTCCTGGCCAAATCCTGCCCCCCCCCCTTGCGGCCCCCCAACGTTCCTGGTCGCCTCGCCGTTCCTCGACACGTTTAACAAGGACCTTGCCCCCTTTTCCCACACTCGAGGCTGACATGAAAGTGTTTTCTCTTTTCATCTTTTTCCTTTTCAGCCTCCCCCTTTTTTTTTCCCTTTGACTTTTTTATTCCCTCCCTCTCCCCCCTCTCCTGATGTTTCCACTTGTATTTTTCGTGTATTCCCAAAACTTTCCCTGCTGCCGATCCCCCCCCTTGCCCCCCCCTTTTTTCGACGCTTTTTTTCTTTCAGCGAACTATTTTTTTTGAGGGGCTGGAGTCTTCTCCCCCCAGCCCGTTTTTTTTTGTGGTGGCTGTTTCCCCCTGCCACGTTGATTTGGACCCCTTTTTTCTTGTTTGTACTGCTTTCCCCCCCTTGGGCTCTCCCCCAATTCTTTTTTTTGCCGAACCCCCTTTACGACTTCGGCACCAAGCTTTGTCCTGGGTGTACCCCCCCCATGTTTTTCCCTAGACTTTTCCTCTGGGAATTTCTCCCCTCGCTTTGCTGACAGGGTTCCGTCTCGTCTGGACCATGGAGAGGCCGTTCTTTTCCTTTCTTATTGCCCTTTTTTTTTTTCCCCGCGTCCCGGGCCGTACCTCTGGCTTTTTTGTCAATCCCCTGTTTCGCCAAAGGCTTGCGTGCTGTTCCCTCATTGTGGGGCTCCGGGCCTAGTGCGTTTTTTTTCCCCTCTTCCGCTCTTTCTTTTTTTTCCTTTTTTGATGCCTTTTTAGGCCCTCTATGGGTCTACCTTTTTCTTTCGATCTTTCTTCCTATTTTACCGATCGTCCCTCTCAGTTGGGCTCTTTTTTCCACCTAACTTCCCCCCGGAAAACCCCACGATAGTAGCGACCAAATTCAAGGTCCCCCAATTTTTCCCCCACTTCCCGTCTTCCCCCCTTTTTGGCGCCCCCCTACTTACACGAGGGCGTTTTGTCCCAAAAAATTGGATGATCCCTCCTCCCAGGAAGTTCCCCCCCCGGTTTTTTCCTCCCCATTCTTCCTTTTTTTTTTTTTTTTTCAAAGGAACCCCCTTTTTCAGGTTTTTTCCCCCCTATGGACAAGTTGTTTGGCCCCGGCCCTCCATGTTTTTCCCCCTTGCCAACAAAAGGGAAGTTATTTTTTGTCCCAACCTTTTTTCCCTTGACCTCCCCCCCCCGCAGACCTCCCAAACCTCTTGAGTTTCTTTATTCTCTTTCCACCTCCCCTTGAACTAACTTCAAAAAAACCTAGAACGAGGAGCTGGGTTTAGTGATTTGTCCGAACCCACACCCCCCACCAACCTACCCTTTGGTTTCCCCCCTCTGGTCTTTGCGGTGGGGACTTCAGCACATTGTGCAAACGTCTAACCCCCAACTATGGGCTTTTTTTTTTCTTATCTTTTTGCCCCTCTTGCAAGCTATGGGGAAGATTTCCCCCCTCTAGGACCTGAGGCGTCCCTCTACCACCCCCCCGGGGCTTCCCCCCCGACAGGACCGGCAGGCTTTAATTTTTCATTTAAGACCACTTAACCTTTTCCCCCTTAAAAGTCCTTCCCCCCCGGGGATTCGGCCCGCAAGGTTTTGGGCCCCCCACCCCGGTAGTTTCAAAACAAAAATCTTCTCGCCGTTACCAGTCCAGGTTTCCCCCCAGTAGTGATCCAGAAGGGGGATTCCCCTTTTGGTGTCCCTGCCCCTTCTTTTTTTATGGAGGTTCGATGGACCCATGGCGTTGCACCTCTTTTTACCGATTCCCCATAGATCATGTTTGGCCTTTTCCCGTCTCTCCCCCTGGATTCTTTCTGGGTTTTTTCGTCTCGCTTTTCCGTCAGACACGCCCCCCCTCAACGTCTTTGGACCATTTTTCACCCGTTTCCCAGAGGTAACTTTTATAGTCCCCGTAATGTACCGGTCCCCCCCCTTATTTCCACTTCAAGCGACCCGTTTTTTTTCTGTTATCGGAACCCTTTTAATCTTCTTTCACGACCTCATTTGTCCCCCCCCGATTCGTTTTGGGACTCCCCGCGCTGAAAAACCATTTTGGTCCTGACCGGCCCAACGGGTCTTAATGGACTCTTCCAGTGACCCCCCCCCCTTTTTTTACTGTGTTCAGTCTTTTCCTAGTGCTAGAAACCTTCCCCCCCGAGTGCCCGGTTCTGCTTCCCCTCACTGTTGGCCTTGTCTTGAAAATGTCCCTTCTTGCCTACCTTTCTTCCTGCTTTTTTAGGAGCTACCCCGATAACCCTTTTTCGTAACCCCCCCCCAGTTCGACCCCCAAATTTCCGGTCGGGGAGCTGGACCAGCCCCCACCCCACCCACCCCCTGCGGAGTTTTCGTGGTTCCCTTTCTAAAGCCTCTTGGCTTTCTATCCCACGAATTAAGACCCCTTTTTTAGGGGATTGTCCCTTCGCCGAGGGGTGCCCCCAAAACTTTTTTTTTCTTTTTTTTTGACTTAAACCTTTTTTCGATGGTCCTTTCCTGGCGCCCGCCTCGGGGGAACCCCCCGGAACACCTTTTTTATTGCCGAGTCTTTTTTCCGCCAAGACCCCCCCCCACCAGGTAATGGTCCAATAGGTTCAGCCAGGCCTGTGATCAGTTGGACTTCCCCCCCTTTCAGGCGCTCCGATTCCTTCCCCCAAAAACACCAAAAACGTTGCCCCACCTTTTCCGCACTTTTCCAGGCTGTCACCTTCCTTGTTTTCCCCCACCTTGGAAACAAGCGGTCGATTTGACCCCCTCTCCTAGGAAAACAACCTTTTATCCCCTGCCCCCCCTTTTTTTTCAACTCCTCCCCCTCGGTTTGTTTTTTTTTTTGTAGATGAGACCTTTTTTTAGGACAAATTTTTTCCTGGGACCGTTGTCACCATCTCGTTTTGGACCCCTTCTTTCCTATTGGATCCTGACGTCTTGCACGTCGCGGTTTGCCAACGGGTGGTTGTTTTTTTCGATATCCTCCCTGCCTTCCATGTAAGTTACCGGTTTTGCTACAAATTTTCCATGGGGGGGTGAAATGAAATTCTTTTCGTTTGCTTCGCGTTAAATTACCCCCCCATATTTTGGTCTTCTTCCAGAACCCCTGCAAAGGCTGCAACCTCCCGCCCACAAGTCACTACATTCCCCCACCTTTGATTTTTTTCCCCCCAAGATCAACTCCCTGGGATTGCCCTTTGAACTGGTCTTTCCCTTTCGAGAACCACCCCCCCTGAGGACGGTTCCTGCACACGAACTTTCCCCCCCTGCATTTTTTTCCGTGAATCCCGACCTTTTCCGGATTTTTTTTTTTCCTCCCCCCCCCCGGGCTTGTACGCCCCCGGTGCCTGTTAAGCGCTGAACCCCCACCCACTACCACGGTCTCGAAGGTCCCGTGCCGCCCGAACAAAATTTCCT
>Ga0179593_1628391_pt1 | contig 11771 bp, 13 predicted proteins | sample CZODoug2_1_08_16_FD_185931 | JGI IMG/M metagenome (GOLD analysis project Ga0179593, IMG submission 185931) | Vadose zone soil fungal communities from Angelo Coast Range Reserve, California, USA - CZODoug2_1_08_16fungal (PacBio error correction) | ecosystem: Environmental > Terrestrial > Soil >... | reverse complement strand
TGAAAATTTTCTCCCCCTCCGCGGGTCCTATCCGAATGGGGGGAATATTATTAAAAGGGGCCGTGCCCCGTCTTCCTTTTCTACACGCTTCCACCAGATGTTCTTAAGATCCCCCCAACTGCACCACCTCTCATGCCTTATGTTTTCTGCGGTCCTTCCAAGACCTTTCACTATTAATTTATCTTGCTCGCCTAAAAAACCACCAACCCTTTATTCCTTCCCACTCCTTTGATGGAACCTACGATCCTTCGCTCCCCCCCCACTTTCCCTAGCCCTTTTTTCCCCCCCCCCAAGTGATTTTTTTAATCGGGTCCCAGGTGACCTTTTGTCTTTCCTCTATTCTTTTTGCTATCTTGGAACTCTCGTCTTTGGTCCCTGTCTCAACCTTAGTGTCATGGCCAAATGTTTATTTGTTTAGTCTCGTCTGGCTTTCATCTTCCTTCGCTCGATAGAGCCGCTCCCCTTTCCTAGCCACCCTTGTGGCCTTTTCGTCGGTGAGACCTTAAAATCGCTTTCCCCTATCAACCTCCCCCTTCGAGACGAGCACTTCTCGCGCGTATACATTTAAGAGTTTTCGCTCCTTGAACTCTCTTACAGAGACAGGCCTCCCGATTAAGCCGGAACTGTCTCCGCCTCTGTCGGCGAGGAGCCCACTTTCGCCTTCTGGCCCTCATAATACAACCCAACAACTCCCCTTGATTATTGACTCCTTTACAACCTCGGCCGATTTTCGCGCTTTTGCAATTTTCCCGAGGATGTGAGACATTGACTTCTTCGATTTCAATCGAGCCGATTCCGAGTCAAGACTTCGTTTTGGCCGTCCTCTTTTTTCTTCCCCTGTATGCATAGTAGAGTCCGCCCTTTCCGAGCACCCAGATCCCTACTGGGCTCTTGCCAAAGCTAAGCCAGAGAAGCGAGTCCCCCCAAAGTTCCTACAAATTTTCTCCCTCTCTATGCTGGCCGTCGGTGAAGAAGAGCCCTTCCACCGTTTGTAATCTCTTCTTTTTCCCAGATTTTCGTCGCCTTCCTCGTGAACTCTCTCGAGCATATTGGAGGAGCCTTTGTTTCCTCTCAACCTCCTTCCTAACCCGAGAAGGGTTTTCATCCTTCACCCCCGCTTTTTTCTCCCTCTTTCCCCTCCTTGCGGATACCTTGGATGGGCAGTCTGTCCCCCTGCTCCCTTCTTCCTCCCTCGAGCTTCCTCCCTCAAATTCATGCCCTGACTAAATTGCTTGTCGACTTCGGCATCCCGCCTTCGCCTAGATTTAGGTCCTTCTAACTTCTTACAATCCTTTTTCCCCTGACTCCTTATTCGGGCATCGTTTTTTATAATCAGGCACGTTCTGCATTCCCTCCGCCCAGTCTGCGTCGCCCTCTAGCGTCCGGTGATACCTTATTTGTTTGCTGACTTCTCGTTGACTTGAAATGACCCGCTGCGCCCCTCTCATGCGTCTAGTCACGCGGTTCAGCTTCGCGAGTCTGTCCCCCCCCCCTCGCTTCCCCCGATCCCTCCACGTAGACAAAGCCTGGCTTCCTTACACCTCCCCTGACTCCCCCGCCCCCTGATTAGCATGCCTCTCGGCGTTCCCCTACGACCTCCCTCTCTGGCAGGTTCTGCTTCAGGCCTCCCCTTTTCGCATAATGGCAGTGAAGTCAGCCCCCTTTTTGAGATCACGCCTTTTCCAAGACTGACTGTGCCCCTCCCTAACCCCTCCCCAGCAGAAACAAGGGCGTCGTTTTTTACCTATACGCCTTAGATCCATATTCCCCAAGGCTCGTTCTTTCTGCCAGCCCTTCAAGGGATTCCCAATGAATACAAAGATTATCCCCTTCTTGGTCCTTTTTTAACTAAATCGCCGCTAGGCGCGCCGTTTCGCCCCCTCCTTGTGATGTTTGTCGCCATGGTACTCGCTATGACAACCAGCCCGGAAGGTTCCTTCCCTGTTTTTTCCTCAACCTCGGATTCTCCCCCCCGCTTTATGTGTGGTTGCTTCCCTTCCCCCTTACACCAACCCCCCCCCCCCTTGCCTTTCTGGAAGCCCCCCCAGTAAAGTTTTCTAAACAGTTTCATTTAGCTTCTTTTTTGTGAAGACCACTTTTTTTCAATCCTTTCCCAGGATTCGTCAGGACGTAGAGGTGTCATTTTAGTTTTCCCCTTGTTTTTCATCGAAATGCCACTGCGTTCCAAGTCCGAGAAATGTTACCTTTTCCTAGAATCCTGTTGTTGTTTCCGATTTTCTTTCGCTTCGGAAGGTTCTCTGTCCCCATTTTCCACTACGAAGAACCGATTAGGAAGAGACCGGACTTCTCCAGGGCCATTTCTTCTCGAGGGATCACCCCCCTTCGTATTCTCCTTAGAGCGATGAGATGTGTGGCGCAATTGACGGCTGACCTCTCCCGCGTCGGCGGGAGTAGGATATACCCTTTTTTCAATGATCCATTGCGCATTTTCTTTCATGACCCCCAAGGAGACTTGGCCCCCCCCCCCCGTGCGGGATCCTTCAGTCTCTCAATGGCCTACCCCCCCCACCCCCCCCCCCCCCCCCCAAGAAAGTCCCCGCACCCCCACCCTTGCGCGTCTTTTGCTCCGGGCTCTTTCGCTTTCTCCGCTTTCTTACCCCGCTCGAGTGTAGGCATGTATCCTTTTGATTTTGGTTCTAGCCATCTCCTTGAGATAAAGGTAGATGCGTCGACCTCTTCGTGCCCCCTTCGCTTTCTCTTTGCTTTTTAGGCGTGGCCGCTGGTTCTTCCCCCGATCTCGTGCATCTCATTGCAACCTTTTTTTCTTTCTGAATTCTCCCTTAGATCTTGTTGAATGGCAATGGTCGCACCAACGCTTCCCTCTTTTTGAGGACGCCGATGATGCGGTATCCGTCGTGTCACGGTCAAGTGAATTTATCGTTTTCCTGATTCTTGTTAACTCGCCTCTTGTCGTGTGTCATTTTTTTTTTCGCTTTTTAAAAACTTCTCTCCTAACGCTTTTCGCGGTATGAATCTTTGAGACAAAGTTTCACTCCCTCCTCTCTCGACCCCTGTACGTGCGCCAGCCAATGTCTACGTCTCGCCTCCCTGAGGGTCCTACCGCTTTTGATTAGAGCGGTTGCCAGCATCAAAGCCGATGATCCAAACAATCTTCTTCATTTATCAACTTAAGTTTGACGACCGACCTCTAGGGCGCTCCTCACTCCCCCCCCTCCTCCCGAAGAGGAGGCTCTTCATGCTTCGCCGCTCGAAGGGTTGGTCTTTTCGACTGACCCCTTCCCCCTTACTCCAGATTCGGGCATCACCACACCGCCCACCCCCCAACCCCCACCTCCCTCGTCGAATCTCTGAGCGGACTTCTGAATTTTTTTTTGAGATGCTCCCCTTTCCAGACTCGATCTATCTCGGCCATCTGTCAATTTCCCTCCCCCTTCTAGTTACCAGCGACTTCATGCATTTAAACCCGCCCCAGATATGTATCATATGGCTTTTTTTTTTTTTTTTTTTGCATTTTTTTTTCTTGAGATGTTCGAAAGCGCCCGTGGCTTTTCTCTCGCCCTCATTCTATGTGAACGCTGACCTCTTTTCACCGGTTATCTTTTGCCCCCGAAGGATGCACGCCTACCCCCCCCTCCTAATTTCTTCCGCGCGCAGCCTTTGTATAACTGTCCTGAATAGGGTTCTGGACCTTTTGCTAGAAAAGCGGCCTGGGGAATTCCGTTCCTACCGAAACCGCGTGTTGTGGTTCTTTCTTCTTCTCTCAAGTGCGGCCCCCCACGTTTTCAGATCCTCCCCGCAGGGCTCCGGTCGGGCCCTACTCTCGATTTGCTTCTTCGATTTCGCGCAGTGCTCCGGCATTCTTCGGGTTCTTCCAACGCGCGTCCGTGATTCTTCCTCCTCTTTGATCTTTCCCCCCCCTGCGCAGCGAGCGTAGTGATAAAGTCCCCTTTGCCCCGCCGGAAACTTTTTTCGCTTCTTTCGGAGCGTCCGAGAGTCCATCCCTCCTAACCCCCCACCCCCTTTTGCTTCCCATATCATTTTTTTTTTCCACTTCGGTGAATTCCCAGATATTTCCCTCAAGAGCCTCCCCAAACCCCAAGACCGGCTTTCCCGTTCTTCATCATGAAGCCATCTGGAAACCCCAGTCATTTTCCGGGAACTTTGACTGCCCCCCCCCTCAGTTTTTTTTTTCCTGGCAGGGAGGTTCCATCCGCCTTTTCATGGAATACTTATGGCTCGCTAACGGTGCAGCGTGCAATCTTACCGCGTACCTCCCCACCACAGCTGCTGAACTGTTGTTTCCTTTTTTTTTCTTAAGACACAGATTTTCCCCGGTGCAGGCGGCGTTTTTCGGTTCAAGCTTACTTCTTACCCTTTTTCCCCCCTGACACCCCCCCAACCTTCGTATTTGCGGGAAGCTGTCTTTGGTTTTCCCTCTTTTCCTCCACCATTTTGTTCACATTGGTTTTCGAGGTTTTTTCGACCTTTTTCCCGTTTGCCCGTTTCCCTTTCGCCTTTTTCCCTAGTCAAAAGGGGCGTGACTGCGATTCGCCTTGCCTAGCCTTACTCCGCTGTTTCCCCTTTCCCTCCGAAATCCGCTACAGAGCATTTCTTCTTTCTTTTGTGCGGGCTACGTCCTGGTTCTACCCATTTTTTTTTATTTTCCCCTTTCTTAAGGATTACAAGGACTAGAACCCCCGGGAATCCCCCTTCCCTTAAAACCCTTCCGGAGCTTGGAATCCCCCACCCCCTTTCAGGCAGTCTCTTTATGTCCTGTTCATTTTTTCCGCAGCCTTCCTCCTTGTTTTTGGCTCCCTTAGTGAACTTATATCTCCCCTGTTTTCCCATGGAGTTTGTCATGAGTATTGTATCCAAATGTTCTTTTTCCTCGTTCCGGTGACCACTTTCTTCAGACCTCTCTCCCCCCCGATACATGCCTCTTCGATTCATCCTCCCCTTTTTTCGAATCCCTCTGCGAATGACTCGGGCTTTTTCCTGACCCTAACCCGCTCAACTTCTTCTCCCTCGGTATCACTTGGGACTCCTTGTCCTCCCGAATCGAAGGCGCTCTTTAGATCTACGAGCCCTTTCCTGCGAGTCTTCCTAGTGGAGCCAACGGTTTCTCCTATTTTCCTCTTTTCTTCTCCTTTTCCATAATTCCCCCAAACAAAGCGGTTGCTTTTTACCTCTCCTCGATTCTCATTCCCCTGCAGACCCTCCTTGGATGAGACAAAGGAGAGTTTCTTCCCCTTCTTTTTAAAGTCCTTCTGGTCCTTGTCGTCTCCCATTATGTAGTTGGCAGAGTGCATCTTCCTTTTTTACCCCCCCCCAAGTGAGGAAACCCTTTATGCAATAGCTTTTCCCATGACTTGTCGCCACATCCGAGAACTTCACTTCTCTCCGATACTCACAAGCCGCGCTTCAAAACGTGCCCCTAACTTCTAGAACCCCCCCCTTTTTTCAATAGCATAGTGAATCCATTGGCCTCCGCTGGTCCGGCTGTTTCTAATTGCGGCGCTACACGATTGCTCCTACTCACCCTCTGGTTTTGGAGCTAAAGGTTTGCGACGGTCTCTCCCAAGGCAGGGTCGATTCTCTCCTACCAACCAAGGCAGGGGGGTAGATTACCTCTACGCTTTTATATTCTTTTCAGTCAGCCGATTAACCTTCGAGAGGACCGTACCTTACATGCCCCTTCCGCAGGTTCGCGTACTTCAGCATCTAGATTTAGCCCAATTCCTTTTTTTTCTTATCCTCCCCCCACCCCTGCACTTATCGGGCATCGTTGATCATAGGCAGTTGTGACCTCCCCTTCTCCCTCCTCGATTCCCCCTGTTCGCGTTGCCTGTTAGATACTTGTCCCCCTTCGAGATATAGCTGGCAGAAGGACTTCTTTCTTGCATTTTTACATGCTATCGAGCACGTTTCAGCATCCCTCTCGTTTTTTCTCGTCCACTTCCCTTTTCGATGATCCAGAAGCGTTTCCGTCTACTTTTTTTCCCTGCTTACCCTCTCATTCACTTGACAGTCCGCCTCCTTCGTCCTCTCCCGACCCTCAAGCAAGGGCCTCTCTCGGTTTCCTTGAAGCACAGCATTAATGCACGTGACCCTTCGTCACCTCCATTGGCTTTCCTGCAAAGATCTCTTCTTCTTCCCCTTTACTCACTCCCCCCCACAGCTTTGCTGAAGGAGAGAGAGCTGACTCCCTTCTCTCTTGATATCAAGTAATAACAATCTTCAGGCCCTCCACCGGATCATAAGCCCACCCCATTTCCCCCCCCAGTTTCAGCTCCCTCACTCTCCCATCCAGAGCCCTCTTCTCTAATCTTTCTGTCCTGGAAGGTTTTTTTCTTGAAATTTATTTGGGCTAGGAGATAATATCCCCCCTCCCACCTTCCTACTTTTTTGCCCTCCCCTTGCTGCGCGAGACATGGATGAGCTAGCCGACCTGCCCGCGTTCCCCCGTCAAGTCCCCCCCACTATTCGTCTTCTCCTGAGCCTCCTTTTTTTTTTACCAGGCGGCCCGAAACTCCCCTTTTTAGTGTCCGGTTCGCGTCTGTCGTTCTAGTATGGGTCAACCCTTTACCCTTCCAGAGCGTACCCCGTACCCCTCCTCTGTTGTCTAAGAGAGCCTTCGTTGTTCTTCCCGCTCTGCAGGTTCTCTGACCCTCCCCTCCATAGTTACTCTTTCCTCGATCTTAAAGGGATAAAGCCGGTGCTTCTATTGCCTGAATCTCTTTTCCCCCCGGAGCGGATTCCTTATGAGTTTGCTCTGTTTCACCGTTCTTAATAAAGCCGCGCGTTCTAGTTCCTCAAACGTCTACAATGATTCATTTCTTCGCCCCTTGTTTTTACCACGGCGCAAGGTTCTTTCCTGAAACCTAACGTGCCTTCTACTCTACCAGATGTACGACCCCCCATACTGCGGAACTAGCCAAAGGCGGTCTCTCTTGGCTTTAATTTTCTAAGAGATTGTCACCTCTCAGATTTTGTTATCGGTGGTTTTAGCGGTCTAGACGAAAGCCTTCCTATATATGAGATCGACATGGAGAGATGCTTTTCCCCTTCCTCCGCTTCGGTACGTGACGGAGATGTTTCCCCCAGAGCCTCGTCTTTTTCCAGTTTAAATTCGTAAAAGTGCATCTCTTGCTCTTCTCACCGATGCGAGGCATGGCTTTGCTGAACTTTGCTTTTATTTCAGCCCGGTTTCTGTAGGGTCAGCGCAAACCCTGCGTACTTCCTGACGATCTTGAGCTCATAGAATTCGTCGTTGACCCACATACGCTCTCTTTCCCACAGACTGCTCGACATTCTTAAAAGTTCACGCATCCATCGCTTGAATTTATTGCACGTCCTGTCTTTTCCCTCTCCTAAGTCCGGAACTGTGGCCCGGCGCGATCTTTTTCCCTTAGTTTTCCAGCGGGCTTCCTCCCCAAACTGGATTCTCAAACCCCTTTCTAAATTTTTCCTTTGTCTTGAAGCCAGTTTAGCCCCTGTCCGAAGAGATGCGAAGTAGTCCCGCCTAGTTCCCGCATGATTATCTTTTCGGGCTTTTCCAGTTGGACGGCTTTAGCCCAGTCGCCTTCCCCCCTTATCGTGGACTTGTAATCTACACCCCTGCCTTCTTTGATGTGTCAAATAGAACTTCTCTTTCTTCTGCCATTGCGTTTGCTGAAGACATGCCTTCTTCTTTTTTCGGACGTGCCTCTCCAGACATGCGCCCCTTTTCAGTTTCCACGAGACTCATGACTATCTTACTTTCCCCCCATCTCCTCGTACTCAATCTGGGTTCGGGTACCCTCCCGAGGCTTTTCCTTCCCTCGCGCCAGTGGTTTCTCGGTGTCGTACAACTCAGGAGGCTTGCCTTTACAGATTTTTAAGCGTTGACAAACACATGGATGCATCCCGCGACCCGATCCTCCTTTGCGAGAAGAGGCCTGTCTAACGCCCGAACGTTTTGCCCCCTTCAGGGGAGGCTTTTAGCAACTTCCGTCTATAAGATGACCCCCTTAACCTTTTTTGTGTCCTGCGTCACGTGCGGAAAACACCCTTTTCTCCATCTTCTGAACTCCTCAGTGCCCAGTATTCTTTTTCCCCAATCCTAATTTACGCCTTCTTTCAGCCCCCGAAGGGCTGTAAACGGCTTTCTTTGTCCGAGTCGGAGGTTCCGATCGAGAATTTTTTTCCCCCTCCCCTATTACTCCTTCTTTTTCAACCTCTTTAAGTCCCTGTAAGGAGAGGAACTTTTCTTTTATCTTTTAGAGCGAAAGTCCTCTGAGGTCAGACCTTCCGTACGACTAAACATCACTCATGAAAGCTACCGGTGAAGTCCCTCGAACCTTCACCGACGAAAGCCCTAAGAGCAATGACCCCCACCTGACCTTTTTCTGCCCATGAAGCAATGTCAGCACCGTGACCCTACGCTTTCTCCCCGCTACTGCAGTGGGGAAATGGGCAGGACTTTTGTCTGTTTTCGGGTCTGGATCCTATCGATCCTGACCCAGTCCTTTCTTGCCTGACACACGCGTAGCCGCGATGACCCCAAAGATCTTTCATGCCCCCCCCCTTTTTCTTATTGAGGGGAGTTTCTTTTCCTCTTCGGTGGTGAGAGTGTATGGTGCCACCTTCCTCCCCCTGCCCAAAACTTATTCTTTGCCCGCGGTTCTGAACGGGGAAAAAGAGGTACCTCTTTTCCCCCCCTCCTTCATCCTCCTATCATGAACTCGTTTTCCAAGTCCTCTTCCTCTTGAACCCCATCCTACTTTTTTCTTCTTGGCTTTCCCGCGAGAACCTACCGTTCTTCCCCCAGCATCCTTTCCGCACTTTCCATCCACACTCTTGAAGTAAGTAATGCGGGTTTTTTTCCTTCGCTTCCTTTCTACCTTATGTTACCTGCTCGCACTAACTTACCAAAGGAACCTGGACTCTACTCCCTCTAGCCCCTTCCCCTTCCGGAGCCAAAGTTGACTGTGAATGAGGTTAAAGTGCTCCCATTGCTTTCCTCCTCCCCCCTGGGCCCGGTCTTTGGATTCCTATTAGTAAAGTCTCTGTTTTTTTTTCCCTTTTCATCATACTCTAATGAGTCTCAAGTCTGCTTTTGGATTACCCATGGAAACCCGATAGACCGATCTCTACCATGACTCTTTCCTTCTGACACTTGGAACTAGCCCCGGTCCGCTCGCCTTCCATGACGGCCTTCCTAAAAGACATCGCGACTCGAAACTTACTTGACTGATTTATCCTCCAAGCCCCCCCTGCGGCCATCGACTCCTCGTCCTCTTCTATTGCCCCCGCACTCATGAGAACTGCTGTCTGTGTGAGTGTTGTGGCCGACCTTTATGAGACAGCCCCCCAATTTTTCTTTAAATAGATCGGACCGATTCCCCCCCCCGCTTCCCTTTAGCCTCGATTTTCCACTGCCTTACAGTGACAGGCCCTCCTCTCCATTTCCAAGAGTTCGTCTTTTTACCTCCCCCCGTGCCACGGTTTTTTTGACAACTATGTGTGCACTGAATTCCCAGAGTTTAAAGAATAATTTCCCAGCTTTACCTCTCCCCTCCCGTGAGCACTTTTCTCCCCTCTCATTTCCAAACTTCCGACCCGAGAGCCCATTTATGACCTTCCTTATTTGTACGATCTCGCTTCTGAAGTCGTTTAATTGGCTGTCGCAATTTTCCCCTTTCGGACACATATAGCATATCTAGGACCCAGTTTGAGGCCAGTCACACTTCTTACCGAGACGACAGAAAGGGGAGATCTAGACATCCGGAGGGCGGTAGATTAAGATGCCATTTTGTCTTCATCCCTGCTTTTCTTCAAGTCTCTCCCCACCACATAAACCCCCTACCCCAAAATTATCTCTTGCGCCCCGCATTCTTGATCTGGGATCGTCATCCTCGGAATTCTTTCGATCTCTTAGGTCTCTTTCTCCCACTATCCCAGATCCATGCCCTTTCCTCCGTTGCCATAGTAAAGTTGTCTATGTGCCTGCTAGCTCCCCCCGCCCTCTTCTACCGCTTTTTTCGGCACTTCACCAAATGTTCAGGTTTTCCTAGATTCATCTTGGTCTCTTTACGCGTCTCTTTTTTTTTACAAGGTTAAGCCATGCCTCTTGCCCATCCTATTCGATATACTCCAAGAGCTTTCCAAGTTCTTATCCTGCTTCCTTCTCTCCCTTCATGACCTTGACAGCCCCTACTATGTCGTTCATCTCATGCTTCCCAAGACCCAGGCCGACTTCTTATCAATTTCAGGCCCAAGCCCCTAGCCTACTGGCCTATTCCCTTCCTAAACCAGGGCTTGTAGTTCGAGATCCCCTCCCCATCTCGAAAGACTCCCCTCCCCCCACTTGAGGGCAAGTCCCTTTTTTTCCCTTTTTTTCTTGCCAAGGACCTTGATAGCCCCATCGGGCTCACCAACGCCTGCCTCCCCCACAATATAGAGAGGTTGCGCTATGCTCCGACCCTCCAGCCTTCGCCGCTCGGAGTAGTCCGTTTCCGCTTTCTTTCGCCCCACTTCCTAGCGACTGATTCAATCATTCTTTTCCACGCTAACGGTTTATTCCCCCCCTCCGTGGCCACCCATTCATTGTTCTCGCGACTCCTCCGCAGAAATTGAGTGTGAAGCTCTTTTCCCACCCCTATATAGGCTGCGCTTAGCCCCTTTTGCCCCCCTTAGGAGTCACGCATCGTAAGGCTTGGCCCCCCCCGTACGCTCAGCTCTTTTTTAGGCCAAATTTCCCTCACTCTTCAAGACCGAACGACTATCTCTTTTCTACTCCTTTTTTTGGATCTCTTCTTTTGTCTTTCTGAATTTCTCTGTGACCCTCCTCTCATAAGTACGCTTCATTCCCTCTCACTCTCGGGGCCTCGTGCATCGATGGTTCCCCCAGTCTTCTGAACTCCTGTCTGAGCTGACTTCCAAAGCCCATCATTTCCGTGCAGCTTTCAAACGTTCTCTCCCCACCCCCACCTTTTTGAGAGACCTGAGGTACTAAAGGAGATCGTGTTGAGGGATCTCTCTACCCCCCTAATGTGAACAACAAGAACGTATCGTTCCCCCCCCCAATTCTTCCACGACTCGAGAGGAGATCATATAATACACGCTTTCTCCGAGTCTTTTTTCAGTTCCCCGCTCTCCTAGTCTTCAGGAAGAGCAAAACTGACCGGAATCGCATGTCAGCCCCCTCGAGACCTCCCCCTAACTTTGTGCGTTAGGAGGAAGTGAGATGGGTACTTTCCCCTTCAATGCATTTCCCCAGACAAATATAACTGAATTCACTTTTCCATGTACTTCCATTCCTTGCATCGGCCGCTTAACCCATTGCCGCTCCGTGTTTGCTTAGGCCTGATGATGCTCCGAAGCGCCTTTTTCCCTTTCACTTTTCCTCTTAGAGGTCCCTCGCATCCCATATGTCGGGACTTCCCCTGCTTCGTTTTTGAAGATACCCCTTCTTTTCTGAACTCTCGATGACGCTCTTCCCGTGCACTTTAAGAGCTTCTCTATTAATCTAGATTCCCTCTTCTCTTTTTGCCCCCCCCCCCCTTATCTCACGGCCCTTACTTTTTCGAGTTTTGATGCTTAGAGCCTTTTCCATGAAGCCTGCTCAAACGATTCATTACTGAGTAGATTCTCTTTTATTGAAGTTTTAGACTCCTGAAATCTAGCTCTAAGCTTATGCCCGGAACAGTCGCAGACTTCTTTTAGCAAGATTATTTTAGTCCTCTAGACTGGGATAGGCTTTAGCAGGCTTTGACCCTCCAGCGTTAGGGCCCACTCTTCGTAAGACA
>Ga0179593_1616224_pt1 | contig 11771 bp, 11 predicted proteins | sample CZODoug2_1_08_16_FD_185931 | JGI IMG/M metagenome (GOLD analysis project Ga0179593, IMG submission 185931) | Vadose zone soil fungal communities from Angelo Coast Range Reserve, California, USA - CZODoug2_1_08_16fungal (PacBio error correction) | ecosystem: Environmental > Terrestrial > Soil >... | reverse complement strand
CGCTTTCCCTGGCCCCTATCATGGCCAGAACCCTTTTTATGTCCTTCCCCACCAATCGTATAAGTCGTTCACTCTCTTTCCCAAGATATTGTTAGGGTCATGGGGAATCATATTCCTGCTGTGTCTCCTGACATTTCTCTTTAAACGTGTTTAGCTTCCTCTTCTTTTGTTCCTTAACCGGTAGGCCCCGGAAGTTCTTTAAATGCGGTGGAATCGACGTTGACAGCCGCTCTGGCGTGCTGAACGTTCTAAAACAAGCCCTTGGGTTCTCTCTAGATTATTTCCATGGTGTTGCCTCCGCACTTCCCTTCTCTTCTTCGAAAAAAATAATCCTGAACCAAAAAGAACAGAGCCTCTCCCCTCTTTCCTGGAAGTCAAGAATGTTGTGTTCCCAACTTGCCCCCCCCAAGGGGTCCGTCGAGTATTTGATTCCGAACCGCATGGCTTTACCTTTCCTCAAACACCTTAGTAATTTTTCAATCATATAAATCCTGTCCCTTAGTCAAGATGACCCGACCAGTCGTAGAAGTGGTCCCCCCCCTCCCTATTTTCTTCCTTTCCCAAAAGGATAGTCTTCATTGCTCCCCCCAAGACTCGCAAGTAAACGGGATATAGAGTTTTCGGACCCCGGTTTTTCCGCGTGTTTCCCCTATTAAAAATCTTTCTTTTTCCAACCCTCTTTGCGTAAGCGATTGAACCCAAGGCCCCCTCCCTTTCGGTGCTGATAAAAATACTGGTTGGACGCTTCCAACTAAGTTCTTTTAGGTTTCCCCTTTCTAGGACTTTCTCTTCTTTTTCAAGGATCGGCTCTTGTCCCCGTACGCTTCTTCCCTCAGCAACGAAATGTCTTCAGCCTTCCTTTCCTCTCCTAGACTCTAGGGAGGCCCTTCCCCTCTGACCAACGCTCTCTGCCTCCGTAGGATTGCCTGTGAGCCAGCGCTTATTACTGAATCTATTTTCTTTGATTTTCTAGGTCGTTACGCAGCCGGAGAAATTAAGGGGGTCCTCCTCTCTATTAGAAAACCTCCCTTTCGCACCCGCGATGTGGCTAAACAGTATTCTACCTTTCTTCAGTTTTCTATCATCCAGCCCCATCCCTAGTAGTAAACTCCTTCATTGAATTGCCTCTTTCCTCCCCACTCCCGCTCTGTGGACGTTTTAGCTTCCCTCAACCTTCGAACGTCCCGCGATAACGTTACAGTTCAAAGGGTCCCCCATCCGCGCTATCCCTGCAACCTCCCTTTGATCAATTTTCCAGACAGTCCCCCCCTCAGCACCCCACTCTGCTTCCCCATGGATTGGTTACTAAGTAACCCCACTATGTAACTGCCGCTCTTTCACAGTAGACCATCTCCCCTTTCATTTTCTTTCTTCCCTCCGAGCCCAGAAGTCGCTACGCTTTTGCCCCCCTCCTCCACTTTCGGACACCTGGATTTTTTGAAAATCTGGTTCCCCAATTCAACTCCCTTACTTTGTTTTATAGCTCTTGACCCACTTTTTTCAAGAACCATTTCCGAAGTCTCTCAACCTGTGGTCCGAAGAATAAAAAAAAACAAAATGTAATTCCCCCTTTTTCATCTCTTGATGTATGGCATTCTGCTCCCCGTCATTTGATAAGAAGCTGATCCCGACCCAAGACCCCCTTTCCCTCCTCCCTTCTGGAAAAGCAAATATGTGCGTCCCCCCTTTGCTTCTTTTCAACTTTTTCGCGACCTGTTTTGTCGAAACTCTGTTAAACCCCACTTCCTCCAACTTCCTGTTTCTTCAAAAAACCAAAAAAAGTTCCTCTTTTATTGGTGCGCCTTCCGAACGCCCCCACGGGGGACTTACCTTTCCCCCAAATCTCCCGGAAAGTCTTTCTAGCGCCTCTTTCATATAGATGCTGAGTCAGGTCATTTTCGGGGGATTCGCAACCTGAGGACCTCTTAGCCCCCTATTTTTTTTCTTCCCTGATTCCTCCACCCATTTTGGTGTTGAGACTTCTTCCTTCTAAGTATTGTAGAAATATCCTCCTTTTTTGCCCTCCGAATTCGTTCAATGATAAGAATAGATATGCCCCCCCCCTTTCGCCCCTCATTTCCCCGTTCTTCGGTTAACCTAGGGGCTAACATTTAGAGTTTTTGATGCTCACCCCCCCCCTCCCCCCTGCCTCTTCTGTGTGTGCAATTCCCCATTAGCGAGTTTTTCCCTTAAACATGGCTCCCCCTCGTGAATCTAAACTATATGTCCGCATTCGCGCCCCAGTTTCCAGAATCATTGTCGAAAAGATGTAGGTGGTTCTTTTCCTCCCGCCCCAGGATCCAAAGTGCGTAATTCCTTGCAATAAACGCCTCTTTGCTACTCCGGTTGTTTGCGATTTTTTTCCGCCAGCACGTTCACGACTGTTTTATCTTTTGAAACGAGTTTCTTTCTTGGTTTTTCCTTCTCACCCCCTTAAGGTTGTTCTTTTTTTTTTCAGCGAACCAGTTTTTTAAAAACCCATCCCCTTGGATTTTCGGAGAAAGGTATGGCAAAAGCGCCGCTACGTAATTCGCTATTTTGGAAAAAAGGCCAACATCCCTTGATTTCCCCCCTCTTTTCGGAATCTTAAAGATTTTTAAGGTTAAGGACCAAGTTTTTTTTTCCCTTAGTTATCCCCATTACTTTCTTTATTCTGGACGGCCCCCGTGCTTATCAAGAATCTACCCCTTTAAATCCTTTCAACCTTCTCCCCCTGGAATATAGAGGGTAAGGTGTAATTTCCCTCAATTTTTCTTCCCGATCTCCCCCCCTCCCCCCTCGATTATTTTTAAAGTAGACTATTAAGGACCGCTGAAAGGATAGATTTTTCGTCTGAGCGCGTATGCGCCACGGCCCCTGAGAATGGTTCTCAGTAGGCCCCCCCCTCCCCCTGCGTTTTTCCCTGAAAGCCCTGTTTTACTTTCCGTAAAATGCAGTCGCCTGCTTAGGACCCAAAGACCCTCAAAGTGGATGAAGTGGTACCCCTAGATTCAGTATCCCCGATTCCCCCCGTTTAACGACCTTCCCACTTTTCTTTTCCTGGTCCGCCCCCATAGGGCTCCGAGGCTGCGATCTAGCACCGGAGAAAAGTCACCCTTCTTACTTTTCGTGAGATACCCCCGTGCTCTTTGCAGACCACCCTAATCAATGTTCTCCCCCCCCCGACGACCTTCCCACCCTGTCCTTATATGGGGAACTCTTTCCCTTTTTCTACCTCCCTCAAAGATCCCTGAGTCCTCACGTTCCGCACCTACGACTCTTCCAATGTGGTGAAGGCCTTTCGAGGAATCCCCTCTCAACCGCCGACAACAGAAATAGAACTGTTTCTTCCTCAGGATTTGACTTGATAGACAGAGTGGTTGACGTCATCCCCTACTTCCTTAGACTATTTCGAGATAGTAAAATCCGATGGCAGAAGGATTCCATTATTCAAACCCTTACCCCTTAAATTTTGTTTTCCCCCTTGAAACTTTTTGTCCCTTCCTCCAAAGAAGCCCCTTCCATAGCTGACCCCGGTCGTTTTTCCCTGTGCGGTTTGAATAAAAATCGACCCGCTTATGGTGGTTCTTAGTGGTTGATCTTACCCTCCGATATGCCCCCATTCCCCGCCAACTTCTCCGCGTCACCCCTTTATTGGAAATACATCTCCAGTCCATCTTGTAGACCTAGTCTGTTCAGAAAAGAGACTACGCCGGGAGCAGGTTCCACATTAAATTAAGCCCCTTGGCGGTCCCAAAACGAGTAAACGAATTTTCTCCTGGAAGAAGAAACTTCCCGCCCCGATCCGGAGGAAAAGCCGATGAATCCTAGTGTTTCTGAGGTCACAAGGTCCCTCAAACAGCAAGCCGAGGGTGTTGAACCCATGCCCCCCTCGTGAGAATTACGTCCTTGTCGTACCGTTTGAGGGACACACCCTTCCCTACTTCGTCAAACGCCTATTGACCTCTATCTCTTCTTTCTCCCGCCTACGTTTTTGTTGTTGTCGTCTCTCCCCTTTTTCCTCGTTTCAGTATTTAAGAAAACCAAGGGGCCTTTTTTCTTCACATTCTTCCCCATTCTGAACGCTTTTAAACCCGTGTTTTGTCCTGGTCGATCGAGTCATCGCTGTTTCTTCCCTTGCAGCGTGCTTAACAAGTTCTCGTCCGATTATCTCCTCCTTTTTGATTCCCCCTTGCCTTCCTGTCCCTCGTACCCCCCTTTGTTTAACTCCGTTCTCGTACTCCTTTTCTTTGCCTGACTCTCGTTAACCCGCACCCTTGAGCCAGTTATTTCCCTGTTCCTCCAGGCGAACCCCCTTCCTCGAAGCCCACCAAGACCGCTCTTCTCCTCTTTTTGTCCATTCCCGTTTTCAAAGGGTCCGACCCCTCTTTAAGATCCTCGAGTAGTTGTGGAGTTCTCCCCCCGCTCCCGCGTCATGGCCCCCCAAAATTGTCTGTTTGGCCTATGAGATCCCTCCTTCTCCCATCTCCCTGATCTGATTCCGTAGCTCTGCATTGTACCAAGAATCGATGATGTGCTAACACTTTTCCTCTCAGGTCTAAACACCGTTCGATCTTCCAGTCATCGAGATTTGTTCCTCCCTGTTTTCTCTGTCTCTCTATCCTAGTACTTCCCTTTGTTAGTCCGAGGCGTATGTTCATTTCCTACTTTACCGGCCGGTTAGTCACTGGTCGCGTTCAAACCTGTAGTGAGCCACCCCTGTCTTTCTGGCCCTTTCTTTTTTCTTATGCTGGGATTTTTTTTGCAATGGGATCGAATTCCAGGCTTTTGAAATTCGGGTTTAGTAAACCGGTATCTCACGATGCGTCTATGGGTCGTTGCCTCTGTGTGTTTTCCTCTCTTGAAGCTGGAGGAATGCCGCTTGCCCATGCCCTATCTTTCCCCGTAGGTCTTTTTTAATTCGCGTGCGCTGGTGAGTCCTTTTCTTGAAATCGATCTTCCTCGGATTTCCTTAGAAGCAGGACGAACGGGGGACCGACCCCTCTCTCAAATGATCAGAGTTCCCCCTCCCCCTACCTCATCCCCGATTTTTTCTTTCCCTTCTTTTTCCTAAGGGCATTGCTTGATCTCATACCTTTCTCACTTCCCCTTTACAACGCGTTCCTGAAATAGCTTGCCTCTTTCTGCACTCTCCTTGGTCGATCGGGATAAAATGCTTTCCCCAAGTCCCCCAAGTTCCCCGTTCCTTTTAAAAAACCTGGGTCCTATGACTTTCACCTTTCACCGCCGTCCCCTACCACACAGAACTGCCGTTTCTTTACGCTGCTCCTTACCCTACTCAAGAAAGTAAATCCTGAATCCTTCTCGTTCCCCCTTCTCCCGTATTTAAGCTTAATAGGCCCTTAGAGAACTTCCTCCTCCCAGGCTTTTGCAGAACACTTTCTTCCAGCCACTTGTTTTTTTTCAATTCATCACAATAACCGACAATAATGATGCTTTTTTCGGTCTCCCTTAGCCATTAAAATTCTCAAGTTTTTTCCATTGCCTCTTCCCGGCTCGTCCCCCCCCATCCCCAACTCCCGTAAGGCCTTATCCCTTTCTGTCAGATATTGTCTCCCTTTGTGTCCTATTTGAGTAATGGCTCTGCCCCCCCCTCTCTCCCCCCAGCCCCCCAATCCTCCCCCCCTGCTTTTCAAGTCAAAACCTTGCTCCCTCCTTTTCGCTGAGGGCTTACGCTAGTTTTGCTTCCTCTGTTTTTTCAACTTCCTCGCGCTTTTACGGGCACCCCCCCCCCACCCAGTTTTTCTTTGGGTGTTGCTGCCCCCAGAATCTTGGCCCCGAGAGTTGAAACCCCTTCCCCCTATCTTTCGAGCTACCGCCAATATCGTGCTGTTCTCTTTTTTCCTGAATTAGTGGAACAAACGGAAATTCATGATTACGCCAATCCTGGTTCCCTCTCTTTTTTTTTGAGAGAGATCAACCTTCCCTTTCCTGAAATATTCTGTCCGTCTTTTGGCCTCTAATTCCCCCCCTCCCTCCCCCATTCTCCCTCCCTGAAATTTCTCTTCGATTTGCCCTTTTGAGATACACCTGACTTTCAGGTTTCCTTTTAAAATGGATGACGTACCAAGTTTCACCCTAGTTAGCGCTTTGCTCCCCGCCCCTAGCCCGTCTATTTTTTTTTGAGTCTTGTTCCAGTACCCCTTCTCCTCAGATTGCACTTTTTTTTTTCCCGATTTTTTTTTTTGTCACCCAAAGAGCTGAATCGCCTCGTTTTCTACGCACCGACCCCCCTCTTTTCATTTGATTGACTCACCCCGTTTCAGGTATTGGATGAGACGGTTCTCTTCCGACGTATCAATTCTGAACATTGCAAAATATCTGTTCCCCGCCCCTCTTTCCGACTTTCTTGGGTTTTTTGAATTGCCGCCCCTCAGATTCAGAGTAGTTTGACTTTTCTTTTAGTGCTCCTCCGGTTTTTGCCAGCCCCACACCCCCTTCCCTATCCTTCCTTAACATTTGCACAAAAATCCACTTTGGCTCTCCCTCCCCGTATCCCCCCCCAACCAAGCCCGCGCTGCCCTCCTCTTTCTAGTGCCCCTCGTTCACCCTTCCCCCTTTACTAGACGCGGTTCGCCCTTCCCCTTCTCCAAGGGTGAATTTGCAGGCGTAGGTACAAGTCTGAGTTGATTATTATGAAGGCGGTGGATAGATTTTTCGATGTAATCGGGTTATAATTTCGTCCCCCTTCGTGTTGTCCCCTTCTCTCCAACTTTTCCCCCTGATCGCAAACGGTGCCCTCTTTTCTTTTTTTTTTTCCTCCCTATCTTCAAATAGAGGAAGATTGCTTGCACTTTCTCTCTAATCGCGGGAACGGAATCTTTATGGTATGATTCCAACAGTTTCTCCCTGGTGAACCCCCATCGAGGTTCCCCCCCTCCGGGTACCCTTCTCGTTTCGTCGGTCACCTGAATCCGCCCCGATTCGGACCTGCACGACAAGGCGACTGGAACCTACTCTACTCCTCTTGCCACGAAATACCAAAGGACACCGAACGTCTCCCCCCCCAAGGATTTCTGGGCACCGGGAAGGCGAAGGCTGCGATCCCAGTAAGCCCCTACCCTTCTAGAAGAAATTGAGCTCCCCTGGCCCTCCTCATGGTTTTCTAAAAAGCAGAACTTCGTTTCCCTTTTCTCTCCCCTTTCCCCCTACTCTTGCAAGCCGTTTCTCCCCTCTGGGACTTCTAAATAGTTCCTTACTAACAAAGTTAGTAAAATTCTGCAGATCCTCCCTTACATACTCTCTCCTCTGATGACTTCCCCTCTTGCTCTCCACCCCTTTGAGAATCTACCCCCTCCTAAGACGAAAGTTGGTAAGAATGGATAGCATGTTTGCGCGTTGACCCCCCCCTTTGGTTACTCAAGTACCCCCGTCTTCCCCTCTTTCTCCCCCCACTCAGCTCCCTGATTTTACCCTCTCTCACTCTTGAGTTCGCCCAAGGATTACAACAACGATTCCCTTTTTCCAGTGACATCCCATTGGCGTTTTGTTCCCTCCCAACTCCCATCGCCAATCGCTTTCCCCTCCCATGCGTTGGACATGTTGAACACCTGCGGTTACGACCACTCTAATAGAGTTTTTCTTTTTTTTTCAGGCCGGTGTGAGAAGTTTTTCTCAGTAGCTCTCCTTTCCTTTACCTCGGCGACCCTTTCGTTTAACGAACTCAGCCGGTTTTCAGGTTATGTAGGTTCCCGGCGTCTGATTTTATTTAAAGTTCCCCCCGTTCTCCCCCGTGCCGGCCAAACAAGTCCCCCAGAATTACGTTCTACCGTCATCACTCTGCAAAACGGATCACCCCCCCCCTCTCATTTTTAGATTGAGTTGACAGCAAAAAGCAAGGAATATTGGCACATTCTCGCTACTCAGAATGTTGCGGAAAATTGAATGTCCCCTGTTTCCCCATTTTTTCGTCCCCCTCTATGAAAGTATATATATTTTACCCCCCCCCTCCCCTCCCTGTTTTGATGAGCATTTTAAATGTATTGTGTCCCTTATGCCCCAGTAATGTCAATCCATTTTCCGCCCCAGCTCCTACAGTAAGAAATCTTTTCCCCCCCCTTTAACCTTTCGAGTTATTTGGTCCTTCGCGAAAGCGTGGTTCCGTGGAATATTGCGAACGAGCGTTCTCCAACGTCCCCTTTCAATCTAGCCGGGACCTTTGTGCTCCTCAAGCTGGCAGGCCTCTGTGAACTAAATCCCGCCCTGATGGTTTCTCTCCTTTCCCTCCCTTTCTTCTGTACCTGACGATCCTTAACCACCTTTACTGTGCGCGGAATGCTATTCCTCTCCAATTTTTTTTTCTCATTTGAAGCAACTTCCCCCACCCAGAAGCCGCCACCCCTCCCTATGATCTTGATTCCCTTCAACCAGCTCTCCCTTTTTCCTTTGGGTTTCCGAGATTGTAGCTTTTTCGTAGGTACCACCTCCAACATTCTTTTCCCTCAAAATGGACCTTAGTAAGTGGTTTGGCAACCCTGCCCACTTTTCAGTTTCCTGATTGAGATCGCGATGCATTGCGTTTTTGTCACGATCTATGGCGTCTGACTTTGCCCCAATCTTCTGCTCCTTTTAACCCTCCTTTTCTTCGTATACAGTTTTATCTGTTATTACATTGTTAGAGCGAGATTTTATTCTTTCCACTCTCCTCCTATTGTAGTAAAGAGATCTGAGTATCTTTTTGACTAGTTAGCCCAAATGGGTGATTCGCCCAAAACGACTGGCTCCAACCTTAGGGACGGAGGAGTCTTTCCTCATTGTTATGGTTGATATGAAAAGTCCTTCTTTTTTTTCTTAGAGTACCGGGTGTTGTTTAGTCTCACTTGTTCCTCCTTTGCTTTGACGTGCAGAGGATAGCCTCTCGTCCTTATTTCATGCAATTATAGGGTTCTCTGTTCATTTGAAGAGGAGTACTTGCATGATCTTTGCCCCTCCCGTCCGAAGCTGCTCCCGTCAGGTCCTACGTCTCTAGAACTCTGCGCCGCCAGATGTGGAGTAACCGACGCTCCGACTCTCTTGCCTCTGCTTATATAAGCGAATTAGTATCCTTATACTCTTCATGTCCTTTATCTGTTGAATTTTCTGCTTTATCTCCTCTCCTGCCCTATTTTTTTTTTTCCCCCTTTTAACCCTCTCTCCAGGATATCACGTTCCAGCTTCTTTGGCTTTCATCACGACGTGGTATTGATTCTTGTACCGATAAGCTTTTTTTCTGCTTTTTTTTGTTTTTTCCCCGCATTGTCCCCTCTTTTTTAGTACCCCTGCTGATTCTTTTACATCCCGTCACCTTCTCGGCTTTTGCTCCCGTTAGTGCATATGTAGCTTTCTTTTTTTTCTCGTTTAGCGTATATTAGCGGAAAGAGAGACTCCGCCTGGTTTTTGTGTGGTTTTTTTTTTTTTTTCTTTTTTTTTTTTCCAGATTTTTCCTTTAGTGTATTTTCTTCTCTCCCCCCCTTTTGGAGTTTTTAATTCTCTTGTGTCATTCACCCTTCAATCCTGAGAGCATTTGTATTCTCTTCATTCCCTACGCCACCTCTCATTTAACTGCTTAGTGGTCTCGTGTTGCGCCTGAAGGCAAACCCCATCAAAATCCCCGTCGGATTTTTTCTTCCAATTTCAAACTTTTAAGAATGTGTACGTTTTATTGATACGACCCCCTCTTTTCCATCCCAGATTAATCAATCTCGCCTCTTAGGAAAGAACCTGTTTCCTCCTTTACCCCCTCGGGCGAGCTAGTGTTCTGCATTGTTCCCCTATTGAGACCGGTTACACAATCAAACTTCCTTTTGGCTCTGTGCTGTTTAATTCTGAGGACCTCTTTCCCTTCTTTCCTTCCTCTTTGAACCCTTCTTTTTAAGTCGTTTTTTCTCGAAGCTGGTGCCTCTCGCTGAGCTTTTTCCATGGCTCGTTGAGGTTAGCGGCCAAAGGAAAGGCAGAAGTCTTCGACAATCTTTAAGGGTTTCTTTTCCCCTCCTCTACCTGTGGAGAGCTTCCCTTCAAGTTTTTTTTCCTCGTCTTTGCTCTAAGCAAGTTCAATGAAATGCTAAATCATCTATCAGCGCCTCCCTTTACGGTTTTCCTTTGTTAAAATGTTAGTCTTAACCCAGTTTCATTCTTTCGTTCGCGTCGATGCTCGCCCCACCCCTTTCCCCTATTTTCTTTTTTTTTATTTCTCCACTATAGAGGAATTGAACAATACTTACACCCCCCCCCCCCCGTGATTTCGACCTTCTCTTTTTTTCTCCCTCCTCGCCCAGTTATACGACTTTCCCAGAGGGTTTGTCTCGCTTTCATTACATACAATGCTTCCCCCTTTTTCTAACTAAATCGGTTCCCACAATTAAGCCTCCCTTTTGGCGTGGTTGCCTGCGTCCACATTCTAGGGCCCCCGAAGTAGTTTGAACCCCCCTACCCCTTAGTTGGGTAATGCTAAACAACACCGTCTCATTCTTGAACCAGGATTTTTAAAATAAGGTTGAGGCTTTTTGGCCGCGTTACCCCCTCCCCAGCCTGCCTTTTTGAGTTTCGTTAGACTCCATTCCACTACTTTGATCACTTTCCCGCATTACAGTAGTGAAGGTTGACTTCTTCTTACACCTTCTTTATCTCCTGAATAAGACCTTTTCTTCCCTTTGTCTCTAATCACAGGTTTATAAGAGTCTTTGTGTCAACATGATCAACTTTCCTATCGACGTAAGGGCAACTTTGCCTTGGCCTTTTGTCCCCTGAGCTCGCTATGAAGTGAGCTTCGACCCTATTCGTTTGAGCGGTACTCCTCAAAAACCATAGCATTCTTCGGTCGGAAAGAAACCCACTCCTCTTCTTTTTTCTTTTCGACCTCGTTGTTGCCCGAGTATTATGCCCCCGACCCTCACCAGGCGTGACCTTTTCACGATCGCCTTAAACTCCTATGTCACTCACAGACTTCCCTACTAGCCCTCCTCCATGGAACTGTGAAGTCCGCCGCGGCTTCTATCCTCTCTCAGCACCCGAAAATGGCGGACCTTCATTTCTTTCTTTAACCTTTTCGACTAGACCCCGTCGGAATTTGCTCCACGTCCCTTCGATCAACCTGCTCAATCGACTCTTTCCTTCCTTCCGTCTTTGATCCACTTCCCCCCTCTTTTTTCCCTGTTTTTTCATCCCCGTCGTATGCCGAACGCAGTCTCTCCTTAAGCACCTACTTGTTGGTCGGTGAATCTTCGAGGCCGAAAGCCTCTCGCAACTCCTAAGAAAGAACTTCTCCCTCCCCCCGTTCCGTATCGAGGTTGGCTAGTCTGCAGAGTGGGTCCAGTTCTTCTATAGTGTGGTAATGAGCGTTACTCTCTCTTCAATCTTTCTCCTCCTTTCCCTCCAGAAGTTTCAAAACAAATCGACTCCCTTGAGCCCTCATTTCTTTTTTTTTCCCGCCATCAAAGAGAGTCCCCCCTCCTCCCATTTTTTTTTTCTTCCACCAGTCTTTCCCACACATCCTCCTCCTTCTTTGGTTTGCGCCGGTTCTTACGTAAGGACGGCATTTACGCCCCTCCCCATTGCGGTGGTTCCTTCTTATTTTCCTCTTTTTAGCACTTTTTTGAGAACGGCGGATCGCCTTTTCTTCACTTCGTCCGTGGGAGGACGGACCACCCCCCGCCAGCCCAGGCGTTTCCCCGTTTTGCCCCAGGACTTAACCTCTGACGACGCTGGCCAGTTGACCCCCCCGCCCTCCTTTTCTTTTTTTTTTGACCTCTTGATTAGAAGAATTTTCTTCCCCTTTGACATCTTTTCAGTACCCC
>Ga0179593_1363085_pt1 | contig 11771 bp, 12 predicted proteins | sample CZODoug2_1_08_16_FD_185931 | JGI IMG/M metagenome (GOLD analysis project Ga0179593, IMG submission 185931) | Vadose zone soil fungal communities from Angelo Coast Range Reserve, California, USA - CZODoug2_1_08_16fungal (PacBio error correction) | ecosystem: Environmental > Terrestrial > Soil >... | reverse complement strand
TGCGCGGGTGTTTTCTCGTTCCTTTGTTTATTTTCGTTGATTGGCCCTGATTTGCCTCTGTCGCAAGGCCAAAAACGTGTTGGGAAATTGCTCTTTTTTCCGATTTCGGCAGGATGCACCGCCCGTTTTCCCCCAACCGTGTGCACTCATGCCCTCCTCCTTCCCCTTACTGTGAGTAACAGCCACTTTCCCCTCGGGCTTGCAGTTTCGAGGACCCTCTTTTCTCCCCTTTCATTTAGAGTCCCTTTTACGTCCCCGATCTCCCTTTTTGTATTTATCCCCCCCTCCTGAATGTAGATTCCGATCATGCTTTCAATCGCAATGTGGCGCGCATTTTTACTTCTTCATTATCTCTCTCTTCGTGATGTGGTTCCACACCCTGGTGTCCCATTCTGCTTAACACTTCCTCTGGCAGACTATCCAAGAGTTGGTCTGTCTTCTCCTCCAAACCAGATGTGTAACATTCGTTCTTCGGTTCTTTTCAGGAGCCCCTCTGAGTCCTTCTGTCGGATTTTTTTCCCCCCCCAGTTCCCTCGGTTTCCCCCCAGGGGGTCTGTCTTTTCTTTCTGATTCTCCGTTGAAGTCCTGTTTTTTTCAGTGCCTTACACAAAACTGAGGGAAAACTATCTTCCTTCCCCCCCCGCTTCTCTTGTAGATTCCCGAAATCTACCCTTCTGGCTCATGTTTTACTTTTTCTTTTTTGAATGCTCCGTCGAGTTTTCTTCCGCTTTCCCCAAAATCCCCGGACTCCCTACCCTTGTCATTCTCCAGCCCCTTTTCGATCACTTTGTGTTACGCTGTGAAAGTTTCTATGTTTTACCCCCAGTGTGTCACTTCCCATCTCGGCATTCGGCTTGGTATCGCCCAAACCACAACCCCGGGCCCTTCCCCGTCACCCTTCCTTTGCTCGTCCTTTTGGCCTCCTTCCCTCGCCGACTCCCCTTTTCTGATACAGACTGGAGGATGACGTCTCAGCCCCTCCCTAATCTGTAACAGCTGTCAGAGCTTGCAGGCCCCCCTTTTGCAGCCGGCTCCCTCCTTTTTGTCTGTAATGGTTGTTGATTGACGTGTAGCATTTTTTTCCCCCTGAAGAACCGATAAACAACGGTTTTTCACAAGGAGGTGTAATTTAGGTTTCTCGCTTCTTTTTTCTTCCTTCCCCTTATCCCTGTCCGTTGGGACGTGAACATATAGATGACATTCCGTTTCAGTAATAAAGCCCGCAATTTGGAGGGTTCCATGGCGAACCGCTCTTTCGAGGATGGATTTCCTTCCCCCTTCTCTTTTCGACCTCTTGTACGCTATGTAGACTCCCTCTTTTTTGCCCCCCCAAGAATGCGAACACCGGTCCCTTTCGGTCCAAACTACCCTCTATTCGGACTTCGCCCCTTGTGTGGCCCTCCCCTGCCCTGTTTTTTTTTTTTCCTTGTCCCCCTCCTCCCGGCAAGATGATGTACGCCCCCCCGAGCCCTTCTGTTTTTTTCCCCACTTTAGTAATCAAATTGAAGTGATATTGGTCTGGGTTTTTCCAATGCACCCTGTGCACTTATTCTGAGTCCCGTTTGAAGGTCCCTGAAACCCTCTCTCCCCCCCTCCCTCGGAGCTTCCCTTCCCCTATTCTGCCCAACGTGCTTTTCCACCCCTCAATTGGCGTGTGCAAATTGAGTTGATTCGAGCTGCCAGTTCGAGCCCAGCTCACTAACATAGTTGATTTTCTTCTCTTTCCTACTTCCTACTCCGTAATCGTCCGGCTTTGCGCCCCTAGTTCCCCCTTCGATCAATGATTTTCAGGGCTCTTTCCTCCTATTGAGCGGAACTACTCCCCCCCCAGATCGAAACCCCTTTTTCCTTTCTCTTTTGATTCGTCTTCCGCGTGACTCTCGAGCTTATTTTTTTTGACATGTTCTTGAAGAGAATGCCGGGAGACAATGATTTCTTTTGTTTTTTTCATTTCTTGGCTAATCAGGTAACTGTTCGCTCCTCTGTCCCCTCTCGTTCTGTCATCGCGTCCTTCCCTTTCCTTCCCATTTCTCAGTCGGCTTTTCCTCCCCGAGTTAGGCGCCCCACATCCCTCGGTAACGCCCTTCTGCCTTATGCGGCCCACTCAACGAGATCAAGTTTTTTCTTCCCTGTTCAGCTCGCAACCTCTCCCCCCCCTTTCGGTTTTTTATGTATTGTCCCTTCCTGACTTTTCATTCCCCTCCTTTGCTCCACCCCTTCTTCTTATTTGTCCTCGGTGTGTTGAGAGAGTGACGGAAGCAACGAATCCAATGTCCGATTGTCCGCTTTTTTTTTCCCTTTCCACCCACCCCCCCTCCCTTTTCATGTTCTTCCCTGACGAACCTTACTTTTCTTCTGTACTCGAATGACTTGAGCAACGGCCTCGATTTGTTTGGTCTTTCGGACCTAATAAGGTTTTTTTTCCCCCTTCTCGAACCCTAGAGACAATGGTTCCGATGATTAAGCATCTGCCCAAACGATGGGTCTTGTTAGGGTCTGTTCTAGAGGCTCCAGCCTCCCCTAACCCCCCCACTTCCTCAGTTTGTCTTGTCTCTTTGCTCGCGTCGCCCCCTCTTAATTTCCACAGTTGAATGGTAAGATCGTTTTGCGAAGTCCAACCCCTCCATGATGTGTTGTTGGCGTTTCTGCGTCTTCTCGGAGAAGCTCCTCGCCAACCAAGCTGCAATCCGCATTTTCCCCTCTCCGCTACTTTTCTCTCTCTCGTCTGAGTTTCCTTACCTGGAACCCAAGAAGCCTCACCATTTCTATGGTATCTTTGCAACCAGCGTTAAATCCCGAAGAAAGAGTCTTGTTGGTTAATTTACCTCCATTTTTTCAAGTCCCTCTCCCTTTGGTTTGGCCTCGTCTTGTCGTATCGTTTATTGGACCCTGGAACACGTCCTAATTAATACCGGTTTCTTAATCAAACCCCAAATTCCCCAGTTTCTCCCCCTTTGAGCCTGGTCCCCCCTCTTTGCCCAGCCTCTCGGGTTCTAGACATAATCTTGCCGTTGTGGGTGAAACCGAACAAACCCCCCGTTTCTTTACCCCCCCCTTTTCCTCCGTCCTCCTCCGAGCTTGACCTCCCTTTTCCGTTTTTGTCTCTGGTGCATCGGTTGGATGGATTCCCGAAGTTAACGTTTATTTTTTTTTTTTTTTTTTTTTCTTTTTTTTTCTTTTTTTTTTTTTTTTTTTTTTTTTTTTTTTTTTTTTTTTTTCGCCCACTCCTCCCCTTCTCTCTCATCCCCTTCGCCATCGAAGCCTTTTCCCGGCTCGCAAGAGGATTTTGGCCTACGGAACACTCCTCTTAAGTCCTAATCCCCTTTTCCCTTCCCACGCACACATCCTCCTGTTTACCTTTTTTTCCGTTAAAACTCCTCGCGACACCTTTGTTTAGTTTTTCTCACCTTGATTCGATTTTCTCCATATCACAACACCCCCTAAAAAGCTTCCCCCACGCTTACTGTCCCTCAAGTGGGCATTACCCATCTTCCCAGATGGGTTCAATATTTCTGGCTTTTACCCAGCCCAGGACGTCTCCTCGTCTATATCTTTTCGCTAGTCGTGTCCTTCTTTAAGTTTTTTAATTGACTGTTGCACCAGGCACAAGAGCTATCCCCCCTTTTCTTCCATTTCTTTTCTCGTTTTTTTGGTTTTTTTTTTTTTTTGTGCGCACCAAACCAGATGTCCTCCGAATTTTCCTTTTCCCAAAGTTTTTCACCTCCCTCTGGCCCGTTTTCCGTACCCACCAAGTTTTCCGCAGACCAACTGCCCTAGGTTCAAGAGCAGCCTTTCTTTGTCTTCGGTGGACTTACGCCTCGATCGTCCTTATACAAGTGTCCGTGGCCCTAATGACCTTTCAGCATGATGTAACTCTTCTTTTTTTTTGCCTCGCCCTTCTCTCTTGGTTTCCATTCGCCCCCCCATCCTCTTTTTTGGCACTCACAAAGGCGAAATAGAACGTCCCCAGACTCAAAACCTTTTGTCACCTCTTTCTTGTTGCGTCCTAAGTTAACACTCAGATTTTCTATATAAATGCAAGCCATCCTGTAGCACCTTTTTTTGTGGCAGCCTCCCCCCCTCTTTGCTTTTCCTTCCCTCTTGCAGCTGTCCGTTGCACCTTTTTTCCCCAGCCCAAAAACTCCCTTTTTTTGTTATAGGTCCCTTCTGCCTGGCTTCATTTAGCCCTATCTTTTTTACTTTCCCATGCATTTCTCTTACCGCCTACCCACCAAGCTCTTTTTTTCCCTCCTCCCCTCGTTTTATACTTGTCGAAATTCTTCCGCGACCTTCTTCATCCGAAGGGACTTTCTTACCCTCTCCTTAGGTTCTTTCCAGGATTTCGTTTGGACCGCTCTATTTGCTAGAATTTTCCCCTTCAGGAAAAGGGTGTTTTTTTCAAAGCCGGTATATAGACAATCTTCCCTCCCACCTTCAACTCACTCCAAGCTTTTCACCCGGTCGCAATCTCTCTTCTTTTCTTTTTTCCTCCATCCTTGTTGAGAGTTTCGGCGGTGCTCATGTAGTCCCTCGGTTTGTATCTTTCCGAAGTTCTTTCGTCCCAAGGTCCCTTTCCCCCCCCCCAAAATGTTTCCTTAGTCGCTTCCTTTCTTCTGCCGGTTGACCACTTCATATGACATACAGCGACGTTGATAGAATACGAATTCCCTTTCTTCATATTTTCTTTTTTCGGACCCAAGCTTCTCCTTTTCCGTTCTGTCTATTGGGTAGGGATCCCCATACACAATAAGTTTTTCCCCTCCCTTGTCCATACTGAAGCCCCGGATGTACCCCTTTCTTCATCTCTGGCTGATTGATGCCCCACGTTGCCAATCAGATTAATTCCTTTTGTCAGATCGATTTTTTTTTAGGCTGCTCCAACCCAACCAGCGCGGCCTTTTGGGCGGTGATCGAGCCATAGGATCCCCTTCGCCCATTTTAGTGTTCCCCCTTTCTTTCTTCTTTTTCCGACGCTTTTTCTTTGCCTCTTCGGTGTGAATCTTAAACAAAATGAAAAGGATACTTCCCACCCCCTCCTCTCACCCCCCTCTGTCAGCCCAGTTCATCCCCCATTCTTTTTTTTCTTGTCAACCGGTAAGGGGTGATTATTGTGGATCCAACCCCACATCCTCCGACAATGAGCCTTTTCCATTGAGCCCTCCTTTTCCCCCTTTATTTCTGTGTTCCCTTACCCCCTCCTTCTTTCAGGGACACCAGTGTACCTTATGAAAAGGTGGTTGGGTTCCTTCCCCCCCCCCCCCCCTTTTATTGAACTTTTTTTAACTCCCTTCTTTTCGTGGTTGGTTTTCGATGGCGCCCTTACTGCCCCTTATCACCTCCTGGTGAACGTCGTCTCTTCAACCAGGGATAAACCCTTTTGAATTTTAGGAAACAACTCGCCCTCCTTCCTTGTTAAATGGTTTTTCTGTTTCCCTTCTCTTGTTTGGGAGCCCCCCTCCTTCCCCAATTTTGAGCCCCCTAACCCCCCCCTGTGTGCTAGAAGGATTTACTTTGCTCCCCCTTTGGCTATTTGGTTCCTTTAACAGGAGTTTTATGACTTCTGTTCAGTGCCCCCCCCCCCAGCTCCCCATTGCGGTTCGTCCAGATTGCCTGATTGAGGGTTGAGGGGTCAGTCGATAAGTGCCCTCTTAGATCGAATGTAAACCTCCCGAAGCCCCCCCGGTCCTCACACCGATCTTGGTCGTTTTAAAACGGAGAAAGCCCACTCATAGGCTTGTTTGTACTCTGGTTTCACCTCCAATACAGGCACTGATGTCGCCCCTGAGTTCTTTTTATCCTCCGGCACCCCTTCATTGGACGGGTCTCATCTCAACTTTTTGATAGATACGTAAAGAGATCCTCTGACCTCCCTAGAGCCAAACGGCCAGTCAGTCGAGCCACGTGCTACAACCCCACTTCTGGCGTCGTGCAAATTTCCCTCTCTTCCGCTTTACAATTTTTTTTTTCTCCCAGCGTTGTGAGCTGACTTTCTCCTTCCCCTTCCCAAGTCCCTCATGCTTCTTTTTCCGCTCACCCGGCGTAGCCCTTGCCTTGATCTTGCTTGATGGAACCGCTCCCCCAGCTCGTTTTTGCCCAACCGCAGGGGAGTTTGACTTTTGTTCCTTTGATCTAGTCTGCCCTTTTTTGTTCCCTTTCCCGTTTTGTTACCGCTTAGAGCCGTTTCTTTTGTTTTTTTGCTTCGGGCTCTTCAGCGTGCTTTTCTCTACCCATGCATGTTTGTCCGTAATCAGCGTTTTCCTCCCCTCCTTATGTAAGCCGATTAACTCCTCCTGGTCGCCCCCCCCTACAGACAGGCTTGATTCCGGCTCTCGATGTTCTTCCCTTCCCCCTTTCTTCAGGTTTCCTGCCCTGTTCTTCCCCTGTTTTTATTGGCAGGTTCCGCCATTACCTTCGTTTGTCCTTACCCCTCCCTCATACGTTTTGAGCTTTTTTTAAACGCCTTTAAGTTCACTGCAACAGAACTTTCTGTTTTTTTGCGAACCTGTGCACCTTACTCGTCTTCCCCCTTGACAGCGCAGCGCCGTCTGTCAGGACCTCTGTTGCTTCGCCGCGAAATACCTAAGGAGGGGTTGCGGATTTAAAATGAACGCCGTGTTATTTGCTCCACGATGGTTCACCTCTTTCACTCTCGTCGGGTTCCCGATGAGCAGACCCCAAAGGGTATCATAACCGGCATTCGCTTTTTCTTGGATCCCAAATCTTTTAGGATAGAGGGAACTCCAGCAAAATCCATGTTCGATTGTTTTTTTCCGTTCGTCTATCCGGAGCCGCGGCAACCCATGAGGTGTTTTCCGCTTCCTCTTAAAGCGATTTTTTCTTTTTTTGTACTCCCATAACCTATTTTTGGATCTTTTTTCCTTGCACTTCTCGAACTCCAGTTTCCCCCGAGTGATGGTGCTTACGGCCGTTTCTTAACGTCTGAATGAATTGGTGCCCCCCCGCGTGCGTTGAACTATCTCCGCGTTTGCCCTTTACAACCCCAGGCCAATTTTTTCGTGCATGTGTATGGCTTCCCTAGTGAGATTTTCTGATTTTTCCATCGGTGTGAACACGAGTACCCCCTCCTTTTTTTTTTCCAATTGGCGACGGATTTATTACATATTTCCCCGGTTGTACTTTTCTGTCCAGGAGATTCATAGCCGACCCGCTCTCGTCCTACAGGCGAGCATCCATCTCTTCCCCTCGCGCGTTCTCCTTCCCAGTTTATCCACCTTTTCTTGCCGGATGGGGTTGCGCCATAAGTTTCATTCGGAAATCTGGGCATTTCCACGCCCCCCGCCTCCCTGTCCTTTCCCACGACGTGACTTCCCCCTCCCTCGAGATGGCTGTTCGGGATTCTTGTCCATCCACCCCTCGCAACGCCTTAACACGAATTTGTTTCCGAGCCTTCCCTTTCAAGCTCCCTCTGGTTGTTTCCAAGATGAAGGGTGAAATTATTTTGTCCCCTACGATTTCCTCCAGTCGTTTATGGATGATTTTAAAACAGCGTAGCGCGTTCGTCGTCCGTCCGGTTTGTGTGCGTACCCACTTTGCTGTCGAATCCTTCTTCCTTACCCCCTTTTTTTGAAACGCCGTCTTCTTTCTTTCCTTCCCCCAAGTCATTCTCAAAAAGTTGACTAGTAGTTTTGTCGTGTTTCGGGTCCGCTTTAGATCTCGAAGAGCATTCACCCCTTCCCCCCATTCCCCTGCCTCCCAGGACTTTTTGATATTGATAATGGAGGTAGCTGTGTGCCGTTTAACCTTTTGCGCTCTTCGTCCACCCGTCCCCGATCCCCCCCCTGCCATCTTTAAAGTCAAAAGCCATCCATTTTGTTTCACGTTGAGATTCATTCCCAACTTCTTCTGCTTTGCCCCCCCTTTTGATGACCTCCTCGTCCTCCCTATGGTGTTGCTATCCCTCGTTGTGAGCTGCAGACTGGGTCCAGTCCAGTTTTTTTTTTGCCCCCCCTTTGCGTGACTTTTCAGATTCCTCGCGTCCACTTTCACTTGTAGGCAAAGGAGCGTTCTACCGGCGCGCGAAGCAATACCAGCTTAGGGTACATACCATAGGATGCTTTTTCATTTCCCTTTTTCGGCCCCTTCCCCCTATCTCCTGAATCCCTTGCGGATTTCCCCCAAATTCTGAGATTCATTTACTCCCCGTTTGGTCACCCCTCATCTTCGGGCGTAGGAAACAAGGAAAACACAGTAAGGGCTTTTTACAGAGAGTTAGCAAAATCGTCCACTCCACTCCCCGTCCCTGTCATCCCCGTCGTCAATCTCTATCCACTCGTGTTGTTGTTTGAGAGTTTCTTTTCTCTCTATATGCGTTCGTGTTCTCTGCTTTCTTGGTCTTGTTCGATTGGCATGCTATTTCGCCTCGGTCTCCCAATCTCCCAACCCTTTTTCATGATGATTTTCCCTTGACCCGATAGTTTGCTGTTTGGCCCCCCCCCCTTCACAATTTCAAAGCCCCGCGTCATTGCTGTGCGGGTAAGTCGTTCGATGGCAGTTTGGTCCCAGTCCTCGTTCTCTCTGTTCTCTCTTTCCCGATCTCTGTGGGTCGGGTCCCACATGCCCGTGAAGGGAGAGGTTCCACAATACTTGCTGACAATTGCCTCCCTTTGCGCGTCGCGCGTGGTACTTGGACGGACTCTGGCTTTCTTTGATTGCCTTTTTTACAAGTTAACAGACTTCGACATGAGAGCTTTCCTCCCCGAGGTGTTGATTATTTCTCCCCAACCATCCCCGGTTTTCGTTTTCTAGGGTCGGTGATTTCGACCCCCTCTGTCATTGACGTTTTCATTGACTTTTACAACCCTTGCTCTGTTTTCCCAACCCGCCGGCTCTATTATTGTCCGTTTCTACTTATGTTTTGGTATCCTGAGGCCCTTGTGCTCTTCCACCACCCCTTCGTTTTTCCCTCTCGAATCCCACCCCTCTACGATGAATTAACTTCGACCCCACAAGTGGTTATTACCCGTTTCAGTTTGACTGGAATACGTCTTTACCTTCTTCTCCACCACACTCCACGCCAGCTTCTCTGTCCATTGCCGCAGTTTGGGTTCTAGAGGACTTTTCCTAGGCTTTGACCCTCGATGCGGGCGCCTGCTAAGTCTCCAGTCCTTCCCGAACATCTTCTTGGTATTCCTAAAACACCAAAAATTCTGTTCAAGGAAACGCTTGATCGGGTACTTGCATCCATTTTCCCCCCCCCTATGACTCATACCGGAACCCTTCTGCCTGATCAGTCCCTGAGTGGTCTTTCCAAAGCCAGGACTTCAAACACACCCGGTGCGCCGAGCTTTCCTTTCCCCCCCTCGCGCTGCGGTTAGGCGTTGCTTATGGAAGTTGGTATGAGGTCGGTGCCCGTCCCACCTTTGAAGCACCTCCCTCAACCCCACTTTTTCTCGACGGAGGTGTGTTTCTACGGTCGGTGGACCCCCTGGAGATTGTCTTTTTCTGGCAAAGGAGTGAGCTGACTTTTCATCGTTAGTTGCAGTCATCACAAGCGTTGCCATTTGCGGCCGGTTAACGGTCTCACTTTCTCTTTTTCTGATCTTTCTTACTCCACAAGGGCCTTTCTCAGATAAGCGTTTCCCTTTATATGGAGTATCCCGAGGAAGGTGCAAAACTCATGCCGTGCATACCCCCCCTTTCCCGGTAGGGCCTTCATTTTGACCGTCGACACATTTTGATGAACGAACCTTCCACTCTTTTTCTGTTTGTTGTCTCCTCGGGTTTTTTCCCCACCTCCTCCGGCAATGACTAGGTGACTTCTTAGTTTCCAACACGTCGGCAGAAACTTGCATTCTCAATTGGCCTTTTTTTTTTCGACTGCCCCCATGTAACCTGATTCGACGGTGCCTCGGACAACTGTCCAACGCCTCGAACAAAGTCCCTCGAGACACAACGTCAGTTTTTTCTTCCCCCTTGCGGTAAGGCCCCCCCCCTCCCTATGGATTGTTCAAATGGATTTCTTTTGTGCTTTACCCTTCGGACCATGATCCGAACCCGATTGACTGGCTTTTATTTCCATTTGACGTAACCCTCCTCCATCTACGGATGCCCTACAAATTGCTTTAGAACCCTCGCTTTGAGAGTTTCCTCCTATGAGAATTCCCCGCACGCCATTCCCGATCGACCCACACCTGGTCCATTTTTGGACCGTTCCTGGTGCTCATCGAGTCCTTCATGGGTGGAATTTATCAATTGCGCCTTCCGAGTGAGACCTGGAGTTCTTTGTTTTCGCTGAATCCTTTCTTTCCCCCCTCCCCTCCGTTACCTTCGCTTCCTTCCCCATCGTTTCTGTCGAGCGTAATTACGGGAATCCAATTGCTTTATTTTCCCTTCGGCATTCCTCCCCCCTTATTCGGTCCTGCAAAAGACACTGCGTTCCGCCGGCGTTTCCTTCTTCCCCCCTTTCCCCCTTTAGCTAAGGTTTCCTTCCCCCCTTTTTCCCCCCGAACGTCGGTCGGTTGTTATGGGCGTAACTCCCTTTCATTACCTTGTTGCTTCCCTCTTTCTTTTTTTCTCCGGTTTGTGAGTTCTGAGATAGGGCATCCCAAGACAGGTCTGTGAAAGGAACAACAACCGAACTTTCCCTTTGACTTCCCTTTCTTTTCCTTAGCTTTTTCTTCCCCATTACCTCTCCTGCCAGGCGTCCACGGCCTCCTTCGTTGTTCTTTGCCGGACCCCTAAATCCTCTTTGACCCTTCTCTCAACATCACTTGGTCGTCATTACGCTCGAAACCCCCCCTGGTTCCCGATGAGTACGGTTACCTTGTCTCCGAGGATCCCCTTCTGACCCCCAAACTTCCGGGTCTCTCTCCCGGCATTTTCTCGTCGGCACTTTCCCCATCCCACCGGCCTTGATCTTTTCCTCTTTCCCCCCAGTAGCACGAAGTTCCAAACTCTAGGTGTTTTTCCTTATTGTGTGCGTTAATTCTCCTCTTCGCCAAGCGCCTCGGTCCCAACTCTGCAAGTTCTTTCCTGCCTTGGACGAGCGTCCTATCCTTGCGTATTTCTTTTAAGTAAATGCCCTTTCGCATCCATCACCTATTTAGGTCTTGTAATTACCCCCCGATGAATCCATCGAAGCCGATTATTGTTGTGTCCTTTACTCCCCTTTTGCCTCTTTCCGTGGTTGGATCTGGGCTGGGTGTTGGCAACTCTCTATCAGTACGGTTTGCATTCGCACCCCCCCCTCCCCCCCCTTTTTTCCCGCCATTGCAATTGACTTTGATTGACGATGGACACTACTCTCTTTTTGGAGGCCTACAGTTTCGTTGAAACCCGTAGTACAAAAACCATCACGCGATCTTTCCTTATTTACCAGTTTTGCGGACTCTCAGCTCGAGGTCTGGACATTTCCCCCCGGTTCGCGAATTAGGTTGAATCTGTCTCTAAGCACGTTACACGTCAGAAACCTCTTTTCCCCTTTCTTCAAAGTCTTCCAATCTCATTTATCCCCCTGGACGGCTCCCAATGTTGGGGAGGGCACGGTTTTGAGCCTACGGAAGTCATCGACCCCCATGGGTAGTCACGTTTCAAATCTCCCTGTGTACTGAGGCCCAAGCCTCGGAATCACACCAATTCTCGCACCCGTTTTTGAGGCTGTGCTCCACCCATTCGTACCTCCTCCCAAACACCCATCCTATTGACCGCCTTTTTTCTAGTATTCAAGCCCTCTTGCACATTTTTTTTTCCCCGTTGCTTTGACTACCGGTTCTCAGTAGTATCAGGCGGTAGGGCGAATAGGACTTTTGCAA
>Ga0179593_1356595_pt1 | contig 11771 bp, 13 predicted proteins | sample CZODoug2_1_08_16_FD_185931 | JGI IMG/M metagenome (GOLD analysis project Ga0179593, IMG submission 185931) | Vadose zone soil fungal communities from Angelo Coast Range Reserve, California, USA - CZODoug2_1_08_16fungal (PacBio error correction) | ecosystem: Environmental > Terrestrial > Soil >... | reverse complement strand
ACCCTACTCATGAATGAAAAGTTAGTTTCCCGAGCCCCACCCCTGCCCCTGTCACTTTTGTGAAACGTAAGAGGGGTGACCGCCTCCCGATCTTTCCTGCCGATAGAATTGGTTATTCTGACTTCGTATTGCCGAGATGAAGGCAGCGCCTAGACATTCTCGTAAATGATCCCCCCTCTTCATTTTCGACTCTTCCCTTTAACTCCCCCCACACAGTAGTGGTATCACGTCCGTCTCACTTCTCATAGCCCCCTTTCAGGTTCCTCTCCGCATAAACTTTCTCGCCACGCGTTATTTAGGCCTGCGTTGGCCAGCCAAATCCCCCCCCAGACCCTCACAGTTTCTCGTATTGAAACCATCTGTTCCAGCCAATACTTTTCATCCCCCTAGCCCTAGGCCCCCTCCCCCGATCATCCACCTCCTCACATGAAGATTGATGCGCTCCCTTTAAGCTGCCCCCTTGGGTTATTTCTAGCGCTCACTTTTTCGTCTGCTTTCCTCGGCGCCTCTGAAAGATCATCTCCCGCCGTCAGCCGATTCATCTATCGGTGCTTCAGTTATCCTGTGTGCGAGGTGACGAGTTTCAGGCTCTATCCCCACCCTTTCCTCGCCAACTGACGGTTTCAGCCCCCACCCATCCCTAGGAGGATGTAAGTTGGTTTCGTCCCCTTTGCCCCCGTCCATCCACTATTCCCTTGGATCGAACTGCCTTTCGCGGATTTTGAACCCGGCCGCATTCTCAGTCACTTTTGCAAGGTTGTGGAGCACCAGTTCCCTCTCCCAGTCTCTGCGAATGGGCGGAACTAGGCGTGCTCGAACCTTTGCACCTCTTCCTTTTATTTCGAGCGTTTTCCGTGCCGCGCCCTTCCGGCCCATCGCGTCTTAGTGACCGGTCTCGCTGCTGTTTGCGGTTGTCGCCGCCAAGCCCTTAATCCACTCCTTTCCCTATCCCCTCGGCAATGCCGACTGAAGTTCTTCCCTCTTCATGAGCGGCGATCAATATCCGTTGTTGCTGTTGATGAGAAGATTTTTGCGCTTCTTGTCCGGCGCAGGCCTCGACGCGCCGCGGCCGTGCCTAAGAGTGCGATCCTTTCTGGTATTGAAGAGGTGCGCCGGCACCCCTAATGTCTCCCCCCTTCTGTAAAATTTTTCTTTCCCATAGTTCCTTTGGCCTCCTCTTCCAGGCAGACGTCGCGTCCGGCTTTTTCTCACAGTAGCCTCCCCTACTTGAGGGTCCCCCCGATCTGGGCTACCCATGAGTCGTAGCACCGCCTCTTCCCAATTATTCCAGGTTTTCCCCTTTCTAAGCACCCGTTTACAGAAGTTTCATCGGCTTTGGACAGGAGTCCCCCCCCACTAGCCCCAGACGCTACGGTATTTCTTTCTGCGCGTCGTTCGACTGTCTTCTCTTGTCACCCCTTCACCCTGGCAGCCGTACGTTCCCCTTTATCGGCGCAGGAAGACTTGATCGATCCCTCTTTTTCCTCCGAGCAAAGTTGCGCGCGTGCCTCTTTCTTCACCGCAGCAGGGTAAGCGCCTTTACCGCGGCCTTCCCATTATTTCTCTACTTTTTATGGTGGATTATTCGCTCGTCCTTTTTCGAGTTGAAGCCTTATATCGCTTGCTCGACCGTCGGCCATCTTCAACCCCTCCCTTCTGTTTTTGATGACCGTATCATGCGTTCAAGAAAGAATCCCACGGTTGCTTTCCCCTCAAGGCGTTACGCGGAAACCCCCGTAGTCCCCTTTGCCTCCCTGTAAGTCAGGCGGCACGCTTGGTGCGATTTTAAGTAGCGCTTCTAGCTTCCCACGCATTGACAGCCGTTCTATACGGCTATGTCGATTGCCCTATACTCTTGTACGACCTTTCTCCTACCCAATCAGTTGCTGTGAATGATCTGTATCTAATCACCTTCTTCGTACCTACCGGAACAGATGGGGGGGTGGGTGGGATCTACCTCAAGTTTTCTCTGGTTCCCTTAATTTCTCCTGCAGTCGGTTTTTCCCAGGGTCTGCCTCCAGCTTCATCGCCAAGTCTTTTTTAGGGAGAGTCGAGCCCGACGGCCAGTTCCCTCTTCAGTTTCAAACGACCCATTACCTGTCCTTTGCTGTCCAACTCTCGGTTTTCTGCACCCTACGCCCTACAGCCCACATCCTCTCGCCCCCCCCCCGATTCTCGATTCTTATCACGTGAAGGATCTCACATATCCCATCACCCACTTCTCGTCTCCCACAGAGGAGCTGCAAAGTTATGAATGGTCTTCTTTGTGTCCTTTTTTTGGTGTGTTGGGTCTTCGCATAGAGCCTACACCTTGCAGATGAAAGATGCCGTAGGTTTTTTCCCTCCCACACTAGCTTCCCGGCCCCTTAAGACTTGTTCCTGTGGTTGACTCCTTTTTTTCATGCCGTTCGTCTTTCTCAGCTTTTTTGACTTCACCGCGCCTAGTCCGTTTTTTCCCTATGCATAAGAGAAATTAATGACCAGGGGTTCTCCCCCCTCACCCCCCCCCCCCGCCCAGAACTGATTTATCTAGCTACCTTATCCCCCTGATGGTACTAGACTCAGACACAACCCCGGAGAGCACTTAATGTGAGCTATACCCCTCCCCCCATGAAGTGCCCCTCCTTTTTCTCCTCCCATCTGCTGCCGTTGACTGCCGGGCCACTATCAGGTCCTTTGTTTAGTCTTTTTCAACGCCCCCAATCCCTGCATTCTGCGAACCACTCTGCCCCCGCATTCTGTTCCTCCTAAGCCTCCTTCCTTTGCAACTACTGCTTATGCTGATGTTCCGAATCCCCGTTTAGAAACAAAGAATCCGCCCCCCCTGACGAATATCGCCTAGGTCTTTGAGATCTTTTTCGCTCCTCTCCCCTCTGCTGCAATGCTCCACCGAGGTTCCGGGGCCCCCGAAGCCCCTGCTTCGCCCAACGCCTCTTCCCGTCTGGTGGTGATCTGTTCACTTTGAAGTTTTCCTGCCTTTGTATTCGCTCTCCAGCATTTCCTGGCCATCGACCGAGACTCCCCTCCCCGACGACCCCTTTTATAAGGAGACTCGCCTCCCCCCCTGCTAAGGAGCCCGTTTTTTGAGGCCGATGCCTTGTGACAGGACTATCGATAATGCAGCGTCCCTACCCCCTTTTCCATCTCCTCCCCTCTGTTTCGGGCGATAGTCGGTCGGTTTGATAGCAGCCTCTGAACGGTTCATTACTCGTTTCAGTCCCTATAGGCGGCCCTCCGAAGTGTCAACTTTATCTTCCTGTCGCGCCCCCTCTTGTTGACCCCCCTCCCTCGCGTATCTCTGTAGTCCGACAGCAGACCGTTCCGGCCTCCCGTTTACAATCTATCCAGACTCTGATCGGCTCAATCTTTTGTGGTGCGACCCCTCCATGTTTGTTGCCTTCGAGGCAGCGTCTGCTCCATTAACCCGGCCCCCGACAGCATAAAGCCCCTTAGATGTCTGCCCAGACACCCATGAGCATGCAGTGCTTTTTTGCATGAGAGCTCCTCTCCCAGAAATGACAGCAACCCCAGAACCGTCCAGGGCCTGATCCGTTGATCCCATTAGCCTGCACCCCTTGCGTTTTTTACGAACCTCCTCTTACTCTCGGTTCTTGGACAGAGAACTAACTCCTTCTGCTCCTTTTCCCTGTGCCCGCGAACGACCAGGGCCCTTCGATGCCTCAGCTGCGTGGCGCTTGATTTTCACTTTTTTGATTCTACTCACTTGAGCCAATAATATCCTTCTCTCCCCTTGAGTTGCTTTTTTTCGTCCGATTTCTGCAGTACCTCTGCCTCAGAGATAGCTGCAAGCCGTCCGAAGACGATCTTCTGCCAGCGCATTGAATTTAGACCGCCCGAGAGCCTGGTCGTGCACCCACCAGAGCATCCCCCAGCTCAGATATCCCTCTTATTTTTTTCCCTGATTTTTTCCCCGACACCAGCACATGCTGGGCCGCCCAGCATGTTGAAGAACAGCCTATGACAGCCTCGGCCGTTCCATGCTTTAAGGTCTTATCCCTTATCCCTGGGGTCCCCCCCCCAGCAGGCATGCACCCTATTTCCCCACCCTCTCGCGGACTCCGGTCATGATTTTCGGCTTGACGTAGAGCCCCTGAAACTCCCCTGACACCCCCAGGACTGTCCCCCCCACTCGCCGATTTGACCTGCCTGTGGCTTTCGCTCTTGCGAGGTCCCGGACGGCAGGTCACGAGCATGTTAGTCCCCATTATCAGGACCTCTTCCGGCTATGTTGACCTCCGTACTTTTTTTCGCAGCGTCGCTACATTTTGATCGCCCGCCATTTGTCTCCCAATCTTTTTAGCCTATGCACGATTCATGTCCCTTGCCCGGCAGGCTCCCCGTGGGCCTGTCCCTACGCATGTACGAAAGCTTGTTAGTTTTTTCGCTCCGGCGCCTCACAGTAGCGAGGCTTTTTAAGCCGTTTTCTGGTGCTGACGTTCGTATTGGATTTAAGTACATCATTTCCGCTCGATGAATGCCTCCCGGATTGTTTCGATCCAATCCACACCACCGCCTTACTTCCCCCTTCTGCTCTGTTAGAGCTCCCACACTTCCTCCTGCTGGCCCCAACTCTGTTGTTCAGTTCGACCACCGCTCCCCCTCGCCACCGGTTTCAAACCCTGCAGTGCGGTTTTCTATTCCCCCACCCCCAAACCTCGCCACGATGAATCGACCAAGGCCCCCGAGTATCCTTTACCCCCTCCCCCCGATAGGCCCCGCTGTACCTTAACGCCTCAGAACTTTCGGTTTTACCTTCTTGCGCTCGCTTCAGCTGTTTTTTCCGAGCTATAGATCAGCGTCTCCCCCCCAAGTTCGAGATTCATGTGTGAAGATACCGGCTTAATCCGTGAGTTTTCCGGCTTTTCCATTGAGAGCCTTTAGAAACCGTACCAGAGGTTTTTCCTACAACGTTCCCCCTCAGAAGCGAGGCTTGCTTCCTTTTATTGCACAAAGGACCTTCACCTTTCCAAAAGGTTTCCCCTCTCCATTTTTTTCTCCACCCTTTTTTAGGCCGAAAACGCCGACTTGGTGCGTTCACTGCCTTCATCTTCCCCAGATCGAATCACTCCTGTAGTCGCTTCCTCAGACACGCATCGACTCCTGACTTTTAATTACTTTTGGCGGTAATCTGCGTTCCGGACACTGTTATCCTCGTGACTAAGCCCCGTTCTCTTTTTCTTCTCGTGTGGGTCCGAACGCATTCATGAAAAACCCGCCAGGATTTCTGGAGCTTCTCAACCAGGTGCTGCGTCCCCTGCGCGGCCCCTCTTTTTACCTTCCCATCTATTTATTCCTCCTACTTCCTTATGTCGGTATGTTCTTTCCGAGATTCGCCTGCTACTGGCGCTGCCAGTCGCGGCGCGGCATCGCCCAAGTATTTCGTGTATTTTTTTCTTGAATCGTTGTCTCCGCGTCACGTCGCAGAACGCTTACGCTGCCGGCCGCTCCTTGAACCGAGCGTTTTCGTGTCCCTTCCGTGACCTCACGTTTCATGATCGTAAGAGGGAGCGAGGGCACTCCTCAATCGTACGTGATGAGCCGGAATCTTTGTCCTCAAGTGCACTCGTCTCCCAGTTTCCTATCCTCCCCCCTATTGGCGTGGGGTGGTTCTTTTTCTCGTCCATATTCACGGTTTTTCCCGTACGTCTGTCCCAACCAGCCGCTAGCGTTCTTGCGGACACACCTTCCCCCCAGGTTCGTGGCCTACTCACCCTGCTCAAAGCCTGCCCTTGATCCGGCTCTCTGCGACGGCGACGAGCTCGTACGCCGCTTTTTTGACAACAGGCGCCGCGTCGCCCTGCATGCGCCAGGCTTCGAATGTTTTGGCCCAGTCCAGCTTTTACTAGTTTGCTTGTGGCATGTGCGCTCTACTTATGATTCGAGGGATTTTTTATGCGCTCGTCCGCTCTTTGTGGCCCCCCATCGTTGTGAACCGTGCCTGCTGTTCTCGTGAGCCCCACTGCTTCTTACCTCTGCACGGGACTTCAGTGCCCCCAATCCTAGCCGTAGTGACCATTTGCTCGCTGGTCTTTTTCACTCCTATTACACAATCCGTGGTGGTCGTTGATCAAGCGTGAATCGCTCCTTTCCCACCTCCCCTCTCCCAATTAGCCGACTTCTTATGACGTAGCTTTTTCGCGTTTGGCTCTTCGCCATCTACTTCGAGCGCGGCGCTGTGCCTTTGCTCCCTTTACAGCTAAAGCGCAGGTCGGCTACTTCATCCTCTGGGCAGTTGACAATGTTTCGTCAGTTTCCGCAATAAGTCTTCCCCGTTCCATCCTGAACGCCTCATTACTGTCTAGCCAACAATCTCGCGCTGACCCTATTAAAGCCGACCCCAACCCAGATCACCATTCGCCGCTCCGCTGTGTCGAGGCTCCCCCTTGCATCGCCATCTTCCCCACAACAGCATCCCCCTTCGTCTTTGCGCCACTTAGTCGTAGGTTCTTCTCGCTGGTTTGACTTTACCCTCATACTTCCTTGTGAACGCTTGTCGGGCACCTTAACATGTTCTCCCCAGCATGGTGCTATCCTAATGAACAGGCTGTTCTTCATTTATTTCATTCTCTCTCGAATGCTTCGACTGTCCAGGAAGCAATACTTTTCCAGTGCATACTTCTCGCGTCTTGTGTTTCCTTACGCCGTGCTGAACATGCTCCCAAATTCCCTGATGCATCTGCTTCCCCTTCGACAATAAACCCGGGGAGCCAGAACTTTTTTTCCATGGATACCTAGAACCCTTCGCCCCTGGGTACATTGAAAGGGCCGGGCGATCAATAGAATTCGCTTGCAATTCGGAATGGGATCGGTCACCCCCCCCCCCCACAACACCCCCCCCCCCCCCCATACCCCCCCCCCCCCCCCCCCCCCCCCCCCCCCCCCCCCCCCCCCCCCCCCCCCCCCCCCCCCCCCGCCCCCCCCCCCCCCCCCCCCCCCCACCCCCCCCCCCCCCCCCGCCCCCCAAACCCCCCCCCCCCCCCACCCCCCCCCCCCCCCCCCCCCCCACCCGCCCCCCCCTTTCGAAATGCTCTGGAGCCGGTCCCAATCCAATTTCTTTGGCTTTTTTTCTTATTCGACCAGGCCTTCGCTGCCGTCGCTGGAGCTTTGCCCCTGGTGGTTTGAGAATGCTAGTGAACTCCTTTTCGGGTCAAGTCCCTTAAGGCTCGCTTTGGGTCCCTTGTACCGGTTTTCCTTCGCGAGCCCCCTGTCATTCCAGCTTACTGCACCATTTTCACGCGTCTGTCCTTTCTGATCTTCTGTCACTGCCTGCTTTCACTTTTATCTCGTCCCGCATTCCCGCCTCCATCCCCCCGAAACTTAGGCGGCGCCCCCGCCACGATACCTTTGAACACTCGCCCGTACTGACATGCGAACGCTTATAGCCTGGTAGACCTCTTCATGAAGCTGAATTCTTCCGTTTCTCTTTTATCCTCTTTTTTGTATTTTGTTGCATGCAGAGATTAGACGGTCCATTCCTGCCGATGATATTTGCAAAATAGTCAACCTTCCACTGTCATCTCCAACTTCTGCCCCTTGCGGTCGCGTACAAGCTTCCATAGCCGTGCGCTCTTTTTGCCCGAGAGGCTCGTTTACCCTTTTTCAAGTATCCCTGAGCAACGTAGATCCACCCAGTGCACCCAGCACAACTGGTTCTACCTCTTTAGATAGTGGTTGAGTGTCGAGTGCCCTGTCGCTCCGCCCATTTCGCGTCGTACCGCAGTCAACTGTCCCGCCTCGTGCTGAAGCCCCCTTTCCTTCGTAGCCAGGCCGCCGTATTTTCCACGGTTTTTTTAGATTTGTCTCAGGGCCTCCACTCTGCCTATTTCACAGACGCAACTCAGGCAACAATAGCCTGTATTCTTAGTCTGCGATCCCCCCCTATGACGTTTGAGCTCTTTCGCACCCTTTTTGGAATGCGGAACTCCCCGACACGACGCTCAGCTGGCGATAGCCCGGTATTTCCTCCCTCGCACCCGTCCCTGAGGCGCCGATATTGTGGAATGGACGATCTTTTTTGCTGCTACTGGATTCCCTTGATTCCTGTAGTTTTACTTTCTTTCATCTTTTTAGTGGCTCCGATGGCGTCCCCATGAGACTTGACGGTCAGTGCCCGCCCCTCCGACCTTATCCAGCTACAGGATTTCTCTAAACAGAGCTCTTATCCCCCCCCCCCCCTGCCATCTGCAGTCCCCGGCAGAAGAATGATCCCCCATTTCCTCGACTATATTCACCCCTTTCAGGTGTGGACGGATCCAGGCACATCGGGACATCCCCCACCGCCCCAGCGTCCAAGCCGCTTAGTGAGGGCATCATTAACCGCCTGCCCATAGTCCCCCATCCACACCTTATCCAGCAGCCCCCCTTTTGTGGCTCCACTTTCCCCTTGGCGAGCCCTCTCCGATTCAAGTGGATCACTGCACCGATCAGGCTACTGAAACCCCCCTTCCAGACACTTCACCTCGTGCACATTATTGTGCTCGGTAGAGAAAGCTTCGACATTGGTAGTCTCCGTTCTCTGTCCCTCCCCATGTAAAGAAGGCAGATGAATTGGCATCCAAGATACTTTTCTCTTCCGGTTTCTCTGGTTCTCCGACATGCCCCGGATCGTAGCCCCCCTGTCCCTCGCGACCCCCTAGCTTTATGACGCCCCCGTGCCCTTTTTGGCGGCAGTGAGGGTGGATTTCAAGCATCTTCTTTTTTATCCTCTCGCCTTTTCGTAATCCCCCTTTCCTGACTTTCTTGTTGGACTTCGTCTCGTACTTCATTAAGCGACAGCCGCTTTTCTTGACCCTTTTCGGTCTGTTTCACATTGCCCTTATTCCAACCTTGACTCACGTATCCTCTTAATAGATAGCCTTTCGCTGTACACGGCCTCGCCCCCCTTTGTGGGACGCCCCACGAGGTTCGCTCTTTTTGCGGCTTTCAAACACAGAACTCGATCAACACCGCTGGCGCGCTTGATAACAACCCCCTCTTTTCGAGCACCTCCCTATCCCCTTCTACACCACAAGGCTCCGCGTTCATACACCACAAGAAGTCCTTCGTGCACCCCTGCACTATTTGAACACCCTCTGAAATTGTCCTTTTTATTCTCCCCCCTTGCGCCATTGCCCCTTTCAGGCGACGTCTTGAGTATCTCATACTACTTTGGCCTGATAGGACGTCGATCCTCCTTTTTCCCTTTCCGCAGGTTCGCGTGTCCATCTCCCCCCGCCGACTTTCGCACATCGCTTAGCCCCGCACTCTAGCGATGTTTGTTCTTCTGGCGTTGTTGGGCGTTACTCCTGTAGGACCACTCATTTGTATGCTCCCATTTTGCCGGTTTTTACCGTGAACCTGAAGTCGACGTCACTTTAATTTTCCAAACAATCAGTGACCTCCACCTCTATTACTGGAGACTACGCCCTTTTCCTGTCCGTTAGGTAGCCCGCGTACCAGATAGTACGAGTCGGCTACTCCCTTCCATCCGGGCAGGTTGACCCAGTCGCCCCCTTGTTTCCGCGTGCTTTCCATGCCATCCGTACCTTGTCTCCGTCCTCGCACGGCCGTTCTGCAATAATGATCACTTTTGAGCGCCCGCCAATTTTCTTTTTGCGATTTTTCTCTCCCCCACTACACCGCTTTGTTTTTTGGTGCTGCATCGGTGCTCTTTCTCTTCCCCGCCAGCTGCCCAGACGGCAGCGTTTCCTTTTCGAGATCCAGGATGGACTAGTTTGGCGTGACGGGTCGTCACAGCTGCCCTGTTCCACTCCGGATGCCTATCTTTACCGCCCCGAAGTTGCTTCCCCCTTCCCTTCAAGATCAGAATAGTGAGCAGCACCCAGTTCTATGAGCAGTTTCCTTTTTTTACCGATTGTCCAGCTTTAGGACCCCTTCCGATAAAGTTCCGGTTTTAATGCGAACTAAGAAGAGTTGTGATTCCCGTTGGTCCATCGGTTTCTTTAAAGGTTTCCCTAGACTCCTTCCCCCGCAATTTAGTTTGACTGGGGTCGGACACTCTTTTCGTTGCCTTCACGTTTCTTCCAATCCCTCCGGAAAGCCGTCCAGGCCACCCTGATCGCCGTTCTCCCTGCCTCACGTACGCAACCCTTCTTTTTGAGTCTCTTCCCGTCGCCTCTTCAAGACCAGCGGCGCTGAAGCGTCGAAAACCCCTGAGACCAGTTTGCCCGGCAATGTCCCCCCTCCCTTCAGACAGCAGTAGATTTCCGCGTGTTAGTGTTGTTCATTTTGATCGCGCCTTTTTGGTCGTGATTTCTCGGTTATCTAGTGCCTCTTTTTGGCGGATTACCCATGTGTGGTTCCGACGTCTTTTTTCTCATTCGTTCTGACCAATCTTGGTTCCCAAGGCGTTTTAAGGCCGACGCTGCCCCCCTGTCTCAAGGAGTTAGTGAATTTTGGTGAGCCTTGGCCTGGGATGTAAGCTCTATCCCCCCCCCTGTGAGCACGTTTTCGAGACAAGCTTAGATGGCTTTCCCCCTACAAGTACGCTTTCCCCATTGTAGGCCTGCCGATGAGAAGTACACTAACTTTCGTACATCTCTGGCATGAAGCAAGCCCTGTCCCCCTTTGGTTGCCGGGCCGGGTCGAAGTCCTGACCCTGATTGTCGGCACGAGCTTCGGAAAAATGGTCCCTCTGTACAATGCGCCTCTTTTCACCTAATTTCCTTTCCTTCTGACGTCTCTCCTGTTTCATATGAGCTGAGGTCAATGCCTCGGCATCCCCCCCATAAACCCGACATAACCATTTTTTTTTTCCCCACCTTTTACGCTCTGGCTGTTACCGTCTTTGCGTCATCTGTCTCCATTAAGAAAATTATTTTCCACTTCTACGTTCCTTTTTTTCGAGCCCCAGTCGAGTAGCCCTTCGGCTGAAATATTCTTTTTTTTTTTTTTTGGTGGTGTCGTGATGGTGACATCTCGTTCCATGATCTCTCTATCCTTTTTCCTTCTGAAGTCTGGCCTGTTCACCAACTGCTTTGGCAAAATAGTTCAGTGTTCGGTGGCTTCTGAGCACTCTTTTTTCCTCGGCGCTTTTGCAGCATTTTCCCACGACCCCGTCCGGTTTTTCGCTTCCCTTTTTCAGGCCCCTTTATTCGCACCATTGACCCTATCCTCCATGATGGCTCCCCCTTTCATAGGACCCTTTCAACCCACCCCCCCCCCCCCCCAGAGAGGCATATTAATTATCACTTCAGACAAAAATGCCACTTTTCCCCCCCCGCATCGAAACCCTCCTAGTTCCTCGATCGGCTCATATTCCCCTCCCCTTTTCGAGCTCCTTGCGCCTATCCGACAATACAAGAGTCAGACATTCTGTTTCCCCCCATTACCTTGCTGCTTCAAGCCTTGCTCCGCCCCAGCGAAACTAAATAGTACCTTGTCGTTTCCTCTTCTTTTCTGATGCTTTTGATACTTTTCTGAACTTTAGTCACCCCTCATGTTTTTTGGCACATTTTCATGATCTGGACATAGACCTATGGCGGCCTTTTGCTGTGGCCTCCCTTCCCCCTTCGCCCAGGACTTTCTATTCCCTTTCTCCTTACCACAAACTCTCACGCTCGTCTTGCACGCTGTCCATTGGTTAGTTTGATAATAAGATCCTTTTATTTTGTGGGTCCCTGACCCTCCGCACTCCTCTCACTGGGAGTTTTCCGACCGAAGTCCCCCCTCCCCCGCGTACCGACGCCTTTTCCGATAAGGGCTTTCCTCGGCTGTCCGTGGCTGTCCCTCTCATAGTACGTCCCTTTAGC
>Ga0179593_1818881_pt1 | contig 11772 bp, 20 predicted proteins | sample CZODoug2_1_08_16_FD_185931 | JGI IMG/M metagenome (GOLD analysis project Ga0179593, IMG submission 185931) | Vadose zone soil fungal communities from Angelo Coast Range Reserve, California, USA - CZODoug2_1_08_16fungal (PacBio error correction) | ecosystem: Environmental > Terrestrial > Soil >... | reverse complement strand
TTAATCCCTTTCCCTTCATGAGTGTTAGGCCACGTTCTTTTTTTTTGGGGCCGCATTGCTGCATTTGGCATCTTAGTACTCACTCATTTTCACGATCCGTAAAAGCCGCCTTCCTGAATTTTTTCTTCTTCAACGGGGTGTACCCCCCCCGTTCTTCTTCCCCCCGAGCCACCGTCGGTGCGGGTTTTTCCTGGTCCGGCCCCATTCACATAGACCTCAGCTTCCCCCAAACCACCGCCCGTGTTTTTTCCTCCTCGTTCCAGTGGCGCTCTCCCCTTTTTTTTGAGATAGGCCGCTGATTTTCCCCCTTTTTTTTTTTTTTTCAGGGCAGGAAGTCCCCCCTTTTCAAAAAATTGATGCGCTCCGCCTTTTTCAACCAGGGGCGCCCGATCTCCCAAGTTCGTCTATTTCTTCCCTCTCCCCAAGCGGACAGTCACATTTCCCGCCCAGGCAAAGGCCGTTCTTTCTCCTGCTTCATTCGGGCCTTCTCCCTCCTCCCCCCCCACGCGATGTTCTTCTGGTTTCCGGTCTGTAAACAGAGTAAACACAGTAACGTTTTTTTTCTTAGACCATATTAGCGAACCCCCCTTCCCCTCCAATATAGGCTCCCCCCTTGCCGTAAAAATCCTTGTCAAGTCAAGCGTAGAGCCTTTCACTTTCCTCCCTTTTCAGATCCAATCGATTTTCTTTCTCCTTTGTAGAACTATCTCCCCATTCCTTCCTATAGACTCGACCTCGTCCCCTTCGTTTTTTCCCCCAAAAGAGTGGCTTTACAAGCGACCTCCTTTCTTTTTTCCAAATCACGGACCCCCCCCCAAGATTTTCGGGGTTCTGTGGGGGGGGGGGGGGGGGTTTGCTTTTTTTTTTTTGCGCAGCTGTCCCTTTGAAGATTGCTTGCCTTTCCCCCTTTTTTCCCCGTAAGCCGCCGTCTGCAATCCCGGTAATTATGTGTAATGGTTTCACCTTCTTTTTTTCCCCTCCTTTGTCACAATCTCCTCTTCCCTCCTTTTTCCCATGGAACCTTCCCTTTTTTGCCCGTCTGACGGGGACTGTTGAACCGGGGCGAAGTCAATGTTTTTTTTTTTTCTCTCGGTGGGGGGTCCCCCTTTTTCCGTAAGTCGAGGTTTGGCCCTTTGTGTCTTTTCCCTCTTTGGTCTTCCGGCGCTGAACAGTTGCCATTTTTTTTTTTTTCCATCGCCGACGACACGATTCCCCTTCCTTTTTTTTTTTTTGTTTTTTCTTTTTTTTTTTTTTTGGGTTTGTTTTTTTTTTTTTTTTTTTTTGCTGTGTGGGGTTTTTTTTGTCGGTCTTTATTTTGGTTGTTGTGTTTTTTTCTTTTTCTTTTTTTTTTGTGTTTTTGTTTTTTTTTTTTTTTTTTCTTTTTTTTTGGGTTTTTTTTTTTTTTTTTTTTTTTTTTTTTTTTTTTTTTTTTGGTTTAAACTTTTTTTTTCTCTCTGTTTTTTTTTTTTTTATTTTTTTTTTTTTTTTTTATTTTTTTTTTTTTTTTTTTTTTTTTTTTTTTTTTTTTTTTTTTTTTTTTTTTTTTTTTTCTTTTTTTGTTTTTGTTTTTTTTTTTTTTTTTCCCTAAGTAGCAGCCGTTCCCCTTTTTTTCTCCAATAGGGTGCGGCTTTTTTTCTTTTCCCCCCCTCGGTCTGGCACGCCAATTCAGCCTCTCATTTTTAAGTTCTTCCGGACGCCACAACTTACCGTTTCTTTTTCCCCCCTTCTGACACGGAACAGCCTTGTTTCCCTTTCTTTTTTTTTTTTTTTCGCCGTTCAGCCCCCCATCTTGTCGCTGTTGGGAGTGGGCCCCTGGCCACGCTCTGGAAAAGATCTTTTTGCTTGTTCACTTCGCCCGTGAGTCCCTTCTTTCCTAAACGGGGGTTTTCCCACCCCCCCAACTTTTCAGTAAATCCTAGACCCTCGTTTTTTTTAGTTATGCTTCAGTAAAAACCCCCACCTTTAATCTTGTCTTTTCCCCCCTTCTCCGTTTCCAACAGCCGAGCGGTGTCCCCCCCCTCTTTTTCATCATTGAGATATTTTTGTACTTTCTTCGACATGGCGCCGATCCGCCGTTGCTCTTGTTCTTTCAAAATCGGCTTGCCTTTTCCTCTTTTCCCCTTTTGTTTCCGGGCCCCCTGTGGTTTTTCCATCGTTCGTGTGCAACGATTCCTCCCCCCTCCCCTCCGCCAATTTCTCGACCCCTTCTTCTTTTTCTCGATGTTTCCCCTCCTTGCTTCGCGAGCACATTTTGTTTCCCACCACCGCCTATTAACACTTTTTTTCTTGTGGAGTGTCTACGGCTTTTCTTTCTCCTGAAACTTTGATGTCCCCTAATCATATGTCCCCACAGTAGCACAAACTTTGCTAGTTTTTCTTCCCCCCGTTCTTTTTCAAGTGGTCCCTTCTTCCCTTGCCGGACAAGAACAATGCGTATGTTGGTCACTCCCGGGTTTGTTTCCCCCCCCAACGGATTTCCCATTTCATAGACTTTTCTTGTTTTTTTTCCAAGTTTCGGCCCTCTTACGTGACTTCCCCCCCTTCCGAACCTTATTCTTCCACCAAGTAGACTCCGGAATTCCCCCCCCCCTGTGGAACAGGGCGCCCCCCCTTTCACAAGGACCGTCCTTTTTTCTCAGAATGTCCTTTTCAAAACCAATCTTTCTTTTTTTTTTTTCTTTTTTAAGTTGGTCTCCCCACTCCGGACTTGCGAACTTCCTTTTCTTCCCCGCGACAGGCGTCACCTGTTTTTTTTTTCATGTTCCATTGCAGTTATTGCTGTCGGAGCCCCCTTTTCAGGCCAAACCTTCCCCTTCCGGACCCGGAGGGCCGCCCTTTTCTTTTGCCGGTACAACGTCCCTATAAGAAAATGTTAGGGGCCGTAGGTGCGTTTTTTCCTTTTTTTACAACAATAACCCTCTGCGGAATTTTTCGGTTTTTTCTTTTTTTTCCCCGGCCTGCCATGGCCAACCATACCCACCCGCGGCCTTCGCCCCTAGTCCCTATCCTTTTCCTTTTTCTTTCCCTGCACCCAGAGGCCTGGATAGTCCCTCTCCCCCTCCCCCCGAAACCTATCCTTTTTTTCCCTACCGAACCGAGTGACTAAAAACCCCCCCTTAAAGATTGGAGACGGCGCTTTTTTTCCCTTTGTCAGCATGTTCCCCCTCCTCTCTTTAGGTCGCTTCTTTTTCCAGTTCGGCAGAGGTTCCTTTTTGGTCCCCCACGACACAACGCTCTTTTGACAATCGTTTTTTTCCTTCCTCGGCACTTCGTAATGTTCCCCTCCCCCCCACTTGATAGTGGAATTCGCCCTTATCCCCAAGCTCTCCCCTAATGTAGCGTACTCTTCCTTTGTCAGGATTGTCGCAAGGCCGCCCTCTTTCTATCGGCCTGCTTTTCTTCCTGTCCCCCCAGGGGACGTATGAACTTTGGTTTGTTCTTTTTTTGGGGAATCGAACGGAAGCTACCCTTTCGCCCCGATCACAAATCTCCCCCTTTTCAGCGCGCCATTTTTTCGATTGCTCTTTCCCGAAGGAGGGGGGGCCCCTTTCATAAGAAAATCCCCATTCTTTGTTGGACGCGCTTCTTTGTGGTCGACCCCCCCAACGTTATAGGAAAATGGATTTTTCCTTTTTCCCTTTTCGACCAGGGGACCCTTCCCCTGATTTCCCCCCCCCCCCTTGTGCCTTCCTTCCTGGCCGATTTCGGCAAACTACATTTTTCTAGGTCCGACCCACCCCAACCCCTTGTGGGCCAAGGTGGTGAACATTTTTTTTTCCGGAGGAGTCGCTTCCTTTGACACCGGGAGTGCTTTTTTTTTTTCCCCCTTGATCGGTGGCGAACCCTTTTTTTTACCCCCACGACAGTGTTTCTTCCACTGGAACCCCCCCTTTTTCTTATTATGCGGTGCCATCTTCTTTTTTTTCCCCGTAAACTAAGACCCTCTTTTCCCCCGTTACCCATTCATTGGGCCCACGCTCTTTTCCCGATTCCAGACGCCCCCCCCCCCCCTTTGCAAGTTAAGTTTCTTCAGTGATTTTTGCGTTTCCCCCATTTTCAGGTTGGCGCACTGATCCCTTTGCTCATCTTCCCCCCGAGATCAGCAATAAGTTCTTTAATGACGATTTTCCCCTTTTGACTTTTTGCAAATGGCTTCCCTGTTTCTCTGGATGCGGTTTTGTATTTGCTTTCTTGAAATTGTTTTTGATGTTTTCCGAGGGACGAGTCCAGGGGCGTTTCTCTATCTCTTTCCCTCCTTCTTTTTTTTTCTCGAGATATTCGACCCCCCTTTTCCCCGGAACTCAGGGAGCTGACATTTTGTTCCCCCCCAAAACCGAATCCAAGTACTCCCCCTTTCCCATTTGCAAACTCCTTTTGCAAAGTTGAAAACCACCTTCTTTCCAAGGGGAAAAATATTGGTCTTCGTGCGGACACGGATTTGTATCCCTCAGGATTCCAGGCGCACATGTCTTTTTTCCTTTTTCCTTGGGGAAAACTTCCCAAAAGAAATGCCCTTGTCGAAATGTTTTTTAGAGGAGTCTCGCAGGGCTTAAAAGTGAATTGGCACACACCTGAGGGGTTCTTTGATCGTGTCGGATACTTTTCAGAAGGAAACCCCCCCCCCCCTATGGGGAACAACCGCTTTCCCCCCTACTTTTGAGGACCCCGGGTCAGTTTTTTCCCTTCTTCGTTTACCCCCCCCTTCAACATAGATTTTCTATTAAGGTACTGCCCCTTCCCCTTTCCGGTATCGCTTTCTTTTCTCCGGGGGGCTGATTGCACCCCCCCCCTTTGGACCCATGTTTTTTTTGCCGCGCAACTTCTTTTGGAAAAAATTCGGTTTCCTGCTTTTTTTCAAGACCTGGGTATGGTCGAAAAATTCCTTCCCCCCTTTCCCCTTGCAAAATTGCCTCCTTTGGGGGTCCCTATCCCTATGCGTTAACTTGGGGATTTGATGATGACCCTTTGTTGTCAATAAAAAACTCATTCGATGTTTGCGGGAGGGGGGGCTTTTGGGGCGCTTTTTCGGATCGATCTTCCTAATTTCCCCCTTCCCTCCGCTGGCCCCCTGCCTCGATTTTGGGTATAGGGAATCTCACATTTCCGGCCCTGTATTTTGACCCCCCCCCCCCTGGGTGAGAAAACAATTTCTCTTCCCCCGTGGGGGCCGGCCCTTTGGTCGAGGCGCACTTTTTTTCGGGACGACATGCTTTGTTTTTCCTTGACCGGAGTTTCTCGTTCTTCCTTTTGTTTTTCTCGCATTTTTTTTTTCCTTGGAATAACGGCTTCTCCACTAATCCGGTTTTCAGCAGGGCATTACCGCCTTTTCTGGGGACCAAGGGGGAGACCTTATTCTTTGCGTGGGGAGTGTCGCCCCTCATGTACCGATTCCCTCCCTGCAAACCGTTTGACACCTTTCATTGCTGGGCCCAGTTCTAAAAGGCCGCCCCCTTTCTACAATCTTTCACGGATTCATTTTTGCTTTCTCTTACCGGCCATTTTTTTTTTTTTTTTTTTTTTTTCGGGCTTTTGTGCCACGCCCGAGCCATGACTCTGGAAATGGTCTTTTTTTTTAGGCGAATTTCCCCCCTTTCCGGCACAAAGGGTCGCTTTTTTTTTTTTTTTCCCCTTGGGCAGCGGGGGCCCCCCCCCAAAACGAAAACTTTTCTCTTCCCCTTTTTTTATTTTTTCCCCCCCTTTTTCGTAAACGGGGCCCCCTCGGGCGCATCCTTCCGTCTTCAGGTGAAAGGCACGCTCTTCCCCTTGTAGTCCCCCCTTTTTCCCCGCCGGGGAAGGAAACGCTTTTTCGCTCCGGCGAAGACGTTAATCTCCCCATTGAAACTGCAAATTTGACGTCCTTTTTCTGGATCCTTTTTTTTTTCGCAAGTCGGAGTTTCTGTTCCCCCTCCCCTTACTGCGATATTTTTTACCCTATTTGATTTCCTATATAATGGCAGAGTGCGTCCCTGCTTCTTCCCCCAGTTAGGACGTTTTTCTTCTCCCCCCCCTCTTACCGTATCGATGCTTTTGTTTCCCTTCTAAGCTTGCCAGTAAAAACCCCCCCCACATAGGCATTTTTTTTCCCTAAACCCATTCCGGTGACTCTCCCCCCCCCCTCCCCCTTTCCCTTCCCAACAGGGACGTCTTTCCTTCCGGAGATTGGCCCCCCCCCTTTCCTCCACGTTCGAGCCGCAACAACCTTTCAGTAGTTTGGTTTCTTGTGAAAAAAGTAGTTTTCCTTCGGTCCAACGCCCATCCCCTTCCTTTCTCTTTCTCGTAAGACAAGACCCATTAGCGCCGGTTTTTTTTTTTCTTTTTTTTTTTTTTCTTCCTTTGTTTAAATACGATTTTTTTCCTCTTTCCCCTCAGCGAAGCCCCCTTCAGTGTTAGAGACATTTGGCTTTTCCCTTTTTTTTCCCCCTTCATCGGTGCAACCACCTTCCCCTCCCCCCCTTGGGACGGACAAGGCCCCCCTTTCCAAAGTCCGTGCCCTCCCCCCAGAAAAACCTTTTTTCCTGGCGCCCATGCGACCGCTTTTTTTGGAAGCGAACTCTCTCCCTTTCCCCCCCAACATATGGCTGCTCTCTATTTCGCTTTCCTTCACCGACCAAGACTTTTCCCCGCTTTTGACGGAAATTTTCCCCTTCCCCCAGCGGTCGAGGGTTGTCCCCTTTCCTTCTTTACTGGAAAATGTGTTCCCTCGGTAGTCAGCCTCCCTTTTTCCCCCCCTTTGCTCAGATTCAGTTTCGCTTGTTTTTTTTTTTTTGCCGGCCCCACCTGCCCACCCCTTCTTTTTCTAAGGCGACACGTCCGCCCACACCCCCCCAAGGAGGTTGCGGTTGGCGGATGGCGCGTGTGGCCCTTTTTTTTCTGCTCGGCAAACCCTTCTTTTTCGGAAAACCTGTCGTGCCGGGACCTTCTCCGGACCCGGAGCCCGTCTTTCTTTCTATTTTTTTTTTTCCCCCCGCCCTTCACCCCGAGATGCTACCCTATTCTCCCACATGATTTCTGGTTGCGTGATCTTTTTTTTCCCTTTCGCTGAAGAGTTTCGACCCCCACCTTTCCCCCTGAGAACGATCCCCCCCTTCACTTGTTCCCAAACCTCTTCCTCAAAAGGGCATGTTTTTACTTCGGAGGAACCGTGTTTTTCCCCCTTCTCGCCCTTCCCCCAGGCGTCCAACCGTTTGGCCCTTGGCCGGAAAATGGAACGTTTCCCAAATCGGACTCTTCTCGGTGACACCTTCCGAGTTCTTTTTGGCTAGACCAATCGAATCTTTCTTCTTTCCCCTCCTTCGGATTTCCCCAACCCCCGGGGGTTAGCATCCCCTGAGTCTGTTTCCCCTCCCCGCGCCCCCCCCCTGAAAACCTTTTCTTTGTTTCCTCATTTTTCGTTTTCGGGAGGTTTTCCCACCCTCTTTTGGGGCAGCGTTCCTTTTGGGACGAGGAGAAGCTGATTCCCCCCATGAGCAGGTTTTTTTTGTTTTTCTACAAAGACGTTTCCCCTCCTTTTTTTGATCGATTTTTTTCCCCCCCTTCCTTGCTAAGTGAAATTGTCCTATTTCCCTTACACGTATTTCGGCATTTGGGAGTGCCCCCCACAAAAATAGCCCGATTATTTTTTTTTCGGTTTGGTTCCTCTATATGGTCGATTTTTTCCCCTCGTGGCTAATTATGGTGTTACGCTTTTTCTTGTAAAAAGGTTGTGCTTTCTTGAAGGCCGATTTTTTCTTTTGAAGTTCAGGCCCTTTTGTAGGAGGACTTTTTTTTTCTTTTGTCGCCTGTCCCCTCTTTGCTGCGACCCCCTGTCCTTTCTTCCGGGGCCGCCCCCTCAAAGGCAGTCTTTTCTGCGATCAATTTTTTTTCTCGTCCCCCGTCACGAAGTCTGGTGTTGTTTTTTTTTTTTTTCCCCCCCGACGGCATACCTTTGATTTGTCCGATCTCAAAAGCGCGTTGCCTCCCACGAAAACGATGCTATACAGATGTTTCGTGGTTTAGTCCGGGACTGCAGAGTCTATTGAAAATTTTGCTCTGGCCCGGCGCGTGCTCGTTTTCTTTGGTCCACCCCGGTTGACGTCTTTTTCTTTCCGGAGAGGCGGGGAATTTACGATTTTCCTTCCCCTTCTCTCAGATTTGCAGGGGGACCCAGTAAGATCCTTCCCGAGGACAAAATTCCCCAGTGGCCTTTTCGCGTTCGGAGTTCATTTTTTGTGGAGAGATGTGTCTTTCCCTTTTCATCCCTGGCCGGCAGGATTGTAGGCTTTGGAGTCCCTTCCTTGGCTCCTTAGTCCCCCTGCAAATCCTTCTTTACTCTTCTCATTAAAGCATCTGAAATTTCTTCCTTTTTTTCCCCCCTTGGTGGACCACGAGGTCATTCTTTTTCCCCCCTCGTCACGCGGAGGGCCCGGGTTTCACTTTCTTGAGCTTGCCCTTTTTTTACTCAAACCACGCCGTCTTTGATAGCCAATCGTTCCGTGCTCTCCCCCTCCTGTTGAGATAGCCTTCGATCATTTTTCTCCAGGGACGTCTCGCTTTTTTTTTGCGAGAAAAATTTCTCCCTCCATTCCTTTAGGTTTGATTCATACCTCTGAGCAAAAATTCTTTTTTTTTTTTCTGCTCAGCGGAAAGTTGCCCCTTTTTTTACCCCGTAACCAGACCGTCCTTTCCCCTTTTCCACCGGGATTCATACGCTCCTCTTTTTTTTCTTAGGGGTGGAACAAGTCGAAACTCGTCCCCCACGGAGTGGCACGACTTTTTCCTCTAAAAGCGGACCCGTTCCCCCCCCCCCTTCCCTTCTTATTTTTTCCAAATACCGTGTCTGATTTTCTGAGCCATTCAACTTCCCCCCTTTTTTTTTTGTCGGGGATCCATCGACTCCCCTTTTTTTCCGCGTCTTGTAGAAAACTTCAACTGTCTATTCACTTAGAACCTCGTCCCGTTCTCCTTCGAGGGGCAATGACCCTTTTTCTCCCCCCCCAAATGAGTCCAATCAGAAAAGTCCCTTTTTTTTGTCGTCGCTGAAAATGCTTTCCCACCCCGGTTTTTCCGTTTTCTCCAGGGAGGCAAGCCCCCCCTTATTGGTCGAGCCAAACTTTATAGCCGGGAGGGGGTGAGTTGCTACCTCGTCCTTTTTTTTTTCACCATATCTCGTTTATTCCTTTCCCCCCCATTGGAAAACGTCCCATCCTTCCCCCCCCCCCCCTGGGGCTTGCGCCACTGCCTCTTTCAAAGTTTTTTTTTTCCTCCTTCCAAGGGTGACCGCCTTTTTCCTCCCGGTGGGGGGAACACACTGGCCTTTTTTAAGTCTAGGTTGGGCCCTTGCACTCCCTAGATCAGCGGCAGTGTTTTTTTTTTCTTTTCAGCGCTGACCACACCAATCTCATGTCTGCAGCCTCTTTTCCCCCCTTTTTCCCTCTCGGTAGAGGCTGCTCGGGTCCCTTCCTTCTTTCCTCCCCTTTAAGCCGAGATTTGCCCTTCATTTCCGCCTGGAGGAGAGCCATCGCCCTTTTCCGGGACGACAAGACAATGTTTTTTTTTTTTTCTTAGAACGATTGCGTCTTTTTTTTCTTTTTTTCCTTCCCAGCGCCAATCCCGCAGATCTTCTTTTCACTTCGCGGGAGGGAGGTTTTTCCCTGGCTCGGTCCCCCCCCCCCCCCCTTTTCCAGTAAACTCGGCCTCCTTCCCCCCCCCTTTTGTCGGGAGTCTGATTCAGTCAAAATTTTTTGCGTGCATGCTTGTAGGTGCCTGCTTAGCCGGCGCAGCCCTCTTTTTTTTTCTCGCTATTTCGGCTTCCCCCACCCTCCCCCCATGGACGCATGACTCTTTTTCTTGGCGTAGTAAATCCTTCCTGCTGTTCCTTGTCCCTTCCTTTTTTTTTGCATCGTCGTGTTGCCTCTTTTTCTTCCCCCCCGACCCTTCAGACCCCGTACTAATCGGTGGCGGCTTTCCTCGCCACATCGTTACCCGCATCCCCTTTCCATACAAACGCTTGCCTTCCCCCCCTTTTCGTTTTCTAAGCGATAGTACGCCCTTGTTGATGGTGGCTTAATCTCCTCCCCCATCAACACGTTCGACCCCCCCTTCCCCTTGAGGATCTTTAGGCCCAGTGATCCCCCAAATTTAGGACGGGCCGTTTTTCTTCCCCCCCCTGTGACGTCTGTTGTCTCCGGACTTTCTTTTTTTTTCCTTTTCACCCGGAATTGGATAAACCTGCATTTTTCCTTTAAGGTTTCTTGGTCCCTTTATGTGCCCTTTCCCTGCATGCCGATACGGTTCTCGGTTACCCCCACGTCGACGGGCCTGAATAAAAAGTTTGCCCCCCCCTTTTTTTTTTTTTTTTTTGCCCCTGCATGAATTTCTCGGCACGTGTGAGCGGAATTTTTAAAAAACTGCAGTAAGTTGGTCCCCGTTTGCCCCGGAAACTTTGATGCTTTTTGCCCGCGGGCTTCTCCCCCCGTTTCATGGACTTGCATTTTTTTTTTTCGCGTAGCGAACAAGCGTTTCCCCCCTTTCCCCTTGCCCATTGCCCCTTGGGCTTGGTTCTTCAAAAACGTCACTCCCTTGGGAGCTGCGTGCCGCCTTTTTTTCCCCTTTCCGGACATTTGTCCCCCTTTCCTTTTTATGCAGGAACCTTCTTGTCCCCCCCCCGCTGAAATGGCACACCTTGTGCCGGGCCTTCGGAAACCTCGTCTTTTTTCTCCACCCCGAGGCCTGGCCTTTTCCTCCCGGCCCGCCTATTGGGGGGAACTTCTTTTGTAAGAAAACTTCAATCCTGCCCTTTTTCCCTTTTGCCCTCGGGTTTTCAGGGCCAAGTTTCCTGCGCTTTTTTCTTTTAGGCTCGCCCCCTTCGCCTCGGTACATTTTTTTTCCCCCCCGCAGCTTCCTTCTCCTTTTGCACCTCTTCTCGGCCTCGTAATGGTTTTTTTTTCCCCTTTTCGTTTTGTCTCGCCCGGTTATCCACCCCCCCTCTTTTACGATAAATCCGGTCAGGAGTTGTCTTCCTCCCCCCCGGAATTCGTTTTTTCCTCCCACTGGCGGGCCCATTGGTTTTCTTTCCGCCATGTTGTTCGCCCAGTCCCGACGGCGACCCATTTTTTTTTAGCCCTTTCCTTGTCGCCAGCGCTGCCTTTTTTTTTTTTTGAGCGATCGCCGTAGGGGTTTTCCCCCTTAAGAAAATCCCCCAGCCCCCCTCTTTCTTGCGAACCCCCCCCCCGTTATCGGCAAATGTGTCCTTTCCTTTCACAACTTTTTCGACCAGACCCCCCCCTTTGATTTCCAGCTCGCTTCTTTCCCAAACAATTTGCGTGCCCTTCCCAAATGGGCCAATTTTTTTTTTCGGCATACACCGTTTTTTTTTTTTGATCGCGTACTAGGATTACCATGGCCTATCTTTTTTTCGAATCTATTCCTTTTTTTTTTTTTTTTTCAAAACCACGATTTTTTTTGAGAAGAACCCCCTGACCCCAATTCTTTTTTTTTTGCTCTCGGTGCCATCTTCTTGTCCCCCGATCACGACCCATTTTTTTTTTTTTTTCCGTTTTAATTTACTTCCCCAAACCACAGGGCCCTTTTGTCCCCTTGGCAGTTATTTTCGTATTTGCAAAATATCTCAAATCAGGGGTTTTTTTTGGGCAGAAAAAAAATCTCCCCCCCCCCCTTAGTTTCCCTTGGCCAATTGACGATGTTCCTTTCCCCTTTTTTTCAAATTGTGCTTCGGGCCCCCTTTTGTCTTTGGTTGCGCTGAATGTCTTTTGCGAGTACAGGGCGTGGTTTTTG
>Ga0179593_1671072_pt1 | contig 11772 bp, 12 predicted proteins | sample CZODoug2_1_08_16_FD_185931 | JGI IMG/M metagenome (GOLD analysis project Ga0179593, IMG submission 185931) | Vadose zone soil fungal communities from Angelo Coast Range Reserve, California, USA - CZODoug2_1_08_16fungal (PacBio error correction) | ecosystem: Environmental > Terrestrial > Soil >... | reverse complement strand
ATCTATGGGTTCGCCGCGTCTCGTCCGGCCGGCTACGAGTCCAGGTTATTTTTATTCAACCTTTCCGGTTTTGTTCCCGCATCCCCCCGCCCCGAAGCGCCAGGATACCTTTACTTGCTTTGTTCTTCTTCTTATCAACCCGACTTCCAGGGCCGTTTATGTCTGTGGAGATGTTTTCGAACCGTTCCTCTCCCTTTCCCCTTGGCCCTTTTCTTTTTCCCCCTGAGAGCATGCTGAGACCCCTTTCGATGACTCCTTTGTACCATGATTCTTTCAAGCTTCAAGAGGTAACTTTGGAGTTTTGTGTCCTCTAAATTTTCCCTCTAAGTTTTTCCCCCCCCATTTGCCTTTTCTACTTTCTTTCCTGCGCAGGTTTGCATCAATGCGTGCTGCCGGAACCACCACTGCAGGTGTCAGAAATATTTTGCTTTATTTCTTCGTGCTTTCCCCCCTAACGCTAATCTCCCTCCTAGGACCCCTTTCCCTGAAACTGAACATTTTTCAGGTTTGAGATTCCTTTTTCACGGATGGAATGTTGCCACTGCTTGTCCCTCGAGTTCCTCCTCCTTGTCGATTGATTCAGGACTTCCTGAGGACATTTTCGGCGGTTGCTCCCCCCTTCAGCCACAGGAGGGGGCTCCCCGGTGAGAACCTAACAAAGTTCGTTTTTTTGTTTTTCTCCTTTGCTACTAGCAGCCTACATCGCAATTCCCCCTCCACTAGAAATGCCGTGTTTTGACCTCTTTCCTTTTGTTTCTTTGTCTTCCGGGTGAGGCTTCTTCCGTGTTCTAACTTTGGGGGGCAGGAATCGGACTTTTTTTTTTGCTTTTCTTTAGAGTTAGGGGAGAGGAAGAATGCGGAGGAGCTGCTCGTATTTTTTCCTTAACTTTTTTAACGTTGCTGAGAATTCGTAGTGTTGGGAGGAGCGAGCGGGTAAGCTGAGTTTCTCTCGGTACTGCAGATGGCTCCGGTTTTGAAGTTTCCCCCCCCTTCTCTTTTCAGTCAAAGAATGATTAGGAGGTGCTGTCTTTTTTTTTCGTAGAAAGCTTGGGCCATGGATTCCGTGCAACCCATCTTGTCTTGTGATTTTCTTTTCTTACACTTATTGGTGATCTTTTTCATTTGACTATTTAAGTCGAGCCCGCCTGGAAAGCTATTTGGCAATGTTGGGGTCTGGATGCCATGAAGGTGATAGGTTGAAAATAGTGGATGCCTGTGGTTTTTCTGTTTTTCCCCCCCTGCCGGGTCCTGTCTTCCCCCTTTGATTTTGGACGTGGTACTGTTTCTTCCTCGAGAGGACTTAGGGATTTGGACGCACTGGAAAGAATTTCTCCCGAAGGAAAGAACTTTGTTTGTTCTAGGGAGTGGGCAAGCTTGAGACCCTTTTTTGCTAGCCTCTTTCCCTCAGCAATGTTAGATGCTGAGCCCTCCTCGAAAAGTTGCACAAAAGACGGCACTTTTTTTTTTCCCTTTTTCGTTTTCCGGGCTTGAGTTGCTGCTGGACACGGAAAAGGGATCTGGTAAATGGGCCCTGGTCCTCGTCTCCCGGGGTGTTTTTTTTTTTGCGGAAAGCTCTGCTTTCTAAAACAAGTCCGTGTCTCTTTGTATTGTCGTCCTAAGGGAGGGGCTTGACAGCAGTTGTCTGGTCTGGTCTATCAAACAATCTCCTTTCTTCTTTTTAGAGGAATTTTGATCGCCTCCCTTTTGCATTCGCATAACGGCTCATTAGTACGATAACGAACCTTTTTTTTCACGCCTCTCCAACGTTTGTTTACGTGGTCTTTCCCAGGATTCCTTTCCCGAAGTTCCCCCTGCGTGTTCAGCAGATTCCGGCCCGGCCCACCCACGTGACCCCCCCTCTTTGCCCTCCTTTTTCTATCGATATAGCTCAGTGGGTTTCCTCCCTGCCCCCTATTAGAACCCCCAACAGCCGGTTCGCAAATCTTTTCCTGCCCCACTACAGAAGAACCCAACAGCCCCAAGTCTCCCACGGCTTCAGGAAATCGTTATCCCACCTTCCCTGTTTTTCTCAACAGAAAACTGTTTTCACACCAAGGCGTTACATATCAGCGGATTCAAGCACGTCCCCCAGCATTTCCGCCCTTGTTTCCCCCCTTCTCCCTTTTGCCCTCTAATCCCCTTCCCCCATAGCGTTACCGCTCGATCCATTGAAATCGCAAGAACGCCGTTCAAAAATTTTTATTTCGTGACAACACCTTCTCCTTAACCTTCCCGTTATTCTCCTCCAACACTGGCTACCGCATTATCGGCTCCCAACTACTGAATTGTACGGTTCCCTGCAAGACACCCTCACTCACCCCCAATCAGGACCCCCGTCTGCGCACGTCCTTTCTCCAGATAAGTTACCGCTACGTACGCAAAACCCCCAGAAGTCTCAACTGTCCCTCTAATTCTTTCTGTTTTTCCCTCCTCACTTTTTTTTTTCCCCTGCCCCATTTCTTAAAGAAAGGTAACTAACAAAATCACCCAATACGCATTACATCAAAAAGTTCGACACGGTTACCCCTGCAGACCCATTATTACCCAAACTTCCCCGCTCCCAAAAAGAACAAATCATCGGTTTATGGATTGTTTAATTGAGGGCTTTCGGATGAGGTACTACTGCCACCGCTATAAACCCACCCCTCCCTTATAATCTTTTTCTCGGATCATGAAAGCAAGCCGCCATTCTCCGGGCCCTTACCCTGAACCACATATTCCCGCGACGCCCAATCCATTTTTCATACCTAACCCTTGACACTCCCCTGCACACTCCAATCAAGTACAGCTTTTCAAACTTTCCAGTTCCTTTCCCTCCTATATCCCTTAGGTTTTTGCTCTTTTTCCTCCACCGCCCCCCAGGCACGATCCTTGTCGGGCACAAAAATCTATGCGACACGGCGGATGGTTCGGTATGTCACTTAATTAGCGCCCCCACGCAGTCCCCTACCCCCTGCACTCTTAGGTGCAAGCTCCGCGTCACGTCAGAATGATTCGGTTCCTCGTCAAACCTCAAGATGCCTTGGTGTTTTGGTTTCCCTTCCTCTTCTTCTTGACCCTTTTTTCCCCAGCCAGGGTAATCTGCGTTCGCCGCCGGCCGCAGTTCTTCTTGAACTTCTCCGTGGTGCGTACGGTAATCAGGTTCTCACCCACCCTCCCATCCGACCTGGCCTTAAAGAAGCAAGAAAACCGCACCGTACTGGATCCGGGGCGATGCTCAGGGTCTTTGCCTGGACTTTACCCCTCCCTCGTTCCGTGTTATCAAATCCACTGTCGCGTAGTCGGCAGATCGCTGCGAGCCCCCCATCTGATCTCTCCTTCCCCCCTACCTGCGAGATATCCGGTGTTTTTTTATTGGAGATTATCGACGCCCGGACCCGAGAACGCCGTAGTTTTGGAAAACACGGGTTTCCTTGGCCCTTTTTTTCTTTTTTTCTAGAGCTCCCTCAAAACTGACTTCGCGAAGTCAGACTGATACAGTCCCCCCGGGTGCTTTTCGCTTTATCACCTGTCGCCGGAATTTGGTGGTTTCCCCTTTTTTCCAAGCAGCCCCCTGCTCCAGCGAACCCTCGATTTCAACGAACTGCCGTTGCATGCGCTAGGAGGCACTCCGTTCCCCCCCCCGGTTCCAAATTTCCCCCAAGGATTCCCCCCAGTCCGCGGTCTGCCTTGGGAGTTTTTGAAGCGCTTTAAACGAAGAAGCGCCCCCGACTTTAGCTACCCCCCCTCGTTGGACCCTTTGGCAGTTGGCTTTTCATGACGTGACCGCACGCCCCAGCCCCTGGACGTGGCGACAATCTTTTTTGCCAGGATGCCCTTTTTCCCCTTCTTTTTTTCACCGCTTTCCCCCTCCTCTGCTTTCACTTCCCTAAATGAATCCCTTTTTAGATTCGAGATACGTGGAATGTTGTCTAATGATTCCGTTGAGAATCGGTCTTTTTTTCCTTTTTCTTTTCCATTCCGGCAGGGACTGGCCCCTGGTTGCTCAATTCATCCACGGACGCCTTTTGTGCGCACCACTAACAAAGCCCTTGCGGGTTGTGTTCGAGTGGTCTGGTCCGCCATCCTCCCCTAATTTACCCCACTATACCTATGAGGTTTTTTCTGTTGGAGCTCGCCCCGGCCGGTGTTTCGTCATGTTATGAGGGAGATGGTTCGTTAACTTTGTGGTTATGTTTTCACTGCCCCGGGCGTCTTTTGGTTTTTTGTGTCTCCTTTTCGGAAGAATTCCGGAAGTGGCGAGTGTCGCGCACCCGGAAATTTCGTCTGGCCCCTTTGAAGGTTCTTTTCGTTGTGGGTTTTACAGGACCCAATCGAGCGGGAAGTCTGCGTCGGGGACGGGGGCGACCCTCTGATGAGGTAATTGGGTGGGGTGGGTGTACTCCTTTTCTTCTCCCTCCAATGATTGATGTCTTCAGAGGCCGTAGCCCTTTGTTAGACATTGCGGGACACAAGATGGCCCTCTTCCCTGATTGCTTTCTTCCCTCAGGAAACTATTGGTGAGGTCTTGGATTGATCTTTCAGTTTTCCGTCTCTTTTTTGTAACTGATATTTTCACAGGTTGGGATTAGCACGGAAGCGGGACTTTGAACCCCCCCGCGGCTTTTTTTTTTTCCTCGTCCCCCCTTTCTCAATTTGCGATTACCTGAGTTTCTTTGTTACAGTGGTATGTTCTTAGCGCGAGGACCTTTGGATTGGAGGACTTCAATTTTTCATCCAGACTTTGTTTCTTTTTTTGGAGTGGTTCTAACCGGCTGTTGGGTCTATTTGCTAAGGAAGTGCCATCCTGTTCGCGAGATCCCTACTCCAAGGGCGTGCCCCAAAGAAAGCGGACCTTTTTTCCTGTTTTTTTTGGTCCTCCCTCTCTTGTAAACGCCCTTTTTGAAAGTCCCCATTGTAAGAAGTCCCCCCGGGTTGACACCCAGTTGGGCACATAGATGCGGTAGAAACAGTGAAGGTCTTGATTGGTCTTCCAGGGATCTTCTCTTGGATTTTTCTTCCCGTTCAAATCTCTCTCTTTTTCTACACCTCTTTTTGGTGTTTTATGTATTGTTTGATAGCACTCAGAAAAGCGACACAGATGCCCCTTTACGAAATCCCCCCCAACCGGACTTGGAACCCCCCCCCCAGTTAATTGACCAAGTTTGGGAACCCTGCATATCCAGAGTTGATTTACCCCCCCAGTCGGGCTTGGTCACCCCGGGCTCCCCTATTCCTGCACACACTTCCAGTTAACTTCATCTTTGGTTGCCGAAATTTGAATCGTCCTCCTCGCGAACAGTTCCTTTCTTAAGGACAAGTCTCTTCCAAAAGAAGGTTCGTCGTAGGACCTTTGCTCCTCCTCCCCCAGCCCCCCTTCCCCCGTTTTTCCCTTTCCATTAAAGGTCTCCCACACTGACCGGTATAGACCCCCCCCCTGGGACGACACCATAAAAATGTGCCCACTGCAAGTTTCCATATTCCCCCGAGTCCCCCACAGGCATCTGCTTTTTGTTAAACCCCCCTATCAACGGACTTTTGCTCCAGAATAAACCCATGTGAACACCGCGTTAAAAGCGTAGTACTGAAAACTCCCCCCTCCCCCCCTTCTTCCCCCACGTGTAAACATTCGTCCCCACTCCATGGCTCTTCCAGCTTTTTAAGCAGTTTTGAAAAAAATTGCCTATCGGGCAGCACCCCCCTTATTCATTTGTTCCCCCTTGAAATTAACACCAAAACAACAAAATCCGCGAACCCTGGGCCATGTCTGCGCCCGTTTCCCGCCGCAAACTTCCTGGCAGCTTCTCGACCGCTTGCCCCCCAGGACTTCATTCGCAACGTTCTCAAGAATTCCTGTTTTGCGCAATACTCACGCGCAAGGAATTCCCCTATACACGCCGATACCCCCGACTCAAAGCTTTACACCCCACCCCCCTCCCAGACAAGGCCGATATCCAATCGCCATGACCTAAAACCAAGGCGCGCCGTAGTCGCCCCGGACCCAAAGGTTATCCGGATTTTATTGCGGAGGCTGCTTCGTCCCATCTATGCCAGCCGCCCAGCCCCCCGCATGGAAATTGTTTCGTTCGCCCCGCATCCGTGTATGAATTGCTCCCCAACGTTTTCCCTTCACCGGTGTCTGAAGTGTAAAATGCGATGTTTTGTTTTTTCTTTTTTAGTGAAGTCCGAGTCCCCCCCCCCTCAACCTGAAACCCCTTAAACCCTCCTTCCTCCACTAAAAATGGAAGGTTCAGTTTCTATGTCCTCTGCCTATTAGCGTTAGCCTACGTCCCTCCTTTTTTTCCCCCTTTCTTTCCCACTTTTTTCCCCTTTCTTTTTTTTAGCTGTTCGGCGTCACGGCATTGATGCTCCCCCCGGCCGCGTCGAGAAGTAAAAGCAAATCGTAGCTCACTCGCGCAACGTCCTTATCCCTTTTCTCCCACCTCTCCGATGTCATCCTTTGCCCCACAGATCCTTCCGCCGGTTCATCTGCGGTCGTTTGCATGAGCACGCTAGTTGGAATCGTGGTCGGGAGGGTCCCCGGTCACGCCCCTTTTACATCTCAAACTTCCCTTGATCTCTGTTTCGATTCACGAACACGTCAAGTAATTTTCTCGTGAGAGTGGGGGGGGGTGGGTGGTTGTTATTCGCTTGTTCATGTTGATGCGGCCCGAGAACCTTTTCCAGCAGAGGATACGTGTTCACATCCCCGTTAGTTCTGTATCTTTTTTTTCCCCCCCCCCATCGAGATTCTATCTCCGACTAATCAGTTTTTTTTTTTGTTGAGATCGATCTCGAGTTGATGGCGCGCTCGCGTCAGTCCACTTGGTTTTTTCACCGTCTGCTTCTACCCTTCATCCCTCAACATCCCCCTGCGCAAGCGCAGGTCTACAGTACGGGTTCGTTTTAGTTTCTCTCCAGCGCTCCAGGTCCGTTTTTTTCTCTTGCGCGTTACCCACCCAGTCCCGCTCTTTTCCAACGACCTCCGGCTCATGGCTCCTGCAGATGACTACGGCGGGTCCCATGATCTTCCACCTAGCGCTCCGTTTCTTTGTTTTTGCGGCTTTCCCCCCCAGCGAACCTTTCCTCCTTTTCTCGGAGCTATTAACTCCTCTTTTGAAGTTGGATTATACGACGCTGCCGGTTCGCATCCCTTCCTTAAGCCCTTGGTGCACAATCCCTTTTTGGCGCAGAAATCTATCTCCCTACAAGATGATCGTGGATTCCTTGTTCTGCGACTCGCGAAGATTCTAGAGGACCTTAACTTTCCTGTTTCCCTTGTGAGATTTTATAAGTTTTTCCTTTGGTGTAATGATGCAATTTTTTCGTAGTGATCGTTCTTGGTGGACGTCTCTAAGGATTTTTCGGGCTTTCTGGGTTCCCTCTTTATGTTGCTTCCAATCACGGAGGAGCTTTCGAAACCTAAAAAATTATTGCGGGAGTGTTTCTCCGAGGCTTTGTTCCTGACTTCCCCTCCTAAAGAAATTCCCCCCCCTCCCAATAGAACCTTCGATTGTTTTCTGTTGGAGATTTCGCTGCGGCGTGTGTTTCGTCATGGATTTGGAGGATGCTCCTTCTAACTTGGTGTTCTTTATACTTTCGGGGGCTTTTTTTTCTCGGCTTGATGAAGAATTTTGAACTTGCGAGCTTGAGACCCCCTTTCCAATTATTCCCTCGGGTTTTTCGTGTTGGCTTCCTCTTTTTTTAGGTGAAGCTTCGTTCTTTGCTTCTACGGGGGTCCTTTCAGACTGGCCTGGTAGGAGTGAGGTTTTTTGGAAGTTTACGGTTTTTGACCGCCCCTCCTTCAGTTTCGTCAGACTTTGATCAATTTTTTTGGCAATCTGGCGGTCACAAAAGATTCGAGCATGGATGCGGCGCCTTCAAGTCACCCTCCCGGTTTCCTCCCGCGGCGTGGCTGCTTTCCCCCCCTGTGGGAGTCTTGAGTCCCAGCCTGTGCTGTTGACAAAGCTGTTGACTTTTGGTACTCTTTTCCCCCCCCGCTTTCCCGAGTTTATGTTTAACCTTGGTATGTCTTAAGCCCGAGGGACCCTGAAGGATTCGCGAACGCTATTCTGCCTCTTAGCCTTTGTTTTTTCATGTTTTTTTCTTCTTGATTTTTCCAGTCTAACGATTAGCACGGTTTTTGAATTTTTTTTCACTGCTCCTTTTTTCGCTGAGTCGATAGCACCGGGAGCACCAACAGACGGCCTTGCCCTTTTCGTTTTTTTCTCTTTTGGACATTCCATTTCTTTTTTTTTTCACGCACACTGGGACGCTTCGACTGGGTGCCACACACGTTTGCTGAATTCTTCCACCTGTTTCGTTTGAATTTAGTAAAGAAGGGTCGCCGGCGCGCGGTGCTTTTTGAGATCAACCTAGCTATTTTCCTCCCCCCTCCATTTTGTTGATTTTGATATCTTCCGCAGAAAAGAGCATCCCTGCTCAATTTCCGTTTCGACCTCCACGGCCTCAATGTGTCTGCTACGCCTTTCCCCCTCCCGTCAGCCAAAAGGTTTTTGGCAACCCTTTGCCTCGTCCCAGGTTTTTCTTTCCCCCAGTCATTGTGTTTCCCCCCCATTGCAGGCTACGCCAAGTCAAACGCACCAAGTACATGTCGGGTTTTGACGTCCCCCCTACTTTGATCCGCTCTCGCGGAAAAAGGCTGAACGAACCGATTAGCCCAGCGGGTTTCCCTCTCGTTTCCTTTTCGCCTTCCACACTACCGAAGAGAAACAGAACCAAATGCCGGCCTCCCTCAGCTTGCACCAGTTGCCCCCATCCCCTTCCCGTGAGTCCCCGCGATTGACTCACATCCCCATGTGCCCCGCAAACGCCCACATCTCCCTCGTTCCAACGCATCCCTTTCTTGTTAACCCCCCGAAAACCTCCCCCCTTGCTCCCCGACTCCAACACTGTGACCAATAGCGTTCAACGCGTTAGGAATTCAATCGCATCCCCATCGTCCCCCCCCTTCTTTCTTTCACATTCGTTTTCATTATGCTGTACACCTATTTTTCCCACGCCATCTTGCAGCCAACCCCAAAATTGATAGTACGACACCAACTGCCCTTCGGTTTTTCCCCGTGATGTCACTTTCCCCCCCCACACATAGCCACCGCAGGCAAGTCCGACCAAAGTCCTTCAAGGAAGAAGTTCCCCGATAGATTCAGGCCACCCCAACGACGTATCCTTAACAAATCGCCAGTCGTTAAGTTGCGCGCAATAACTCGAGAACGCCGCATTCTGCCTTCCCCCCCCCCCGATAAACATCCCCCAGTACGAACTTTCACTTCCCAACCCCTATAGACTCAGCATCCTACCCTGCAGCCATGACGTCCTACCACAAGGCGCTAGCGGCCCCACCCCAGAAAACCTTTTTTTCCGTTTTTCTGGCTTGTTAATTGGGGTGATGGGATTCTTTGCGGTCAGAGCTGTCCACGCGGAGACACACCCGCAGCCCTTTGTTAGTTTTTTTTCCATTCCTCCCCTTCCTTCTCGGCCCCCCCTCTCATGCGGCGCCATGACCTCAAATCTTAGCGACTCACCCCCCCCCCCCCCCCCCCCACCAAGTCCGAAGTCCCCCTCCAAAAATTGCAACGTGCACCACCCCCTTTCCTCCGCTATCTACGTCTTTTTTACCTTTCCTTGTCTTTCTCTTCGTATCTTCTCGCCCCCCCCCCTTTCTAGCCTACGAGCCCTATCATCTGTCGGGCACCTTATGAAGAAACGGCCTTTTGTTCGGAGGGGAATTCCCCATGATGCGCACCTGCTTGAGAAGTTTCCTCCGGACAAATCGTATTTTTCTCTCTCGCGACCCTCCGTTCGTTCTTTCGGCTCAATCCAAAATCAACGGACCAGTGGAACCCGCGTTCTTTTCCCCTTTCCCCCTCAATTTCCCGGTCTTCTTTTTTTTCATGCGCTGCCTTCGTTTGAAAATTTCGTTGTCCTCCTGTTGCTGGTGGTAACATCGTTGCCACATCATGACCGAACGGCCCTTTCCTTTGACTTTAGTCTCGTCCGACTTTGGCTTGTAAGTGCTCCGCGCGTTCATGTTGATTGAGGCGTCGAGAACCCTTTCACCCAGAGATCGCCCCATCCACGGGCTGCTTATCGTCGGCTCCGTCTCCCGCCCCCTCCCCTTCTCTTTTCCCTGTATTTTTTTAGAGAGATCTCTATGGGGCTGGCGAGTCGACGCGCGAATCGAAAGTGGAGGGGAACAGGATTCTCGTCCCTTTCCCCCTTTCGCAATCACATTCCCTCCTGCGGAAGCTACGGATAAACGTACGGTGCTTTTTTCTATTGACCTTATCAAGTGGACGTTTCTGTTGTAGATTTCCCGTTTCCCCGTACCCTTTATAATTTCCCCCGGCGATTTTCCCCTCACTGCGGCGAATGAGACAAACGAAGATACTCCGGAGGTCCTGATTCTTTCCCCGTGTTCCCCCTCCTCCCCGCTTACTTAACTTCTTAACCCGATCTGACGTCTACGTTCGCCTTTTATTCACCTACGATTTCGGTGGATAATTTTTTAGATGCACGGTGCGCTCAATGACTTTCCTCACCTTTTTTTGGCGCATAATCTATTCCCGAAAAGATGTTCCCTGCGGTGGCGTAAGATCCCTTTTCCTTACGAAGAGGTCCTCCGAAACTGTACCCTTTCCCCATTTGATATTTTACCAGGTTTTTCGGCTGGGACGCGTGATTCTTTTCCCTTTTTAGTTATGTCCTCGACTTGATGCGGCGCCTCCTTTGATTCAGAGGAAGGAAGCAAGGATTTGGCGGCGTTGTCTTTCCCTTTAACCCCCTTTTTGGCTCCCAACACCTTTCTTGCGGGCTGGTGTTTTTTCCCCTCCTTCTTGGAGTACTTACCAGCAGCATCCCAGACTCCACCTCCCCCCTCACCCCCTTCTGTTGTCTGGCTGCCCATGTCGTCATGTTCTGGAGGATGTTTCGTGTCAGATACCTTGGATGGAATTTCGTTACCCGGCTCTTAGCTTTTTATATTCCTCCTGAGTTTTGGAAGTTCTCGCCTGGAGCCTAAAGAATTTTCGTTCCTTTTGGTTGCTCGGTGAGTGTTTCGGAAGCGATTCTGGAGGATTTTTGCGGCGTGACTGGGGGCGGCTGACTTTGCCTCATTTCGTCCGGTGGTTGCGTTTTCTTTGGACTACCGCCATGTATTCCCGGAGGGCTTTGCTTAGACTCTGCCCTTTGTTCCCTTTCGTTATTTTCCCAAAGATGGTGTGACCCTTCTCAAGTGATTGTGTTCGAAATGTGCCCCGGCAATATTGGTGCTCGTTGGATTGTTTTCCCCTTTCCCCCCCTTCTTTTGAACCCTCTTTCTTTCATGTTTTTTTTTATATGGGCCGGTGTCGGTTCCCAAAGCGGACCTGTGGGGGGACGGCTTCAAAGGGAGATGTTCTGAACGAGTTGCTTTCCCCCCTTTTCTTTTGTTTACCGTGCATTTCTGGCGCACGGAAGCATTCTGAAGCAGGGCCCAGTTTTGGTGATGTTGGGTATGTTTATTGGGCATTTCTTCTTTTTTTCGGGATGTTTGCGATTGTGACGACGCCCTTCTCGAGAGGCGAGAAGTTCCGGAAAACACTAAGGAACAAACTTTTAGTTTTCCGGGCGGCGCCCTTCCCCTTCTTGCCATCCGAAATAACCTCTTTTCAGCGGTCTCCCCAAAGGGGGAAGACAAATTGCTTTTTACATCATCTTTTTTTTATCCCCCCCCACGGTTTTTTGTCTCCCTCTGGTCTCGATGCAGCCGGTGCTGGCGTTGGGGTGATAAAT
>Ga0179593_1456233_pt1 | contig 11772 bp, 17 predicted proteins | sample CZODoug2_1_08_16_FD_185931 | JGI IMG/M metagenome (GOLD analysis project Ga0179593, IMG submission 185931) | Vadose zone soil fungal communities from Angelo Coast Range Reserve, California, USA - CZODoug2_1_08_16fungal (PacBio error correction) | ecosystem: Environmental > Terrestrial > Soil >... | reverse complement strand
CGGTCCTTCTGACCGTGGACCATTCATGTATCCACCTTCGTCAAAACAATGACTGGCCTGTTTCGTTTGGGTTGTTCCCTTAGTGAGTCCCCCCCCCATTTGTCCTACTTTGATTTTTTTGGCTCGCCTGGCCGAATATTTTTTTCCCCCTCAGCCCTGTTTCGTGCCTGCAAGGATTTTCCATGATTGTTTTTTCCGGTCCCCTTTTTGGTTTCCTGCACCCTTAGCTTTACCGATGTTTCGGACGGTTTTACCTCCCTTGGGGCTTTTTATTTCCGCCCGATCAAGTCCGATGTCCTTTGTAAGGGCGGTTTGTTTTTCGTTGGATGTCGGAGATTTTCTTTGCGTCAATCATCACCCCCGCAGCGTCTTGCGCGTTTTTGCCGGGTTGGGGTTCTCTTGTAGCGGTTCCGGGCCGTTTTCCTTTTCCCCGCCTGCAGCCCCCCCCCCTTAATTTCGTGAATTTTTATTCGTCCGGTTCCCCTGAAGTTAAACACGCGCGACCTCCATTCCCCCCCATCTTTTGTTAAACTGGGTCCCACTTTTTTTTTTCGATTGATGCCAAGGCGCCTTCCCTGAATGCGTTCCAGGGGTGGAGGCAACTCCTCCTTCTTTTTTTTTACTCCTCCCCTTCCCGTTGTTTGTTGTTGTTTCGGTCTTTTCTGTCGGCAATGAGTCCCCTTCCCCCCGGCATCGATCGCCGGCTACGTTTCCTCTCCACATCGCGGGCTTTCCCTATCTTTTTTTTCCTTTTTTGAAAAACCTTGTGCTTTTTGCTGTTTTCAACGGCTGAATACCATTTGCCCCATTCTTTGACCCCTTCGAAATTTCGTCCAACAGGCCCGTGTTTGAAACACCGACTTGCTCGTGCCACACGTTTTCCCCCCCTACGCAAAAAAACGCCGGCCAGAACGGATCATTTTTCTGCCTCCCTCCCCCAAAAGGATGACCTACCAACCCCCGCCCCCCAATTCTAATGGTCCCGGTCTTTTCCTGGTCCGACTTTAACCGCCCAGCTTTTTTTTTTTTTGAAACCTCTTCCTCCCCCCCCTTCGATCATTCCGTCCAAAATTGGACCTCCCCCATCTGACCAACCCCCATTTTTCCGGCATGCCGCCCGGTGGCGAGTCCAACATATTAGAAGTGCTTTCCCAAAGCAACCTTCTGACACCATGTGGCGATCTCTTGAACACCCCCCCCTTCCGACGCCGCCTTCCTTTGGTTGGTTTGCAACTCCACCATTTTTTGTCCAGTCTCAAACACGGTCAAGAAACCTCCGCCCGGACTCTTTGGGTCGTCACCCAGTTATGTGTTCTGCGGCCCAATTTTTTGCAACCCCCCCCCAACCTGTTTTTTTTTCCCCCGCTGGCGGCACACGGTCTTGGCCCTCGTGGGTGGTCACCCTTGTGGATTTGCCCCCAACCCCAAGACCCAACTTGGGCCCGCTGGCACGTTTCGTTAGGAGGGAGGCACCGCCTCGTTTGCCCCCCCTCTAAGTCTTTTTTTATTTCCACTTCTCTTCACCCCCCTTCTCACCGCCGTCCGAATTAGTGATGTCTTCCGAACGGACCCCCCCCCTGATGGTTTTCACCTTCTACATTCGCATTCGTGTTTTTGCTTCTGACCCCCCGCTGCGTATCAGTGCCTATACATTCCCGGACCGTCGAGTTTTCTCTTATTCCTGAATCCGTGTTTTGATCTCTTTTTTTTTGCGCGGACGATTTTTTTGAAGAAACCCCGTTTTGGGCCCGCCCCGCCTAACGCCCCGGGTCTTGTAAGGTCCTGAAATGGTCCCCTATCAAGACCACAGGGCCCCTTTTTTGTTTACCACCGAGGTTCTCAGCGCGTGTTTTCTCCAATCCCCCACTTCCCGGTAAAAGCCGGATCCATAGAGTCGCCGGGCAATCTTTCCCCCTTTTTTTTTCCCTCCCTGGTGGGGGAACCCCCCTTCACTTTGATCTTTGGCCCCTGCCCTTTTTCAAGCCCCAGGCGGGGCGACCATGGATTTGCGGTTCCCAGCTTGACCATTTCAGGCCACTGCCCCCCTGGGAGGTAGTTCCTGTTGAGGGTGCAGGGATTCTATTCCTCTGTACCGTCCCAAACGGACCCGCCGCCCGAAGGTCTTCCTTCTTCTCGTCGGCGTGGCGGGAGGACAGTTCCTAGATTCGAACTACACCATCCCAAAATAAATGAAACGGTAACCCCAAAAGTCAACCCCTGCTTTTCCCCAACTCTTTTCATCCTCTTACCCCCCCGTTTGATGAAAAGGGCGCTCGGGATCACCGCGGATTACAGTCTCTTCCAATCCCGTTTTAAGTTTTTTTTCCTCCCTCATGCCCCTGCCCTAATCAATTTTAAACAGCCCGAACGTAAGTACGTCCCCTTTCACCAGTCCCCCCCCCAGGGCCCCCCCTTCTCCCTTTTTCCCACTATTATGTGCGACGGTTACCTTTCCCCGAGTTTTTCCGCGAGAAAAAGACTCCAACTTGATTGAAACAATTGCGCACAAGGAACAGGCTTTTTCACCGACCCGTTAACCGTCGAGCGGTTAGGTTAGGATAGCTCCGTCCCACCTCCTGTCTGGTGCTCCTTCGGAAATCGCCCCCAGGGTCTCGGGATGAGATTCCGTCCCATGATGCCTTCGTTCCCCCATCGACCCACCCCCCAACCAGCGGCCGACTCCTGATGCAGTGGTCGAAAACGTCCTCCTTGCCGCCGGGGCACCAGTCGAATAGCACCGCTTCAGTGCCCCCCCCCGACAACAAAAACCCCCTTTCCCTTCCTGGCGTCGGGGCAAGAGGGCAGTTTCAGCGTGCAAACAACGAACATTGGCAGCCATTCTAGAAATTTGACCCCTCTGTCCTCTTTTGTTTCTTCCCCCACAGATGTTTCAGTCCCCCCCCCCCCTTTCCTTGTTGGCCTCGAGGCGGGACACTTAGAATGAGACACTCTTCCTATCCCTCCCCTTTTTTTTTTCGGCTTTCCTCAACCCTTTTTCTCCTTTTTCCTCCTTTTTTTGAGGGAGATGTTTTTCTTGCAGCCGACACAGTTCGTTTGAGAGGGCCCGTAATACTCGAGGTCCGCGAGTTTTTTTTGCCCGATCGGAGTTCCCCCCCCTTTTTCAGGCCGGTTTTTCTTCTGACAACAGGCTGTTGGCTCACCAAGACTCCCCCATCCAATTTCATGCCCCATGATGCCCCTTTTTCTTTTTTTTCCCCCTTTTTCCCGCACCTATTTCTCCCTCCCATCTCCCGTTAGGCGATCCCGGGAGGAGGCTTTTTTTGAGTTCGGTCTATCTGGAGTTAGCCAGTTTCCTTTTTTTTTTGGGACCTTTCCGTTTTTTCCTGTCCTTTCTGGTTCTCATCCAGCGGAAGACCCATGGCGATTCCTCGCACATAGCGTCGTTTGGCTCTCATCCGGACCTCGCTCGACGTTTTCCCCGTCCCTTTCCAATCGTTTTTTTTTTTTTTTTGTTTGGGTGTCCAGCCCTTTGTGGCTCAAGTCTTTCACACGGCGGACCCCATCTTTCCCATATACTTAAACGTCGTATTTCCCATGGTATTTTGCTTGCCACTCCCCCTTTGGCTTTTCCTTTTTCTTTTTTTTTTCTTGACGGTCTGGCCGGGCGTGCACGGGCCTCCCTTCTGATTCGCGGTTTTTTTGATTTCCTTTGCCGCGCCGCCTTTCGTGGGTTGAGGCTTGATGACGAGTTTTTAATATCCTTCTCTCTTCGATGGTTTCTACCTACACTTCCCTTCGTGACGGCGGGCTGCTTCGTCCCCCGAAGGGATGCGAATCCCGCTCGGGCACCAGTTCCTCCTCGCCCTGTGTTTCTAAGGGGTCTTGCCTGCAACCATCCGTAGTTTTCCCGCTTTGTTTGTTCTCGTGCCGTGAGAATTGTTGGTCCATTTTTTTTTTCCCTCCTTTGCTTCATTGAAGATGTCCGCCAAGGCGAGTATGAGCCCTTCCCACCTTTGGTCCCCCTTTTTTTAGCTCGTTTCTCAAATTTCAGTGCACTGTATTTGCTATTGTTCCATTTTCTGGCTTTAATAAAAGGGGAGTCAGGAGGCGGTTCTTAGCCCTTCGCAACCGCACTCATCGCTATTTTCTGCCGGGAATTCGTCCCTTACTCGTTCCCCGTGCGTTTTTGTCTAGGCATCTCAAGTCGGCGTACCCCACGTTTTCCCAGTCACCACGTCTTCGTAGGGTCAACATGGCTTTTCCCTGCTCCACTCCCGTTCGCGGTTCCTTTGTTAATCGTATGATTAAGAACCGACATTGATCTTTTCTGTGACTGAGGGTAGCTCCGCAGACCCGCCTTTTTTGGTGATCCTTCCCCCACATTGGGGTTTCTCCTTATCCCCCAAACCCACGGACTTCGGCGTGCCGGCTTTCGCACTTTTTTCCGCTATTCGGAGGACCCTTATCCCCCACGGTTGCGACCCCCCTGTCCCATAGCGCTTGCCTTTTTGACCCGGTGCTCATGGCGTTACCCCCTTTCCGTTTCCAGTGAGTTCACAAAAACAAGCAGGCTGGGCGTTTGCTGTGTCAATCTGTCGTTCCCCTTTGTCCTTTCACTTCTTTGGGCTATTCTGCTTGGACTTGGAGCGCCCTTTTTTTTTTTTCGTTTTTCCGCCTGCTTTTTTCGATTTTTTTGGGTCCCAAGGGGTTGGTTTTCACCACCTTTTTCTGCTTTTGCACCGCGTCCGACTTTTTTCCCCCGGCTTTTTCGGGCCCATCTGCTCCGTCCCGGGCGTCAGAATTTCGGTGCTGGTGGTGATCAGGTATGATTTTTTTTCTTCGTCCCAATCCATCCCACCATGCAGGCTTTGACGTTGCCTGCTTCGATTAGCGCCGTTTGTTTGGTTTTTTTTGTTCGACGGCATTTTTCCTTAATTCGATGGTTATTCGCCTTACCTCGTTTTGAAAACACCCACGGCCGTTCGTACACCCTTCCAAGATCTACCGATTTTCGCGACCCTTCGGCCGCGGATTCGATTTGAGGTCCCAGGTAGCAGGTACTATCTCCTTCCCCACCGGTGTGTTGTTGAGGGAGATTATTTTTTTGCCTGCGACACCCTTCCCCTCATCCTAATTAGTCCGGGCAATCCCGTGTTCGTGTCTCCCTCATTTCGGGTCCCCCATCGAATCTGGGAATTCCAAGGTTGTTGTGCCCCCCCCCTCCTTTTAATTCTTTTTTTTTAGTTGGGGTTTTTCGAATACCACCCCCCATTCGGACAAATTCTGGGCAGCCCTTGGTCAGCCCACCGGCGACTATCAAGCGTCAGCAAAACAACGTCCGCCCCCCCTATTTCGGAAGCCCCCCCTCTGATGTTGATGTGCCCTTTTTTTGATGCCGCACCCTGAAAAATTGTTCCTCCCCCCCCCCAGCCCGCCCTTCGGACCCTTGGGTCTTGGTCCGCGATAACGCCACAGCTTGAAACCCTTCGGACGCGGTTCCCTTCCCTCCACTTTTTTTCTTTGCGTAACCCAACTTGACCTCCACCCCCATTCTCCGAAAAACCAAAACACCCTGGTTTTTGGCCCTGGTGGTTCGCTTTGGCGTTTTTCCAATCGAGGGCCTTTTTCTTCAACAGCAACCCCCCCTTTTGCTGGGACATGTGCCTCTTGAAACCAGCCCCGGGACTCCCCGCCATTTTGTGTTTCATTTTTTTCCCGTGTTACCAACTTTTCAACTTATTCTTTCCAACCTTTTCCTTGCCGCGGACGATTGCCCGGTCGCAACAGGTTTCGGGCGACGGGCCTCCTCGGCAAACTTCCGAGTTGCCCCTTCGACGCACCCCCTCATTCACCAAATAGTGGAGCAGTCCTCCCCCTACTCCCCATAGTGATTGGCAAAGGAACCCACACTTTCCGATCCCCGGTTTCAACTTTATGAGTTTTTTGTTTTTTTGTTCAGTGGAACTTCCATTCCGTTTTTCATTCCAATTTTCTTCCCCCGTCGGATTTTCTATCACACGTCGATCCCCCCTATCAGTTTTCGATTGTTTTACTGAACGCCCCGTCCCCTGGTGCCCCCTGATGACCGGACATGTCTTTTTTCCCCCTGCGCCGTTCCCGGTGTTTGGTTTTCCATTCCTTTTGTCCGACCCCCTGCTTACGTTGAGTGACCCTAACATCGCCCCGGCTGTCCGCATACCGTTTTTTTTCGATACGATGTTCTTTTTCGGTGACGATCGAAGAAGGGTCAACCCTGTTGCCCTCTTCGGCCTTCCGGGGATGAGCCAGAAATGTTGTCCCCCCAACCCCCTACCCCCTCTCACCATGGGTGACCACAGAGTGGTAGGACGCCGCCGTCGCTCAACTCCAATTTTCGGTCCCACGCGAGCATTTTTCCCTGTCCCCCGTCCCGTCGGCTTTTTTCTTATTCATTGCCCCCCTTATACCCGTTAACCCCCCACCGCAAAGTCTCCGCCCATGCCAACTTGCCCCTGTTTTTTTTTTTTTCCCCCCAAAACGTGTCCCCTCACTTCATTTTTTGCGGCGCGCACAGGCGACCATGAGGAACGCCGGTTGCTTTGATGGCTTTTCGTTGCCGCCTCTGGATTCTTTCTTCCCTCTTCGACGATCAAAGGAACAGCAAGCGCCGGCGAAGGGCGTGCCGTTTTTGGCGGTCTTCCCCCTCCCAAGTATCCCGCATCATATTTATAAAAAGGATTAATTTTATTTTTTTTCATTTTTTCCACAACCAGATAGGGACACAGTCCCCAGTCTGCCTGATCGGTTTTTTACTCCCTTCCCCCCCCTTTATCACAGCGGTGAGACCGATTTTTGCAATTCCCGTTCAGGTTTGGCGTTCATCCCCAGTTTCCCCATTCCACTCCCCTGCCCCCTTCCGTATTTCATTACCACCCCCCTTAAGCCGGGTCCCACTCTTTTTTTTTCAAGGTATCTTGTTTAGATTGGACGACTTGGACGCACTCTCAGCATCTCACCTGTCCCCCCCTGGGTGCTTGACCCTTTCGGATGCCCCCAGGAACTTTCCGATTGTCCCGACGGTTCCTCCAGTGATGGAGGCAGGTTTTAGTTCTTTATTTCTTTCTCTCCCTCCCACTCACGCATATGTGCTCGGAACTCCATGTTTGTTTCGGTTCGTCTGCTTGATGCTAAGATTTTGCTCTTCCCTTGACCCAATCGTCCCACACCCCCCCGTCCACTCTCCAAACGCCGTGATGAAAGACGCATTCTTTCCAGCAAAAGCCTCCCCGCCCCCAGTTTTAGTTCTTCCTCGCGCCGACTGGCGAAAAATTTTTTTGACGCGGGCCCCTTTTTTCCGAGGCTGTTCTGTTCAATCTTTGCCCCAAAGACAATGGGGCCCTCCCCTGTCCTCCCTTCCAAGGCATTGCCTTTTCCTCCGAGATTTTGTGTTCAGTACACTGCGTTGGTTTGTACTTAAACCCCCTTGTTCAGTCCTCCCCCCCTTCCCCTTTTTTCGCCTGCCTCTTTTTTTGTTTTCTTTGGCTCAACTGCTTGTCTCAGGCAAAATTCTTCTTTCTTTTTCTCCTTCCCCTTTTTTTTTGAGATTTTTGCAACCTTTACAACTCTTTTTCCCTTATGGCGGCCCTCCCCCCCGACCCAATTCCCTTCTCCTTCCTGGCTTTCGTGGCGCTTGGAAAAAGGGTGAAGGCCGACTGCCCACACCTTCTGTGATTTCAAAAAGACTATCTCGATTTCCCCCCCACTGTTCCATTTTGGAATTTTTTCGCAATGTTCGTTGCAATTTCCCTCTCGGCATTCCCCTGCCCTTCCCCGTTTTCTTGCATCTTTTTTCAGATGGGTCGTCTTTCCGATGGGACCTTTTTCGGTCCCTTTCCCCTCGTGTTTTTGTATTTTTTTTTTGAATTTCACGGGCCTTGCTTCCTGTCTTCTTTTTTTTATCGCTTCCCTTTTGAACCACCCCCCCCCTGGCCCGATTCTCGGTCACATTCTTTCTTTTCTCTCTATCTAACCCCTGTCCCTCCGACTGTTTTCCTTTTCGGTGCCCCCATCGTTCTGGTTGCCCTGGTTCCCTTCCTCCCAAGTTTTGTTTTTCCCTACGTGTCCTCCACTAGCTCGTCCCGGTCGGACATCGCCACATACTACTTGAACGTTCGTTTGTCTTGGTTTACTACGTTTGGTCTTTTCTTTCTTCTCGATTTCGGATGTTCAGTTGCTTCCCCCTTCCCTTTATTTCCCGGTTGGGGATTTCCAGGCCGTGTTTCTCCCCCTGTTCCTCACTCTATTAGGTTTGGAGTTGATGCCCTCGTTTTTTTCCTAATTTTGACCGATATGGCTTCTCCGCCAAACGCCGAACCCGCCCCTTCTTTATGATTCTTTTCCGTTTTCAGAAGGGCATTTCTTCAGGCACCCCATTACTCTTTCCCTTTTTCGTTCCTCTTTTTCGATGTGCCGAACATTCCCTGTGTCCTCCCCGTTTGTCTTGCTTTTTGCTGTGCCCTGTGGCTAGCTTGATTTTCCTGTTTGCTTTCCTTCATGAAGTCCCCTCACACCTGCTTGTTGCTTCCTCACTTTGGTGATTGTCGTAATAACGTTGTTTTGTACTATTGTTACCTGCCCTTTATTCTTGATCTTTGTACCCTTTTTCTTTTCATTTCACCCCCCCCTTGAGTCTGCGATTTCCGTTTTCTTTTTTACTCGACACCCGTCATTAATTTTTATCGTTTGACCCCCGTCTGGACCCTCCCCCCGGCCCAGTGATTTTGGTTAATTGCCTTTTTCCCCTCAAGTACTTTAGTTTTATTCACTTCTGCTCGGACCCGTCGTATTTGGTCACTCTATGTCTTTTTTTGAGTTTCTCTGGTTCTTTTTCCCTTCCTTTCGTCGGTCTTTGACCGTTTGGCTAGAAATTCGACCTTTTAGATTGCTTTCGAGTTTGCCGCTCGCCCGAACGGCCCCCTTTTCTTGAGTTTCCCCCCCCCCCCTTTTTTCTTTCGGTTGGCCCCCCCTCGGGCCCCTCCTTTTTCTCGCCTTTCCCCGTTTTTTTATTTTTTTCGATATGCTTTTGTTCCCGAAACTTTTTTCCTTCCCTTCGCGCCCTTCAACAGGTTTTTTCATCCCATGCTTTACCTTTTTGAGGTTTCACCCCAAACCCTTTTTTTCCCTTAGGCGTTTTGTTTGTTTGTCAGGACTGACTTCCCTTTTTTTCCGCCCTGTTCTTTTTTTTTTCCTCTCCTTTTTCACCCCCCCAACACTTCTTGGTTGTGCGCTCCCCGGCGGTTGCATCCGGCTTTCAGATTTTTTTTTTGTTGTTAGTCCAAATTGGGTACGTCCCCCTTTTTTTCAGTCTTTCTGCCCCCTTTTCCTACTTCTTGCGTGTTTCAGATCCGACCCCCCTGGGCAGGTTCCCTCAAGGGTTTGGGCTGTGTTGGTAGTCATTGAAGTCTTTTCTTCCTTCCCCTTCCCTTACCCTTCCCTCCCCGATCTGTGGGGTTCCAGTTGGGTTACTCTTCCAGTCTTTGGCGGCTTTTCGCCCCAGTTCATTTCTCCGCAAGATTCTTTTTATTCGTTTTTTTTTGCTCGAATGCACGAGACAATTCACCAAGATCTCTTGGGCCGCGATGCTGCTGTTGAAAGAGGCCTCTCTCCGATGTTTGTACCCGTTGATCCTTTCACAACTAGATTTTTACCCCATCCGAATTCCCGTTGTTGTTTGGTGCGAGAGGGGCCTGCTCTTGAAAGCCCCCTCTCTTTTTCCTCCGGGTCCGCCGTTTGGGAGGTTCAAAGTCTATCTTTTGGAAATAAGGGGTTGGGTCGTTTTCCCTTCCTGGGTCACTTTAGGCCTTTCCCCCCTCCCAGAAAACTGCCAATGCGGTCGAACACCGCCCCCCGGTTCCAAGTCAACTTTCAACCCCCCCCCCCCACCCTCCCCCCCTCCCAAACGTCCGTAACTGCGGAGGTCCTTATTTTCCCTTCCCCCCTTTACTCCCCACCAGCCCGGCCTTCGTAACTTGCGATCGGTCTGTTATTTTAACCCCCCCCCCTCTGATTGACCCCCTTTCGGAAAACTCGGGCACCCTTTGTCCCCCCTTTTAACCCAAAATTCCCACCACTTTTTTTTTCTTCACTCCAAACCCCCCTCCCTTGTTGTCTTTCCCCTGGTTTCGCGCATAGTCGATTGGTCAGGCTTCCTCCCCCCAAAACCCCTGGCTGACAAGGGTTTCCCAACAACTCCTACTTTCTTCCATTTTTGTTTTTTTTTTCCCCCGCGGGAAAAGGATTTTTGTCTTTTCCAAATTTGTTTTTTCCGAAACTTTTTCGCCCTGGATATTTTCCCTGTCGCAACTTCGGGGTTGACCCAGCGGCAAAACTTCTCTGCGGACGCGTTGATTTGATCTTTTGTTGCTTCAGTGTTGTCTTCCCCTCCCCAATGGTTCGCTCCCTTCCCCAACTTCTTTTTGAGCAGTTTCAGACCCATTCACGTCGATACACCCAACTTCTTAACCATACCCCGCGCCTGCTCCCCTGAAGCTTTTTTTTTTTCTTTTCACGCCCCCCTTGACCTATCATTGGCCCCCCTTCTCCGACGGGTTTTCTTCGTCAGGATGGTTCAGCCGAGTATTTTCCCTCCATCCGCCGTTTTATTTACGAACCCCCCTTCCGTAACCTCTGTCTTCGTTTTTTTGACCTTTTTTTTTTAGAGATGACCCAGGCCGCCGTACAGAAACCACAGTGGGGCCATCAACATGGCTTCCCCCCCCCCAAGGATCACAATTTTTTCATGCCGTTCTTTAGTTATTTAGTCTTCTACCCCATTAACCCCAAAATTTTGCTCTTGCCCCCGAAGATCTTTGTAGCTTTTTTGTCTTAATTTTGCAACGTCTAGGACCCCATTTTCTTTCCCAGCCCCCCTTTTGCAGACCCCCCCCCCAGCTGGCTGAAAATTCAGGATTTTTGCGGGGCACCTTACCATTTTTGAGTTTAATTTTTTTTCAGGGTCCGTGGATCCATGTGCCGATCCTGTTTCTTTTTTTTCTTCTCCTTTTTTGCTCTTTTTCCAGAACACGCGGCTTACAGCCGGCGGTTTGCCCCCTCCCCCCCCCTTGTCTCCCTACATTTTTTCTCCCCCCCCACTGATTTACACCGCGTCTCCTCCCCCACCGATGAAGACGTTTTGGTTCCCCCTTTCACCTTTTGATTTAATCCGTTTTCATGGTCTCCCCTGCCATCCGTCCTTCATCAATCAAGAACAGACATGGTAAGGTAATTTGCACTCCTTTGACCAGGTCTCCCCTTTTTTACTTTGTTGTTCGTCCTGTCCCTGTGTACTCGCCCGGCCGAGCCCCACTTAGTTGGGCCCCCCCCCCTGATTTCACCCCCGTCCCTATTTGCCGACGCCCCTTGAAAAGGCAGGGTCCGGTTCGGATCGACCTTCCCGCAGATGACGTGTATCTTCTTTCCCGTGCCTTGTTCTTTTTTCGATTTTTTGTTTTTGCCCTACTTCTGATTTTCACGTTTTTTGGACCAAAATTGAACCCCAAACCCTTTTTTCTCTACGCAGCTGTCCCTAACGTAATATCTAATAGCCCGCCCCCCATTTTTCCGCAATCCACGGTTTTTCGTCTTTCCAATCTTTTTTTTCTTTTTTTTTTAAGAGTGCAACTATGACAGGTCTGCCGCTCCATTCATGCCACCCCTAGAGATTTGTGAGTTCCCGGTTTTTAGTATTCTTCAAGTTTTTACTCTAGGTCCTTTCCCTTTAGGTTTCCTTCGAGTGTTTCCTTTTTTCTGGTATCAGACGTGGGCTTGTGCTTT
>Ga0179593_1442772_pt1 | contig 11772 bp, 10 predicted proteins | sample CZODoug2_1_08_16_FD_185931 | JGI IMG/M metagenome (GOLD analysis project Ga0179593, IMG submission 185931) | Vadose zone soil fungal communities from Angelo Coast Range Reserve, California, USA - CZODoug2_1_08_16fungal (PacBio error correction) | ecosystem: Environmental > Terrestrial > Soil >... | reverse complement strand
CCCCATTGAGCTACTAGTTTTTTGTTTCCTTCACTGCTTCCTCCCCAGAGATCCCTTTTTCCGTAGTTCGGTATAGGCACCGCCCCCCCCCCCCCCCTCCCCCCCCCCCCCCCCACCCCTCCCCCCCCCCCCCCCCCCCCCTCCACCTCCCTCCTCCTCCCCCCCCCCCCTCCCCCCCCCCCCTCCCCCCCCCCTCCCCCCCCTCCCCCACCCCCCCCCCCCCCCCCCCCCCCCCCCCCCCCCCCCCCCCCCCCCCCCCCACCCCCCCCCCCCCCCCCCCCCCCCTCCCCCCCCCCCTTCTCCCCCCCCCTCTCCCCCCCCCCCCCCCCCCCCCCCCCCCCCCCCCCCCCCCCCCCCCCCCCCCCCCCCCACACCCCCCCCCCCCCCCCCCCCCCCCCCCCCCCCCCCTCCCCCCCACCCCCCCCCCCCCCCCCCCCCCCCCCCCCCCCCCCCCCCCCCCCCCCCCCCCCCCCCCCCCCCTTCACCTTCTTCGAGATCCCCCAAGCAGTTATCGACAGCCTTTGGATTTTCTTGGCTGCGCTCTCGTGTCTTTCCCCCCCTCCCCTTTTCCCAGAATCTTGACACGATTCGATCAGCCACTTTCCTGTGTGTAATTTCTCCCCCTTAGGAACCCCACCCCCTCCCCTTATTTGATCCTCCCTTCACCAAAGGAGTTGGCGCCCGTTGTGCCTTCCTTCCAAAGCCGACCTTCTCCCCTCTTTTCCCTCCCTAGAGTCGCTTTTGACACATGGACATGTTTCATTAGGGAAGTCGTTTTTTTCCCTATTCCCTGTGCATGGGATTTTTTCTTTATTTGCCCGTTTCCACTTTTTTTTTAACCCCTGCTCAATTTATCAACCTGAACGTCTCTATTGAGCCAGGCGTTAGTTTCGTTCCCGCCTGGGGCTTCAAAAGCCAGTTCTCTTCTCTTCTGGAATCCCCTTTTTTTCCATAATAGGTCTACACAACTGAACAGGACGGTCACAACCTCTTTCTTCTTTCCTCCTTACGGCGAGAGGCATCAGGCGCTTCCAGCTGGCTTTTTCTGTGGTTGGCCAATACATCGTTGGAGTTTTTTTATTGGAACTTTCGTTGGTCCTTTTTTGACCTCCTCTTCTTTTTTTCAAGGGAAAGAAGTCCCTCCGCGGCCGTGTGCGTTTTTCATGCCACCCTCTTTATTCCCCCCGTTTTTTTTTGCTTGACACTTTTCGTCGGATTTTTTGACAATTAAGGGCTTCTTTCCCCTTTTTCTGTCGTTGTTCCTTTCAAGTTGATAAAGGGTGAGGCCCGGCGCCCAGTCATTTTTTGCCGTAATACCCCCTCCCATTTTGACTTGAACAATGTCGTCGTTGTTTTCTGTGCCCCTTTTTTTTGCCGTCTTTACTGGGAAGGTTTTTTTTTCCCGCCCCTTCCAGCGAAGACATCTCCCCTGGCGCTCCCCTCTGGTTGTATCCCGAGTTGGGTTGTACCCGTGTCAGATTCCACCCCCACTTTTACGGGACTTTTTCATTGGTTCCGTTTGAGTGCCTTTTGAGACTTTCCCCAACTTCTTCGGGTGGCCAACCTCTGGATGGCAGGTATCCCGATTTGACATTGTTTCCAGTACTTAGACTCCTTCTCCGAGCCTTTTTTTCCCCGGTCCGTGTTCCCCCAAACTCCCCCCTTTTTTTCTCGCTTCCTTAAGGACCTGCGTTTTCGGGTTATGGGTAGTTAGTAAAGCCCTCCCCTCTTAATGTTTTTGTGCCTAAATCCTCCGCGCCGTCCAAGTTGTTTTGCCCCTTCCTCTCAGTCCTGCTGCCGTTGCCTGGCCGGGCTCCGATTTTCTTCCCTTCCTTTCCTGAGAAGTGTTCACCGCGTTTTTCCCAGGACTGGATGTTAGTCAAGTTGGACTTTCCTTTTTCCTCTCGGAGTTTTTGCATTGGTTTTAGAGCTTTTTGAAGTTATCCTTTTTCTTCGGACCCCGCCCGTTCCCCCTCTCCCCCCCCCTCACTCGTAAGAGGTGTGGGCTCCCCTTTGGCGAACGCAGGAATCGGCTGATCCTGGCGTCCACCGCTTTGGAAGATACGATTTTTCGTACCCTAGAATTTGTTGTTGTATCCAGGTTTTGGGGTTCGGTGTAGGTGTTTGAGCTTTGCCCACTCCCACCCCTTCCGGAGAAGTTTACTGTCGCTCAGCTTTCGTTTTCCCGCAGGTTTGGTTCCTTTATTAAACATCCTTTCCCCCCCCTTTTTTCCTATTTCCCTCTCTGGGTTCTTACGAGCGTTGAGGTTACCTCATATGGTCTTTACAGGTGTGACCTCTTCGGCCAAACTTCCCCCCTCCCTTTTTTTTCCCGAAGGCTTGAGTCCTATTTGTCACCGACTTTCTCACGAATTGCACCCAAAAGATATTTCTGTAGTGTGTTCCACCGGCACACCAATTTTGTTCCCTTGCTCCTTCTGAATTCAGACACTCCCAGGTTCCTCCCTCAGGAGCCTCACTCCTGGAACCGCTTTTTATTAACTAAAACCGCTCGTTTCCGGGATACAAACACCCCTATGTGCCCTTCAAAGGTTTTGTAACACTTCCCCTCTCCGCTTTTTTCCAGGAATGTGCCCCCAAGGCCGGTTTCGCTGATCGGCGTCTCCCCTCTTCTTTTGCTTAATACTTTCTACCCCTCCGTTGTTGTTTGTCTATCTCTTCCAAGTCCCAGACAGCTTTTCTCACTCCAGACCCCCTCCCTTCCCCTGAAGGTGGCCAATTTGCTCTAATCCTGCTCTCCTGTGCCCTTGGTTCCGCAACATCTTTTTTGTTTCCCCCCCCAAGCACGAGCCTGGTTTTAGCCAGTCCAATAACGTTTGTTTCCGGCGTGCTTCATTCCGACGAGGCCCGGACCTCACTGTCTGGGGGACTTTAAAGTCTCCCTTTTTCCCCAATTTTTTCTTGTCCCCAGACCTCCCCGTATAATTGGGGGGACTTTAGTTACTCATGCCTTAACCGCCCCTTTCCCTTCCCAAAGCGGGTACAATTTTGAGAGATCTTCGTTCCACCCCCTGTCTTTCCCCTCGAGGAACCTCCTCTATTCTTTACTGGCGCCGAGAAATGCCTTCTACTTTCGTCGTCCCCGAGACCTTCTCGAGACGCTTTTTGATCGACTTCACTTCTGGATAGCCCCCCCCCCCTTTTTCTTTTGCAAACATCAACCGACAACTTCTTGCTCCCCCCAACAAACACCTTTTCTGGTCCCCTCCCCCCCAAAACAGCTGCTTCTTTCCCCCCCGCCCCCTTTGGAAGGACAGTCTCCTGCGTTCGCCAAACACAACCCTCTCCGTCGTCTTTCCCTTTTTTACGTACACATAGAATCGGCTTCTTTCACTCTCTCCTGAAAATGATCTCCGTTTTCGAGCTCGACTAAGGTCCCTTTTCATCCACCTTATTCACAATGGACCAAGTTTTTGATTTTGGTTTTGAAACGCCAGTTTCAAAACGTCGCCTTCACTGGCCGTAACCCTCCCCCTCTTCAAGACCTTCCCCGGCACCTTAGAAGGTGTATAGGCTCCCCCCCCCCCATTTGATTCTCTGATATCTACTTCCGCGCATCTCCCTTCTTTCCCCTCGCTTTACTTCAGCCCAAAGGAACTCCCATCCTTCCGGTTTCTCTCTTAACACAATTTTTCCTTTTGTCCACCCCCTTCCTTCCAAGGAAACTTCGTACGTCTCAAGCCCCAGGTGGTGGAATTTTGATCAAAGACCCTTTTTTTTTTCATCCCTTCTCCCCCCCTAATTCTGAATCTGTGTTTCTTTCGCCCCCTGCCCCTCCCCGACTTCCCCAAAGCCGTTTGGCAATGCGACCACGGGTCCCCAACCTCTGGATTTTCCCCCCCCTCCGGTCTTCAGAGTGAGAGTTCTCGCTGTTTTCTTTCAAAAAACTTCCAGTCTGCCCCTAATGACACAACCCCCTTTTGGGAAAATGAAAACGGAAGTATTTTTCAGCGGCGGCACTTTTTCTTTTTTCTTTCACTCGTATGGTTATAACCCAAGTTAGCCCCGCTAGTTCCCCACTTTTAACAAGCCTCGAAAGTCAATTGCAGTCCTTCTATGGTACTCACACTTTTCTCCTCTTCTCAAGTTGTATGAACTCGGTTGGGCAACGAACGTTCCCTGCTTTTAAACTTCTTCTGTTTCTTGATACGAGGGTCATCAAGAGAACTACACACCAGTCCTGTACATACCACAGTCACCTGATGTCTACCCCCCCGACCCTCCCCTCTTTGGGAGAGAATGATAGGCACAGTCTTTCCAGTCCTCTTCTCTTCGCTCTTTTCCCCCCGTGTCCCCCCCTTTTGATACCGATACGTCTTCTTCCACTTTTTTTTCCCCAATTCTCATTGAATTTTCGTTTCTGTCCCTACTCCCAACCAGTGGCATGACTAGATCGTTCCGATTTTTTCTCCACTCTTCGTTACAACTGGCAACTCTCCCTAAATCCTCCTTTCTGAAAAACTTCATCTTGACCCCCCCCCCACCAACTTGACCGCCTTTTTCGCATTTCTGTGGGGGGCGACTCTTTGGTTTCCTTGAATGTGAGATCGTTTTTTTTTTCTTCGAAGGAGCCCCCATTGACCCTCCTGTTTTTATTTAGCTCAAGAATGGTCTTCTTTTTTTCTTTTTCCAGTTTGAGAACAAGGACCAAACTGCGGCGTGGGGACTTCCAACCCTTTTTTTCCCCATCGCTTGCCCTTTTCCGGGGCCAGCCAATAGATCTGTCACACCAACCTTTCCCACTCCCTCCTTTTTCCCCTCTTACTCCTTTGTTTTTTTTTCTCCCTATGACATACGTTCTTCTTTGTTTTAAAGAAGATTCCGGTCCCTTCTGCTCTATTTCCCCAAGCTAGTACGACCACCTTTTTATCATTCGCTCCCTCCTTTCCCCTCCTATTTTTTTTTGTTTCGTCTGATCTTTCCCCGGGAGCTACCTGAGTGAGTGTCGTCTGCGATTCCTACAAAACCCTCGTTTTACGAGTCTTATTAGGTCTCTTCCATGAACCCCCGATTCTCGCTAAACAAGCAGGCTGGGTCCTCCTGCTGTATTGAGTTTTTCCCGTTTGAATTTCTATTTGGTCTGCCCCCAATCCTATTTTTCCCCCCCCTCTTTTTTCGAATCGCCAAGACGCCTGTGTGGTCTGGTTTCACGAGGACAAATCCCTCCCCCCCTTTCTTTTTTGCGACTCAACCCTGTTTGTCAGTTTTTCTTTCCAGTCCAAAAGCCTACATCTTCCATGTGCTACGCGAGCCCTCCTCCCCCCCTGGAAAGTTCGCCAGGGATTGTTGGGGTCACATCCTTGTATCTGCTTTTTTATTGTCGCCGTTGTTTCCCAAAAATGCTACCCGTGCCTTCCCCCCATATGACCAGAGCGAGTGCTTTCCCCTTGTTTAGGTCTTCACCTTTCTTCACCCCTCCCATTAATAGGACGAGTTTCTTTTTGACGGAAACCTGTTCTCCCTCGTTCTTTACCCCCATTTAATTTGACCGGCACAAATTTAGACATCTTTCGGAGACCGCTGGTTCCGATTTCCAAGTTCCATTCCCCCGCTTTCCTTGCTAGATGTTGGGCATCCCAAATGCGTTTGTACTTTTTTAAAGTCCCTGTTTTCGTGCGCCGAGACTGAGACTGGGGCTTGTTGTCTTTGAACGAAGTTCCCCTCCGCGGCCGTTCGGCTCCCCCAAAGCGGGAATTACCCCGGGCTTCCTCTGAGAAGTTTTAGGACCCCCTTTTTTTAATTCTTATTGCCTTCTTTTCTGCGTTTTAATTTGACTACGTCCCCTTTTCTCATTTGGGTGATTCGCGACCAGACTGACATGAAGTCCTCTTTACACCCCTTTCTTTCCCCCCGGAATTTGAAACCATTCCGTCCGGGGTGGCTGTTGTGACCCTGGTGGGTCCTTCGGTGACTCGTCAGGTTGATTCCCCTCCCCCACTCACCTCTCAGACCATCTGTGCCGCTTGTCCGTCAACGAGTTTGTTTTGCCTTGTGTTTTTCCATGCTTTGACAGTTGGCTTGGTGCTTTCTTTTTTCGAGCCCCCCCTCTTGGCCTCCCGTCTTTAACAATGGACGGATTTCCCCTTTTTCCTGTCTAATCTTTTTTTGCACCACCTGTTGTCGATATCTGACGTCTCCCGCGCTTTATTGTCCTTTTCACAAAGGCCCCCCCCTTGTGTCGCTCTACGAAGCAATTCTTTTTTTTATGGTTCGGTGTGCTGATCCGCACGAACTCCTTTTACTTTCCTAGTTCTATCGCGCCGTCCCCCCCAAGTTGTTTTTGTCTATCTACTTAGCCCCTTTCCCCTTCTTTCTTTCCTAGTGTCTTTATATTAGGCTTTTTTTAAGGCGACGTTGTCACCGTTCCGTTCCCCCCAGGACTTTCCCCGTTTCCTCCTGGAATAATCGATCTTCTGCTCTCCCTTCTGTCGTATTGTCCGTGTGATCTTGCGAACTTCCCCGATTTATTTGCTAGTATCCCCTCCCAAGGTGCAAGAAGATTGTACGCGTTGTTGTTTGTTTAAAGTCCTTACTTCCTCCTGCCCCTGTGTGGAAGATACGACTTTGGTTTTGCGACCCAGACCTGGTTTTTTTATCCATTCTTTTTCCAACCAAAGTTTCTGTGGTTTTTTTTGCCACGCCTTGCACCCCTGAATCCTCAGTGCAAGTTCTTCCAGCTTGATTTTCTCTGAGTTTTATTTCGGCCCTTTGCCACACTCATGATCCTTTGAAGCGGCGCCTCCTTTTCTCAGTCTAGGGTTTTACTCGATGGGAAACTCCCCAAGGTTGACTCAGTCCTTTATTCACCTTTTTCCCTCCCTTCGTCTGGCAGAAAAGGGTGCTTCATTTTGACGAATGAAAGGCAGCCCCACTTAATTGTCCTTTCTGGGTTCCACCCTCCCCCCAATTTCACTGGATAAGTAGGAATTGTCGCAATCCCCGGGCGTGCCGCCCTCCTTCTTCCACGCGGAAACCGATCTTCAAGGCTTTCCACAACCTCTGTGTTTGGTACCCCCACTCTGTATGCTTCTGCAACGCGCGATGTCCTCTCTACACGGCATTTCCTTTTTCTCCTGGGCTTCCGACCTATTTTCTGGTCTACTACCTACTCGACCTACTTCTTTTTTTTGTTTTGAGAGAGCCCCACGCATCGTCATTGACGAACTCTCTCCCTCCTTCCCTCCGGTCATGGCCGTATTACATCCCCCCCTCCCTGCCCCCAGTTTCCCAAGACGTTTCCCTGAACCTTTTTTCTTTTTTTTGGGGTTTAAAACGTTCCCACGCGCGGTTTTTAGGACTCCCCTTCTCCCCTTTTTTCAGGCGTTTTACAGACGATGGCTTACATGGACATGGTTTTTATGTCGGAAATGTTTCCTACTTTTTCTCCGGGAACAATGTTTTTCGGTGACCCCGACCGTCTGAGGGTTTTTTTTCCCTTTCGGTATTCCTTATGTCATTGTTCGTCCCATGAACCGTCTTTTTCCCCGTTTCCCTTTTTTTTTTTATCTTCCCTGCGAGTAACCCCACCTGGGAGGGGTCGATTTACCTAACTGATCCCATCGGCTGCTCTGACACAGGAATTTTATGTCTTTTCGATTCCGAGAGGACTCCCCTTCCCTCCCCCCTCTCTGGCGAGCCTGCCCACTTCTGCTGCCGCCTGGCTTTCTTTTTCCATTCACCTCCCGACAAACATCCTGTATAAAACCCACAGTAGTCTGTTCACTCCACCCCACTTCCTGCATCGACCCTCTTTTTCCCCCTCCCTCTTACGAAATGATTCGACAACGGACCCACCAATCGTACGTAGTAGGGAGCGTTTTTTTTTCTTTCCCTTTTTCCTTCATGATATTTCCGCCTCCCGTCCCCAAATGTCCGACGTTTCGGCCCCCCCTCTCCTATCTCAATAATTCCCACCACCCTTCTTCCCCCTGACCAAGGGACATGGGAAAACGCTTGCAGCCAAGTCGCCTTCACTGTCCGAGCTCCTCCAGCGGTACGCTCCGCAAATATTAGGCCACCCTTCTCTTTCTGTCTCTGTTTTCCAACAACATGGACCCCTTCCTCCTTTCTATAAGCTCATTCCTGTTCGGACCCTCTTCCCTCCTTTCTCCTTTTTACCACCATTTAACCCCCCCCTCCCCGAAGGAATGTAGATCGTCTCCCCCTGGGTTTAGTTTTTTTCCCCCCTCGATCCCCGGTCTCTACGTTTCTCTTCCGACACAGGTTTTGGCAGACCTCCTTTGAGTGACATGACTTGGTTCCTACTTCTTTTCCAATTCCCTTCTGCCCCGACTCGTCGACAAAAGGTCACTCCCCCTCCTCCAACCAATTCACAACTTTGGTCCAATGACCATGTCCCCCCCCCCCACTTTGATTACAAACTCGGTCTCCCCCTTCGAGAGTTCTGCTGTATGGGCTGGTCACCTACCTCTCCCCCTATCCCCCAACCCAGTGTTTTTTTTTACCATGACCACCCCTTATTCTTTTTAAAGGTCTGTCTAACGTTGGATGGGTTTCCTTCCCCTTTCCATTATGGTTCCCTTCCTGCAATCCCCCCCCCCCTTTCGAAAACCGTTTACACGCCGATCCGGTTTAGGTTCCCCCCTGAAGACCGTTCTTTCCCTAAACTTCGAAGTTGCTCCCGGTGTTCATTCCAGCTGTTGGGAACTTCAGAACCGGTCCCTTGATGTGAACGTGGGGCCCTTCCCCCTCTCTCCGTCTTGCGGCTCACAGGGCCCGCTTTACCAAGTACAAACTCCCACCGAGGATTGCCCCAATACATCCCGCCCCGGGGTTCATATGATGGTCCCTCTTTTCGAAGAATGCTTCTAGCTTGTTACCGTTAGAATTTCCTTTTTTCCAGATACGTATCTCAACAAGCTGTGGTCTTTTCCCATCCTCCTGAAGGAGTTCTCCGATGACCTTCTCATCCTGGATTTTTCGCGAGTTGGCCGAGCTCGCTTTTTCCCCATTGGCACCGTCAATCACTAGCAGATATGTCCCCGTCCTCGTTCCCCCAATACTTCACGTTAATGTTTTTTCCCATGTCCTGTTTCGGGTCCCCTTTTTCTCCCCCAGCATGTCTCGGTTTGAATGTTGACATTGACCCAACCCCGGAACCCCCCTCCTGTTTTCTTAGTCAAGACCCATTTGCGTATTTCCGTTGCAGCCAGGACCCCTGCTTAGAGGGGGGCGATCGACCCACCATCGTGGGTGACGGTTTGGGCCAACCACTAGTAGTCCCCCCCAAAACCTTTGAAACCTCCTCCCTTTGGCGATCCCTCCCCTTCTTTTTTTTTTTTTTTTCGCGCGAAATCCCTTTTTTTACTTCTTTCTCCCCCTCAGTTAGTACCTTATGAATATTTTAGGAAATTGCGTATTTTGACACTCCTCCGTATGGAGCAATCCCTTTAGCCTCCCGTTGTTGTGTGGTCTAGAGACCTCCTTCGCTATCTTCTTTTCTTCCTTTTCTCCACTAGAGCATCAGTTTAGATTGTTCGGTAGGCCACCGACGCCCCCGGATGGTTGCTCCCCACTCCTTCTTTTTATAGACAGCTGCTGGAGTTTATTGTTGCACCGCTCTCTTTTGTCTTCCAAATCCCCCTTTCCTATATTCACGCTGTTTTCGAGTTTTCCCGCCCGCTTTTTTCTTCGTACCTGGGCGACCCGTCGGAACAACCCGCCCGTCTTTTTTTTCCCGCTCCCGACAAAATTCTTTTTCAGTTGTGCATAATTCCCCCAGACGCATATTCACAGCTTTGAATGCCAAGAGAGTAGTCCATACCCATGACATGTTTGCACTGGTCCGGTTCCTTCGGTGGTTTGGGGTTTGTTTACTTATTCCGGTGCAGTCGTTTTGATTTGTTGACAGTTTTTACCCAAATGCTACAACGGGCTTTTCCCCCCTCTTGAACGAGTTCTTTCGTTGAGCCGGCGTTAGGTTTACGCGGAGGTTACCCCCCCCTTCCGTCATAGTATGGGAGAAACGGGTCTCCTCCCCCCTGGTCTAGGTAACACTTGACTTCGACGGTCCCAACGCTCGAATATCCTTACGTCCTCAGATTTTGACATAAGGCCTCCTTGGCTGGCTCGCTTTTTTTCCCCCCCCTGTTTTCTTGGACGCGTGGAGGTGCGCCGCAGACATTCTCTGGCAGGGTTTTCCCCCTTTCCCGCAGTTCCCTGACTCCCCCTTGCGTGTGCTTCTCCCCCCAGTTTTCGTTCCTCCCCCTTTGGCAACTTCTTCCTCCTGGTTTGCGGACAATCGACTTGTTGTCTTCTCGGCGGGGTAAGTGACTCTTGGAGTTCCGGGTTCTTCCCCCGGCTACCCGCCGGACTTACGTCCTTCCCTCCCCCCTTGCTTCTCTAAGATGAAAAAGACGTCCTTTGGGTGGTCATGCAGTGGGTTGTTGCTCCCTTTTACTAGGGTGTGCCCCCCCTCCTCTGATTACCCCGTTTCTTTGACCCCCGGCCTCGGAGTTGTAATCCAGGTGGTTCCCTTTCCTTTGCCCATACGGTATTTTTTTTTTTTTAAGTTGGCGTGGGAGTGTCCCCCTTTTTTTCCTCACAACTATTGCCTCCGTCTTTGGAAAACGGAGCGTGCATGTTATTAAAGAGGGAGAAAAAACCGTTGTTCTGGCCTAGTCCCTCGTTAGGGTGACGCGCCCCGGTTTCTTGTTCGATGTTTACCCACGGACACCAGTTTATCCCGCCGAAGCCAGTTTTGTTTGGGTTCTTGGTGCTTATCATTAACCGCCCAATTACTGTTGGAATAGATTTGTCCGGCCGTAACGGGTTGTTTCGTCAAGACGACTTGCCTGGCCTTTGTCCTTTAGTATAGCCGGCCCAGTAACGGCGACGTTTCCCCAGAGGGTTTTCGTGGTTTTCCCCGGACTTGGTCCATGTGTTAAGACGTGAATTACAGTTCGTTAGATCAGTCCACGTATCATTGTTAGGACGAATTTTTTTTTTCCCCCCCCTATGAATTGGTTCTATCAGGCCCTTGCCCCTCTCCTACGACTCCCGCTTTTTGTTTGAGCCTTGGTCCTCAAAGCAGTCCTTTGCGGACTTTGGTGGCAGATAAGAATGGGGTGCTTCCTCACTAAGTGTTGTTTTCTCCAGGCTTGTTAGTTGTAGTGTTTCTCTTGCCAACTCCCGGGCGGAGCGTCCGAAGTCCGCTCCCGTTAGTTCGAGGCGTCTTGTGGGCGACCCTCCTGACCGCCCTGTCCCCCGACGGCGGTCTGGATCCGTATCGTTAGGGGACCTCGCTGTTCCCCCCCCGCCCCCGGTGTCCCGCAAGTCTCCCTCAACATTCCGACCATCGGTTTGGTGCAGAAGTCCTGAGCCCTTTCTTAGAAGAGACGCAATGGCATGCCACCCAATATCAAGGGATCGGGGTACACCCCGAAATTTCCCAACAAAAACCCTCTTCCTCCCCCCCCACCCAACGACCCCACACCACCCCCACACACACGTACCCCCACCACAAACCCCCCCCACCCCCCCCCCACCCCCCCCCCCCCCCCCCCCAAACACCCATTGCGATTCGTAGGCTCTCCCCTACCCCAATCAACCCCCCTTTCTTGCGACCTACGTTGAAATCACTCCTCCCACCCTCTCTTTTGACCTGCCAAACCGCGCGTTTCCTTTACCCAACCACGATGTGATGCACAGTGCGTCAAAGGCTATCGACGTTTCCTTCCCCTTGAACCCACGGCTTTTTAGTCGAAGAGGCGTCTCCCTTAGTGCTATTGT
>Ga0179593_1633286_pt1 | contig 11773 bp, 10 predicted proteins | sample CZODoug2_1_08_16_FD_185931 | JGI IMG/M metagenome (GOLD analysis project Ga0179593, IMG submission 185931) | Vadose zone soil fungal communities from Angelo Coast Range Reserve, California, USA - CZODoug2_1_08_16fungal (PacBio error correction) | ecosystem: Environmental > Terrestrial > Soil >... | reverse complement strand
CGCGTTTTAATCATCCTCTCCTTTTTCTGCGATCTTTCTGCTGCCCGAGCGGATGCCCTTTCTTAAATCTGTCGCCCATCATTCTCCCGATCGCGCGAGTGTATATTTTGTAACGTCGTTCCCCTGAGATTTCCCTCTTTACTCGGGCCTTCTTCGCAAAAACCTGCGCTACGGCTTCCATCACATGCGTAGGTGACGTTTTTCCAGGACCTACTTCCTCCCTTTTCTTACGTCTCGAGATGCTGCCACGTCATTCTTCTCCCTTTCTTCTGTTCTGTCGGTGCATAGGAGGACGCAGCCCGATCTAGCCGAGGAGTTCTCTTGAGTAGCTCCTCGCTTTCTTAACGAGACCATAAATGCAGGTCTCTTCTTTTCGGTTGACGCCTCGTTTTTCCCACCTCCTCACACAGCCGAATCAACGAGAAGACGCGACCGGCGATTCGAGTGTCGGACGTCGTTTCTTTACAGGTTTCGGTTTTCTACTGTCCGGGGATTCCGAGACCGTCTCTCCTACAGTGACACATTCACCCTTCTTCGGCGTCCTTCGAGTGGAATCTCGCGACCTGTCCCTTTGCACAGGGCGGACGAATCTGTTCCCCTCCGTTGACTCCTCCTTGCCCCCCATGTAAACGTTAAAACCCCTTGGAGTTTCCTCTCTTTTTCCTTAGTCTTCCATAGTAGACGACTGCATTCCCCCATGATTAAGAGAGGTTCTTGCTCAGGCCTCTTTTCAGTTTGCCCCCCTAGGAGGTCTTCGAGACCTTTTTCCCCTCTTTTCTCGTAATCCAATATCTACATCCCTCCCGGCATCGAGCTGGGCTTTTTCTAGCACCTTTCCCGCTTCTTTTCCTGGCGAGGAGCCGACGTTTCCGCCGACTTTTCTCCCTGCACCTAGTTAACGCCGAATGACTGGCGAGTGTTGCCCTCCCCCCGCCTGCGGCGCTAGAGGACAGCCTCTTTTTTCTTCTCATTACTCTTTTCTCCCTCGTCACCACCACCGTTCCAACAAACCTGCGTTGTCGCGGGTCATGTCATCCTCTCCGAAAGTTTTTGCTTCTTCCTTCCCTGGACCCCGAACCGGTCTAGGAAATCTCGAAGCAGTTTGTTTTCTACAAGAAATGAGCTTCCTCAGAGACCTTCAGTCCTCTTTCGTAACCCACTTCCTTCCCCTGACTCCGCGCTAGCGAATTCTATTCCTGCGTTTTCTTAATAACGTAGGAGGCGTCTTTCCTATGAAGAAAATCATCCTTTTTTTCATTAATCTCCCCCCCCTTTTCTTACGTCTGTTTGCTGGCATCTGCGCGGTCTTTCGGCCGGTAAGGAGGTGGGCAGGACCCTCTCGCGCCGCAACCCGCGTGCAGCCGTGATTGGCTTTCACGGACTTATCGGATGTTTCTGCCAACCCCCATATTTGAGAATTGTGGAGATCTTCAGTGAAAGTACCTGTACCTGATCCGTGTCAACTCCCTCTTCTCGGTTCATGTTTAGAAGCGTATTTTCTGCTTCCGTTTTCCGTTCCTTATTAGGAAAAACGTGGTCTTTCCTCGTAGTTCTTTTCTTTTAGTCTGCAGACGGTCGCTTTCTCTATGAAGGCCTCCACCATCTCAGTCGTTCCCTCCCCCTCTTAAGCCTAGAGCTTTCAGATTCCCTTTCTTGCCAGACGAATTCGCAATGCAGGCGCAGCTCTTTTAAGGAAGACACCGGCGCCTTTTTGCCTTGAACGCGGACGGATAACGCGACTTTTTTTTTTTTCTCCTCGCGCGTCTCTCTTCCTTTTCATGGGATCGGTAGACGAAGAGGACTTCCGCTTACTCTCCGCCGTTCCAGTCTTATGACTTACCATTTTCTTTGCGCCGCGTCCACACGAAGCTGTCTCTGTTCATAGAGACCCCATTCTTTCCTCTGCCCTTTAATTTCGTTAGAAATGACAAACTGGCGCCCCCAAAACGCGCGGAAACCTTTTTTTATCTGATAGTTTGCCCTGTCTCGTCGTCTCTTTTGTTTTTTTTATATTAGCGATAGAATTTTCCTCCCCTTTCTTAATGACTGGAACGAGGTCAGCGACCCTCGCTTTTCCGTAAGCAAAGTAGCCTCCAGGCCGCCGCATAATGATCCTTCTCCTCGCGAGTTTCCCCTTCTCCCTGTCTGCGCCATATCATTTTTCATAAATAATCCGTTTTGTTTTTCGTCTTTTTCGTCCAAACATCGCTGCGACCTCTCTTTCCCATTACGTCGCATCCTTTTTTCCCCCCCTTCTTTTTGCTTTCCGAGATGGCGAGAGTAGCTGACACGGGCTCCTTTCGATCTCTCGCTTGCACGAACAAACTTCTATATTCAACTCCTCCCCACCTGAAGAATCGCACACGATCCCCTGTTCCGCGGCTTCAAGACTCCTTTACTTTGCTTCCTTTTCATCCTTCCTTTTTTGTTAAGGGTTAATCAGAAGGCCTTCGTTTTGGGTCCCGCTACAGGCGAGGATTCCGCAGGCCACTCCCCACAACTCTCTTGAAAGACGGCCTTTCCTCCTCCTTCTGCTAGTCCTTCGAAATATCCCTCTTTTCCCCCTTTTTTGTTACCTTCTGCGACATCATAGAATAGACTCTCGGACATCTTCCCCTTCCCCCCCGTCGGCGTTAACGAAGTCCCCTTTTAGATCGTCCAAGCCCTCCCTGCAAATGAGACTGAGAGGACACGTCTTTTTCTAGAAAATCTTCCTCCCAGGCGTCTCCGCACGGGTGTAAGTAGGGCTTAGTCTCTTTCTCTTCTTTACACGAAAAGAGCCCTTATTCCGACGACGGGTGTGTCGTTTCTCCCCCCGAACTCCGGTCTTCACTTTTTTCCTCATCCCTCTCCGGCGGACAGACGCCTTGTGGCCCATCTCCCTTCCCTTCTCAACTGAAAATTCGGCGCTTTCTTGTGTGGATGTTCCGCATCTTATCTCTTTTTTCGAATCCTTAAACAAAGTCCTACGTCTTTTATAGGACGGCCCTAAGGATTGAAATCCCTTCTTGCCAAACTTTCTCCCCTCCCCCCTCCCGCGAGTCTTACACGTTCCACTTACGTCGCGCTTCCTCCTTCACCCGTGACCCCCCCGATTGCATACGCCTGTCTTTTCTGGTGCGTCTTCCTTCACGCCCCCCCCCTTTTTTTATGCCCCTTAATTACGAATTAAAGCGTTACCCTTCCTACTTCTGCTAGAGATGAGGTTTTTTTTCTGCGACCCCCACTTTCGATTCCAGCCGGTATTTTGAAGGCTTCTGCAAGCTTGATGCCTTTTGACTCCGCTCCATTACTCTTTTTTTGATAGAACCGGCTTCGAGCAGCTTTTTTGAATCCCGCAGTATAGTTTCTTCTCCAGAGCTTCCCTTCTTTCCTTCTCCCGACAATTCGTTAAGAGAATTTTTCCGATGTCTCGTCTGAATTCGGAGACTGATTAGGAAGCAGTCAGTTCCTCTCATTTCGCCTTCCGAGTTCGTCGCGTCGCTTGTGGTCACGTAGTAGTTAGTCCCCCCTTAGTCTCCTCTCTTTTTCCTGTGCGGTTCACGTGCTGATCGCGGACTTCGTCACATGTGCTTCATGTTCTTTCGGTGAGGAAGAGCTTTTTGCGATGTCGCCTGCCTTCCAGAAATGATCCACGGCTCGTCAACATGTTATTCAGCACTTAGTATTCCCAGACTCTCTCCCTGAGACTATTTCCTCAGTAATACTCAATCCCTTCTTCTGTCATTCCCTTGCCCCTCTTTTCGTAACAACGGCGTCTCTTTTTGCCGCACTTGCCTTTATTTTGAGCGCGAATTTTCCTCTTCCATTGCTCCCCTCCTTCCACTCCCGGTCACGAATAACGATTTCCTCCGCGCGAGACGTCGCCCTTTCCTAAGCACCGACCCACTTCCGTTCGCGGCCACACGACGCAGAAACTCTTTCTGGACTTTCTGGCGTTTTTCCTTCCTTTTTATTGTTTCGGCGACGACAACTTCTTTAACGTTTTCCCCGCTCCCTCCTGTTCTGGTAGCGACCTTTTTCTTGAGCCCGCCGGCTGTCGCCTTTTCTTCATCCACCGGAACGCCCTTTTCTCGGCCCCTATCTGCCTCTTCATAAATCCCCTATCTGAGATGAAGTGTCAGCAGCCGCTCCCCTCCCCCTACCGACCGGACGCTCGTTTTTTTTTCTCGATAGCGCGTCACCGACTCTTCTCCTGCCGGACGTCTACTTCAGGTACCGCCCGGTTTTCATGTCTGGGTTTAACGCCGCTTCAGCCTCTGCCTCGGTCACGTTCTCGAATGTTCCTTCTCTTCTTTTCATGCTCCCGCTGCGTTTCGTTTCGACGCGTGCAATTAGCGACGCACGACGAGCTTAGTCTTCTGAACGACGAGAGCCCCCCCCCCCCCCCCCCCATGTAGACGCAGATAGCCCCCCGTTGTTGGTGTTGTATCTCTCTCTCTCTTCCTTTCGCGGTCGGAACTCTGTGTTCCTAATCATAGCGTGTGTTTCTCTTCTGCGTGAGCTTTCAGAGCGGTCTTTTTTTTGAAATCCCTCTCTCCTCTATTTCCTTCTTTCTTCTATAGCCTTTCTGCAGACGTCCAACTCTCTTCCCTCTCCTTCTGCGCCCCAGAGCTACAGCCGCTGACTTCCATTTTCGTGACGGACCATTTTTCCGGTAATGTAGAGGGCCGGAACTTCTGTTAAGTATAGAAGAGGTTTCCCTGGCATCGTGTTAGGTCGGGGCCGCAGCCCTCTCTCGCTTCCGGTGCGAGGTGGAAGACCATTCTATTGACCTCCCCCCCCCCCCCGCACAACCTGACGATCTACCCGCTCCCCCTCTGTGCACAACCCTTTTTAACGACTTTTTTGTTTCTCGTCATAACAGAAGTGCTCCCAAGCCAGCAGTACGCTCCCCTCCGCGTGTCGCTTTCGTGTGCAGAGATCTCCCTTTCTGACGACCTTTTTTTTTGCTGCGTTAGTAGTTTCTTCCGCGAATGCCCCCCCTTTTCCTACTATCCGCGGCCGCACACAAGTCTCTCTCGCGCGCCGTTTCTTTCTGAAAAGGGAAGAGCACGAATCCCTAAGACTTCACCCCCCCCTTGCCCCCCCTTGAAGTCTGTTGCGTCATGAAGTCCGCTCCTACCATTCGCGCGTGAAAATATTTTTTTCTACCTGTTGACGATCCCTTTCTTGAGGACGGCAAGCTTTTCCTTCTCTCCCCCCCCATCGATGTAGCTCATAATCTCTTCTTACATGCAGCCCCTCCCTTCCTGAGATTTCAGGCTCGCGAGCCCCTTATTTCCTTTTCTCCTTCTAGTGGACCCGAGGTCAGTGCCCTATCCTGCGCAAGAAGATCCGGACCTGTATTTGGTGTTGTTGCGTTCCGACCCGACGGCCTCTCGAGGCGCCGCACTTTAGCGTTCGTCGACGTAGGCTACCCGACGCTCTCGCGTGCCTCCTGGTAGGTTAAGACGACTAGTTTTAGAGCCTTTCGTATCTTTCCTAACCGCGTCCTTTAGCGCACGCTATCGAATCTTCTTGCGTCTCAGTCTACCCCCCATCGCCGCTTTTTGTCGAAGATACTTCCAGCCCGTCAACACCGCCGCAGTGTTTCTTTTTCAAAACCGTGCACTCAGCTAATTCTGGAACGATTCTTACATGCCCGTAATCGGAGCCAGACTGCCGTTCTGACCGATTCCTGACCTTCTTTTTCTCGCCGGCAAAAGAGTCTTTTTCGCGCATCGCGAGTGCTTCCTTAGTCGCGCGTCAAGGCCCGCCTGCGTCATCGGAGCATTTGTCACGTGCTTTTTCTTTCCCTTCCCTTCCTTCGTCAGGCAACCGCCGCTGATGTGAGACTTTCTCTTTGTCTCTTTCCTCTCAGTGTCCACCTCCTTCTGAAGGTCATGTTTTCAGAGAGCTTTCTCGTAGGCGTCCCTCCTTTTTTTTTCAACGTGACGTAAGCTAGTTCTTGTCGACTCTCCCCGTCTTTTTATCCGGAAGTATCCCTTTTTTCTGTCACGAAGTCTGTCCCCCTCAGTTAGAGCCCGACTGAAAACCCCGCTTTTCTGAGACTTTCCTCCCCGTCTCTTTACGAGTGACGCGCAACTTTTAATGCTAGAAGTTAGGTGTCTTTTTTTTCCGGACCCCTTACCCGGTGACTTTAAATGTGAAAGAAGCCTAGTCTCACGTCGTTTCCGCCTGACGATGAGGGAGCGCCGTCCACTTTTTGCACATCGCCTGCGAAAAGATTCTTTTTGCCTAGAAGCAGGAAATAGCAAGGAAGCTCCTTTTTTTTTGTTGGGTATCTCTCTATTTTGTTTGGGGTTTTTTTTTTTTTTGTGTCTTTTTTTTTGTGTTTTTTTGTGTGTTGTTTCTTTTTTTTTTTTTTGTTTCTTTTTTTTTTTTTTTTTTTTTTTTTTTTATTTTTTTGTGTTTTTTGTTTTTTTTTTCTTTTTCTTTTTTTTTTTTTTTTTTGTTTTTTTTTTTTTTGTTGTTGGTGAGAGCATTTTTCTTTTCTACGACTGTACTTTTTTTGCGTGGAGAGTTCCCAGAAGATGATTATTAGCTCTGTACCCGGTCCTTTCCTGTACTCGCGCCTTGAACGTCACTCCGTCTCCACCATGGCAGCCCCCTCAGGGAACCCCTTTTTTGAAGAAGAGCCCGATTTCCTCTTTTTAAGGCGTTGGATACGGGCTCTGATGACTTTTTTTCGACGGCCCTTCTCAAAGAGATAGAACAGGTTTTTTCCCAGCGACATCGCTCCTCTTCACCAAGTTTAGAAAGCGAGTCTCCCGTCCCCTTGATTCCTTTTTTTTCTCGGCTTCCCATGCGTCCCTTTCGATGGTTTGAGAATCTCTCCTTTTTTGTTGTTGTTGATCTCCCTGCTGACACCTGTTGACCCCTTTTCAATATCCCGTCGACAGAGTGCAGCGTTTCCGTTTCTGCCTTTTTTTGTGCGACCCGGGCAGCCGGGTCTCTTTTCCGCCGTTTCCCGCCCTCCCTATCGCGTAACGAGATTTTCCGGGCCAAAGGACCCCCCGCGACGTCCGCTCCTATGAATGCTTCGGACGCGTCTCAAGACCACTTGTTCCCCGTCTTTTTTGAATGTTTTTTATCCACGACTTACGCCTTTTCTGAAAGGGTCATCAGCTTTCTCCTTTCATGTGGGCCGTCTCCCCGTTTTTCCCGTTTCCTCAGACTCAGCGTTCGCGCCACTCCGCTTCAGCGTACAGTAGCCCTGTTCGATAAAGTGCGTATGTCTCCTTTCGTAGTTGAGGATGATCGTGGACGGCTCTAGCCTTCTTTCTTGATTCGAGAAGATTTCCCTTCTAAGGAGATCAGTCGGCGTTCCCCTCTCCCGTCGCCCGGTGTAGCGCTGTCCCTTTTTTCACGAACGGCTGCCTCCCCTTTTTCCGCGAATAGTCTTGATAGCATCAGCTTTTGCTGCCGCTCCTCTTTCGGGTTGGCCGCACTACTGGCGGACCCCCAGAATTAGTGAGCACTCCCCGCGACGCAGTATGCGACTTTTTTCGATGTCAATACGGAGATTACGTGTGGAAGCAGAAATCCGTTTTTTTTCAGGAAGTGTCCCCCTCTACGATGATTTTCCCCAATGAGAACTTTTCTTCACGTTGCTTTCCGATCCGGATCGACACGTTTCTCACGATCTCCACTAAGTCTCACCTCTTTCCCTTTTTCTTGGCCGGGACGCTCCTCAGGCTTCCCTCACGGCTGGCACAGTTCCGCGCCTCTTTCCGAGGGTCATGCCCACCGCCCCCCCTTCCTCCTCACTCCGCCCACGAATGACTCATCCTATGCCCTTCTCACTTTTGGCGGCGTTGAACAGTCCTGGAACGTTCAGTTGCTCTTCCCTCCCTTGCAGTCGGATCTTAGCCAGACCGCGTGCCCGAATGCTGCTTCTTTTCCAGAGGTGAAACTTGTAGCCGCCCTTCTTTCCCCCCAGTTATGACGAGTCACAGCGGGTGACGGGTCCTCGGGATTCGTTAAGGTCGTTCTTTCAGCTCATAATTAGGGCTGATTCCTGTGGACGCCTCGACCCTTCTAGCAGCTTTTTTCCCCCTTTTGGACGCCTAGTGGATGGAAGCGACTTTTTAAGAGCTCGACCCCCTCTCTTTTACCGTAAATTAGTTAAAGTCCATTGACGAGACTTTTTTTTTCCGAAGCTGTGAAGTGCCTGAGTTCGAAAGACGCCCCCGTGTTTCCGCACGGAGAGACAGCGGTTCCCCTCCCCCAGTTACTTTGGTCCCGCCACCCTTGGCTCACCGTAGTTTCTTTCCTCGAGCGCCTTCTCCTCTCGAATTAACGACCACTCCCCTATGATCTTTTTTCTATGCGCCGATTCTCAGAGGCTTTTTCCTGTGCGGAATGTAGAGATCGGTTATGTGGCTTCCCTTCCTTTTCCCCTAGTGGCCTTTTTCTCCTCCCTCCGCGGCCCTTCCCACCTCATAGAAATTCCCTTAAAAACGCTTCAGCCTAACCTGTCTCGACCCCGAGGAGCCCCGATATCCCGTTTTTTTTTTTTGGGACGTCATGACGAAAAATCCCCTTCCGGTGAACTCTACGATGCGTGACGTCGTCCGTTTCTTCTCTCTCAAGATGCTTCTGACGGGCGCGCCGCTCTCAGTACGCGATCGACTGTTCCTTCTTCCGGCATGCCTGGGCAGCGCGGTTCCTCCTCTGAAGAAACCCGCAAACGATTCTCTCCCTTGACGCTGACGAATCGTCTTCCACCGACATTCGTCTCCGCACCCACCACCGCTACTACTATTCTCTTTCTCCTTCTTCCGCGAATCGTTTCTCGCCGGCGGAGAGCTAATTTTGTTTTCTAGGTAGGATGTACTCCTTTTCTTTCGTCACTTCGACAAAGTCTTTACCGTTTGTGGACAGAGACCTGCAATTCAGCGATAGAGACTGCGCTCCCGATGAGCTTCGCAAAAGAAAACGGCTTTTTCCTCTCGGATGCTTCTCCCGACGAAAGGCCCTCGAATAACTTTCCTTGCGCGCCTTTCGAAGTGACATGCAGCTCTTCTCCTTTTCCGTAGTCAACCCCGAATCGAGGATGTTTCCCTCCTGATTAAGGAATTTTTTTTTTTTCCCTTGTGTGCGTCAGAGCATCGTCTCCCTCCTCCTCTGAGTAGTTTTGCACGCCTATGACTTCTGATCGTCGCCTTCGAGCATCTATGATAGACTTTTTTTTTTTTTTTCCTTCCAGCCTGACGCTTCCGCGCTCCTTCTTGCACGCGCGCGAGATAGCCTCTTGCGATGAACGCCTCGAGTTGTCTCCCCTTCTCTCCACCTCGAGACCTTCTCTCTTCCTCCTAATACGTTGTTTCTCTGATCTCTCTCGTTCGGCAGATCTTTCCTTTCACGGCTATTCGTCATCCTTCCTACGTCCGTCTTTTTGAGCTCGCCGGCGCGATGGCCGTTTTTGCCTTCGGGCGGCCGGCCCCCTCTTCTTTCCTGGCTCTTAGAATCGAGCCTCTTTTTCTTTTCTGCCAGCTCAAAGAGTTCCTTACTCAGATGCCTCTGACTCAAACCTTCGCCGCTGCCGTCAATAAAGAGCTCCTGGGAAGGACGACGTCCTGTCCCTTTCCTCTCTTCCCGTATCGTTTCGAGGAGCCGATAGCCTCCGTTATTATCGGCCTGTCGGCTCTTGGGGCCGGCCAGCCTCCTGCCTCTCCCGGTGGATGGTGACGAAATTCGACGATGACCCGCGCCCCTCACCTTTTTTTCACACCAAATTAAAATTTGTCGGTGACGACGACTCTCCCTCCTAAATTGACTGTAACCCCCCCGCAAGTTAACGCGATCTCGCTCTTTTTTTTCGTTTAGTGTTCCGGCGATCGCAGGTACATTTCTTCGCATGACGAATTCGCGCCGTCGAGCGAGCACTGTGTTCTATCGGTGCTTGTCCTATAGATCCGATCTGCTCAGCCTCGGTCGATCGAGCGCCTGTCTCTTTTTTTTTTTTCCTTCCGCTCTTGAAGATACTCCTCTCCCGCGAACCACCGTGCATTTTCGTTCCCACCCTTGAATAGAATGTTTTCTTTAATGACGTCGCTGTTTCCGGCCCATTTTTTCAGATTCTGAGCGAGATTACGAGAGTGATGATGTTCTTCCTCTCCCCTTGCTTAAGGTGCGCGACCCCCTTTTCCCCCGGAGTCGGCGCTCGCTCCCTCTTGGAAGCAGCTGCAGACTAGTCTCTTTCTTTCCCATGTCCTCCATCTAGTGTTTCTAGGCGGATCCTTCCACGTTCCTCAAAGTGCGAGGAGGCTTTGGTAGAGGGCGAATAGCAATTCCCCTCCCGACTAGATCCACCAACGTGACAAAGCCCCCTTACTGGAGCTTTGCCGCTGCTACTTTCTTTAGAGACCCTAGCGTTCGTTCGATTCCTTTTTTCTTTTTTCCCCTCGTCGACATCGACTTTTTTCTTGAACGAAGTGCGGTCCTCTGTTCTAGCTCTTCGTTAAATGGCTTTCCTTGCCATCGCCCTCTTCCTTTCCGTCTTTTTCTACGCTCACATACAGAGTACTTCCTTTTCATGGACCCCTCTCCTCCCCCAAGAACTCGATTCCTTCTCCGTCATCCGAAGCCGTGGCGTCCGTCCTCTCCGTGCTCGCTTAGCGCATTCGAGCATCTCTTCAAGAGCAGACTGCCGTGACACCTCCTCATGAAAGTTAAGCCTTTCGCCGGCCCCCTCCCCCCTTCGTGACAGAGCTTCATCTAAGACGTGCCGAGCGTTTCTTTTTTTCCTTCCCGTTGTGGACAATTATTTTCCGGCCGAAACGGTTTTATCCTTCTCCCCTTCCATCACGTCCTGAGTGAGAATTAGTTTTTTTCTTTCCCCTTCCTTTCTAGGCTCCCGTTCCACCGTTCCAAGATCGCCGTTTTTTGTTTGCGCTCTCCGTCGGCCGTCCCGCTGAAAACGATGAGCTCTTTTCCCCTTTCCTTTCCGTATTTGTTTCTCGTCGGCGAATACGGCGTTTTCCTTCTCATCTGAAGGCTCCAAAGTCCTCCTTTTAAACGAGTCCTGCGGCCCCCCCCCCCCCCCCCCAGACCCCCCACACCCCCCCCACCCACACACCGCCCCTTCCCCCCCTCCCCTTATGAGATCCCCCAAGCCTTTTTTTTTTTTTTTTTTTTTTTTTTTCTTTTTTTTTTTGTTTCGCAGAACGTCGACATGGTATACACACAACCCCCCCCCCAAACCCTTCGTGAGTTTCTTGTAGAAGATCTTTTTTGAAGTTATTTTCAGCGATGTAACGACCAGACTTTTTTTCTTCCCCCGCGTGAGTCAGCAGATGAGGTGCGCGCCGTTGCATGCTGGCAAAGTTTCAGGGCGCGTTTTTGATTCCCCCCTCCTTCCCAGGCTCCTTCTTTTAGTATCTAATCACGAATGATACCCTTCCGCTGTCGTGGCAGAGTAACGCGGACGCCTCGCTGAGCACCAGGTCTCGAAGCCGCTTCCCCTCATTCAGCGACTCCTTTTTTTTTGAGTGCCACCTGGCCCGCAAAGTACAAACTTTTTTTGTGTTGAAGTCCGCCGCGCCCCCGGACGGTGTCCAGCTTCGGCGCCGTTGGGTCTCAGGACGTTTTCCCTTAGCGCATATCTTTTCCCCATGCAACCTGATGATCTCCCCCCTGGGAGAACGGGTTCCTCTCCCTTCTCCCTTTCCGAAAGTTTTCCCCCTCAGACGGCCTGTCCCCTACTGGAGCGATTTGCCCGACCCTCTGGTCCAAATGCGTCCAGGTCCATTCCTATGCGGTGGGC
>Ga0179593_1463849_pt1 | contig 11773 bp, 21 predicted proteins | sample CZODoug2_1_08_16_FD_185931 | JGI IMG/M metagenome (GOLD analysis project Ga0179593, IMG submission 185931) | Vadose zone soil fungal communities from Angelo Coast Range Reserve, California, USA - CZODoug2_1_08_16fungal (PacBio error correction) | ecosystem: Environmental > Terrestrial > Soil >... | reverse complement strand
TGCGCCCGCTCCTTCGTGCTCTCTCTTTTCTGTTCAAAAAAACCTAACTTGCTCCCTGAACTTTGGTTTAAGGTTTTGGGCTTCTTCCCCCCCCCTCCACAGTTCCCCCCACCCCTCCCACACTTTTTTTTTCCCACGGGCCGTATTGTTTTGTGGGGTCTGCGCTTTTTTGAATAAACCACCCCCCTCCTGACCCCAGCACAGACCCCCTGCTGCGGCCCGGAGGTGTTTTTTTTGGAGTTGCAGCCCCTCCCTCCTCCCCCCTTTCCCTGGAAGACTTTCTTTTCTCCCCCGCGGGACAGAACCCTCCCTTCTCGTTGTTTTGAATCTTTAAGTCCCCCCCCAAATTGGAAGGCCCCCCAACCCATGGCGGACCCAGTCCCGCATGACGAAACCCGTTAAACCCATCTGTAACCCTTAACCAAACTCCCACACGCCATTTTCACCCCCCCAACCAATTTCGGCCCCGAGGTTTGGAGGGAATTGAGACGAGGGTTCTCCCTGTCCCAGGAGTTTGCAGGTCCCCGCCCGTTGGCTCCTCCTCAATTCCAGCGACAATTTCCTTTGGTCACCCCCGTTTCTCGCTGGGGTTATTTTGAGTCCCCACTTCGTCCTTTTTTGAACTTGAACCCCTGGTCCAGCACACGTTTTTCCACCAATCACTCCTAGGTACTGTTTGGTTTTTTTCGCCAAATCTTGGCTTATTACCGGCTCAGCCCCGACCACCCTCCCCCCCTCCCCCCCCCCAAAAGTTAGCCAGAATAGGCGCCCCCCCCCGGCCGTCAAGCATCACTGGTCCGCACCTCTCCCCCCTCCCATAAACAGTTTTTTTCTTAAACACCCCGGACCCGTCCAAAACTTCAAATTTACCCCCACAAAATTTCCCTTCAACCTGTTGTTCTATTTTTCCATAAAAAGGAGTCCCTTTAGTTTTTTCTTTCTGCAGGCCAAACACTGCGGATAAGCCGTCCCATCCTCCCCCCGATCGTGGCCCCCCCTTTTTTTTCCCCACAAAATGTTTTGGGCGTGCCCCGTCCAACTCGAGGGCGCCCCCACCCCAGTTAAGTCGGGTTTTCCCACGATTATATCTTCCTCTCTTGTGACCTTTGCGTTCTTCCCTTTCTTTTTTTCGGTTTCTTCCCAGTGTGCAGGATCATCCCTGACTTGTGTTTTTTGCCCCCCTTCAAAAGCACCTTTTTTTTTCCCCCCTTGGGAGATAACCTCGATGGTTTCGCACTTGCCCCCTTACCCCGCCCTTTCCCTGTTTAAGATCATTCGTACGGGATGCGTTTTGTCCTCTCCGCTTCTTTTTGTCCCCCAAGGCGCACGTCAATCGCTCTCCTTTAATTTTACGCGTCCTTTTCTTCTGGTCTGCTCACAAAACCTCTTTTCCCCAGCCACGCTCCTTTGCCGGGATCCGCTGCTGTCCTTTTTCTGTTGGTCCCCGTAATCTCCCTGTTCGCGCACCCGTGGTCAACCCGCTGTCCCCTCCCCCGCTGTTCCTCAGATTGTAAACGGCCCACCCCCCCCCCCCTTGCGACCATTTTGTGCATTGTATTTTTCGGGGGGGTCCCCCCCCCCCTGCACCTGGCTTTTCAGTGCAAAACTCCCCGCCCTTTTTCTTCTTTAGGATCTTCCCCCACCACTGTGGTTTTTTTTTTTTTTTTTTTTTTGGCCTCCCCAACTTATGGCTTTTGGGCGCACCCACCCGTCGGCGGTCTAAAAACCCCTCCCTTGTTTGCACACGGAATTCTCCCATGGGGCAGAGTACTTCCCCCGTCGAAGCTTTGCCCCCTTTTTTTTTCCGCTCCCTTATGGACCAGTGGCCCCCGGTCCCCCCCTTAAATTAACTTTCGGGATTTTTTCACCCTTCTGCGTTTACACGGTCTTTCCCCCCCATGAGTGGTGTTTTTGTTTTTTCATTTCACTGTCGCCCGTTTTCTCGTTTCCAAGCACCTCTTCCCCTTGCGGTTAAATTCGATACCCCCACCCTTGGAGTTTGTTCTCCCTTTCCATTTTTCTGACGCTCGTCTTCCGTCCTGCCTTTTAAAGCCAGATGATCTCCCAATCACTTACATGTCCACCTCCGCCTTTGCTGTCACGCATGAAGGGGAAACCAAACTGTCCCCTCCAGCGTTTTTTACCCAAAGGCCCCCCACCCTGAGGATGGCTCCCCCTTTTATGGAGGGGGAGGTTCTTTTGCCCGTCATTTAACCAGAGTCCGAGGCCCACACCTTCATCCCCCCCCCCCCCCATGCACATCCCCAAGAGGCTTCCAATTTTCACCCCTCCTTCCCTAAAGCCTTAACCTTACCCCCAAACCCCCCCCATTAAGGTCACTTTTCTTTGTCTTGCCCCCCAACTATCACTACCCGTTTCCTGGGATAATTTGCTTTTGTGCTGGAGGTTTCCCCCTTTCAGCTTGTGAGCAACTTGCCCTGTGTCACTCCACCACGGATGGCGCCCCGTCCTCCTTTTTGGACCTTTTCTTTTCCCCCCTTTTTCGGTTTTGAAAGATGCCGATATTCAGTCCCGTCCCCCCTTTCCCCATTTTCTCCTGTGTCGTCTGTTCGTTGTTTCTTTGAGATTTTGCAGGCGCTGGCCTCTTAGTCTGTCTTGGGCACTTGGTTTTCCATCCCAACCTGTTGGCTTTCGGGCGGGCCTGACTTTTTGCGCTCCCCCGTTTTAGAATCAAGAACCACATTTGGCAACCACCTTTCTTCTGGAATTCCTGGGGTGCCCTTTTAATGTTTAGTTGACCTTTCCCCCCCATATTCATGGTCGCGCACCATATCTTCTTATTCCAACCCCCTTTTTTTTTTTCTTTTCTGCTTCAAGTTAGTCATTTTGTGGCAAGCAGTTCAACAAGGAATGCATTTCCCTTACCTGGTCAACCTATAAAGCCCCCACCCCCACCAACGTAGTTCCCCCAAGGGGACGGGAAACTTGTTTGTCTCCTTAGAAACCGCGCCCAACCCAGCCCCCCCCACGCTCTGCCGCCCTCAACCCCCGCCAACTGTTTTCGATTTCACACTTGCCGCCCAATCCGGGGCCGCCCTTTCCGGCATCGGGCCATGTCTGCATTGACACCCCCCCTCTTCCTAACCTTGACCCGGTGAGAACCTCCGTTGGCGGGACTTGAAGGCTCGTCCTTCTTCCCCCCACTAGACCCCGGGAAAATCCCCTGCCTTTGTGGTCTCCCCCTCTGTGGATTTTAACAATGCTTGCCTGGCTCTTCACCAGTTGGCCCCCAGTCCCCCCCTCAGGCTTATCCCCTTGACAATGTTCTTTTTTCTGTAGCTTGGTCATAACGATGTCTGAAATGGGTGTACGTTTTGGTTGTAGGCTTTGGGCCCATCTTATTGCCCATGGTGCTTTTTTTGAGGGGTCTTGGCCTGGTTCTTTTTTTTCCCTCAAAGGTAGGTTTTTTCCGTCTCGGACTTGAGATTTTGACCGCTTTTTTTTTTTTTATTTAAAGGGGCCCCGCTTTAGCCATTTGAGCAATACTCATTTGTTTCCCCCTCCCTTTTTTTTTCCCCTTCCCTGGCTTGGATTTTCCTTCGGCGGGTTGACCCAACTATATAGATTGTACCTTTTTTTCGCGTGGAGGATCGAGGGGGGACCCTCCGAGAGTTTCCTCCCCAGAAAAACCATGTGCTGCCCAAGGGGCTTTGTTTTCTCGTCTTCCATTATTGAGCACCTTCGATCTTGATTCCGGTTACAGCGTTCCTCAGACAGTGAAATGGTCCCCCCAAAAGACACCCACCACCTCCTTCCACTTCTCCCAAACTCACGAGATTGGGTTCCAACTCGAAGGTCAAAGGGGAGGCCCTTTTTCCTGGGCTTCCGCTGTCCAAATTGGAAAGGCGGCGTCCTTTCTTTTCACTTCTAACGTTTAGTCCTCCCCCTTTTCCTCGTTGACACATGGATGTTTTCACCCACCGGGATCTTCTCTCTTTGTTTGCGCAAAACTCGTTGCGACAATAGTGGGCTTCCACGTTTACGTGTGTTGGGGAATCTCTTTCACCCTTTGGGCGGTGCTTCACCCAAGGACGGTCGTTCTTGAAGCAAATTTGCCAGGGTCCGAAATCGGCACCCAAATTTGTCGCGGTGTTTCTACGGTTTTGGAATATTGTCCCACGCAGTCGCTTCCCTTTCGGGTCAAGGTGGGCGATTTGCCAGTTGACTCGCTTCCTTCCCCCTTACTTCGAAGGCGGCAAGGCCCGATTCCCTGTCCCTGGCTGATCCGGGGTACAAAAGTCTTTCTTTTTTTGGCGGACATCCGCAATTGACACGGACAATCCCATCCTTGGGGGCCAGTCCGGAGGGCGGGGTTCTCAGCCGATTCCCTTTTTAAGTCTTTGGTGGCAACGGCATGGTTTTTGCGCGGGCCTCCTGTTGATTTCTTTCCCCCCAACCCCGCCATTTCAGGCATTGAATGCGTGACGGGCCGCTCGTTTTCTCATTGCGTCCGGGGCTTAGCCCACCCAATTTTATGATCGACTTTGTCGACTTTTTCCCCTTCCTCCCCCACAACGGGTCCCAGGCCGGTTTTTTCCGGTGGGATGGTCTACTGCCAATGCCTAAACCGCCAATATCTGCCCCCAAGGTTTTGACCACTTACCCCCCCCGTTTCGATGGGCAACTCATATTGGGAACACATACTTCCCCTTTGTGGCTTCGTGGACTGCCTTTCCGGGACGTGGGGGCCCCCGCCTGTTGTGGGCCAACTCGTTTTCTGATCTGAGTCTTATTGGTGCTTTTTTGGCTGCAGCAGTTCCACAAACGCACCTGACGCAGTTTCCCCCTCCCTTTCTTGGACAAATCCCCAACCTCTTCAGTCATTTTCATTTTGCTATTGCTGGCGGTTTTTTGGGGTTCATCCCCCTTTATTTTATTCGTTTCGTTGGCGGGTTGGTCACTTTTGTGGCTGCGTGGATTGCCAGGTTGTGGGCTATGTTTCTGTGGGTTTGGCGTACATTTTGTGGTGCACTTGCCTGTTCTTTTGAATGGCTGTTTTCCCCCCTTTCCCTTTAACCCCCCCTATTGGTCTAACAGGCCTTGTTCCCCTTACTCTTGGTGTGATGTTTTTTCTTTTCTGTCTTTCTCTGCTTCCCCCGTGATCGCTGTACATACAGTCGTTGGCCCACAGTTGTCCCCCCCTGCGATTTTGGCCCCTTGGGCGTGTTGAAGGCCTTCCTTGGGTACTTGCTTCTCCCTTCATTGGCTCAACCCCCCTTTTTTCTTTCCTTTTCATCAGACTCGTGCCTCTTCTTTGGAAATTGTCTTTTTGGTGTCCTTTCTTTCTTCAGTTCCTTTGTCTTTTTCCCCGCGCGTTCGGCAACGGGTGTGTCCTCCCCCTGGTTTTGGGTTGCTTCCCGGCTTGGAGTCTTTCGCACCCGGCTCTTAGTTTTCACGTCGTGCCGGTCCCGTGGGGTCGCAGTTCCCCCATCCCCCCCTTGGAACCCCCCAAACCAACTGCCTGGCGCCTGTCGGTCTAACTCTCCTGGGCCCGATTCTTCCCCCCCCCCCCCCCCCCCCCCCCCCCCCCCCCTTCCCTTTTTTCTTTTTTTCCTTGCTGTTTACCCCATGATATCCCCGCATTACAAACCGCACACATTCCTTGGGGCCTTTTGCCCCCCTTTTTGGATTTTTGTTTTGGGCGAGGCTCTCTTTTTTTCCCTTGCCCCAACCCGTCCCACAGTTTTGCCCTCGAAGAAGTAGGTGCCGAAGCTCTTTTTTCTCTTTTTCTCGAGTTCAGGACACGTGGGCTCATCTTTTTTAAGTCCTACTCCGTTGTGTTTTCTTTGTCTTCCTTGAGATGTCCCCCACGTTTTCTCGCGTCCACCCTTTTTAAGCCTCTTCTGCCAAATAACCCCTGCTCTCGATCTTTTTTTGTTTTTTTCTCTGACCCCAGTCGCCTCCACCATTTTCACAAACCTCAATCCCAACTGGTCCAGGTCCCGGTTGGGATTTTTTTTCCGTTTGTTTTTTCTTTTGATGCTCTTTGAATGTTAAAAAGTTGGCAGAAAGCCCAGTTTTAAAAAGGGATCTTCGGTTGACTTTCCTCCGACTTCCGTTGTTTTTTTTGAATCTTCGGACCTCTAACGCCGACTGAGCCGGATCCCTGCCCCCTCGGTTCCAAAACAAAACCACCAGTGGCTGGGGCCCCCCAGGTGTCGCTGTTACGTCCACTCTCTTCCCCAAACCCCCCCCCTTTTGCCCCTTCTGACCGAAGACCCAACAGCCCATTGGTCCCCCCCCCAACTATCGGTCCCTCTGTTTGAGTCTGGATCCTTTTGTCTTGGACGCCTGCTAAGGTGCTATTGTTGTCCCTTTCCTGTACAGGACTAAATTGCATGCCCAGGAGACCCAACCCGCTGGTCCACTCGTTTGCCCACTCGCTCTTAGTCCCAGGCGCTTGTGGTCCTGTTTGTAACTTGTTGGAAATTTCACACTGACGAAAATAAAAAACATTCACCTTTTTCTGTACCTGTCCGGCAGGCGCCGCCACCTTTTAGTTTCCCTCAGCAGCGTGACCCCCAGGGGAAAAACTCCCCCCCCAACCCCCCCCCGCGCCCCCCCCCACCACCACCTAACCCCACCCCCCCACACCACCCCCCGACACCACACTTATAGGTTGCCTCCCGCCATCCACGCCAGGTTCAAACAGTTCCCCATGGAAAATGGTTTTCCCCTCACTAACCAATGATGAAAACCCCCCCCAACCGCCCAGGTTTTCAACTTCGCCGCAAAAAATTTCTTCCCAAATTCCTGTTGTATCTTTTTTGTTTGCCGAAAAAGTTGAATTTTTTTATGGCGTCGTTTTCTTTCTTTCCCGCAAAACAGTACATCAGGGTTTACCCAACTGACTCACCTTCGCCCTCTTTTTACACAACAATTCTGTCGCCCCCCGTACTTTTTCCGGCTCACCGCCACCCCTTTTCCTTCAGGGTTCAGAATATATCGCACCGTCTTCGTATAGGGAACTGGGTCTTTAGTCTCATTTGTCGGTTCGGTCCCCTTTTGTTTTTAAGTTATTCTTTTCCACCGACCGGGCCCCTTTTCCCGTTTTTGACCGTTTCCCCGGGTGGCCTTTCCCCCCTTTTGCTTCAGTACTCCTGTCTTTTGTTTGAGATCCCGGTCAGCACTTTTCGTTTCCCCGCGGTGGCATGCCTTTCTCCCGGTTTTTGGCCTTTTCTTCGTTCCTTCCCCGCTGGATTCACCATCCTTCACCCTTGGATCGTCCCTTTTTTTCCGGGCTCTTCCCTTTTCCCTCCTTTTGACTTCGGCATGGCTTCTGCCAAAACTCCGTTTGAGTTTCCGCGCTGGACTAGTTCCCTTTGCCTTTCTTTGGCCGTTCTTCCCCCTTCTCTCTTTCAACCGTTTGGCCATGCGCCTTGTCTCACCCGATGAAGTCATCCACTGATGTTTGACCTCCCACACCCCCCGCGCCCCTTTTTTTTTTGGCTCTAATTTTTTCCCCCTTTGTGCACCTGCTCCGAAACTCCCTTTTTTTCTACTACTTAGATATTTTTTTTTTTTTTTTTCCCCCCCCCCCCAACCGTTTCCTGGGGAAGCCACTTTTTTCTTTCCAGCGGCGGTTTTTTGCGAGTCCCCCCGTCTCCTCTTGAACCTCCCCCGTTTTTTTTTTTCACGATCCATCGTCCTCCGAGTGGTGCGATACTTCCGACTCCGGCGCCTCGTCCTGCTTTTCAATGGGCATACTCTTTCGGCCCGTACCCCGAGAATTTTCCCCTTCCCGTTTGTTAAAACCATTTCTTCTTTTACCGATGTCCTTTTTTTGTGTCCTTTGTCCTGTCACTTGGCGGACCGTCGTTTAATTTCTCTGTTTTTTGCTCACTTGGCGGGTCTCCCCAAACACCAGGCCGTGCCCTTCTTGATTGCCCCCGTCGCTTCTCCCCGCCATTGCATTTCTTTCTTTCCACTGGCCCCCCTTTCCAGTACAGGCCTCGGAGTCTTTCAACCCCGAATAACCCGACCCCCTCCCCCCCCCCTGCCCCCCGCGAGTTTGCCACAGTCTTGACACCCCCCTATTCTTGCTCACCAAGCTTTATGTGATGGAGGGCCGTCCATTCTTTAAAAGGCGCCCCGGTTTTCCGCGTTTGTAACACCCTTAATTGAACCAAAAATGCCAATCCTCCCCTGATTCTTCCCCTTTCCCCCCTTCTCAAAAAGCCTACCCAATCCAAAACAAAAACCACACACCCTTATTTATGAACCCCCCTGCTACTTAACCCCAAGTTGAATTTCCCCGGATAATAAGCATTTTTTTGGGGTTCGCTTTCTTTCCCTTTTTTCCCCGCGGTCGTCCTCCCCACTTTCAACTTTGTTGAGGGCATGACCGTCATGATGCACCCCCTGCGATTTTCCCCCCCTGGTTTTCTTTTTGCCACTTCCCAGTGTTTTTTTAAGTCGTTCCCGCTTTTTTTCCCCTCTTCCCATTCTTTTTTTTCCTTCCCGGTTAGTATGACTATTCCAGGAGATTGAAATTTGTTTTCCCTTTGACCGCGGTCTTTTCCTGGTTTTTCATCTAACCAGGTTGTTCTTTTTTTCGGGCCGAATGGCCTTGGGGCCCCCCTTTCGGAATCAGGAAATGGGTCCCACCCCCCCGGTCTTCTGCCACTTTTGTGTGCTGGACGGTTTTTCTTCCTCCCCCCCCCCCCTTTTCTATTTTCCTTTGGGTCGCTTTTGGTTTCCACCCATTATCTCTCTTTTCTCCTCTTTTTTTTGTGTTTTGTTTTGGTTCTCTATTTTTCCAGTGCAGCTTTCAACAAGATAGGGGCTTTTTTAACGTCCGCAAACCGGTCCCCCGCAACCACCCCCAAAATGTTTCCCCAGTTTTTACAGAAACCTTGTCTTTTGAATTTCTTATTATTTACAGCGTCACTTGTGTCCCCCCCCCCTTTTCCCCTCGTCCCGAAAAGTGTCACCCACACTGTTTCGATGAAAACCCCCATTTTTCAATAGCTTTTCATGCCAGTTTCCCCGCCCTAACCCCCCCCGTCCTACCGGTTGTGGTTTCCCACGGTGGTAGGGCAAGACTTTTTTCCACCCGACACATGTTCCAAGGCGGTCAGTCATGGTGGGCGCCTGACCCAGGCTCGGGGCATCTTCAAACCACTCCTTTTTGCCCCCTTTTCCGTCCTGGCAATCGTGGTGCGTCCCTTGGTTGTGTTCTGTCCCCCCCCCCCCTTCCCCTGCTGCGCCGGCTTTTTAGTTCCCCTCAGCCCACAATTTGGATTTTTTTTTATCCGGTTACACTGGTCGTGTTTTCATAAGCTTTTGGTTTTTCCCTCCTTCACTCCTTTACGGCTTTGTTATTATTGTCATAGGAGGTTTTGAATTGGAGCTCTTTTTGGTGATTTTTTATTTGTTTGGGTATGCCCCCCCCCCCACCCACCCCAGGTTTGTTAGTTCCGTGCACTACCTCAGGGCATTTGAAATGGCTGGACAGGGGTTGTTTGACGGGAAATTCTCATTTTACCTATTTGTATTCACCCATAATTTTTGGATTGTATTGTTCCGTGTGTCAATCTTTGTCCTTGCGGCGTTTTCCTTCTTTTTTCCGTTTTGCCTCTAAATTCGAGGGCTTTGTTTCGGGCGGGCGGTTTCCAATTCTGTGCTTTTTCTCATCCCCCCATGCAAGGCCGCGGCGTCTCAGGGAACATTCCCCGTGTTTTTTCCTCCCCACGGTTCTTGTTGGTTTTCTTCCCTTCCATTTGCGGAAAAGCATCTTGAATTCCCGCCTTTTTCGCCTCCCCGTTTTCCCTGGGAAACAAAAACCCAGACACGACCCCCACTCCTTTTACCGAATCTCTTTTGGTTTTTAACTCGAAGTAGGGATTGAACTTCTTCGTGGGGGGGTCCCCGTTGCCCTCTTTCTTATGCACTGTGGCAATCGGTTTGCCTCCTGGCCTCAATTACCCGTTTGAATATTTCGCCTCTGCCGGGACACCTGGAGTTCGTTTCACCAATGAGGATTCTTTAAGCGACCGTGTTGCGTCACCCTCTTTCCCTTCAGTTTCTTGACTGTTAAAACTTGGCCCAAGATTACTGCTCCCTAAAACCCGGCGGAGTTTCTTTCAAGTTGCAGCCGACCCTCGCGCACACCACACGTTCTCGTTTGTCTGGGGGGGCACCCTGCAGTTCGGCTTTTCCCTCGGTGCGCCGCGTTTCGCCACCCTTTTTCTAGTTTCCGTTTTCCGGCTCTTTACTTGTTCCCGATCGATGGCTGATCCCCCCTTTTTTCACGTCGAAGAGGGATTTTTCGACAAAGGTGTGCTGGTCCCCGACTGTCCCAGTTACCCCCCCTAAAGCCGCGCCTGCCCCATTTTCGGAGTTCTTCCGGCGTGCCACCCCCTTTCTTGCTTTTTGGACTTGAGGGCTTCAGGGCCGCCGGCGGGATACCACCACCCTCCGAATCCTTTTCTGTCCCGCCCCTCAGTTTGTCTGGAATTTCCCCTGGATCCCTCAAACAATTCTTCTAGCCAAGTGGCGTTCCACGTTTTTTTTTTTACTTTTTCCCCAAACGGGTGCCAGGCGTGTGGATTGACCCCCTTCAAAAATGCCCCCTCTCCCTAAAACCTATCTCACTGACAAGACGCAAGTCACCGCGAAATCGCTTTTCCCAATCCCTTATTTGACCCCCTACCTCTCCCCCCACGGGGTTTAGGTCGGACCTCGCGGGAAGGTCTTCCCCCAGAAAATTGTTTGTCCCACCTTTTGGGCGATATTTGAGTCGTTTGTACTTTTTTTGCACTTTTTCTCGTTTTGGCTGCCATCCGAACCCCCGCCGGTAACCCTTTCGGTTGGCCCCCCCCCCCAAGACAAAAACCCCCTCCCTGTGTCATGTTTGAATTTCATTTCCTTCATTTTCACTTTTTGTTTTTTTCTGGCAATGGTATTATGTAGTTTAGTTGGCGTGAAGGTTCCTTGTTCCGTGTGTCTTGACCGTGGGGGAGGTTTCTATTCTGGAGTAGATTTTTCCTTTGTTTTTGGAGGTTTTTTTTCTTTTTCCCAGTCTGCCGGTATTCTCTCCCACCAAGTTTGGGCGCGACCGACCTTCCTCGTCATTCTGTTTTTTTTCCCTTTTTTTTTCTTCGTATTATGCCCACCCCTTTGTCTTTCCGATGCTCTCCATGCTTTTGGGAGTGACACCGAAACGGGACCCCAGCGGCTTGTTGTTTGCCCCCCCTTGTAGGGTCGGGTTCCTCATTCACTTCTTCCCTTAGGCAGGGGTCATTCGAACACATAGGCCTTCTTTACCAAACCTTTTGTCATGATTGAAATGCTTTGTTTCCTTCTTTCTTGTATCCCTCCTTTTGTTTTTTTAAGGCCTGACGACAAGATGGTTGCTTTGTTTACGGTTCCAATTTTTTTTTTTGGGTTGGGGGATGACCAGACTCTTTTTCTTCCTTTTAAACCTTCTCATTCTTTCAGTGTTTCCATAGACGTTTTTTGGGAGTCCCGCCCCCCCACTTTCCTTTCCCCACGTGAAAAAAAAACCGTCGCGACTTGTCTTATACTTTTTGAAAGATTTTTTTTTTTTTTTTTCTTTGCGTGTTTTTCACCCTTCACCGTTCGTTTTTTTCCTGCCCCCTTCCGCCCACCTCCGGGGCTGGGACAGTTTTGGCATTCTTTCAAGGGTTTTTTTTCCTTTTTTTGGCGCTATTTACTCCAAAAACCGTTTACCCCCTCTTCCCGATCTCAAAAAGTTAGGGTTTTGGCAATCTGCTCTTCTCTTGAGCGT
>Ga0179593_1603639_pt1 | contig 11774 bp, 12 predicted proteins | sample CZODoug2_1_08_16_FD_185931 | JGI IMG/M metagenome (GOLD analysis project Ga0179593, IMG submission 185931) | Vadose zone soil fungal communities from Angelo Coast Range Reserve, California, USA - CZODoug2_1_08_16fungal (PacBio error correction) | ecosystem: Environmental > Terrestrial > Soil >... | reverse complement strand
TAGTCGACGAGAGAAGCCTCTGATTCATCCTGAAGGCGTGTCCCAGGTTTCGTTTTGATCCGTACCCCACCAGCCGCCCCCTTTTCTACTTTTCTTTCTCCGCTTCTTTTCGATGACTTGTCCTCTAGCACATACTCCGTTTTACCCCGGGGGAAGTTTGCCTTGAATATTCGGCTCCTTCCCCCTCCCAGTTGTAGAACGTTTATTCCTTTTTTACATTTGCTTGCTCCCCACTTTTCCGGCTTCAAACATTTTGTTCCCTCCTCCGTTGTCGAGCGCGCCCTATTGATTCCTTTTTCCTTAAGAAGTCGGATCAAGAACATTCCGGAAGGGAGTTTCTGATTGTGACGGGAGAGGTTTCTGGTAGTTGTTTATTCGCCAATGCAAAGTCATGACGGCCCAGTCCCCAAGAGAGGGCGATTACTCGGGCAGGCGTACTCGTTAGTCCCCCGTAACCCCCATCGGAAGGCTTGTATTTGAGCTAGTGCTTTTTTTACATCTGAATTTAGGCTCCCCCCTTATGAGGATCCGACGTCGGTGGTGCCCCTCTTCCGGACATTTATTTTTTTTTTTTTTTAGACCTCCTGCCGCCACCGCTAATCCCAGGTCTGCCCCCTACTCTTGTTCTCTTCGTACTGTCTGCAGAGGAGTCAGAGGACTTTGTTTTGGCCCTTCAGGTAAGTGGGACAGGTCCCTCCTCCGTACTGAGGGAAATTTTTTTCCAGGAAAACCTTCCCCTAGGAAGCGGTCTCTTGGGATTGATAGCAGACCCCCACTGTTCGCTTGGGCTGAAGAACGGCACTTCCCCCTGAACCTTAATTCCCCACCACACCCCGCCGACCTCTCTGGCCTTCCTTGCAGTTCCACCTCTTTCACGTGCCAGTATTTTTTTCCAAGATTTTATATACCTGCTTTTCTTCTCGACGGTCCATTTCGCATACCGTTGCGGCAACCTTTTCTTTGAATACGGCCGTCAGGCCTGCGTTAAGTGTGTGGGCACAGACGTTATCCTTCCCATGTGTCCCATCTCTTGACTAGATTCTTGGTTACCGCAGTCCAGCCGATTGCACTTGTTAGAGTTCTACTACCAGCCGAGGAGCCCCGTAAGCGACCGATCGTTATTCACTCCCCTGAGGTCCTTTACCCCTACGCCCCGCCCGCATTACATTAACCACAGCCGCCTCTGCCCCCCAACAGCGTGGGTTTCCCCCCTCGATCTTGTGCCATACTACTTTCCTGTGTCCTGGGTTTCACAGGTGACCTCGTCTTAGGCCGGGAAGGGGTTACGTCTTGACATGCATGGCCCACTTCCCCTTCCGTTCGTTGGCCCTGTTAGTTTTTCTCTCCGGTTGGACCTTTTTGCAGTGTTTGTTTTCCTTCCCCTTTTGACAGGACCCGCGGCTACCGCCCCCTTAGCCAGGCGCCCTACCCACTCGTCCCCCGGAGTTTTCCGAGCACGGCCTCGGGTTTTCCAGTTGCCCACGTTTTGTCGGATTCCAATATTTGCACAGTTGTCATTTTTTTCATTCACAAGGCTTGCCGTTTTTCGTAGTGCCCGATCACGCACAACGCCATAGCGGCCCTGCTTACTTTTCTCCCATTAGCGTTTACACCCCCTGACTATTTTCCTGTTCTCTCAGTCTTCAGTCCGCCCGGCGATCCTATGCCAGCCTTCTCCCCGATACACAGCCCCTTAACTTGTGTCCCTCACCCGTTCTTCCTGAAGTCCGCCCCTTGCTAGTCTTATCTCCTGGACTTCCTCAGGGTTCCCAGTCCGTTTGTCGACAATTTTCCCCTGTCTCATCTCACGGAGGGACGCGCTCCTTGACCTTGAGCACGCCTTGTTCCTTCCGGGCCTGGCTGGTGAGAGTAGTTTTGTTTCCTTGGAGCCCCAGCGCTGCCCACCTGTATCGAGATCAACCCCACAACTCCTTATGAAAACGACGTGATGTACTTCCTCTGCCGACGTCCCCCTTGTGTTCCTATCCAACAGAAACACCCTCGCCGGTTTGTTTGCTGGCACTCTCCTTTTGTGATGTAGGAGGCGGATCCGCGGTTGAGGTGGCCCCTTGAGGAAGTCATCCGGACCGTTTTACTGGCTAGGAATCTCTCCCTTTTCATTAACCCCTCGTTTTGTTTATCTTCTCCTTCGCGCGTTTTTTACGTGTAGGATCCCCCTCTCGCGGAGTGGCTCCTTCCCGGGCGTTGTCACCTTTACAGCACAGGTGAGCCTGTTTGCACCTCCGACACAGTTGTCCCTCCTTTTTTCGATCCCACGTGCGGGCCTTTCTCACGCCCTCTTTTTTTTTGTTTGTTGTTTTTGCTCAGGTGCACCGAGGGCAAGGGCAAGACTCTTTGGAATTACGTCCTTTTTAAAGACGGGGGTGTTTTGGTGTGTTTTTTTTTGGGGAGGTTTTTTTCTCTATTGTGGCCAGTGTGTGTCTTCGGCAGAGTACCCCTCTCACCTGACCACTCCAAACGTGTCCATGCGGGGCGTCAATTCTCTCTTTGTCGCTTATGAGCGGTTCCCCCCCGGCTTTTCCAATCTTCTCAATTTTTTCAACGCGTGTTGAAATTCCCGTTCCCCCTCTTCGGCGTAGTCTCGCTCGCATCTATGATCTGGGTGTCTTTTTTCTTTTTTTTCTTCTGTCTTCCGGTTCTTTTATTTGTCACGCTGTCTGTCATGAAGATCGATAATTTTGGAAACTCGTTGGAACCGGACCTCTCATGCCCGATCTCTTTTTTTTTTTTTTTTTTTCCTTCGGATGAAGATCTGCATTGGTTTTTTTCTTGCAAGTGCTAATGCTTGTTCCCCAATTCACCGCCGGTCATCCTTGTAGTTTCCCTTCCAGATCGCCCCCGCACCGGCTTTCGTTTTTAAGTTTCCCGGTGGCCTTTTCGAGATAGGGTGTTTGACCTTTTCCGGCAAGTTTGTTTCTTCAGCAGCCTAATAGCCCCCCCCCACGCAGCAAGGCCGTTTTCGTTCCTATCCCTCTGCTTCCTACCCCAATTTATGTATCATGTTTCCGCCCCACTCCCCTTTCCCTGGAATATGGTCCCCCGATGCGGCCCCTGCGCAGGGAATTATCCATTTGTGTGTGCTCATTTTACCCTTTGGTACTGGTGTCTCTCGTCCCCGCAGCCTTCTTTATGAGGACGCCCGTAGCGTTTCTTCCCTCTGGTCTGACTGACTCCCTCTGGGCATTTTGCTGACATTGTCCTTTTTCTGCGGGCTTCCGTTCGCCGCGTGTGACCCCAATCTGAGTCCTTCGTTAGAACCCTGTGTTTTTCACGTCGGTTCGTGTGTGTCTTTTGTACGCGTGCTTTTTCTTATTATTGTGTGGAACGCTTTTCGCCTTCACAGAAGGTAGCGTATTTTCTGTCTTCATCGAAGCATTTCTCTTGACCGGTTTAGAATCCAATCACTCGTCCCTTCTTTAAACTTTTTGTGTTTTTGTGGGCCCCTTACTCCTTTCCCGCCTGGTAGGCGCCTTAATCCATGATTGGCGAGCTCCCTCCCTTTCTATTATCATCTTTCCCTCCTTTTCACATCTTACCGCGATAAGCATTTCTGGTCCCGTCTTATTGAGTTGGGTTGTTTTTTTTTTATCCCGCCCCGCAGCCCGCTGCCGTGTTTAGCTGCCGCAGTTCCCCCCTGAGGAACAAGAGAATCGGCTTGAATTGCAGATGCTTTACCCCAGATCTACTCCGCCCTTCCTGTTTTGTTCCGCTGTCCACAGGTTCCTCCATCCCCGAGGTAGTGTTCTTAAACTCTCCGTTTGCCGCGGCCCGCTAGACCTATTTTACGCCCCTGTGCACTATAGCCACCACTCCCTGCGTTTCCTATTAGACGCGCGGAATGTCTTCCTTCGCCCTTTGATCCTGGCCGGTCGATGCTCCCCCGGACTCCAGCTGGCCGGGAGAAGCCCGGTGATTCACCGCTCACGCTGCTCGATTGTTGTTGTTAATTGTTAAGCTGAACCCTGAGCATCTTGTTGGCGACAGTTCCCCCCGATCCCAGGTCACTCTAGTAGCCAGTTTCAAAACCTGTAAGTCTGGATGCCTATGGTTCCCTCCGTAGTTCAGTCATCGCCCTCCTTGTTTCACTCAGAACCTTTTCGTTATTGTTTTTTACCCTCCGCTATCTGCTGGGTGCCGTCCCTTGGAGCTCCTGCCCCCACATGTCTTTTTGGCTATCAGTCCCATCTCCCAATAGGCATGTCCTTGCTTTCCCAGAAGAAGTAATTTCGAAGTAGCACCTGAAACTTCGGCTTGCATCCCCTGGCGTTTGACAAGCCATTCGTTGTCGGTTGTTCGCTGTCATGTAGTGGTCCGGAAACCTCCCAGTTTCCCCTCCAAAAGAAGTAGTTGCCTTTTTTTCCTCATATTTTTTTTCCCGTCCCTGTTCCCTAAGTCGCCCGGACGAGTAACCCCTTTTTCCCTAGCCCGCTGGTTTAGTACTGTACTAAAATACGTTTTGTGCTATTTCAGAGTTTCCTCATGGCTTTCACCGTTTTCCAGGAGACCACTACCGGTACCTTTTTTATTTCTCATGGTTCTCCCCGTGTTAAGCCGGTCGGAAGATTCACCTTTTTCAGAAGGTTTTTGGCCGTAATGTACCTGACAGCATAAGGCCCCCCTCTGGCCCCCCTCGTAATGTACTTTTTTCACCCTGGAGACGATTTCCTGTGACTGTCTGCCAATTCCCTAAGCCACCCCCCCCCCCACAATCAAGACTTCCCCCCCTCCCCCCCCCCCCCCCCATGCTACCATCCCCCATCTCCAGAGGAATGTTACCTTCGTGGGTCTTTTTTTATGGAAAGTTAGAGTTGTCCGTGAATAGAGTGTTTTTTTTCCTGGCGTGCGTTGGCGAAGTCCTCCCAGGCAGGTGTTTTGAGTGATGTCTCTGGCCTCCATTTTTCATATCCAAGAAGATCGATAAGACCCCATCCATTTTAATGGTGTGCGCTCGAAGCATTTAGGTTCTTCTCAGGCTATCTTTTTCTTCTCCATTGGACCCTTCCGGCGAGGGTCCCTTCTGCCGAGATTTTCTCCGTAGTTAAGTATATGCTCTGAGCGCGTACCCCTTCCTTCCCCAGTCTCTTCGGGCCCTTTCCCCTGTCTGCCCTCGTTCTTTTCCCTGTTTTTTCGGCTCCCCGTCTTCCTAGGAGGTTCGGCTTCCCCGTAGTTCCCCTCGCCCCCCAGACTCAGCAGAAGCGTCCCGGTTTTCTCCCCCGCTGTGATCGCCGTGTAACCTGACGATTGCCTCCATCCTGCCGTTGTAGTTCCCCCCCGTGCTGAGATTCTTGGTGCAGGCGAGGCCTTTTTTTCGTGCGTAGTTTCCCTCGCGGTGCATTTCTGCTTCGGAACCGTGCCACCCGGCTAAAACTCCTTCTTTTCTAGACTGTTTCACGGCTGCCATGCGTGGGTTTTTTTTTGCGCTCCTTCCACCTTCCAATGTTCGGGGTTAGTTTAGAACGGCCCACTGTGTTCAGTAATCCCCCCCCGCCGGTCATTAGTCCCTCCATCCATTACCCAGTGAGCTTTTTTTCTATAGGGTTGAGCGACTTTCGTTGCATGCCGTCCTAGATAGAGACCACTCTTTCATTTGTTATCTTTGCCGTTTAGGAATACCTCAGCCGATCAGAAGATACTGACATTACGATCCCGTCCCTTGATTTTGTCCATTTCTCCGGTACCTTCCTCCCCCCTTCTCTGGAAAGCGATCGTCCCCCCTCACCACTCTTTCGTTCCCCTAGTTGTAAATAGTCCCCCTCGCTTCTTGCCCACCTCCCCATTTCCACCCCTTTATCCTTTTCCCTAACTTTTAGCAGTGATTTCCCCCTCACGACCGTTTCCCCCCCTTTCCTCAAACTTCACCCCCCGGCGGCTGTCGTTCCTTTCACGACGATTCCCGCGGCCGCGCATACCCCAGTCTCTTTTCAGTTGTTTTTCACATCCTTACGCCGCGAGTCCGTTTGTGATTCTCTCCGAACTGTAGTGCCTTCGCTCCTCCTCAATGAATCGAGAGACCGGTTACCTCCTTAGGATCTGTCCTTGTCGCAGTCAGGTCCCTTGGGTCCGGGTTATCTCTACCACTTGCCGTGCTTTCTACCAGCTCGTCCTCCCCCTTCACGCCCTACGCAGTGCTCCCTCCTGGTCGTCAGCGACACCGTCCATAATTCTTTTACGGTGGCCGCTGTTAACAAGATATTGATCGCTCTCCGATTCTACCTTTTTTTTCGTTAGCTTTGGCCCGGGATTCGCAGTAGAGATAGAAACTAGACGAAAAGGATTGCAGGACTTTATCCCTGCTCTCTACACCCGGTATTACCTCTCCTCATACGTAGTGACACTACCCTTCATGATACAGTTCAGAAGTACCCATTTTGACGAATTCTCCCCCATCTCGAGCACCTTCCGCACCTCGAACCCCTGAACCCCCCCGACACCCCAGCGTAGCTGTCCTTTTGGGCCCCTGGTGGTTTTTTTTTATCAGTCCTCCTCTGCCAAGGAGATATATTCCATCCGGCTTTCGTCGAGTCACTGTTCCTCATATGATTATCCATCTTGACGTTTCGAGCTGCACTTTCCAGCAGAAGCGTCCCCACCGCCTCACCTTTCAGTATGCTTTGACCCCCCAAACACATGCCCACTTTTTCGTCCCCTTCGTTCTCTGTTTAGTCGCGTAAGGTTTTATTGTGCGATGAATGTCCCGAGTGTTTTCCCAAGTCTTCGATACCAGAACCTCCGTCCCCCGTTCATTTTCTGATAAACTACTGCATCATGGAATTCGGTGGCCTTTTCCTTTCCAACTAAGTGCAGTTTCCTCCAAGTATACACGTATTCTACGGGGGTTGACCTGAGACCCTTTTTTCTTGTTTTGATAGGGTCTGCTGCTCAATGGTGTAGCTGTGTCGAGACATGGCGCCCGGCCGCCCGTGACGCCCCCTTATTTCACGCGTGTCGTATCCTAATGGCTCGTCATCTCCTTTTTTACCTCACCTAGTTTGAGATGATCAATCCCGCATTCCCCTGTCGGCTACGTTCTGAATGTTTTTTTTTCAGGCCGGTCATCCCCGACATGAACTCTCCGTGAAAATTCAACCCATGCCGACGATAAACCCCCGTACTGGCCACGCACTCTGTACGACTCTTTTCTTTTGCTTCATGGACACTCACACTTGCTGGTGCCCTTCTCGGCTAGAAGGTCCGTGGCTTTTCCCAGCGTCTCGGTTTTTTTCATCCTATTGCCCCTAGAAGGATTTATCCCTCTCCCCCCCAAGGCACCTCGCCAGGACCCACCGGGCGCAGGAACTCCGCGCTAAGAGTGTCGGCGTTTTGCGGACAACAGTGGACGCGTCCCCCACTTAAGTTTGAAGGTTATTTTTGGTCCCTGGTTTCGGCCCGTTGACCATCGATGTCCTGTTGCTTGTCCGGGCCTCGGCTTTTCTCTTCGCCTTTGCGAGATATGGGTGGTTTCTTTTGTTGCCATGCCCTTTTTTGAATGGAACTCGTCTTCCCTCCTTCCTTCTGCGACAGGTCGGACCGCGTTTTTATCAGTGGATACAAGTCCCTTTAACACCTTTTTTGGCCGGCCTCTTTACTGCAATTCCCTCACTTCCCTCGCAGCATCCTACTTCGATTTCCTCGTCATGACCATCAAGAGGTCCTGTGTGTAGATCATTACTCTTCTGTTTCAACTTATTGCATTCCCCGTGCCCCCCTGATGAGCGTTTTCTTTCCTGTCTTCCGGTCTAGACTCAAGCTAAACCCCTCTGACCTGTCCTCCCTTGCTCATTATTTTTTCGCCTGTACTTTTCACCCTGTTCAGTGCCCTCAATAACATCGGACCTCTCCCATTCCCCCCCCTGGAAAAGGAGCTGGCGGCTTCTCTGTGGAGCACAATTCCTATCGAGACTTTATGTTTCTTCATTTCCGGGTAAAGATTCTCGGTTTTTCTCACCCTTTGCATGAGGGAGGTAGTTTATATGTTCTACAAGACCCCTAGTGTCCAGTGCGATAAAGGGGTTAATTTCCCCTTCTGGCTGGTTTCCCCTTGCTGGTTTTTATATGTCGGCATGGTCAAGACTCCCGCGTGTACGACCTATATTTACGTGGTTTCTGCCTCCTGGAGTTGGACTTCGCCCCCGACGCCTGCCGGTCGTCCTGCCCGCCTGATGCGGTCCCGATCGCTTGAGCCTTTTTGGCGCTGAACGAACAAGGTTAGCTCCTTCTTTTGTGTTGCCTTTCCTTCTGCTTTTTTTCTCACGGCGTCGTCGTCCTCTCTTCGGGGGATTTCCTTCAACCGCGCGGAGTCCGGCTTTTGATGACGTCTCAGTCCACCGCCCTATGGAACTTCTTTTTTTCCTTCAACCCCACCCCCCAGTGAACATCGTCTGTTTCCTGAAGTTCATTTCCGTGTATTTTGCAAACCCTCCTTCCCGGAAGTTTTTGTCCCCTCCCAGAGAAATGGGCCCTCTCGTTCCAGCTATCCCTCGTTGCCCACATCTACCGCCGACGGACTCGACTCCTTTTCGTCCAGGTGTTTCCTCTTTCAGATTTTACGCACCTGCCTTTCCTGAGACATGGCGGCCGGATCTGACGAGAACATCGTTTTTTGTTCGCCAAAAATCTCTTTGTCACGTCCACCCATGCCCCGCCCCCAGCCATTCTAGGCGGTTCCGCACTGGTTTGCTATCTTCGTCCTAAATTTTTATTGGACCGGCCTCTGTTTTTGGATTTACTGGATCCTATACACGCTTAGCTCCCTGTAGTCCTCCTCCCGGACTCTCCGCGTTCACCCGCGTGCTGGGAGGGTTTGGCTCTTTCATCCCTTCCTTTTTTCTCGAGTTTCGTTCATCACTCACCTGATCCTGGACGGCTTGGCCCCCACCCGTACCGTCTGTACTGACCACTGTTGCCTTTCCGCTAAGACCCCATCCCTATGGCTAACATCTTTGAGTGCATTCCGGCCGCAAGCAATGCCCATCTTCCGCCTTGTCCCGCCTTCTTTTCTTTGGTCGCCCGGTCCCTTTTTAAGATACCCCCTACCGCCCCCCATGTAGCGGCCCAGACCCCTTTGCAGGACCTAGCTCACATTACGTTTCTTGATTCGATTCTGTCCTATCCATCAGTGAAAGTGGCGCTCCCCCTCCCTCATAGTTTCTTGTTTTGTTTTCGAGGATGATCTCCCTTATTTCCGTCCTGACGATCCACGCCCGCTAGTAGCTTCTGCCCCTGTTTTCTTGCAGAGCTCCGTCCTTTTCTTTTTCTTTTGAATTTAAGCTGACCCTGCTGTGGACCACGAGTTCCAATTTTAGACGGGTGGGTTGTGCCGGTTAGCGTCGCTTCAGTCCACGGTCCGCTTTCCCCTTCCATTTGTCTTCTAACGTAGGCCGTTTTCTTCTTGCAACTATGTGCTGCACAATGACCTTTGTGCTTGCCTCCCGCATTTTGGCGGTGCTCTTCTGCCCCCTTGGATATTTTCTCGCATTCGCAGTCCCTCGCCCCTTCGGGGCGGCTGGTTTGTCTTCCTCCGACGTCATTTCCCCCGACTAAAGGAGCGTCCCTTGCTGTCGAGTCCCCCTCTGCGACGTTCGGGTAGCTTCTTGCGTGCCAGAACGCCACCCTCGGAGCCTTTTTACAGGGCCCTTTCTTTACTTGGATGTACCGGCGGTACCCCCGTAGAGTTTCTCTAGGTTGGTTCGGATCTTTTCGTGCCCTACTTCTTCTTTCTGCAGCGCTTTCTCCCTCAGCGGTCAGCCCCCCCCTTTTGCGTCCTTCGTACACGTGCCTGTAGTTCTTCTTGGTCGTCATATCTGTCACCTTCTGATGGTAAGGCCCCCTCGCGAGGGCCGTTTCTTTAATTCACCAAGTGCACCGCATAAATTCCCTGTTCCCAGCTTCTGTCCAATTGGTGGGGATTTTTCCTTTCCCCATTACATGTTCGCGGTCTAAACTGCGTCCCTTTCCGATCCCAGAACACTCTCTTCTACCTCCCTCTGCGCGTACAATCTCTTTATTTTTTTTTTTTGTTCCCTGCTGTTCCGTTGCGCAGACTTTTCCGCGCCTAGGGGTGCCTTTGCCCGACCTTTTCGGTGTCGAACCTTTTTTTACCCAGAGTCGCGTTTCTTACAGGTCGATTCGTTTAACGGTGGCAAAGCTTTGAACGAGTTACCAGCAAGAGCGGACCCTCGTCAGAGAAAAAACCGTTTCAGTACCCCTTCTGTGTTTCTTTATTCCAGTGACCGACCCACCCGCCCCCCCCTCCCAGAACCAACCCCGACGCTGGTGCATTTGCCGCCGCCCGTGCTTTTAATAAACTAGTCTTCTGGGAATTGTTTTCCTCCCGGTACCTGCTAGCTTCTCTTTGCGGGTTCTAGATTAACGAAACTGTGTTTCCGTCCTCACGAGTCGCACCCCGGCAGGTACCTTCTTGGTAGCGCTCTTACCTTGTTTCCACATTGGTATGCTTCTTTGCTGTCGAGTGAACGTTTTCCCCCCTGAAGCACAGGACCCTTCCCCCCCGAGTGCCGAGGGGGCGGGGTGGGGGTGGCTTTTCCTGGTCCCCCCGTCACCTCATGCCGATTGCATTTCTTCCTAAGCGCCTGTGGAAGATCCCTCGTGATTGGGTGTAGCCCTTTTTCACCGACTGGCTGCTCTGGGGATTCTTTTCGTCGAGTTAAATAGTAACCACAATGCTTAGATGTACTAACCGTCGATATTTGTTATACAAGGTCTTTAACGCTTTCGTCCCCTGACTGTATAGGCGAATGAGGCTATCCCCTTATCACTGCCCTTCCGTCCCCGAACCCACGCCACGTCCCATTCTATAGGCCTTTCTTCGCCGACACCGGAGAAGCGGCCCGAATCCTTCCCAGCGAGCTTCCCCAGTAAGCATTTAGCTCGCCTCTTTGGTCTCTGGCTCGAAGAAGAGTCTGAAATTCTTTTCTCTCTTTTTCACGGTCCCTTGTCCGGTTGGGGAGTTCTTTCGTTGGTACCTCTTTGTTATGCGCGGCGTTCCCCTCCTTTTTTCCAACAACTCCGGTCCCTTCTTCAACACAGTACCTTCCCCCGGTATAGTCCTTTCCCCCTTCCCTTTAATTCTCAACACGCGTCGACTGCGGAGCCGAAGTGGTGATAGTGGTTATTGTCTTTTATTTATCTTCTAGAATGGGAGCCTTGAAAAAATTCCCCCCTCCTCACCCCCGACCGACTGGCTATGATCCCTCCATCATCCTTTTTTTGATCCCTGAGCCCCGGAGGTCTCTTCCCTTTAGTCTTTCTCGGGTTCTCCCGGTCTGTCCTGCCAGTTGCCACGTCATAGCCCCCTGGCGAAGCCTGATTTTCTCACCCTTCTGACTTGACGTTCCTCCACCTCTGTTCTTGGGGCTTGGCTTGGCTCCTGGCATGGTGGGTTCGGTGGGCACTCCCGAGCCATGTCTTTCCTTTTTCCGATATTTCTAAAATGTGAACGGTGGCCGTTGGGCAGCTCGCTCCGTTACCCCAGATTTCCGCCAAACGGCTACCCCCTTCTTAACCCTCTCCACCCACCTCGTCCCAACCAGGCATGTTGCTTGCGGACTAGAATCAATAGTCTGTTTCGTCGGGTCCATGCTCTTCCCCCCCCCAGGAGAGAGCGCTTTCCCCCTTTGGTTTTTCATTGTCTCTAGAAACGCCTCCTTGCTTACGCCTTCCGAGTCCCACGTTCCGGGCTTTTCCCCCTTGCTTTCCCTATTTAGGTCTGTCGTCTCTTTGTTGTGGTGTTTTTT
>Ga0179593_1409434_pt1 | contig 11774 bp, 12 predicted proteins | sample CZODoug2_1_08_16_FD_185931 | JGI IMG/M metagenome (GOLD analysis project Ga0179593, IMG submission 185931) | Vadose zone soil fungal communities from Angelo Coast Range Reserve, California, USA - CZODoug2_1_08_16fungal (PacBio error correction) | ecosystem: Environmental > Terrestrial > Soil >... | reverse complement strand
AGCTACGTTTTTTACCTCCTTTCCGTAGTTGGGTCTTCCCCCAGACCGAACGAAATCTTCCCCTACCCTTTTGACCTTCCCTCCGGCGCTTCTCTTGATCGGAACAAGGGTGACGGCCACCCAATCTCGTCCCCATCGTTGGGCTTTTCTCGGCATCCCGCGTTAAGCACTTTAAAAGTGACACCGTTGCACTGCCTCCCCATTCCCACAGGTCTCCTCCAATGAAGGGTCTTTGTGAGGTTTACGGCAACGGATCCGGAACAAGCTTCCTTACAGTTGCTTTTTAGTTTTTGATAAGCGCGATCCGCCGGCTCCTTGCGGGCCGTCTGAACTCCTTTTCGTCCCCTTCCTTTGACCTACTTTCTTAGTTCCACCCCAGGTCGCTCCTCTTCCCTCGGTATATATCGGCCTTCGCTGGTGTGATCCCCCTCGTACGAGTATCGCTTGAGTTCCCCGATAGGTCCTTTCCGGAGAGAATCTGTGACCTCTCGCCCTACCTCCCCCCCAGGTTTGCTCTCTTTTTACTGGGCCTCTGTCGTTATTCGTGTATCTTCCTCCTATCCTTAGACTTCAGCTTGACGGTTCGATTCCTTTGAAAATCATGGATGCCCGAAGTGGTACTGCGAGGCTTTTGCGTGATCCATTTCGCTGGTTATCCCTATTCCGCCGTACCCAAAGAATTGTGTGGCAAATTTCCGTTTAGTGCCTTTTTTTATACCTCCTCCCCGTCCGGTGTACTCCACAACCTGACCCCCCGGATGCCACGCTGGACGACCCCTTTGATTCTGTTGGGCTTGGGATGTTTGAGTCTTAGAACCTTACGCCGTCCCCCTTTGTGGGGGCGCCTCTCGAGACCTCTTTGTCACCTCTTCCCCCCCGTTCATCCGGGTCGGCCCAGCCCCCCTCCTTCTAATATCAATTCCTTCTGGTGATTTAATTAGGTGCACCTCGGGGGTGCTTGAATGGCCCCCCCCTAGCACGTCTCCGGTGATTCAGCCAATACTAACCTTTCTAGGGGGCATAGAGCGCTATTGATACACTCTGCTGTCATGATTTCACTGGCTGTACTGATTCCAGTGTCTAACAGAGGAGTGCTTCTTTTTCTTTTACACTCCCCGCTGGCCCGAGCAAAAGATGACCAATGATGCACGCCCGAAGCACTGTGCATGAGGCATCCCCCCGCCAGCGCCGCACCTAGTCGCCAATGCCGATCCTCCTGACTCGCATCAGGCCCTTCCCCTCCTGCTGTCACTTTGTCCCTAGTGTTTAGCACGGATTCAGGGGAACCCCTTCTACGTCACCTTACCCCTCTCGGGGCTGCCCCCGATTGGCCAGCTCAGAGCCAACCTTCTTTGTCCAGCTGAGTTCGGAATCGATCCCCATGTCCTCTGTTCCCCATGCTAACCAAGAGTTTCCCATACCGTACTTTTCCTTCTTCACAGGAGCCGATTTCAAGCAAAGTGGACTGACCTCATCTGGTTATGTGGAGACTCCCCCGTTTCTTTTCTAAGTCGCCTTTGCTTCCAGGAGAGTTTCCCCTTTAGTCGTGCTTGAGAGGATTTTCTGGGTTGCCGTCAGACCGCTGACATTTGATTGACTTCCTTTTTTAGTTTTCTCTCCAAAGCCAATGTTGGCGAACGGTGCTACGGATTTCGTGTGGCCTAGAACTTTAAGTTTCCTTTCTTTCCCATTTGATGTACATAAGGTTAGAGACCCCCTCTGCAGGGCTTCTGATTCGCCAGGGCTTCTCCACCTGTTTGTTTTGTATTCTTGGTGTGGTTTCCAATCGCGCTTTCCTCCCTGTCCGTTTTCCTTTAAGAACCGCTCGGGCTTTCCGTAGACTTTGCTGGCTTTGCTTCCAGCTCGTGATTCCTCCTCCTAAAACTCTGCGGTTGGACGTCCAGGTCAGTTGCTCCTCGGATTATTCCTATGACGAGATTCTCCCCCAAGGACCTTCAACGTCGTTCACATGCAATTTGAGAAGCTTCGACCATCGGCATGGTCCTTGTCTCTCCTTTCGAGCACTTCTTTTCTCTTGTAGTGGAGACTCCTTTACCCCGTAGTTTTCTGCGAGGCTTTGTTGGACTCCCCCTATTCGCCCTGAGATAAACCAGGTAGCATCCCTCTCTGATCCATCCGTTTTTGACGAATCTTCCTCCCCAGATCATTGTCCGCCGCCGTTGCTGGTTGCTGTTGCGTTTGCTGGCCTTTGCCGTTCCCGTTGATCCCTTTGGCGGCCGCCTTCTGGATCATCTCTATCTATACTACTCCTCTTTTTCTGAGATGATTCTTCCTTCCCGCTTCCCGCCAGGATAGTGCCTGCAGCAGGAAAGAGGTTTCCCCTCTGTCACGCGAGAGCGTGATTAGAGGGCTGTTACTTTTTTCCTTGTTGATCATTTGCTTGGTAGCGACCTGTGGCGAGAGTGCCGCCCCTCCTCCTCGGCAATCGCCCACGCCCTCTTGTTTTTTGCCGTCTTTCTCTTTTCCCCAAAACCATCTCCAAAGAAGGTTGATACTTCCGTCGAGCAGGGCCTCACCTGATATGGGCAGCTGCCTGGTCCAAGCGTTGAAGTTCGTATCAGCGCCCGTTGGCTCCCCGCGGCGGTACCCATGTCCATGCGCGGCCACTTTTTTCTTCATCTTCTCTTCTGCGATGTCGGAGAAAGTCCCCCCGCGGCCAGCCAGTGAGCTGCTTTTTCTTACTGAACTTCAAGGTTGGTACGTGACTTTTGCCACCCCCCCCCATTACAGTCCCTTTTTCCCCACGGACGTGGTTAAGTCATCCATGTCCTTTTTGGGTACCTTTTTGAAGCCCCTGGGGGTCTCGACCGGGGGAGAAGTTTTTTTGTCACCCGACTCTGTCCTTTTTATGCGCCCGCATCTTCTCCTCCTGGTTCTCCTCCAGTCGGGATCGCCCGTATCCGGATCAGCATCTGTATAGTGCCGTCCCCAGTCAAGCGGTCCGGCTCGAACATCCCCTCCCGGGATCCGGCGCCGACGTAACTCACCGTGACTGATTCCTCTTAAACACCCGAGGCTGGGTGCCCTCCCTGCCACAGGGCTCCGGCGCCACCCCAGCTTTTTTCCGGTCTCGCTTTTTTTTTTTATTTTTTTTCCTATTCCCCCTGTCCCTGTAGGAACCAAGTGGTCGGTGGAAGTTTTAGGATGATTATCCAACTAGCTAACTAAGGTTCTTTTTTCCTCTTTTCGCTCCCCCCACTGAGTGAGGCCTTCGGGCCGGGAGTAACCCCTCCCAGCTTCCCTCGCCCATCTTACGCCCTCTGTTCCCCTCAGGTTGCCACCTCTCTCTGGTTAAGAGTGAGATCCACGGTGCCGCCAGTTCCTCAATGCATGCGGTCGGTCGTAGCCGAGCCTTGTGTCCACGGAGGGGCGCTGGTTCTCCTTTCCTTCCGGACCCCAGACCTTGCCCATGGTATTTACTCCGAGTCCATTTCACGTGCCAGTACCGATATACCATCTTTAGCATTTGTAATGTGCAGCGTAACGCTAGGCCAGTTTTCCCCGCTAAAGGGATGTGCACCCTCCTTTTTTCCGTGTTGAAGGTGAAGTTGATGCCGTGCCTGAGCCGCCCCGTTTATGAAAATGGTCCGACGTTCTCCCGTATCTCGCTTCCCGGAGCGGGTGGTAGGGTCTGCTGGACTTTCGACCCGCCCTCAGCCCCACCCTCCGCAGCTGCTTCGTCCCGCTCGCTTTCAGTTTGGCGCGAGGAGCCCACCCTTCGCGTCGGCGAGTCTGATCTGTCCCCGGGCCTTGTGGCCCGACCACTGGCTCGGGGTCCTGAAGTGTCTGATTTCAACAGCGGATGGTTATCCCCGTCGCTCCCACGTCGGCCCGTGTCCCCCTGTTGCCGCCTTATCTGAAACTTCCCCTTTCTTTTTTTTTCCTCCGGCTCTTCTCCGCACTCACTTCCCTTCCTCTTTCCGGTCCACGGCAGAAAGTGTCCAGTTAGTCCAAGAGTTAGGTATTGCACTACCAGCGAGTCCCCTCGCGTCCCTCTCCTATTGTTGCCCAAGCTCTATTCATGCATCAATGCGTCGTCCGAAACTTTTTTTTTTGTCGCTTTCCTTCCCCTTCCTGCACCTTTCCTCTATCTTTTCTCCTCGGCCCTCCCTCCCCTTAACGATAAGCTTTTGACAATACCGGTCCCTGCGCCGTATGGACTGTAAGGATCAGTGTGCCGTACCGTTCGTGCATGCGGCTTCTGGCCTTGGGCTTCTGCACTGTCCTTGAACTCTCTTTTTTCAAGGATGGATTTCATTTAGTCCCTCTTTATCTAAGAGGGTTTGGAATCCCCCTTCGTCGTGTCATATCCTGATTGACGGGTTAGGCGGGGACCTTTTCTGAGTATTTCCTGGCCCCCTTTACAGATCCGTCAGTTTCCGACCTTCTTTCTTCATAGATCTCTTTTCTCCATTAAGGTTTGTTGAGAGAGAAGCCGTTAATGTTAAAGCCTTCGGGTATTTCCTCCCGCAGACAATCTTCGTCTCCCACGCACCGGACTCCTCCCCCGATTGATGGAGGAGAGGCACTTACACGAGGTATTTCAGTGAGTGAAGGCCGATCCAAGGTCGTGACGTACGGTCACTCCCTCGGGAGCCCTCTTCGGAGACCTAGTCAAGCGCACCCGGCAATGCCGAGACTGACGGGTTCTTTCTACGGGCCCCCTGGGAACGGATGACTGTCCGCCCATGGCACCTGTCTTTTCAATTGCGGCTCCGGGTAAGCGGTGGCCGCGCGAACTTTTTTGAGTTCCATTCCTCCTCCCTTGCGGACTAGTCTCCACCAACCAGGTCATGATCATCTTGGTCTTTTCTATCGGACTCGCTCTTGGGTGTGATCACCTTTACGCTTTCGTTTCTTTATGCTTTATTCTGGGGTATGATACCGACCCTTTTTACGATTTTCTTTGATCTTTCTGTCGAGCCTTTTCAGGGACTCGACGTTCGGCTTCGAGCCAGAACTTGGGCGCACCTCTTCTTTGAGAGGCCTCCGTCAACTGGTTTTGGTCCACTTTTTTCTACGTGTACGGCGCCGTTTTTTCTTATCTTCATCGTGGCGTCTTGCCCTCCCGTCCCCTCCGTTCACCGCTCAAGTTGTTGCAAGGGAAGATTCCTCAGGGCGTTTGACGAACCTCGACGGTTCTGTTCCGCGCGCCACCTGACCGCGCGATGGATGATCGCTTTCATGGATGGGTCGTAGTGTTTTGTTCCTGTAAGGGCACCTGGACGTCTTGATCTCCTTTCCTCATGGTCCCATTTTCCCTCCCTTTGCGGAACCGTATCCTTGCTATCCTCACTTAACAGGCTGGCAGCTGACAAGGCGGTACCTGGCGGACAAAGGCCAGAGCCTGGCTCTTGCCATATTCAGTACAGGCTGGCTCTTTCGATCTTAGTTGGGTAAGTTGGTCTGAATTGGGATAGGGCGGGATTCCTTTCCGTGGAGCCATTTCGTGGTTTGCTGGTTTCTTCCGTCCAGTACCTGATTACATCCCCTCGTTGACACAATTTCTATTGGCGTCCCCGACCCGAAAACGCGGCATGTTATTTTCCTACGAGTCGGACATTTTCTCATTCCCGTTCTCTGACCGCCGTTGCAGAGTTTGCCGAGGTTACGCCTGCAGTGTAACTGAAGGTATCCGTAAGGGTGAGACGGACCGCCAGCACCTCCCCCCGCCATTCGGTCTTTTATGTTGCCATCTCTCTGCCACCATTCGTTCGGCCCCGGTGTCATATTAGTAGATTTCCCTGTCCCTGCCCGCAGGCAAGCATTGGTTGACCCCGTACGGAGTCTGCCAGGAAAGCGCTCTCCATCTTTGGGGTCGCTTCTCCGCGTGTGGGTTTTCTGTGAGGAGGTTCAGCAGCTTTTTTTTCTTCCTAAGTCTCACGGTCCGGGCGGCGCTTTTTATTGTTGCTGCAGCCTTAATTGACCTTTGGATGGTTCCCTTTCGCCCCGATCCCTTGGATCTAATGTCCCTGTCAGATACCGCCCTGGTGTAAGGATGTAAGGTTTTGGCAAGAGAACCCGCTTTGGCGGTCCCCTTCTAAAGCGGTCTCGGAACAAAGGACCGGTGGACGCCCCCCACAGGCATTCTCGTTCCCAAGTTTCCTTTCTGCTCATTTCCGATGGTTTTTGTTGAGGATCCCCATCGAGAGCTAATGTGAAGGTGTCAGGTAATACTTCTGGTCTTTGTTGGGCTGGCCAGTTTCTACGATTGTCCTCTCGCCACTGTTCTGGGGATGCTTTCCTTTCATTTTCTTCGCGTATACGCCTGACGCGCTTATCCAAACGACAAGAGGTGTGAATTTCACCGAGACCTGCTCCCCATCTCCTTTTTTCCCTGCCATGTTCTCCGTGCCGCGCTAGCATGGTGGAGATGGAGTGTACCCGGCAACGTTCTGTTCCCCCTTTCGTTATGGAAGAGGCCGGTGGTTTCGGCCCTCAGTGGGGACCCAGTTCGTCCTCCCTTCTCTTTTCTACATTCCTTCAGTCCCCTTCGCAGCCTTCTCGAGCAGGAGGCCGCTGCAGTGTTCAGCGTCGGCCGGTCCTCTGTGTCCCATAGACTCCAGTTCGTTTGATCAGCTGGAGGAATAGTTCTTGCTCTCCTTCCCGGTGTGTTGTGATCTGATGATCCTCCCCTTTCCTTCCCCTCCTCTGGATCCACAGACCTGACAGTTTCTTTCTCTCCCCGCGCCGCGGACCCGCGGAAAGCGTAGAAGATTGCCTTTTGGCTGTCGAGGGTGTCTTCTCAAAGAGGGTGGTAGGAGGAAATGGGTGGTAGTCTAGCTTCCGCCCTTTTCACCTGTCACTCCTCCCCTTCCCCCCTTTGATAACCAAACGCAGGTGCTCGCGCGGCACTTCGAGCGGGAATGGACCTAGATGGTCAGCCGATCGATTTCCCCCTCGTTTGCCCTTTCACCGAAGTTTGAGTCGTTTTGGATCGAGAAGACCCCCTCGTTAACTGACTGGGCCCATTCTCTTTCTCTTTCCTCTTCTTTCTCGACGCGGTTCTGCATGCCATCGACAGAAAAGTCTGCGGCCGGCTTATGACCCCGGACCTTTTCGGTCAATAGCAGGGTATCAGAAACACAATCCCCTCTGGTCCCCTTGACGCATCAATGACTTTGTCCTCTTGCTTGAAGCTTCGATGGGGCTCGCGAAACTGCAGACTTCTGCCCCCACTCCTCTTCTTTTTCCCTTGAAAGCATACGTATCCTTGGCGCAAGCCAGTGGCGGGTCTCTCCTCTCCCCTTAAAGTTTGGCGATCTTCCACTCAAGCTTTTAAGGCCTTCCCGGCCCCTCCCGCTCCTGTTCCCTTTCCTCCCTACGGCACCGTCGACTGCGTCAACGAGTTGGCGGCCCGCCTTCAAAAACGACTTTGATAAGGCCGCACATCTGGGGAAGCGTCTTCCTATCTCCAATTCTACACGTGCCTGCTCTCTTCCCGGTTTTTTCTCCTTCCCCCTCTCTTCCGGAACCCCCCCCTCAACTGAAGGTTGGCCTATCGGATCGTCTTCGCCCGATGATTTTCTCGTTTTCCGGAGCCTCTGGCCCAAAGAGAGACTACATTCCACTGGACACAGCGATGCAACTTTCACCTTTTTTCACTCAGGTGCCTTAGGTTCCGAGGCGGTCCCTTAGGCACCATAGGCTTGTGCAGAGCTGGTGTAACGGCGTTGCTGGTAACCTCCGGTAACGAAGAAGGAACGCCCAGCTTTGCTCACTTGTCATCCCTTGTTGGAAGTCTCTCTCACTCGATCTCGGGGGGGGGGTGGGGGGTTTTGGGGGTTGGGGGGGGGGGGGTTTTCCCCCCACCCCCCACCCCCCCGACAGCAGATGCGGGGGGGTTTGTTCTCCTTTACACGATCGGCCCCCCATTTCCCCCAGACGCCGGGCCCAGGTATTCGTTCTCCTTGAAGTTGGGACTTTTAGCGTTCTCTTGTCCGACAAGGACTAGTCCAGTGTCCTGTCCTAGTCTAGCAGGTCGTCGTGTTTTCGGCTCCCCCGGGACTTCCCTTCCCGTCCTTTTTCCCGCCCCCGCCGAATTTTCTGGCGTCACGCTCTTTTTTTCTGTGGCCTGCCAGCCGGCTCCCCGTTCGCTTCGTCGCCGGAAGCGGCGGCCTTGGTGGCACACTGTCCTCTTTTCTCTGAAGGGTCTTTTTGTGCTCACTTGATGATTCCTCTCACGTGCCTTCGTTGCCTTTTCCACCAGTGTTCCTCCGGCAGCGAGGAACGGCTGGTGTGTCCCCCGTTTTTCATGGTCTTTTCGACGAAAAGTTTCTTTCTTTTGCCCTCTCTTTTTCTCCACCTCGATCTTCGTCCCAATAGTTCGGTATTTCCCTTACTCCAATTCTTCCTCGGCGAGCCGCGCCTAAAGCGTACCCGATTGTTTTTTAGACAAGAGAGTTTTTACCGTTCGTTTACCTTGTTTTTGTTTTTTTTTTTTTAGTCCAGGCCAGGTCGGTAGCCATTCCCTTTCTAAAGCGTTCGCGGGCCACCTTCTTTGCCGGTGCCCCGAAAGGTTTAACTTCCTCCTGTTCGTTTTTTTGTCGTCATTTCCACGACCTGACTGGTCATTCTCATGCTGGCCCGGGGAGCGTCGAGACGTTGCCCCCCTCCTTCTGGCATCAGATTTGAAAGATGATATTACTTTCGGGGTGGGTCCCTTGTCCCCGCTTTCGCTGCCTGGCGGGCCGTATTTCTTTTTGTTCCTCCCTTTGCACTAAGTCCTAACCTTGACTTAGAAGCTCTCTCTCTTGTAATCCTCCTCAGTGTTTTGATTGCTTTTCTTATTTTTACCGGAGGGGGTTTTTCTGGGGGAAAGAAGAAAGCACCCGGCCCCCTCGCGAGAGACCGTCCCCCTGCTGATTTTCCTCTGACACGCCTGATGTCAGTCAGCTGAAGAGATCCTCTTTGAAGGATAGAAGGCCCATTCCGCTGTTAAGCAAGCCCCCTGAGAAAGTGAGCCCAAGTCTCCCCGGCATGAATTGTTGAAGGATGGTTGCGAGTAAGGCACGGAAAGACCTGACCCGGCAATTTCAACCGGGACGTACAGGCACCTTCCCGTATGCCGCGGCTGTGGGTTTTGCGAGACCGAGTGGCCCACGTCTGGTGACCGTCCTGGCTTACCTCTCTCCCCAACAAGGTTACTCTTGTCCTTTTTTTTCATATCTTTTTTTTTCTGTTGCCAACGCGCTTCTTTCGGCCGATAGCTGTTTTTTATGAATACCGACTTTGACCCCTGTCACAAGAGGCTGCGCTTTTTGGTCGAGAGTTGCCACTTGTCGGTCTTGCTTTTGCGACCGACGATCGTTTTCTAGCAGATTGACCTTTGCCGTTTCCTTTGTGGCCAAGGGTTTTTTTCGACGGTGGGCTGAGGAGGGCTTCTGGTCTGCCCCAGAGCCCTTGTCCAAGGTGTTCTTTTACCCCCCCCCTGGTTCCTTTTTAGGTCAGGTCGATGATAGCCCTCCACGCGGGATCGCGCACCTTGACCCGCTTTTTCCTAGCTTCTTCGGTTTGGTTTTTTTCTGTAGTCGGTCGACCTGTACCCCAGGTGCCGACCCTTCCCCCAGCTGACGAATAGGACTCTCCTCTCAGCACCCCTGACCAGTTCCAGTGTCTCTTCCGGTACTAAGGCCCTCCCCCCTTCACTTTCCTGAGGCCCCCCACGGCGTCCTTCGTGGGCGCTTAAACTTTTTTCTCGAACGGTGGACCTTTGTCCCCCGCAAGTGCTGGTCGTCCAGGGCTCGTTTTGGATATCTTGGCCTGGTGCCGCGGTCCTGGACTGTGGAAGTGGAGCAAGCGTTTTGTGTCCCTTAATTGGGACAGACTTGTGACCCCGGCCTACCCCCAACCGTGTGGCTTCCTCCGCCGGCTCCGGCACCGAGCGCACCTTTGACTCACCGACGCTTGACTTCAGGCGGACCCTGTCCCCTTCGAGTTTCTCGCTGGCCGGGGTTGACCGGCCGCCGTCACCCTACTCTTCTTCGCGAAGTAGGGTTGCCATAGGCCAACCTTCTTTTTGATCAGGTGGAGCGACTTCTTCCCGACTTACTTCGCGGCTCCTTCCCCCTCCTTTTTCCTTCCCTTCTGTTTTTCTGGCCGGATAAACCCCGCTTCCCGCCAGTGGTTTTGCGTTCTGTGGGGTAGGCGGCAGCGGTTTTTTTTTTTCGAATGTCCGCGGTTGCCGGCGGCGCGGATCCCTTTTATTCGCTTGCCGCCTTTTTGAACCTTTTTTTCTTTTCTCCCCCTGACAACTTTTTATCTTAATTATTTTCTCTCCGCCACTGGCTGTTCCATGTCTTTCGAGAACACGAGTCGATGTGGCTCTTCTCTCTTCGCTGACCCCTTTGGTGATTCCCGCCATGGAATCCCCCCATTTCCTTGATTGCACCACGTGCGGGGGACGGCATGTCATGGTTTTCTTTTTTTCCCCCTTTCGCGAGACGCGGGTTCCGGAGCCAAACGCCTTTGCCTGCCTATACTTTGCTTTGGGCGCTGGATCCACTCCTTTTCCTCCTCTCACCAGGTTAAGCGAGTTGCGGCCAGTCAGGTCGGGTCACTGGAGCGACCGAGCAACTTTGGTTACGCTGGCGGGAATTCTCCCATCGGCAGGGTGGTAGGCCTTCTCTGCTCCCTCCTGCGTGGCTTGTCGTTTCTCGACCATTAGGAAAAAGATTGTTTTTTTGATTGCCGAGTGTCAGGCCTGATTCACCGTCCTACCCGGAGTTGATCCAGCTTATCATCTGCTCTCTCCCCTCCCGAGGCCGTCCTCTTCTTTTGTTAGATTTAGGTCGGCGCGCAGGGCCGATTTAAGGGCCAGGTGATAGGTTCGCCAGCTCTTTTTTCTACTCTTGTGAGAGAGATTCTTACGGACGTTTCCGCCCTTGCCCCGGGCCATGCTTTGTTTTCCCAGCAGCGCTCCTGGACCCCCTCCCGCGAGGCTTTTTTTCCTTTTTGAAGGTTTGGCTCTTCTTCTGGGCACAAAGCTGGATAAGCTCCTGGAGGTGTTTTTTCCTCGGCGAGATCGGGCAGTGCCCGTTTGCTTCACGCCCCGAGTTCTCCTTTGCCGTTTCCCCCCCATCTTTCACCAGTTTGATCGCGCGGCGTCGACAGTTTGGGCCCCCTCTCGATTTTCCCCTCTAGACAGACTTTTTTTCCTTTAAGTTGCTTTTTTTTATAGAGTCCCGAATCATTGCGGCGTTCCTGACAGGCCCTCACGAGTCCTTGTGCGCGGCTGTCTCCTCTTCGATCATCGATTTCGCACGCTTCCTCCCCTTTTTTGCTGGTGTGAACTTGCCCCTTCCCGTGGTATCGATGATTTCTACTGCCACACCTTGTTACTTGACACTTTTTTGGTCCAATCACTTCCCTGTTGTTCTAAGGGCGAAGCTCCCTCTTGGGTCGAGATTAACCTGGAAGGTTCCTCCCTCACTGCGTTTTTGTAACGAAGACGCCCCTGGTCGCCGCCAGTTGTTGGCTCCCCTCCCCGCCCCCCCTTTCCAGCCTTTTCTCGGGGCGTCCGAAGCCCTGTTTTCAATCCTCTACAAGGATCGCCCGGCCGTACCTTCTCTTTCCTTCAGACAACAGAGTTTTTCCCTTTCCCACTCCCTCACAGTTTTTTTGCTCATGGTTCTCCCCGTACCTTTCTCCGACAACGTGGTCGCTTTGGCCCCTTCCAGTGCTTTCTCTCTGAGGCTTCCCTACTTTTCTTTTTGTCTTCTAGTCTGGAGTGCGCTCCGAGGATTCGTGGTATT
>Ga0179593_1358105_pt1 | contig 11774 bp, 9 predicted proteins | sample CZODoug2_1_08_16_FD_185931 | JGI IMG/M metagenome (GOLD analysis project Ga0179593, IMG submission 185931) | Vadose zone soil fungal communities from Angelo Coast Range Reserve, California, USA - CZODoug2_1_08_16fungal (PacBio error correction) | ecosystem: Environmental > Terrestrial > Soil >... | reverse complement strand
CTCTTCGTCCGCTCCTTTTCGGAATAAGCCTGAGGTTTCCTCTACGACCTTAGATATACATACTCCGAGGTGAAGATTTCCACGTACTCTTCCGATTCTCCCCCGTGACGTTGTTGTCTTTCTTTTTAGTGACGTCTTCTCTCCAGCCGCTTTCTCTTCTTGAGTGTTCCCCTTTTTCCAGCGAGGCTCTCCTTATCCGACCTCCCTCCCGCTGCCTAGTGCTGACCATTTTTTCGTTCCACGCGCTTTTCTTTAACGTTTTTCTCTTTTGCTTGCGTTTCTACGCAACGACAACTACGATCCGTGCACTCGCCCGAGAGGACACTCTTCGCTCGTGCACTCACAGTTCCTCCTTCACCTCTCCCCTCACACTCGTAACACAAGCCCCCCGCCCTCCTTTTTAGGACAGCATACGACACATGCAGATCACACCACACCCGCTCTTCCGTACTTCTTTGACTCCACAAACAGCACGCTGCGACACAGACGACCCCTTCCCTGTCTCCCTCCGCACACAGGCAGCGTCAGATTCAAGATGTTCAAACATATCAGTATCCACTTCAAGTCGTCTTTTCTCCCCCCTCTCTTTCCCCACCCGAATTCCAGTTCCGTTTGTCTTTTTATTTCACCTTCTCGTAGGCGACGCACTGTTCAATGCATAAAGCATCACACTAGACACGCCCTTTCCCCCCCCTCTTCCACAACATCAAAGACGTTTGACTTCTCGGGCCTTGAACCCTCCGGCGTCTCCATGATCTCGAGATCGACTTTCCTACGAGCCTTCTTTTCGGTCCTTGTAATTAGCTTAAATACTATCAATTCTTCTTGAGGTCCAAGCGAGTCTTTAGAGACCCCTTGGCCCTTTAAAGTGAACGAGTCAATGGAGATGCACCTGTTCCTATCCTTCACCTAGGCGGTCGCCTTCCTCCGCTCTCGAGGTACCACTCTTACCTCCTTTTTGCAATCTCTCCAGTCCCTCCCTTACCCCGTCCACTTGGGGTCGTAGAAAAACGACTCTAGTTTCCTCCCTTCTTTTCAGCAGAGTATCGTTTACTGGAACCGGCTTCCCTGGGGTCTCCGGCACTCGGGCTTTGGAAAAGGGTAGATGTTCTGATTCGTTTTATGCTTAGTATCCTTGAGCTCCAACTTTTAAGTAGGAACTGAGATTAGAATTTCGCGTCCTTTTTTCCTTCCCATTCGTATTGCGTGGCACCCCTCGCTCGACCCCCCCACACCTTTCTCTGGTTTTTTGCCTGTCTTCTAGAACGAGTTTTTTTTTCGCTCTTTTTTACAGTGTGGAGCTTCCATTGCTCTGGGCGTTTCTTCACGTTCTCCGCCGCTTCCCCCTTTCCGCTCAGGCCTCCCCCCTATCCGCGTCCTTTTGCTTTCACTCTTGCGTAGCATGGGAGAGAAGATTGACCCAAAATCATTTTCTTGAGCGTTTCATTTAGTAATGCTCCCGAGTTCTGTAGCCCCCGTCTCTTCGTCTTCCCTAGTACGAATCTTTCCTCTCTTCCCGTCCTTAAGCGCGGCTGCAGTTTTGCTGATCTTTCCCTCCTGAGAAGTGCCATTTTGAGAGGGTACTCTAAGCACAAACACCCATTTGTCAGTTTTTGTCCGCTCGGTACGGTCCTTTGAGTTATGGTTAAGTGGGTTTGTTCCTGAAGTTTTCCCATCTCCTTATCTTTTGAGAGGATAGACTCTCTCATATCAGCTCTAAGTTTTGTTTTTTCTTGTTTCTGTTTTTTCTCCCTTCCTCTTCTACTGCCTTCTCTTCTGGCGTTCACTCCCTTTTCCCTCCCTCTTCCTTCGCAACCAAGTTCTTTACCCCTCCCCACCTACGTTCAAGCAACCTTCTTTTTTCACCCCCTGAAGGTAATAGAGACACAGATCTGATTGGGGTCCCCTTTTCCCCCTTTTTAAGCTGTACGCCCCAGAAGATGTCATCTCCTATTTTATTCGTTTTCAAGGTCTGACTAGATTTTTGATTTAATACTTCCGACGATGTTTCCTCGCGTCCTGACTCCTCACCATAACGCTACTACGCGTGCTCTTTGCGGTTTTTATCCATCTTATAGAACCTTTTTTCGACTCGTTCCTTAATGCCCTAGTCAGGAGCGTTGAAAGAGTCTGCTTTCATCCAATGTATCGACCGACTTTCTTTTCGCTTACCTCCACCTCCGGCAGCTTTCGCAGCCTCCTCCTACTTCTTTCTTTCCTCTCTTATTCAGACCAGGCTACGCTTTCTTTTTTTTTCCCCTCGCTGAGTTTTTGCAAAGAAATGAGAGTTTTTCCTTGCGCAAGAGAGTGCCCCCCTCTCCCTTTTCGAGTCGGTAGCAGTTTTCTAGCTCGAGCGTCCCCTCTTACGATCTTCTCCCCTTTCCCCGGTTCCCTCCGTCTGACCCACAACCCTCCCCCTCATTTAAACACATCTCTGCTTCTTATGTGCCTTTGTTAGTGATAGACTTATTCCGGTCTTCGAGCTCTTCGCGCGCGTCAACGTTTTCCCAGAGGGGCTTTCCTTTGTACTCCCGACCTCGCTTTCCGCTACTTTGCCGCTCTGAAAAATGGGATTCCTTTTCCCCACTTCAGGCCTACTATTTACCTTCAGTACTTTAACCTGGCATGTTTTCGGTTACCCCGGGCCCTCCCGAATTCGAGGTCTCGGTCTGGTCCTACGCCCTCACGCTCGATTGGTCGAGCTTATTCATCTTCATTATTTGATAGATCACCCGATTTTTATTTCCACTATTATTATCGATGCGTTTCGTTGCTGAAGGGTTTTCTTTAGCCCCCCTCTCTTTTTCCCGACCCCACTGACAATTTGAACTAGAAGTTGCCGGCGTTTACCCTCTCGAATTTCAGTGACTTGGAAGGTACTGGACCTCATTTCGGCCGCACGTATAGCTCCGACGATGCTGAGCAGTTTCCCCCGACCTCGACCAGTTCCCTTCTAAGTTCCTCCTTTTCCCCCTTACGTCCCCTTTTTTTCTGCTTCTCTTTTAACAACCCCGCCTCGTAAGATTACGTTTGATAGCGGTGACTTCCGAATTTGTCCTCTGAGCGACAGACACTCCTCCGTTGGCCGGCCCTCTCGATTTTTCCTCTCCCCCGGCCCTGCCGATCTTTTTCCCCCCCCCTCTTTTGTCCATCCCAAGGTCGTTCTCTCTCAGAGATCCATTACCAGATGGTCACCTCTCCCCTCTATCCAGGCTTTTTTTTTTGATGTGTGAAGACCCCACTGCCCTTTTTGACCCCTCTCTTTCGCGATTTTTTCCGTCAGATCTTCAACTTGCCCTTTCACTCACCAACGTCACGGCTTCCTGTCGTACGAGGACTTCGTCCCTCTGGATGTTCTCTTTCCTTTCCCCACTTCGTCCGATCTTCAGCTTCGTGAACTGTTTTTTTTCTTCCTTGATCTCTATTAATGTTTTTGAGAGCTTCTTCCTTGACTCTCTCCGGTCCGGTCTGAATGCCCCCGGATGAGTTTTCAGTTGCTCTCTCGTCTGGACTTCCGGCCGCGACTTCTTCCTTCCGCGTGCAATATTCCGAATTTTCTCCCCGTATCCCTTTTTACCTTTTACGTTTGTAGTTGCTGACCGAGCTTGTCCCGTACGTCCGTTAGCAAGATCCTTTTTTTTGACGCTGTCTTTCCATGCCCGTGAATCTTCATCCCGAGCGCATCCCGTATACTGACCCTCAAGAAATCTCTGAGTGCGCAGTGAACAATTCACCTTTTTCCCTTCTCCGTCCCCCCGCTCGCGCCTTCTTGCCTCCACGTCGTCCCCCCTCTTTTTCGTTCTCGTTGACTCCTCGATCAGTGGCCAAGATCCCCCTTCTTTTTTTTTTTTTTTTCGGCGAATCCCGCACGATAACGTTCCTTTGAGCCCCTTTGGCCCACCGCTTCCCCCTCACTGCTCGCGGTAAAAGAGTTTCCCCCCCGTACGGATGCGTTCCAATCTTACACTTCAGCCGTGTCACCTTCTTTCCGCTTTCGAAGCTCTGCCTTCGTCGAGAGAGGCGATGCGGAGTTTGCGTCTTAAGGGACCTGTTCATACCATCATTTTAGGAAGTTTCTCTTCAGCTCGCTTCACATCTTCTAGATCACGTGTGCCGTTTTTTTCTGTGCTTACCATCCGTAGTGGCACTCCCTCCCCCCCCACCCTGCATCACTGATGATTGAGGGACCACCCGGTGGTGATAGACGCAATTTCGGCGGCCGCTCCTCTTCTCTCATACTAGCCAGAGCAGGCCCCTTTTTTTTCCCCCTTCCTCTCTCGATCTGCTTCGCTCCTTCCCTCTTTCCCCAAAGAAGAACCTTTCGAGAAAGTCCTGCTTTCTCACATGACTCTTTGTGATAACCTTTTCCGATCCTTGCACGAGTCGGTCGCCTTTCGCCTCTCCCCTGAAGCTCCCCTCTTAATTCCCCCGGTGCCCTGACGCTCGCGACAGCTCCTCCCCCCCCTCTTACTTTTCTCGCCAGACACCGCCAGACTCTCGATTCCATCTGTCGAATCCTGCCCGTCTTTCCGACTTCCCCCAAGCGGTCCCTTTCTCCCCCCTGTCTTTCGTTAGTTTCTGTATCTCCCCTGGACCTTTCCCTTCAAGGTCTTTTCGCGACTATGGCGATGTTCACTACGTCTTGTTCTGTTCCACCCCCTCCCCCCCTTCGCCTGGTCTGCCTGCCCGTATCTCCCCTCCTTGCGTGCCTAGAGACCAGATGATTGGCAAGAACAAGTTGCTCTGCGAGTTTTTTACTCCGCTTTCTTCCGCTCCGTCCCCTCCGATCCGCCTTTCATGAAGAAACTTTCGCTCTTCTCTCAAAGTAAGATGAGAAAAAATCCCACTTCCTATAGTCTCCTTTTTCGGTCTTTTGAGTCCAGAGAGTGCGATTCCCCCTCTCTTTATTCTTTTTTTTTTTTCGGTAACTGACATCTTTCCTCGATTTTATCAGTCCCCCCCGATCCGCCGCTTCCTGCAGTAATCCCCCTTTCCTCTTACTGCGGCCTTTTGTCGCAAGTTTTAAAATTTTCCTTTTCCCTTGTATTTTCCTTTCCGTTAATCCTAAGTTAAGTTCCCTGTTTGATCTTACGGGCGAATAAATAGCCGTTTCCTCGTCCCCCTCCTTCTAGTAATTATATCGCGGAATATATTTTTTCTATATTCCCCCCCTTCCCCCCCCCAGTGTTTTTGTGAGAGACTTTCTTCCTATTCGGACTCACTCGCGGGTGAAGCGATCTTCGCCAACATTAACCCTCCCTTTCCCACCTTTTTTTACGTCCCCTTAAAACATAAGGTTTTTCGGCAAACTCTGATTTTGTTTGAAAATATCAACTTGCCCTCTGTCCGACAATCCAGCGGCTTCCTCCCCCCCCCTCCCTTTTTCTGCTCCCTAGAGCATGTCTTAATAGTTCAGAAGTTTTTAACTTGCCCTGACCTTCCACCTACCCTTACTCTATAGAGGAGGTTTTTTGTCTACCCCTTCTCACATTCTCTCCCCTGTGGTGCTTCTTTTCCATTCTTGCAGAGGATCGGGACTTTTGGAGCGCCATTACTGAGTTTTTACCTCCAGACGCCCTACTTGCGTTACTTCCCACAGAAGGCGGCCTCTCGAGACCTCCCCCTCTCCCCTTCCCCCGGCTAGGCATGAACCTGCGCCTTTTTTTCCTGAGAGGTTTTCCACAGTAAAGTCCTTTTGCATAGCCCCCCTCAGCTGAGTCCCCTTTTTCATACAGATTTCGGAGCAGTTTTGAGATCTTCTCTACGCTACGCGTAATTCCCCGGTCTCCCCTCCTGAGGCGTACGGTTAACCGGAATACATTCTTAATTCCTTGGCCCCTTTTCGATCAGTCTTTTTCGGTTCTTCTCTGACCGGAGAACCTTTCTTGATCGCCTCGTTTGGCGTACAAGGGACCTGAGTGGCTTCCGCAGTGTTGTCTCAGAGCCTGAGGCATTCAGAAGGCTGACGCTCTACAGGCCTTCTACTTTCAGTTAGCGCCTCTTTTTCCCAGGCCTTTACAGCGTGCACTCGCACTTCGGTTTTCCTTAGTGTGAGGTCAGCGGTCGCGTTTCCTTGACCGATGGATCATTAAATTCTAGCCGTATTCGAGCCCCCTCTTCTCCGCACTGCCGGTTCTGCGAGCATAAAAATCCTTGGAGGGTCCTCCTCCTGCCCGTTTTGACGAGTGTTTCCTGTTAAGCCCTTGGTCTGGCTCTTCCCGTCCTCCTAGTTTATTCCCTCAACCTGCCAACGATTCTCGCTGGTTTTATCGGATCTGACACTCCTGACCAGACCCCTGACTTGAATGTGCTTAATGTCAGCCCTGTGCATTTGCACGTCCCTCAGCCTCTCTCTTAAGAGCGATCCCCAGTTTTCTCATTCTATCGGCCCGTACTTCCTTTTTGCGGGCACCACACCCAAGCCCCATCCTTGTTGAATCGTCGCTTTCGCCATCTTCCCTACACACCGTCCACTTAGATTTTTGCGGTCTTTACGAGTCTTTGCATCGATTTTGTTTAACTTCTACGACACGTTCTCGTGGCTTCCCTTTCAGTCAGTAAGGCAGCCAACTCCTCTCTATCACTCGTTTAAACTGAGTCGAGAAGGAAAATCCTTTGACTTTCACGCGCCACTATCCTGTAGGAGTGGTTTCAAGTTTATGACGAGCTTCTCCCGCTTGGAAGATTCACATGCCCCCCCCCCGTGCCTGTAGTTTTCGTAGTCTCGCCTCCCCTGTAGCTTACTAACTCGGACGGTCCCCAAAAAAAAGTAAAGTCGAATTCATCTTTATAGCCTTTTTATTTCCCTCCTTATGCTGTATTTTTTATCGCTGGGCGCTTTTTCCTTCCCCTCTTTCTCTTCCCTCCCTCACGTCTTCGTTCCTACCTTCTAGCTAAGGAAGACCTTTTCACTTTTTCCTTCTCTGTGGTTGTATTGAGCAGGGGGAGGAGAAGGCCGGTGATTTTTGCAAGAGGGTTTTAAAGATCCTCCCTCGTTTATAGTCCGATTTCCTCGTCGACTTATTCCCCGGTTCCGTTTTTTTAGTCCCTTTAACCGGTCGAGTAGGCTATTCGCCCTTCTTATCTTGAGGTTCCATGACGTGAACTTCTCGTCGTTCAGCCGTATACGACATTCACCCCGCCCTTCTCTGAGTGCTCGTTCCCCATTCCGATGTGCCGTTTTCTTTTCCGCGCCCTCCGCCTTCCAGGCACTGCTTTTTACTCCCTTCCCTCCATCTATCATCCCGAGTTTTTTGAGTAGTCAGGATTTTCCCAGAACATTCACCGCTCCCGCTCGGATCGGACGTCAGCAGTTTGATTCCGATCTAAGCTAGCATACCCTCCGTTCGTTTCAATTTGGCTCGCCGGAAAGGATAGTTTGCCTGAGAGAAATCTCTGCCTTCTTCTTATGCGATGCCGCCTCTTCTCATCGTGGACTCTAATCCCCCTTTGTCCGGAAGGTCCTCTCTTTTCCCCTTTTTCCCTCCCCATCCATCGTGATTTAAAAGTGTGTTGGGAGTATGTAGGATAGTACTGTTCATTCGAAACCCTTTTGCAAACGCTCCCGCCCCGCACTTGACTTCGCGTTAGTACCCCCTCCTCGGGTTGAATCTCTTACCTACCCGCCTTCAGGTAGCAGCTCGCTCTTCTATCATAGTGGCTTGTGGAATCTTATTCTCCCTAGTCCGTCTTCCCCAGTTCGCGTTACGCCTGTCCCGACCGACGTTTCGTTTTCGACGTCCTGCCTGAAGAACTCTGGCCCTTTCCCCTGTCAAGGGCTGAGACCAGGTTTCGGAGTCCCGAGCTGAGCCTTCTCTATCTAGTACACACGGTTATTTCGGAAATTTCAGAGAGTCCTTGTCCTTTTACCCAGTCACGTTGTCGCGCCAACACAGTCAAGTTCTTTTCAAGTTTCTCTGTTTACTTTGCTTTTCCTGGGCAAGACGTGCAAGCGTGTCTTTTCGCACAGGGTAGATTTTTACCCTTCTTTCTCGTCACGATCCCCGAGCGAAAAATAAGTCCTTCCCCATCCCTCCGGCAAAGGTGAGAGTTCTAGATTTTTGCCAGGACTCGCGAGTGCGTTGGTGACCAATTTCTCTAGACCCCCCCCTTGATATTCCCTTTAATTGTTATTCCAGGGTTCTCTTGCTTCCGCTCCTCGCTCTGTGTCTAAGCCCAGTTTTCCTCTGGAGCACGGTTATTCCCATCAGATTGCTGGCCCGGTTCTAAGGCCGCTATCCTCGTTCCTGACCTCCCCTTCAGCTCCCTGTGCGATAATCTCTCCCCAAAACTACATCCGCGCTTTCCTTATTATGGACTAGTTCGAGCCACAAGCTCTTAGTCTGTTCCAACGCCCGCTCCGCTGATTAATCAGTCGATCCGCCCTTTTTCCCCCTGCTTTGTTTTCCAGCGGAAATCGTGATTTCACCCCCTCCCACTGGTCTATACATATTGGTTTTGTTCAGTTTTGTTTACCCCCTCCTATTGAGTTCTTGTTACGTTGTGGTCCGAACTTTTCCATCTTTACGTTCCCCCTAAGTCGTCAGTATATAGAGAACTACATATCCTTTCCACTCCTCAATCCGTTGTTGGATTCTAGCCTTTAGACCTCCTAGCCTTTCTTGTTTGTTTTCTCCTAGATCCTTCGCCACCCCCGTAACCTTCACTCCCTTTAACGTCACCCCGGCTCTTTCACCCTTAATTTCCCTCTTCCTAGATGCTGGCGTCCTCTCAATGAAGATGGCAACGAAGCGAGAGCGCCCGCCCCCCTAGGCTTTTCACTTATCCCTCGCGCGATGTTCTCATATCCTATCAGCATAGTTTCTTCTCACATAGGAGTCCCGGAATCCGACCCTCCCTTAATCGAGCGTTGTGATGGTTTGATCCCTTCTCAATGATAGCCAGAGTTCTTCATTACGAGGATTCTCTGGCTCTTCTCTTCCGACTAGTTCATCAAAGTATACTCACCCCTAAGTTGCGTAAACACATTCCCTGAGAGAGACAATGACCCTCGTTCTCGAGCTGCAGCATCCCCGGCGACAGGTGTTCTTTCGATCTCTTTTCCCCCTTATCCCCGTTTCAGTGAATACTCCCCCCCCATTCCTCCCTCCTTTCTATTTTTTTCTGCAGACTTGGCTCTCGAGCACTTCCTAGCGGGACCTTTCTACCCGAGTGCTCATCCCTCTTGCCTTTCTTCCCCCGTTGGCCCTCTTTCCATAACGGCATTTCGCTTCCCCTCTTTTAGTTGTTGGTTGCGACTGGAAAGCAAGGGAGGTTCTAGCGCAAGTAATGTTCCGAGTTCTTCTTCCGCGTTCTCGCTCGGCAGATGGCCCCACGCCTCCGTGCCCCAACCGGTTCTCTACCTTTGTCTTCACTCTTCCCGGATGTACGTGTTGCCCTCACTTCGTGCGGACGGTAATCCTTCGCGGGTCTCTGTTTTTTTCTATTCCTTCTACCTTCTTGATTCTATCGCCTTTATTTTAGAGAGTTTCCAGGAAGATAACCAGAGTTCGGTTTCTTTGGCGAGTCGATGGTTCTCCGGTTTTCCTCCCGGGTTTGGCTCTTCAGCCGACGCTGTGTTACGACCCCCCCTTCCACTCTTCTCCCTATTTCACTGCGAGTTAACTTTCCTTACTTAATTGAAGGTTTGCTCTAGGAGCCACTCCCCCCGCTCGATTTTTTTTTGACTACGGGCGAGCAGGTTCGCAGCTCCCGTCTGGCGAGTCCCCCCTTGCCACCATCCGGACTCCTCTTTCATCTAGCTAGAATCGTTCATAACCCCACGCTGCGTTGTCATGCGTGAAGTAGTATTGTCTTTTTACTCGCCCCCGCTATTTCCTTCCCTGATCTTGCGGTCCTTCAGCACTGAAAGCAGATCGTTTTCCCTGGCCCCCCCTTGTCGCCTCGTCCCTATTCCTTGAACATCGCCTTGTCCCACGCTCCCCCTGTAAGTTGTCTTTGAATGTATCCTTTTCTTAGCTGAAAGATTCAGACCTTTCCTACACTTAGTTGCGGAGGCGCTCTGCTTTCCCTTTCGCTCCTCGCCACTTTCCACGACCCCCTTTTTCGGAAGTCGTACGAGGGTCCTCTCCTATCACGCTTCTGGGATATCTCTTTACCTAAGTCTTTTTTCTCTCAAACTACATTGGTTTTCGGTCTTTAGCTTCATTGACCTATCTCTCTTTTTTTTCGTTTGGTGTTCGAGAGATCTTCCGGCCGCTATCCTTTCCGGCAGAAGCCGGTGAGGGTTTTCCTCTATCGGAGACCCTTTCTATCTTCCTCGAAGGTGTTTTAAAACTTCGTTTAATACTCCTTGTCTTGGGAGTTGCAAGTGCGAGGTGGATTAGGATTCGGACCTCTCCTCCCTCCTTCCTCAGAGGTATCGTTTTGAATTCAAGCTGGATCTCTTACTACATGCACGCCCCACCGAATGCTAGAGGTTGTTGTGACCAAGGTTCCTTTTGACTTATCAGATCTCCTTTTCTTAAAAGAGGTCGAATCTCTTTAGTCCAGCACGATCAGGAGCCATTAGGAGGGTTTACTTTTCCCCCCTATCCCCCCTGTCGTTCCCTTCACGCTAGTCTATCTGACGCATCTGTTTTTTTCTGAAAATATTCGAAAGCTAGCGGAAAAGAGTCAGGTATGTTGCCGAGGTTACGTTTAGCCCCGTTAACTTATTATGGACATTCCCGAATGTCCACCTTAGGAGGTTTAAGAAGCGCCGCCACACCCCCAGTACTCCCCTCCATGTAAGAGAAGGCTTTATTTTTCTTCCTCCTTCTCCCATCTCCCTTTTTCCTTTGTTAGCGTTCTTCCCCCCCTCTCTTTTTGCGTATCCCGAACCGTATAACGACCCCGACCTACTTTCCTCCCGGTGTGATTTCTCGCCGTCACCGCCGGCATTCCTGCAGAATCTCTTTCTACTCCGCCTTTGAGCAGTTAGTAGGTTGTCCTTCCAACGCCCTTTTCTTCTTTCACGAGAAACTCACGTCCGCGTGGCCCGTCACGCCGGGACACTAGTTTCTTGCCCGGTGACAATGGTAAGATCTGTTCTTTTGGCTGGGAGCTTCTCTCTGCCGAACTCAGGCCCTCCCCCCCGTTCCATTCTTTTTTGAGATGAAGTTCTACTCCCCTTTCGTTTTCAGAAGAAAGAACACTAAGAATTCTCCCTTCCGGAGCTCCTTTTTCACGAGGAAAGGGAAGTCCCCGTTCTATCGTGTATCCCCAGTTTCTCCTCTTCAGTAGGGATCAACCCTGCCTAAGAATAGGCCTGTTATTAGATTTTTCGCGGGATGACCTTCCCACTCGCGAGTGCCTGTGTCACAACTCGCTCTGACCCCCTGCCTGCATTTTTTCCCCTTACATTAGCGAACTCTTTAGTCGATTCGCTCCCTTGTGATTTTGGAAGAATCTACAGGTTTCTTCCCCCGCGCGAGATAGGTCCCTCTATCCTAGTAATGAAGCCTCGCCCGGCCTGGGTTAGCAGATCTCCACAACCCCACGCTCCCCCCTTCGTAGTTGGTGTAAAGCTCTTCTGACAGAGTCGTTCTGTAGCGAGTAACTGGTACCTCTCGCGATTTCTCATTTCTCCCCTCGATGGCTGCTCCGCTTATGTGAGTCTAACTTCTTTACATTTGAGAGGATCACCTCCCAACTTTCTAGTTTTCCCGTCCCCCGGTTTGTTTGACCCCCCCTCCCCGGTTAAGGTAACTTTTTGAGTCTGTTCCTTGTGTTTCCTCACTTCCATTCGGGACTACGGCCCAGTTTATCTGAGT